>Ga0134128_10000009_pt1 | contig 333495 bp, 285 predicted proteins | sample KB31754_FD_96462 | JGI IMG/M metagenome (GOLD analysis project Ga0134128, IMG submission 96462) | Terrestrial soil microbial communities with excess Nitrogen fertilizer from Kellogg Biological Station, Michigan, USA - KB3-175-4 | ecosystem: Environmental > Terrestrial > Soil > Unclassified ...
CAGCCAAACGCCGTGCTCAGAAAATCGCCCGGGAACTGCGAATTCCCGGTTACACCGTCAATATCAAACCCGCTACGGACGCAGCACTCCCATTGTGACTTTCAACGGAGCGGTAAAAGGTGCCGCGGGAATACGGAAGCAATTCGATTTTTTCACAGTCCCTGACGGGATTGTGAAAAAATCCGGCTGCCGTTCTCGTCGCACTCCGTCCGCCTTTCGATGCACCTTTTACCGCTCCCTCACGGTCGCGGCTCCGTTAGCAGAATCAACTACATACAGAGCCGTGACCGTAAGGGAGCGGTAAAAGGTGCCGGGAATGCGAGTGCGTTTGAACGCGGCAAAAAAGCAATTCGATATTTTTTCACAACCCCTCACGGTCGCGGCTCCGTAATGGCGCTTGCTGTGTCGAAGCCCAATGATCGGAAAGAATAATCATCCGCCGATGAACGCCGATGAACAGCAGTCGCGCGTTGCGCGACCCGACAGGAAGGATTCCTGTCGGCACGTGCGCCTCCAGTCGGATTTTGCGAACGATTTTCGCGCCAGGGCGTATCTACTCTTATGAAGCTGCTGCAGCAGATGTTCCGCCGATTGGGCCGCACTCCGGTGTTCAGCGTGGTCGCGGTGATCACGCTGGCGCTGGGAATCGCCGGCAACACCGCGGTCTTCAGTGTCATCGAAGGGGTGCTGCTGAAGCCGCTGCCGTATCCGGACGCCGGGCAACTCGCGGTGGTCTGGCACTCCGCGCCGGGCATTCCGGGGGTTGGCGACGACGGGGAGTGCGCGCCCACCATGCTGTTCACGTATCGCGAACTGAACCACAGCTTTCAGGACTTCGGGCTTTGGGATACCACGCGCCTGACAGTGACGGGGAGCGGCGAAGCGGAGCAAGCCGCGGGAGTGGATGTCAGCTACGGAGTATTTCAGGCGCTCGGCGTGCCGCCGGAGGTGGGCCGCTGGTTTTCGCAGGCGGACGACTCGCCGGGGACGCCGAAGACGGCGATCGTGTCATACGGTTACTGGCAGCGCCATTTCGGAGGGCTGCGCTCCGTGTTGGGGCAGCGGCTGATGGTGGATTCCGAGCCGCGCACCATAGTCGGCGTCATGCCGCAGCGGTTTCGATTTCTGGACCAAAAAGCGGATATTTTTCTGCCGTTTCAGTTCGACCGGAACAAGCTCTTTCTCGGCAACTTCAGTTACAACGGCATGGCGCGGCTGAAGCCGGGAGTGACCATTGAGATGGCCAATGCGGATGTGCGCCGCATCATCCCCGTGTGGCTGCAGGCGTGGCCGCCGCCGCCGGGTTTTTCAAAATCCATCTTTGAGAACGCGCGGCTTGCGCCCAACATCAAGCCTCTCAAAGCCCAGGTGGTGGGCGACATTGGGTCGACACTGTGGGTGCTGATGGGCACACTCGCCATGGTGTTGTTGATTGCCTGCGCGAATGTGGCGAATCTGCTGCTGGTGCGCGCCGAAGGACGCCAGCAGGAACTGGCAATCCGCGCGGCGCTGGGCGCGAATTGGATGGCCCTGGCGCGCGAGCTGCTGCTGGAGAGTATGACGCTGAGTGTGCTCGGCGGCGCTCTCGGTTTGGCGCTGGCCTACGCAGGGCTGCAGTTGCTGGTTGCAAAAGGTCCCGCGACGCTGCCGCGTCTGAGCGAGATCGGAATCGACCCCTGGGTACTGGCGTTTACCGCCGCCGTGTCGCTGATTTCCGGATTGCTTTTCGGCTTAATGCCGGTGATCAAGTACGCAGGTCCGAAGGTCTCCGAAGCGTTGCGATCGGGCGGCGGGCGCACCATGAGCGACAGCCGTGAGCGGCATCGCACGCGCGATGTGCTGGTGGTTGTGCAGGTAGCTCTCGCTCTCGTGTTGCTCATCGGTTCCGGCCTGATGATCCGCACTTCGCAGAAGCTTTTCGCCGTGCAGCCTGGGTTTCAGGACCCGGAGCACGTTCAGTTGATCCGCATTTCCATCCCCGAGGCTCAGGTGAAAGACGATGAGGCGGTGATGCGGATGCAGAATAACATCCTGGATGCGCTCGGGCGGATGGGAGGCGTGAAATCGGTCAGCCTGACGAGTTCCGCTCCGATGCAACCCTACCGCTCCGGGGACGTTTTGTTCGCACAGGATAAGGGTAACGGCGCCGAAGATGTTACTCCCTTGCGGCAATATCGTTTCGTGGCGCCGGGATATTGGCGCACAACGGGAATTCCGCTGGTTGCAGGCCGCGATTTCGACTGGGACGACCTGTATCAACTGCGAAACGTCGTCATAGTATCGGAGAATCTCGCGCGCGAGTGGTGGGGTTCGGCGTCCGCGGCATTGGGCAAACGAGTTCGCGAAGGCTCCCGGGATCCGTGGCGCGAGGTAATCGGCGTGGCTGGAAATGTGTACGATTCCGGAACGCGCCTGAAGCCGCCGACGATGGCATATTGGCCCGCGCTGATGAGCAACTTTTGGGGAGAGCCGCAGCGCAGCACGCGCACGGCGACTTTCGTACTCCGCACACCGCGCGCGGGCACGCAAGGGCTGATCGACGAAGCTCGCAAAGCGATCTGGAGCGTGAATGAGAGCCTGCCGCTGTACGAAGTGCGCACCCTCGACGACATTTACCGGAACAAGATGGCGCGGACCAGTTTCGCGCTTACGCTGCTGGCGATTGCGGGCGCGATGGCGCTGGTGCTGGGGATCGTCGGCATCTACGGCATCATCGCGTATGCCGTGTCGCACCGGCGCAGGGAGATCGGCATACGCATCGCGCTGGGTGCGCCGGCGGCGAGCGTGCAGGGGATGTTCCTGGGTCGCGGGCTGATGCTGGCGGGGATCGGCAGCGGGATCGGTTTGGCGGCGGCGGCACTGGCCACGCGGGCGATGACGAGCGTGCTGTTTGAAGTGCAGCCTGTGGACGCGCCCACGTACGCGGCGGCAGCGATAGTGCTGATGGTTTCGGCGGCGGCCGCGGGGTACGTGCCTGCGCGGCGCGCGACCGGCGTGGATCCGGTGAACACGCTGCGGGCAGAGTAGGCCGGCACTTGTTTAGCCAACCGTTCGGCCGTTCGCACGTACTTAGTACATGAAGCCGCTACAGCAGATGTTCCGCCGTTTGGCGCGCAGTCCGATTTTCAGCCTGGTTGCGGTGGTCACGCTCGCCCTCGGAATCGGCGGCAACACCGCGGTCTTCAGTGTGATCGAAGGCGTGCTGCTGAAGCCGCTGCCGTATCCAAGTGCAAGCCGGCTTGCGGTGGTTTGGCACTCCGCGCCGGGGCTTTCCGGCGCCGGAGATACGTTGGTATGCACGCCAACGATGCTGTTTACTTATCGCGAACTGAACCGTACGTTTCAGGCGTTTGGCCTGTGGAGCTCCACCCGGCTGACCGTGACGGGGAGCAGCGAACCGGAGCAGGCGGACGGAATCCAGGTGAGCTATGGAACGTTTGAAGCGCTCAACGTGCCGCCGCAAGCGGGCCGCTGGTTTTCCCAGGCCGACGATTCGCCGGGCAGCGCGAAGACGGCGCTCATTTCCTACGGCTACTGGCAGCGGCACTTCGGCGGCCGGCGCTCCGCGCTGGGGCAGAGCTTGATGGTGGATTCCGAACCGCGCACCATCATCGGAGTGATGCCGCGCGGGTTTCAATTCATGGATGAGAAGGCGGACATCTTTCTGCCCTACCGGTTCGACCGCAACAAGCAGGTGCTCGGCAACTTCAGCTACAAAGGAGTCGCGCGTCTGAAGCCGGGCGTCACCTTCGCAATGGCCAACGCGGACGTGAAGCGGATGCTCCCGATCTGGCTGAACTCGTGGCCGTCGCCGCCGGGATTCTCCAAGAGCATCTTCGAAAATGCGCGGCTCGCTCCCAACGTGAAACCGCTCAAAGTGCTAGTGGTCGGAGATATCGCGTCGACGTTGTGGGTACTGATGGGAACGCTCGGCATGGTGTTGTTGATTGCATGCGCGAACGTGGCGAATCTGCTGCTGGTGCGCGCCGAAGGCCGCCAGCGGGAACTGGCGATTCGCGCGGCGCTGGGCGCTAATTGGAAAACGCTGGCGCGCGAACTGCTGCTGGAAAGCATGACGCTCAGCGCCCTGGGCGGGGCGCTCGGCGTAGGTTTGGCGTACGCCGGACTGCATTTGCTGGTGGCGAAGGGGCCCGCGACACTGCCGCGTCTGGCTTCAATCGGGATAGACCCCGTGGTGCTGGCGTTCGCCGCGGCCGTGTCGCTCATATCGGGAGTGGTCTTCGGGCTGCTGCCGGCGGTTAAGTACGCTGGTCCGAAAGTCGCCGAATCTCTGCGCTCGGGCGGCAGCCGCACCGTGAGCGAGGGCCGCGAGAGGCATCGCACGCGCGATGTGCTGGTGGTGGCGCAGGTGGCGCTCGCGCTGGTATTGCTCATCGGCTCCGGACTGATGCTTCAAACGAGCCGGAAGCTGCTGGCGGTGCGGCCCGGCTTCCAGGATCCGGCGCGCGTGCAGTTGATTCGCATCTCGATTCCTGCCGCACAGGTGAAGGAAGGGGGAGCGGTGATGCGCATGCAGAACAACATACTGGATGCGCTGGAACGCATCGGCGGGGTGGAATCGGCCGCGCTGACGAGTTCCGCTCCCATGCAGCGATACAACGCCGCGGATTTTGTGTATGCGGAAGACAAGAGCTACGGCACGAAAGATGTACCGCCGGTGCGGCACTATGTGTTCGTCTCGCCGGGATACTGGCGCGCGGCGGGAATTCCGCTGGTGGCCGGGCGCGATTTCGACTGGAACGATCTCTATCAACACCGCAACGTGGCGATAGTGTCCGAAAATCTCGCGCGAGAGTGGTGGGGAACGGCGAACGCGGCCCTCGGCAAGCGCATTCGGGAAGGGACGAAGGACGCGTGGCGCGAGGTGGTGGGTGTAGCAGGCGATGTGTACGATTCGGGAACGCGCGAGAAGGCTCCGACGGCGGCATACTGGCCGGCTTTGATGAGCAACTTTTGGGGAGATCCCGAGCTCTGCGCGCGCAGCGCCACGCTGGTGCTGCGGACACCGCGCGCGGGCACGCAAGGGCTGCTCGCCGAAGCGCGCAAAGCGATCTGGAGCGTGAATCAGAGCCTGCCGCTTTACGACGTGGTGACGCTCGACGAGGTGTATCGCAAGAGTATGGCGCGAACGGGTTTCACGCTGACGCTGCTGGCGATCGCGGGCGCGATGGCGCTGGTGCTTGGGGTGGTGGGCATCTACGGCATCATCGCGTACGCGGTTTCGCAGCGACGGAGAGAGATCGGCATTCGGATCGCGCTGGGCGCGCCGCCGGCGAGTGTGCAGCGGATGTTCCTCGGTCGCGGACTGGCGCTCGCGGGAATCGGCAGCGGCATCGGACTGGCTACGGCGGCAGTGGCAACGCGGGCGATGAAAAGCGTGCTGTTCGAAGTGCAGCCGCTGGACGCGACCACATATGCGGCAGCGGCAACAGTGCTGATTGTTGCCGCGGCGGCGGCGGGGTACGTGCCGGCGCGGCGCGCGACCAGCGTCGATCCGGTGAACACCCTGCGCGCGGAATGAGGTAACCGAAACAGGAGCGTGCGCGTAACACGTTCAACGCTCATGACCCGGTTGCTATTTCTCGCCTGCGTGTGCTGTTGCTCAATGGCCGCCGCGGACGATGCGTGCACACTCGAAGAGACTCAGAAGCTGTCTACGGTCACCGGCCGTTTCCGCTTCGGTTCCTCCGATATCTCGCTGACGTTGCCGCATGTGCTGTATCGTTCCGCGGTCAGCGTTGTTACCGTGCAGGTGAGGGGCGATGTGCCGGGCGGCCTGCGGGTGGATTCGGGCGGAGAGGCGATTGATGTTTCCGACGGGGCTCAATTGCCTCTGTCACCGAGGCGGGGCACGCGGCTTACGTTTACGGTGAGCGACGGAAAAGGGCAGCGGCTCTGCGAGTGGGCGACGCACGTCGGAACGTCCAAGTCCGAGCCACCGCTGGCGTATCAGGGCTTCACCGATCCCGGCGCGGCGAGGTTCGGAAGGCGGCTACAGGTCCAGCGTTTCCGGAATGCGGGCGATCCCATTCTTCTGCATGTTGGCGGGGTGCTGGCGAGGGACCCCGGAGAGCCGTACATCGACGGCGTCTCAGCAAGGGTACTGTCGCGGAATGCGCATCAGATCGTTTTGCAGGACCCGCGTCCGGCGGCAGGACTGCGGAAGGTTGAAGCTCGGGGGTATTCGATTGCGCTGTTATTCGTCGAACTGCATGTGGCGATGGATGGGCCGAAAACCGGGCGTGCGAAACTGGCCATCCATATCGGCGGGCGGGACCCGAATTCGCCATCCGCATTTCCGAAGCGCCGCCTCTCCTTGTACAACTTCGCACCGGAGAATGTAGAGCTTCTTTGCGGAAAACGCGGCGCCGACCCGCGCGCTATCGAGGTAGCGGTGCAGAAAGGCGAACTGGTGGGGTCTTGCAAGGTCCGGATGCTGAAACCGGGTCCAGTCAGTTTCGATGCGGCGTACACGGAGATTCGCACCGGCAAACGGCGCCTCTTTTAACAACCATTCGGCTGTTCGAGCGTACTTAATATATGAAGCCTCTGCAGCAAATGTTTCGCCGGTTGGCGCGCACTCCCATATTCAGTCTTGTTGCCGTCGCCACGCTGGCTTTGGGAATCGGCGGCAACACGGCCGTGTTCAGCGTCATCGAAGGCGTGTTGCTGAAGCCGCTGCCGTACCCCGATTCCGGCCGTTTGGTGGCTGTGTTCCATACTGCCCCGGGCATCCGCGGCGCTTCCGGTGACATACTCTGCGCGCCAACAATGCTGTTCTCTTATCGCGACCTGAGCCGCACGATTCAGGACATCGGGCTATGGGATAGCGGACGCGCCACAATTACCGGAAGAGGCGAGCCGGAGCAGGCGCGCTCCCTCTCCGTAACTTACGGAGTGTTCCAGGCGCTCGGAGTGCAGCCGCAACTCGGCCGTTGGTTTTCGCAGTCCGACGATACCCCCGCAGCTCCGAAAACCGCTCTGCTGTCCTACGGCTTCTGGCAGCGGCACTTCGGTGGGCAGCGCTCGGCATTGGGGCAGACGCTGACGGTGGATTCCGACCCGCGCACGATCATCGGCGTGATGCCGCAGGGCTTCCGTTTTCTGGATGAAAGCGCGGACGTTTTCCTGCCCCTGCGCTTCGACCGGAACAAGCTGTTTCTCGGGAATTTCAGCTTCAACGGAATCGCGCGCTTGAGGCCCTCCGTCACTCTGGCCATGGCGAATGCGGATATCGGCAGAATACTGCCGGTTTGGCTGAACTCGTGGCCAAACCCGCCGGGCGCTTCGCCCACGGGCTTCCGCAACGCGCGCTTCGGGCCGAACCTCAAGCCGCTCAAACAGGAAGTAGTGGGCGACATTGCGTCCACACTGTGGGTCCTGATGGGGACGCTCGCGATGGTTCTTCTGATTGCGTGCGCGAACGTGGCGAATCTGCTGCTGGTGCGCGCCGAAGGGCGGCGGCAGGAACTGGCGATCCGCGCTGCGCTGGGCGCGGGATGGCGTACGTTGGCGCGCGAATTGTTGCTGGAGAGCATGACCCTCAGCGTGCTCGGCGGCGTGGCGGGCGTCGCGCTGGCGTACGGCGGTTTGCAGTTGCTGGTGGCGAAGGGTCCCGCTACCCTGCCCCGGCTGAGCGAGATCGGAATCGACCCGCTGGTGCTGGCGTTCGCCGCTGCCGTATCGCTTCTTTCCGGCCTGCTGTTCGGATTGATGCCGGTGATCAAGTACGCGGGACCGCATGTTTCCGAATCCCTGCGCTCCTCCGGCGGACGGACGATGAGCGATAGCAGGGAGCGGCACAGGACGCGCGACGTGTTAGTGGTGGTGCAGGTGGCGCTCGCGCTCGTCCTGCTGATCGGGTCCGGACTGATGTTGCGCACATCGCAGAAACTGCTGAGCGTGCAGCCGGGTTTCCGCGACCCCGCTCATGTACAGTTGATGCGCGTTTCGATTCCGAGCGCTCAGGTGAAGGATGAAGAGGCCGTGATGCGCATGCAGAACAACATGATGAATGCGCTCTCGGCAATCGGCGGCGTGGAAGCGGCGGCGCTCACCAGTTCGGCGCCCATGGAGGGGCACGAATCCGCGGACGGCGTGTTCGCCGAAGACAAGGTCTACGGTCCGGCCGATAGCCCGGCGGTGCGCCACTTCCGCTACATTTCGCCCGATTATTGGCGCGCGAGCGGAATTCCGCTGGTCGCCGGCCGCGATTTCGATTGGAACGATGTTTACCGGCGGCAAACCGTGGCGATCGTGTCCGAGAACCTGGCGCGCGAGATGTGGGGCTCGGCGGCGGCTGCGCTCGGCAAGCGGATTCGCCAAAGCAGTAGAGATCCGTGGCGTGAAATCATCGGCGTTGCTGGGGACGTGTACGATGCGGGAACGCGCACACCGGCTCGCACGATTGTCTATTGGCCAGCACTGATGTCCAATTTCAGGGGGCAAGCGGACATTAGCACGCGGAGCGCAACCTTCGTGCTGCGGACGGCGCGCGCGGGCACGGAGGGACTGCTGGCCGAAGCGCGGAAAGCGATCTGGAGCGTGAATGCGAGCCTGCCGCTATACGAAGTGCGCACGCTCGACGAGGTGTATCGCAAGAGCATGGCGCGTACGAGCTTTACACTGACGCTGTTGGCCATCGCGGGCGCAATGGCGCTGGTGCTCGGCGTGGTCGGCATTTACGGAATTATTGCGTATGGCGTTTCCCAGCGGCGGCGGGAGATCGGGATCCGCATTGCTTTAGGCGCGCCGCCGGCGCGTGTGCAGCGGATGTTCCTGGGTCGCGGGCTGGTGCTGGCGGCCATTGGCAGCGGAATCGGCTTGGCCGCCGCGGCACTGGCTACGCAAGCGATGACGAGCGTGCTTTTCGGAGTGCATCCTCTGGACGCGCCGACATATGCGGCTGCGGCGGTCGTGCTCATCGCCGCAGCAATAATCGCCGGATTCGTACCTTCGCGGCGCGCGGCGCGGGTGGACCCGGTAAACGCGCTGCGCGCCGAGTAGCGGAGCACGTGCGGTCAGCGGTATGCTGAACGAAACTCTTATGCTGCTCACCATTGAAGAACGGCTGATTGAACCGAATATCGCGCTCGTGGAACTCAAGGGAAAGCTGGCGATAGGCCGCGAAAGCCAGCGCGTGGAAGCGCTCACTGAGACGATGGTATTGGATGGCCGGACGCGCGCGATCTTCGACATGAGCGGAGTGGACTACACCGACAGCGCCGGAATCGGCATGCTGGTGCTGGCCGCGGGGAAACTGAAAGGCGCGGGCGGCAGACTGGTGGTGGTGGCGGCGCCCGGGGGTCGCGTGCACCACATGCTGGCGCTGACGCAGATCAATTCCATCGTCCAGGTGTGCGGCACGGTGGTGGAAGCGATAGCGGCTTTCGGGGAGACGTTTCCTCCGGCGGCGGCATAGGCCCTGAATGGCTGAGTTTCCGGTTACCGGGCGCACGCGGCTGAAGCGGCTGCCCCAGCGTGCGGTTTACGATCGCGACGAGGTGTACGCGATCCTCGACGAAGGGTTTCTGTGCCATGTCGGGTTCGTCGCGGAGGGCCAACCTTTTGTCATCCCGACGGGGTATGCGCGGCGCGACAACGAACTGCTGATCCACGGGTCCGCCGCAAGCCGTATGCTGCGCAATCTGGCGGAGGGCATCGAGGTGTGCGTTACGGTGACGCTGGTGGATGGGCTGGTGCTCGCGAAATCGGCGTTCCACCACTCGATGAATTACCGGAGCGTGATGATGCTGGGCACGGCAACGCTGGTGACGGGCGCAGCGGAGAAGATGGACGCGCTGCGGCGGTTCACGGAGCATATTGTGCCGGGCCGGTGGGATGAGGTGCGGCAGCCGACGGAATCGGAGTTGAAGCAGACGAGCGTGCTCAAGCTGCCGCTGGAGACGGTGTCGGCGAAAGTTCGCAAGGGACCGGAAGTGGACGACGAGGATGACCTCGGGTTGGGGGTGTGGGCGGGCGTGGTCCCGCTGCGGACGATGGCGGGTCCGTCGCAACCGGAAGGCTTCGACGTTGCGCGGTTGAAGCGCTTTCGCAAGTGACGCGGCGAAAATTTCGTGAAAGGCGCGGAAGATTTGCTACGATAGCTTTACCGGGCCTGTAGCTCAGTTGGTTAGAGCGCTACCTTGACACGGTAGAGGTCTGCAGTTCGAGTCTGCACAGGCCCACCATTAGAAAGAATCCTGGTTGGATAGGCGCCCCGCAGGGAGCGCCGCTACACTAATAGCATGATATTCGAATGGGACCCGGCGAAAGCGGCTGAAAACTTTCGCAAGCACAAAGTCTCGTTCGATGAAGCCGCCACCGTGTTTGGAGACCCCATCAGCGCTACGTTTGCGGATCCGGATCACTCGGAACGCGAATACAGGTACATCACCGTTGGTTTGTCCAACAGCGGTAGGTGCTCATGGTTTCTCACGCTGCTCGTGGTCAGCGCATTCGAATCATAAGCGCACGGACGCTGACGCGATCTGAGAGGAGGGCCTATGAAGAAACAAAAGAGTAATGCAAAGGATGAGCTCCGGTCTGAATACGACCTGAGCCAACTCCTCAAGCGGGCCGTCCGCGGCAAGTACGCGAAGGCGTATCACGCCGGCACGAACCTCGTACCACTGGCCCCTGACGTCCACAAAGCCTTTCCTAGCGAGAGGGAAGTAAACGACGCCCTCCGGCTGGTGATCGAGCTTCGCAAGATTGGGTCTCCAAAGACCCGCGCCCGTTGACCAGTTTCTCGCCCGCGTATCGTAGCCGAGCCGCTCAGTCCGCGGACGCTTTCTCCCTTGCCATTCGGCGCGCCTGTCGATCAGCCGCCCGCCCGTGTCGGCCCACACCCACATTTCGCGCGCACCTCGCCACCGCCGATCACATCGTTGGCAGGCAACGCGATGTCGAAAAGGGAGATGCGGCCATAGGCGTACCTGTCGAAGATCATCACGCGCTAGTCGTCGGTCGCTCGGTCTGATCGGTATTCCACATTGGCCCACCAGCCCTGCGCCAACACGAGGTACTGGCCCTCGCCGATGATCTCGTATCTGGTGGTGTTGTCCGTACGGCACGATTCATGGCTCGGTTCGCGGCGAACCTCAAGGGGAAAGGTCGCGCCGCCCGCAAGTCTCAGCATTCGGGCGTTTTCATGCCGAGGGGCGCGCGTCTTCGATAGACCGTTTACGCGCATCTTGCCCAAGGGTACAGTAGCGGGTGAAATGCGCCGCGCCTGCCGCCACTCATATCTCGCGCTGGTTCTAATCTGCGCAGCTACTCGTCTCTGCATGGGACAGGAGACAAAGCCAGTTCAATGTCCCCCCGATCGGGTTTACCGCGATGATCGAGGTGCCGGAGGTGGAAACGCTGGAGGTGGAACGGTTTACTGCGAACACCTTCTGCCCGGCTCGCTGGCGGTGAAGGACGGGCCATTTCGCTTCTGGTTCAATCGCGACTTCGAAGGCGCGGCAGGAACCTACAATCAGGGCCGCGAGGTCGGGAAGTGGAAGGAATGCGATCGCTTCGGTCGATGCAAGGAGACGGAGCATCCCCTTCTGTACCCCATCGAGGCGCAGAGGTCAGAGACCAAGGCCGAGGTCCCGGTCTCCTTTGAAAACGGGGAATACACATTCGACTTCAAATCGTGTTGGAGCACTCGGATCACGCATCTCTCTGACGGAAAACCTGACTTCGACCTGAGTTTTGCGACTTGGCCTGATGGGTGCGATGTCGAGTACCTGCCAGTAAATCCAGCCGCTTGGGAAAAGGAACATTTCGGCTGCAAGATCCCGTTTCAAGTTGGCATGCGTTCATTTGACTCGCTCGATCTGCTGACCGAACTTCCCAAGGCCGGTCTTCCGCAGTATTGCGCAAAGCCGGTGATAAAAACGGCACCTTTCATGTCGTCCGTCCATCCGGACCGCGGAGAGGGCGCAGCTCAGATCTTCACCGCAGAGTTTTCGCTCGGCAATAGCGGCGTCGGGATCGCTCAGGCCCGACTCCATTTCCAAGAGCGAGCGGAAAGCCGCTCGGATCGGTGTGTCGTCAGGTATGATCCTGCGACTAAAAGCTTGTTTTTACTCTCGGACCAGCCAGGCAAATATCTTGGGCCAGTCGTGGCTGGAGGGACGGCTTCTCTATGGAACAGCCGGTGTTTCCTGGCGGGATGCTCCACTGCCGAAGTTACCAACGATGCCTTGAAGGTACATTTCGCGATCCGATTCAATCCAGCGCAGTTTGCAGGCGAGCACAACATGTTCCTGGAAATGGTGGATACGAACCGGCAAGCAAGCCCCGCTCCGCAATATGGCCGTTGGACGGTGCCCGCCGAATCTGGTCCGGCGACGTCCCCGTGGCCTTCCGATCGAAGCTGCCCAGTGCCGATGCTAGGCCGTCCGATCGGTTATTGGACCTCGGTCCCGGTGAACTGCGGCGACGTGAGCGGAAAGTGGGCAGATCCAGAGAACGGAGGAACCTGGACCCTCAATCAGACTGGGGCGGACATAACCGGCTCACTGACGATTTCTAAAGGGAACTGCGGGACCATAACGTGGCAGGTGAGTGGCAAAATGAATGGCGGCGTCGCAACGTTTACGGCTACGCAGCGCGCGCCTTCAACCGACAAATGCGGGGTAGCCGCTGAAAACTCGATGACCGTTACTAGAACCCCGTATTGCGACACGACACCGGGGAGGAAATAGCGATCTTCGCTGCACTCACCTTGCCCGGACCCGGTTCTCCTAGTCGGCGCGAACGCGCATATCGAAGCTGTCTCCGGGCCAACTTACGTTGTGTCCGCATGTCGGATTCTGGGCGCGCGCCCCAGCGCGCCAAGCATGACATCTACGATTGCTCTATATAGAGGCCGGGAGTGCCTTGTCCCGTCACCATAGTATGGTGAGGGGAGAGACCGGAACGGTTTTAGGCTGTCATGGCTGGCACGGCTCGAATTCTACCAAGCCCCGCAGACCCAGTTGGACGTGATGATCGGAATCAGCTGGCACACGTGGCTAGCAGTTTGGAGTCACTCGCTGCGGAGCGCGCTGACCGGGTCGGCGGATGTCGCGCGGCGCGCTGGGATGTAGCAGGCTGCGGCCGCGATGGCGACTACGAGCACAGGCACGAGGGCGAAAGTCATCAGGTCCGACGACTTTACCTCGTAGAGGAGCGTCACTAACACGCGACCGAGGAGCAGCGCGCCCGCCACACCGAGCAGCACGCCCGCCGCAGCCAATCTGACGCCGTGAGCCATCACCTGCATCAGCACGTCGCGCGGTCGCGCGCCGAGCGCCATTCGTAACCCGAACTCCTGGCGGCGCTGGCTTACGGAGTAGGAGATGACGCCATAGACGCCCATGGCCGAAAGCGTGGCGGCAAGAAGAGCGAACAGGGCCACGATGAGGAGGGCGAACCTGGGGGTCGCAAACGATTCAGTGGCGCGGTCGCTCATCAAGCGCACGTTCGCCACGGCGAGTTGCGGATCGCGCGAATGCACCACGTTGCGCACCGCGGCCGCGAGTTGGGCGGCGTCACCGCGAGCGCGAACCACGATGCTGACCTGACCGGCATCGAACGGCGTTTGCAGAATGGGGAACCAAATCGCCGGTGTAGCGGACGCGCTGTTCGGGCGGTCTTTGACGTCGCTAACGACGCCGGCGACAGTGAACCAGTCCTCCGGTTTGGGCTGATCAGTGAAGGTGAGGCGTCCACCGACGGCGTCCTCCGTGCCCCAGAATTGGCGCGCCGCTGACAGATTGACGATCACCACGGGGCGCGACTTGATGTCATCGTGAGGCGTGAAGAATCGGCCGCGCAGCAGGGGTATAGAGAGCGCGGTGAAGTAGTCTTCAGTGGCAGAGTGATAGCGCGCGTGGTAGGACTGGCCGGGAGCGGGCGGCCGGCCCTCGACGGTGAAGCCGCCGATGTTCTCGTCATAGCCGTCCCACGGTAAATCGGACCCCAGGGCCGCGGCGCGCACGCCGGGAATTGCAGCGAGATCGCCGGCCAGCCGGTCATCAAACGCGATTTCCGCTTTCGGCTCGTACGTTTTCCGGGGCAGCGAAATGGCGGCAGTGAGCACCTGTTCGGCGCGAAAGCCGGGGTCGGCATGCAGCATGTTGACGAAGCTGCGGAGCAGCAGCCCCGCACCGATGGAGAGTAAGCACGCGAGACCGATCTCGCCGATCACCAGCACCCCGCGCAGCCGCGTCTGGCGCAGACCCGCAGTCATGGAACGGCCGCTCTCGCGCAGTGCGTTTTGAATTCCGATTCCAGCAGCTTGCAACGCCGGAGCGAGACCGAACAACAGGCCGGTTCCGATGGTGGCGGCGAAGGCAAAGGCGAACACCGTGCCGTCAATGCCGATGGCCGCGGCGCGCGGAAAGCCGGGCGGTAGCAACGCGGCCAGGATGCGTATGCCGGCCATTCCGATTGCAGTACCGAGTGCGCCGCCGAGCGCCGCGATGGTGAGACTTTCGGCGAGCATCTGCTGCACCAGGCGCGAGCGCGCCGCGCCCAACGCCGCGCGTACGGCGAGTTCCCGTCGTCGTGCCGTGGCCCGCGAAAGCAGGAGATTCGCGGTGTTGGCGCAGGCTATCAGCAGCACCAGGCCGGCGGCGCCGAGGAGGACGAGCAGCATGCGGCGGCTCGGCGTGACAAGATCCTGAAACAGAGAAACGACGGTCGCGTTCCAGCCGACGGCGGCCGGATGCTCGCGCGCGAGCTGCGCGAACTGTGCATCCATATCGGCCTGCGCCTGCGCCAGATCGACGCCCGGCTTGAGTCGCGCGTATGCCTCCATGAAATGCGAGCCGCGATCGCGCGCATCGGCCGGGTACGGAAACGGAGTCCAGACGTCCACCGTGTCGCCGTCGGCTACGGCGTGATACTCGTTGCCGGGGTGCGCGACGGGGGGCATCACACCGACCACGGTGAAGGGCTCGGAATCCAGCACGATTCTCCGGCCGATTATGCCGCGATCGGCGGCGAAGCGCGTTCGCCAGACGCGGTCGCTGAGAATGGCTTCCGCTCCTCGCGCGGGCAACTCATCGGCGGTGGTGAACTCGCGGCCGAGTTCGGGCGCAACACCGAGGACGGTGAAGTAACCGGCGGTGACGGCGAAGCCCGTGAGCCGCTCGGGCTGGCCTCCGCCCGAGAGTTGGCGATCATGCCGCGTGATGCCTGCAATGGCAGCAAAGGAGCGATTGCGCGCCCGAATATCGCGGAGGTCCAACGGATTGAGAGGGAAGCGCGGATAATTCTTGCTGCGGAGGAAGACGCGCACGATTCGGCTCGCGCCGGCATAGGGAAGGGGCCGCAGGAGCACTCCTTCAATGGCGCTGAAGATGGCGGTGTTCGCGCCGATGCTCAAGGCCAGGGTGAGGACAAGGGCGAGCGTAAAGCCCGGGGCCTTAGCCAGGGTTCGGGCGGCGTATTGAAAGTCGCGCGCCAGGTTTTCAAGTGTCGCGGTGCGTCGCATGTCGCGGCATTCCTCCTGTATCTGGGCTACGCCGCCGAACCGGCGCAACGCGTCGCGGCGGGCTTCTTCCGGCGGCATGCCGGAGGCGATATTCTCTTCCGTCTGCCGATCCACGAAGGAGCGGAGTTCGCGTTCGAGATCGTCTTCGACAAGGCGTCCGCGCGCCAGCGATCGCAAGCGCATGCGGAGGACGTTGAACCATCGATCGGGATGCATGTCAGCCCTCCTCCGCCATGCGGATGACCAGCCCCACGGCACCGGAGAGCCGTTCCCACTGTTCCAGTTCCTTGGCCAACTGGACTCGTCCGGCGCGCGTGAGGGAGTAGAACTTAGCTTCGCGGCCGGTTTCCGTGTTGCGCCATTCGGCGCGGAGCCACCCCTGCTGTTCCAGGCGATGCAGCGCCGGATAGAGCGCGCCCTGGGTTATCTGGAGCGCTTCCCGGCTTACCTGCTGGATGCGCCGGCCAATGGCCCAGCCGTGCATAGCCTGCGTTTGCAGAGTGCGCAGAATCAGCAGGTCCAGCGTTCCCTGAATGAGATCCGACGATTTACCCATACCTAAATGATTTACACCTAAATCGCTTAGATATGCGAGTAGATTTTGATTAATGGGCGAGAGATTTGTTAAATCAAGATCAACAGGAGCGCGTTGCGCCGGCCCCCAATGACAAAGGCGAACGCGACAGGCTAGCTCAGCTTGACAGGCTTGTGGCCGCCTTTAGAGCGGTCGTACAGCCAGATGGCCCCGAAGACGACCAGCAGAATCGCCGGCAGCGCGGCCACGGCGCGGAACGAGGCCTGCGAGGCGATACCTAGGACGTTGTCGAGCGCCGAACCGCTGAGCGTCTTAAATGCCGCTTCGCCGCCAGCTGCCTGCACCTTTTTCGCGTCGAAAATCCGCCCCATGGCGGGCAACACGAAGGTGATGGAGAGCGTTCCAGCCGTTCCCATCAACCCCATCAAGAGAGCCCCGCCGCGAGGGAATCGCTCCGACGCCGTCGCCAGCATCGTGGGCCACATAAAGCACACGCCGACGCCCCAGACTGTCGCGGCCAGAACTCCAGTGAACGGCGAGTTCGCGAAGCTGAGCAGCACGAGTCCGAGCGAGGCCAACAGGCAGGAAAACCAAAGCAGCCCGATTGCCGACAGGCGGCGGACCAGAGGTCCGGCAAAATGGCGCGCCACGAACATGATTCCACTGACATACACCAGGAGCAGAATGCCCTGCATGTGCACCGTGCGGGTCAATGCCAGATCGACCCATTGGCCCGGCGCCAGCTCCGATGCCGCTGTCAGGAACATGGCCCCGAACAGCACGATGAAGATCGGATTGAGCAGCTCGCGAAACATCTCGCCCATCGATACTCCGGAGGCCGCCCGTTCCGTGGGCGGAAACTTCAGCCCGAGACACAAGATCACTACCGCGAGCGCGGGAATGACGATCAGGCTGAGCTTGATCTGCCAACCGATAGCCATTTGGCCGAGCCCGAAGCCGAGCAAGCCGCCCGCAATCAAGCCGCCCGGCCACCAGGCATGCAGCGTGTTGAGCTTGGCCGTCTTTTCGTCCGGATACAGAGTGGCGGTGAGTGGATTCACAACCGTCTCCACCAGGCCCCAGCCGATCCCGGTGATCAGCGCCCCGATCCACAGGACCGTGTATATGCCGCCTCCTGTGGCGAGGCTGCCGGCAAACAGAAGGACCAATGTTCCGGCGATAAAACAGACTCCCGAAAGAGGAAGCATGATCGCCATTCCGATTGCGTCTAACAGTGGACTCCCGATGGCGATGGTGAAAGCGAACCCCAGGAACGGAATTCCCAGGATCGAACCGATCATTTCGGCCGAATGCGCACGGTCGAGGGGGTCGAGGAAAATCCGTTGTAAGTCGGTGGCGATGTCGGCGCGCAACGACGCGGCGAGGCCGGCGGTGAAGAGCGCCAGCACGCTGACGACAAACAGACGTTGTTTATCAAAGGAGGCGTGTCGGACCTGGCCGGCAACGGTAGTCGCAGACATAATTTGTTGAGAATACCATCATTTCCCGCGCTCGTTGTTACCGCATCCACGCAACCACATCGCGTGTGAATTGCCGTGACGATAGGAATCCTTCCTGTCGTGCCGCGCTTGCGCGGCTTGGCGAGCTCGACCCAAGGGATTTCCCGATACGTCCGATTGCGCGATCAGGCTGACTTCCACCGGCCGCATGTTGGAGATTCGGCACGACTTTTAATATCGGAGTGCCCGCGGACCGCGGTTTGAGCCGCCGCCGGATAACAGTTTCTGTTTACTACCGATGCTATTGCCAGACCATCCGTTTACAGCTTGCGGCGAAGCCGCCCATGCCGCTAAGTTTGAATCGTCATGCGCGGCCCCGCCCTACTCTTGTTGACCTTCGTTGTGGCGATGCCCACCGGGCGAGCCTTTGTGGAGGGCTACCTCGCGCTGGCTACGGCACGCTTCGCCTCGCAATCGCCGCTCTCGGAAATCTTTGCTGCGATGGCCGTCATTGCCCTGTTGCTCCTGGCCGTCGTGATGCGGCAGGGAAAACCGAAAGCTCCCCAGTACCTCGTTTCCAGAGAGACCCGCGGGGCTGCGGCGCCCATGAAGACGTTGAGGGCTGCTCCGCGGCCGCAACAATAGCCGCATCGGCCGTCGGGCTACCCTTTGCCACTTTGCCGGACCAGCCGGCGAAACCCCGCTCCAACAAGTTCAAGATAATCTCCTCTGAATAGCTGTTACAATCGCCGCAGACGGAGATTGCCATGTCGTCAACTACCGCCCCCGCTTTCGACCTGCTGGACGCAGGAAGCTATCACGCCTTCGCCGCCGCCGAGCCCGAACGTTTCCAATACCGCTCAGAAGGCGGCGCGTATCTCGACCTGCGCGGCGCCGCCCTCGAGCCGCTGGCGGAGATCGACGAAACCAGCATCGCGGAGCTCTGCCGCGCCGCCCGTGCTCTCATGTTCGCCGCCGTAGACGCGGCGCAAAGCGGGCATCCAGGCGGCTCGTCGTCGAAAGCCGAAATGGTGCTCACCATGCTCCTGAGCGGCGCGCTGCAATTCGATGCGTGGAACCCGAAGCATGCGGGACGCAGCCGCGTGGTCTGGTCGGCGGGCCACTGCACACCACTCTTCCATAGCGTGCTCGCGCTCATTTATGAGACGCTGCGCCGCACCGGATTTCAACTCGAAGGTTCCGCCGCCCGCGCCACCGTCCTTCCCGAAGATCTCGCGCGCTTCCGCCGGTGGGGTGGACCCAGCGGCCACGTGGAGTCGCATTACGCGCTCGCGGACACTTCCACCGGCTCGTCGGGTCACGGCCTCTCGGCAGCCCTGGGTTTCGCGCTGCTTCACCGCTCGTGCGGGCTCGATACCAAAGCGTTCGTCATCGCCGGAGACGCTGAGACCGAAGAGGGCATGAGCTACGAAGCCCGCAATCTGGCGGCGAATCTCGGCGCTGGTAACCTGATCGTCGCTCTCGATTACAACCAGTTCGGCATTGATGGCCCTATCACGGAAGTCCTGCCGGTCCCTTATTTGAATCACTGGCATTCGCACGGCTGGAGCATCATCGAAGTAGACGGTCACAATATCCGCGAACTCGCGTACGCCTATCGTCTCGCTGCCGGCGCCTTTGGCGGCGGGCGGCCGGTGGCCATCGTCTGTCACACGGTCAAAGGTTTTGCATACGGCCGCCTGCAGGGCACGGCCGATTCGCATGGCACGCCGCTGAAGCATGAAGAGTATATCGAAGCGGTGCGCGAGCTCGGTTTTCCGATTGCGGGCGTGGCCGGTGAAGCGGTGGCAGACATTAGCACGATCGCCGATTCGGTCTGTCGCGCGGCGCTCGAGTATCTGCACGGCCGGCTGCAAACCATCGCGTCGCAAATGCCGCGCGAGAGCGAACTGGCGGAGCGCATGGCCTCCGCGTTGCCGGGCCGCGCGCTCGCCGACTACACGACGCTCTCCCGCCCGGACATTCTTCCGCCCGAACTCGTCTTTCCGGAGGGTGAACTCGTACCGACGCGCAAAGCAACCGAGGCATTCTTCACGTGGGCCATGCAGCACACCGCTTTCTTCTATACCGGCGCGGGCGATCTGATGAAGTCCATACTGACCGGGCAGGCCGAACGCGTCCACGGCGTGCTCACCCGTGAGAATCCACTCGGCCGCGGACTTCGTTTCGGCATCGCGGAGCAGAACATGGCCATGATGTCCTGCGCCATGGCTCAGGATATTTTACCGGGCGGCTTTCGTCCCATGACGGCGTTTGCGACGTATGGCGTGTTCACCCCGATGATGGCGAACGCCGTCCGCATGGCACTGATCGACAGAGCAATCAACCCGGCGGCCCGAAGTTTCTTCATCATGCTCGCCGCGCATGATGGGCCGGAGACCGGCGAGGACGGACCGACGCATCACGGCCTGTTCTGGATGTCGCTGTTCACGGCGTACCCGGGGATCAAGGTCTATAAACCTCTCGATGCGAACGAAGCGGTCGAGATGCTCTTCGAAGGCATGCGGCGCGGCGAACCCGTGGTGTTTTCGGCTGTGCGGCCGGGCACGCCCGTGCTGCGCCGGGGAGATGGAGTGCCGCCCGCCCGCGAGGCGGTTAAGGGCGCATACGTCTTCAAGGCGTTTGCCGAAAACGGCCGCCGCAAGATTGTGCTCGTGGTCTGCGGCGGACAGGTGATGGCGAATTTGTTGCAGGCTCTGCCTGAAATCGAGGAGCGGGCTGACGTGAAGATTGTGGCGGTGACGTCGCCGCAACTGTTTGAGGAATTCCGCGCGGCAAATCCGGCGGAAGCCAACCGGATCTTCTCAGCGGAAGATCGTGCGCGAGCCATCACGCTGCACAACGGCTGGCGCGGATTCCTCTATCCGTTCCTGCTCCCGGAGGATCATCGCGAGCGGACCTTCGGAATGGACGATTTCTCGCGTTCGGGCAAGCCGCCGGAGATCTACAAAGACGCGCGGTTCGATGCGCAAGGCCTGCGGGACCGTATCCTCGCAACGCTCGGGTGATTGGGACGAGAGTTCGCCCGATCGGGAGGAGCCAAGCGGATACCGGCTGCGTTCTACGCGAACGATTGACTTCCCACTACGCCACGACTTAGCATGGCGCTTGCATGGCCCTTATTAAATCCCTGGTCGTCCCCCTGCTGCTGATCGTCCCCGCTGCGAGCCAGACCCAGGCTCCCGCCGCCACGATTCGCGTCGATACCGGCCGCGTGATCGGCACGGTCGATCCGCGCCTCTTCGGCAATTTCGCCGAACATCTGGGCCGGTGTATTTACGGCGGCATTTTCGATGAAGGCAACCCCCTGTCGGATTCCGAGGGGTTCCGCAAAGACGTCATGGACGCCGTGCGGCCGCTCGGCGTCTCCGTGCTGCGTTGGCCGGGCGGCAATTTCGCTTCGGGCTACAACTGGATGGACGGCATCGGTCCGCGAGACCAGCGCCCGGCGCGTCCGGACCATGCATGGGGCGCGCTCGAAAGCAATCGCTTCGGCACGGATGAGTTTCTGCATTATTGTGAGCGCATCGGCGCAGAGCCCTACATTTGTATCAATGCGGGTTTGGGATCGGTGGATCAGGCGCGGCAGTGGGTGGAGTATTGCAATGAATCGCGCCCCACATACTGGGCCAAACAGAGGGCCAGGAACGGACACGAAAAGCCGTGGAACGTGAAGATCTGGGGACTCGGTAATGAGATCGACGGTCCCTGGCAATTGGGCCACAAGAGCCCGGAGGATTACGCCAAATTCGCGCTTTCCGCGGCCGTGGCGATGCGCCGGCAGGACGCGACGATTCAGTTGATCGCCAGCGGATCTTCCGACTTCCGGCCGAACGCCGACTGGGTGGGCTGGAATCGGGCCGTGCTGGACCATCTCAAAGACGAGATCGATTACATCTCGCTGCATACATATATCGGCAACCGCGAGAACGATCTGGAAAAGTTTCTCGCCGTCAGCGAGGACATCGAAAACCGGATCGCGATCGTCGAAGGGCAAATCAAAGCGGCGCGCAACTCCCAGTCGCGGCCGCATCCCATTTACATCGCGTTCGATGAATGGAACACCTGGTATCGCACGATCGTGCCGGGCTCGACTGAATTCGAGATCGCGAAGACGGGCCTGGAAGAGCACTACGACTTCGAAGACGCGCTCGCCACGGGCATGTTCCTCAACGCGTTCTTCCGGCATGCCGACGTGGTGAAGATGGCCAACCTCGCGCAACTCGTCAATGTGATCGCGCCCATCTTTGCGAACAAACAGGGCCTTTATCTGCAGACCATCTATTTCCCGCTGGTGGAGTACGCGAAACAACGCGGCAACGTGTCGCTGAACGTGCAAACGTCGGGTCCCACTTACCGCAGCGGGGATCGGGAAGCGCTGCAGTATCTGGATGTATCGTCCACTTACAATGCGGCTGCGCACACGGTATTCCTCAACGTTCTGAACCGCAGCGCGAAATCCGACATTGCCGCTCGCATCGAGAATGCCGGAGGGCGCTTGCTGCCCGATGGCTCGGTTTGGGAGATGAACAATGCCGATCTGAAAGCTGTGAACGATTTCGGAGTGGACAAGGTCCGTCCCACGACCCGGCAAGCGTCGCTCGGCGGAAATACCTCGTTCAGCTACACGTTCCCCAAGCACTCGCTGACTATTCTTCGGTTGAAGGTGCAGTAAGATGCGACTGGCCGCGTTTCTCCTCCCCGCGCTTGCCGCCGCACAGGGCCTGCTCGCGCCCACGCCTCCGATGGGCTGGAACAGTTGGGACTCGTTCGGCACCGGCGTTACCGAAGCCGAAGTGAAAGCCAACGCAGACTACATGGCGAAGAATCTTGCGGCGCATGGCTGGCAGTACGTGGTGGTGGATATACAGTGGTCGGAGCCGAACCCGAAGAGTCACGGCTATCGTCCGGGCGCCGAATTGACGATGGATGAGAACGGCCGCCTGATGCCGGCGCCCAATCGCTTCCCTTCCGCCGCGGACGGGCGCGGTTTCAAGCCGCTTGCCGATTACGTGCACGGCAAAGGGTTGAAGTTCGGCATTCACATCATGCGCGGCATTCCGCGGCGGGCCGTCGATCGCGACTTGAGCATCGCCGGCACTCGATACAAAGCGGCGGACATCGCGGATAAGAACTCCATATGCCCGTGGAACACCGACATGTACGGAATTGATGTGACCAGACCTGGCGGGCAGGAATACTATGACTCGATCGCCAGGCTCTATGCCGGTTGGGGTGTGGATTTCATCAAAGCCGACGATATGTTCGGCAGCGGTCCCACTGGCGATCACAGCACCGAGATCGAAGCGCTCAGCAAAGCCCTTCGCAAAACGGGCCGCCCCATCGTCCTCAGCCTCTCGCCCGGAACGCACGATACCGGCAAAGGCACATTCCTCGCAAAGTGGGCGCAGATGTGGCGAATCTCCGATGATTTTTGGGACCGCTGGATCGACCTCAAGCGGCAGTTTCCGAACTTCACAAAGTGGAACGCATACGTCAAGCCCGGCAGTTGGCCCGACGGCGACATGCTGCCGCTCGGCCATATCGGAATTCGTGCCGAACGCGGCGCGCCGCGCATGTCTCTGCTGACTCACGATGAGCAGAGAACGCTGATGACGCTTTGGTCCATTGCGCGCTCTCCGCTGATGTTCGGCGGTAATCTGCCGGATAATGACGAGTGGACTCTGCAACTCATCACCAACGATGAAGTGCTCGCGGTGAATCAAAAGGCCGGGAAAAGCAAAGAACTGTTCACGCGCGGCGACCAGGTGGCGTGGGTCGCGGAAATGCCCGGCACGTCCGCGAAATACCTCGCCGTGTTCAACACCGGCGACGGGCCGGACGAGGAGATCAGGATCGACTGGTCCCAACTCGGCTTATCGGGCAACTGCGCGATTCGGGATCTCTGGGAGAAGCACGATCTCGCGCCGGCGGCCGGCGGCCAAACCTTCAAGGTTGCCCCGCACGCCTCAGCGTTCTACCGTATCGAACAAGTACGCCGCTGAGGAACAGCCCCGGCGCGGCTGCGCGTCCTGTTACAAACGATTACGATGGGAGAACGTCCAAATTGTAGTTCTTCCCATGCACTACCACGATTTGCGTTACGCATTGCGCTGGCTGCGCAAGACTCCCGGGTTCACGCTGACTGCCGTCCTTACGCTGGCCATCGGGATTGGGGCGAACACCACCATTTTCAGCGTGGTTCAGGCGGTGCTCCTCAAACCGCTGCCGTTCCGCGATGCCGATCGTCTGTGCCTGGTGACCGAGCGCATGCCGACGATTCCCTCCCTCGGCCCTTCCTGGCAGAATCTGCAGGACTGGCGCGCGCAGACGCAAACCTTCGAAGGCATCGCGGTTGCGCGCATCGCGCCGATGACCCTTACCGGCAGGGGCGAACCCGAGCGGTTGCAGGGGCAGATGGCGTCGTCGGATCTGTTGCCGCTGCTGGGCGTGCAACCGATTCGCGGCCGCACCTTCACAGCGTCCGATGACCGGGCCGGCGCCGTTCCGGTAGTCCTGCTGAGCTACGGTTTCTGGAGCCGCCGCTTCGGCGCGAACGCGGACGTGCTTGGCCAGACGATCGCACTCGACAACACGCCTTATACCGTCATCGGGATTTTGCCGCCGTCATTTCGCCTGGTGCAGCCCGCGGACGTGATGGTCCCGATCGCCGCGTTCGCGGCGAAACTCCCCGACGATCGCGGCTGGCATCCCGGGTTGATCGCGATCGGCCGGTTGCGCAACGGCATCCCGATCGAGCGCGCGCGGGCGGAAATGTCGGGGATCGCCAAACGCCTGGAAGAGCAGTACCCGATCTACGACACGGGTGTCGGCGCAAACGTGGTCGAACTGCACGGCCGCCTCGTGCAGGATATCAGGCCCGCCCTGATCGCGCTTTCCGGCGCCGTCGGGCTCGTGCTGCTGATCGCGTGTGCGAATGTGGCGGGGCTGATGCTTGCGCGCGCCGTATCGCGCCGCCGCGAGATTGCCCTGCGCACGGCGCTGGGCGCGAGCGCATCCCGGCTGATGATGCAATTGCTGGTGGAGAGCGGCACCCTCGCCCTGATCGGCGGAGTCGCGGGACTGGCGCTGGCTGCCGCCGCTCTGCCGGCGCTCACCCGCCTGGCTGCAGGCGCTGTCCCGGACATTGCCACGATCAACATCGACAATCGAGTGCTGGCGTTTACCGCGCTCGCCGCCGTACTCGCCGGCATATTTTTCGGGATCGCGCCCGCCATGCAAGCGGCGCGTTCGGACCTGCGCTCCGTGCTGAATGAAAGCGGTCGAGGCAGCACGGGCGGGTCGCGGCAGAATAACCTGCGCACGCTGCTGGTGGTGGGGGAGATCGCGTTAGCCATGGTGCTGCTGATTGGCGCCGGCTTGTTCGTCCGCAGCTTTGAATCGCTGCAGAACGTGTCGCCGGGGTTCAATCCAGGCAACATTCTGGTCGCGGACCTGCCGCTTTCGCAACAAGCGCATCACGACGAGGCCGAGCGCATGGCCTTCTTCGATCGCGTGCTGGATGCGGCGCGCGCGATTCCGGGAGTGCAAGCCGACGGCGCCTCTGCCGGGCTCCCGGTAAGCGGAGGCGGATCGCAGATCCTGTTCAACATTCAGGGCCGGCCGCCGAAGACGCCCCACGACTACATCGTCTCAGGCTACCGTACGGTGGCCGCGGGCTACCTGGAAACCCTCCGCGTGCCGCTGATCGCCGGCCGTTTCCTGGAGCGCCGGGACAATGAAACAGCGCCCGCGGTGGTGGTGATCAATCAATCGATGCAGAAGCAGTTCTTCGGAAAGAAACCCGCGCTCGGCAAGTTTATACAGATCGGCGGCACGCCTGAGAAGGAGGTTCCGTGGATGCAGATTGTCGGCATCGCGGGCGATATGAAGCAGAACCTGGCAACCGACCCCGCGGCCGAAATGTATTTACCGTTCCGGCAAGCGAACAAGCTGTTGCCGGTGTTTGCGATGTCGCTGGTGCTGCGCACGGCGGGCGATCCGCGCCTCGCAGCTCCGGAGCTGCGCAAGGCGGTGCGCGACATCGATCCCGATCAGCCTCTGGTCAAGATCCGCACGATGGAAGAGAATGTAGCGGCGTCGGTGAGCGCGCCGCGTTTTCGCACCATCCTGCTGGCCATCTTTGCGTTGAGCGCGCTGGTGCTTTCCGCGGTGGGCCTTTACGGCGTGATTGCATATTCGGTGGCGCAGCAATCGCAGGAGATCGGCATCCGCATGGCGCTGGGCGCGAGGAGCTCAGACGTTCTGAAAATGGTGATGGCGCGCGGGCTGCGCATGACCGCGATCGGCGTCGCGATTGGAATTGCGGGGGCCGTTGCAGCGACGCGCGTGTTGACGTCCTTTCTATATGGCGTCACGCCGCTCGACGTGTGGACCTATGTCGCGGTAACGGCAGTGCTGGCCGCGGTGACGCTGATGGCTGCTCTGATTCCCGCACGCCGGGCCACCAGGGTTAACCCGGTGATCGCGTTGCGATGAACGTAGTTGCAGGCGCGCCCGGCGGCTAATCGAATACCTCGACCTTGGTTTGGATCTCCTCGCGCGGCACCAATGCCGACCAGTACGCCACAATCTCGCGCACCGGCGGCCGTCCTTCTCCAAACCCCGTCGCGCCGGGAGGCCCGTTCAATACCAGCGGAATCAATTCGCGCGTGAACCGGTCCACCGATTTCTTATCCTGTCCCCGCACTCCGATCCTCAATTGCACCTCCGGCGGATCGGGATTCGGAGGAGCAGCCGGACCGAGACACGCATTTACGCCGAAGTATTCCGTATGGATCTCTTCGAAGCGCAATCCCAGATTCTCCAGCCGCTTCCGCACCACCGCATCCGCGGCGCGAGCTTTCTTGAGCGCCTGCGGCCACGAATAAACGAGCGTTCCGATCGCCTTCCAGCCGTTGGTATAAGCAATCGACAGCTTCAGAGTCGGCGGCCGCTTCCTCCCTTTGATCCCGCTCACGCGAACGCGATCCGGACCTTCGTCCGCCAACTGAATCGTCGTGAAGTCCGCGATGCAATCCGGAGTGATGTAATTCTGCGGATCGCCTAACTCATACAGGAGTTGTTCTTTCACCGTGTCCGCGGAAACACGCCCGCCGGACGAGGGATGCTTCGTCACATTGAATACGCCGTCGGGATGCGCTTCGATGATCGGATATCCGATCGAAGCCATGTCCGGAATCCGTTGCCAGTCCACCTGGCAGTTCCCGCCACTGCACTGCGCACCGCATTCGATGATGTGTCCGGCGATGGTGCCCGCGGCCAAACGGTCGAAATCGCCGGGTTGCCAGCCGAAGCGGTGGACCATCGGAGCAAGGGTCAGCGCCGTATCGGTCGAGCGCCCCGCCACCACTACATCCGCCCCAGTCGCCAGCGCCTCGGCCAGCGGGAATGCTCCGATATAGGCGTTCGCCGAAAGGATGCGGTCGCGAATCGCGGCGATGGGCTCGCCGGTGTCCATGTCCCGCATTTCATAGCCCTTCGACAGAAACTCGTCGATGCGCCCGAACACATCGTCGCCCAGAACCACGGCCACCTTCAGCCCGGGTGAGAGGCGGACAACTTCTTTCGCGCATTCGATCGGATTCACGCCACCGGCATTGGCGATCACTTTCACTTCACGTTCTTTGATGCGCGACGCGATGCGCGCCACCAGCGGCGGAAAATCGCGCGCGTAGCCGAGCCGCGGGTCGGCCTGCTTCTGCTTTTGCAGGATCGACATAGTGATCTCGGCGAGATAATCCAGAGCGAGGTAGTCGATGGGCCCTTCTTCGACGAGGCGGACGGGCGCTTCGAGCCAATCGCCCCAGAAGCCTTGACCGTTGGCGATGCGAATCATGGGAGGCCCGCTCCCGGGACGGGCGAATGGCCGGTGGAGTTATAGCACGCTTCCAGAGCGAAGGAGAGCACGAAGCGGGAATCGAGCGGATCGATCACCGCATCGCAGTGGCCGCGCGCGGCGGCATAGCGCGCATCGAGCCAGCGCTCGTAATCGGCGCGCGTCTTATCGATTTGCGCGTGCAGTTCCGGCGGCAGATCCTTGCCTTTGTACTTTTCGAGCTCGGCGGCGAACAGCGCCACCACCGCGGATTCCCCTTCCATTACGCCGATGCGCGCCGTCGGCCATGAGAAGGTGAAGTTCGGGTCGAAGCCCTGACCGGCCATGGCGTAGTATCCGGCTCCGCTGGCATGGTTGAGCGTGAGAACGATCTTCGGCACCGTGGCGCAGGACATGGATTCCACCATCTCCGCGCCGGCGCGAATGATGCCTTCGCGTTCCGCATCGGGACCGACCATGAACCCCGATACGTCCTGCAGATAAATGAGGGGCGTGCGCAGGCGCTCGGCCGTCTCGACGAAATAGGCCACCTTGCGCGCCGATTCCGTGTACACGATCCCGCCGATGCGCGGCTTGCCCTCCGCCCGCAAGAATCCGCGGCGATTCGCAATCAGCGCGACAGGCCGCCCGCACAAGCGGAGATTCGCGCAGAGGAATTCCGGCGCATAGTCGGGCTGAAACTCTTCCACCGCACCTGCGTCGAAGATGCGCTTCAACACTTCCTCGATTTCGTACGGCTGGCGATGGTCGGCGGGCAGAATGCCGTAGAGATCGGAGGAATCGCGCGCCGGCGGGTTCCCGCTGGGCGGCGCGGGGGGCGGCGCGAAGTTACGGAAGCGCTCGCGGATGCGGACAAGGCAATCGGTGTCGTCTTTCGCCATGAAATGGGCGACCCCGCTCACCGCGGTATGTATGTGTGCGCCGCCGAGAGTTTCCGAGTCGATCACCTGACCCGTTGCGCCTTTCACCAGATTGGGACCGCCGAGACCCATAAAACTGACGCCTTCCACCATGTAGATTACGTCGGAGAGCGCCGGCAGATACGCGCCGCCCGCGATGCACGGACCCATGACCGCGGCGATCTGCGGAATGCGCAGTTTGCGCCGCATCAGCGAGTTGTAAAAGAAAATGCGGCCGGCGCCGTATTGCCCGGGGAAAATGCCGTCCTGATACGGAAGGTTGACGCCCGCCGAATCGACCAGGTACACGATCGGCAGCCGGTTGCGCATCGCGATTTCCTGCGCGCGCAAAATCTTCGTGATGGTCTCCGGCCACCAGGAGCCCGCCTTGACAGTCGCATCGTTCGCCACCACCACGGCGGGGCGGCCTTCGATCTTGCCGATGCCGGTAACCACTCCGGCCGCGGGCGCCTGCCCCTCATACTGGTCGTACGCGACCAGCATCCCGATTTCCAGGAAGAACGCGCCGCCGTCCAAAAGTTTGGCGATGCGCTCACGGGCCGTGAGTTTCCCCGCTTTGTGCTGCTTTTCGGCACGGGCCGCGCCTCCGCCTTCGCGCAGGCGCGCTTCCAGCTTGTGCAACTGCTCGACGAGGTGGCGCATGTGCGCCTGACGGGCGATGTCCACAGTTATTTCAGCGCCGAATAGTCGGTCGGGTCCATGTAGACCGATTCGGTCTTGACGGTGAGTTTGCCGCCTGCGTTCGTTTCGGAGTCGGCCTTGACCTTCACCCACTCGGGGTCGGCGGTGAATTCGGCCCAGTGCTTTTTGGCTTCATCCATGCTGGGATGCGCCAGAATGTAGATCAACGTGTTCGGCCGGTCTTTGGGAATCCAATAGCCGATGGACTCCATTCCATGCTTCTTGAAGATGGCGATCGTGTGATCGCGGAATCGGGCTTCGAGCGCGGGAAGTCTTCCTTCGACGGCGGTATAGGTTCGCAACTCGAACACGCGGTGTTGTTGCGCGGCGGCACAACCGGCGATGAGTGCAATCAGCAGCAGGAGTCGATGGGCCATGTCGTTAGTTTAGCGAAGTGTCAACGAACATTCCCTTGAAGGCGTATACTGCCGCCATGAGGGCATCACTGATTATCGCGCTTCTGGCGGCCGGCGTTTCCGCGCAATCGCCGCCGCCTCGACCGCAGTTTGCCGAGTTCGAAGTCGCAAGCATCAAGCCGACCCCACCTGGGCCGGCCGGCAGGTGGATTCGCATGCTGAGTGCAAACACGTTCGCCGCTAAGAATCACACACTGAAGACGCTCATCGCGGCAGCGTACAATTTGAATCCGCGTGCGATCCTCGGCGGACCCGTGTGGATCGATACCGAGCATTACGACATCGACGCCAGAACACCTGGCGACCTGCGGCCCAACCTGAACGAGCAGATGGCAATGTTGAGGAAGCTGCTGGCCGATCGCTTCCAACTCGGCATCCACCGGGAGCAGAAGGAGATGCAGGCGTACGCGATGAGCATTGCAAAAACCGGCGAAAAGCTCAAAGAGAGCACTGTCTCTCCCGATAATACGCCTGAAGGTCCGCCGCCACTGATTTTCGTAGTGGGCCCTGAACTCGTTCGGCTGCCGGGACGCTACACCACCATCGGTGAGTTTGCTTCAGTGCTGCAACGGGCCGCTCTCGAATACCCGGTGGTTGACCGGACGGGACTCTCTGGCAGATACGATTTCGATCTTGAGTTCACGCCCGACGAAACTGTCTTCGGCGGAGTGCTGGGCAAAGGCCCTGACAATCCCACCAAACCAGCGCTGTTTGCAGCGATTCAAGAGCAGCTCGGCCTCCGCTTGGAGCCGACGAAAACTGCCGTCGATGTAGTTGTCGTCGAACGCGCGCAGCGCCCCTCGGCGAATTGAATGCCGGCAAAGACGCCGGCCACCCAGGCGCAGGTTGCCCTTCGCGTCGGGCTGTCGTACTTTGCGCAAGGCACTCGCAGATGAGCCCGGCGCAGCATGAAAACACGCGGGGACTAAGCGTGGCCACGGGAAGGATTCCTCTCGTCACGCAGCTACCTCGGCAGCGCGAACGCCACAATGCTGGAACCGGAAGGAGCATCGTTCTTCCCTCCTCCGCACACAATCACAATGTACTCGCGGCCATTCCTCTCATAGACGGCCGGCGTCGCATTGCCCGCGGCCGGCAGCGTGGTCTCCCAAAGCAGCTTGCCGGTCAGCTTATCGAAGGCACGAAACTTTTTATCGAAATTGGTGGCGCCGATAAAAACCAGCCCGTTCCTGGTGACCAGCGGACCCCCGTAATTATCGCTTCCTGTGTTCTTCAGTCCCTTCGCCGCCAACTCCGGATACTCGCCGAGCGGAATCTGCCAGCGGATCTCTCCCTTGTTGAGATCGATCGCGTTCAGCGTCCCCCATGGCGGAGTGAGCGGCGGATACCCATCCGGATCGCGGAACAGAATGTAGCCTTCGTTGCGATACTTCTGCCAGTTCGGATCCTTCTGCGCCGCTTCGAGGTTCGCCGCACCCGTGTCCTTCCCGGTCAACAGAAAATCGACAATCTCGTTTACGCCGCGGCCAAGATGGCTGAATCCCGGCATCCGTCCGGATCCTTCATTGATCACTTTCACAAGCTGCTGCCGCGAATACCGGTCGCCCACACCCACGAGGGAGGGCGATGCGGGCGACCCCTTGCGATCCGCCCCGTGGCACCCTGCGCAGTTGTTGTTGTACAGCGACGTCGTGTCGTGCGTCACCATGCGAATCAGCCACGGCTGCTCATTGGAGTTTACGTAGAGGAGCGCCGTTTCGGGGTCGAACGCCGCGCCGCCCCATTCGCCGCCTCCGTCGGTTCCCGGCATCAACACCGTGCCACGCGTGCCCGGCGGCGTGTACACACCCTGCGAATCCAGCTCCCTCAAACGCGCCAGCACGGCCGCGTGTGCTTCGGGCGTCCGGTTGGTGACCATGTCTTCGGTGAACGCCTGCCGCGTGAAAGGCGGCGGCTTCACCGGATACGGCTGCGTCGCGGAAAGCTTCTCCCCGTCGAGCTTCGACGCGGGCACCTTGCGCTCGGCGATCGGGAACAGCGGCTCGCCGGTATGCCTGTCGAACACGTACACGTAGCCTTGCTTGGTGATCTGCGCGACCGCCTCCACCTTCCTGCCGCCGCGCGTTACCGTCACCAGACTCGGCGCCGCGGGAAAATCGAGATCCCACACATCGTGGTGCACGCCCTGAAAGTGCCAGACGCGCTTTCCGGTGCGCGCGTCCAGCGCGATCACGCAATCGGCGAACAGGTTGTTGCCGATGCGGTTCGAGCCGTAAAAATCGAAGGACGCCGAGCCCGTAGCAGCGAACACCATCGCATTTCGCGCATCCACGGTGAGGCCTGCCCACGCATTCGCGCCGCCTGAGATCCTGTACGCTTCGGGAGGCCATGTCTCATAGCCGAATTCGCCCGGATGCGGAATCGTGTGGAAGATCCAGCGCTGCTTGCCGGTCGCCGCATCGAACGCGCGGATGTGGCCGGGCGTGCCGGGCAGCGTTTCCGGCACGGTGCTCGGCAGGATGATCATGTCCTCGAAGATCACTCCCGGACTGCTGGCGCTCACCGTCACACTTTCCGGCGGGCGACCAAGGCCGTTGCGAAGATCGATGCGGCCGTTGTCGCCAAAAGATTGAAGCGGCTTTCCGGTCAGGCGGTCGAGCGCATACAGGAAATTGCGGTACGTGAAAAAGATGCGGTCCTTATAAAGCGTGACGCCGCGATGGCGGAAGCGCCGCTGCGGTTCACCCGCCTGCACCGGATTGAAGGTCCACACTTCCTGCCCCGTTTCCGCATTCAGTGCGACCACACGCATTTTCGGCGTCGTCGCGTAGAGCAGCCCGCCGAAGACAATGGGGTTGCTCTGCATCTCCGAGTCCTTGAATGCGTCATGCGCGTCGTACGTCCATGCCACCTGGAGCGATTTCACGTTGGCCGGACCGATCTGCGAAAGCGTCGTGTAGCGAATATTATCGACGCCGCCGTTGACGAGCCAGTCCGTATCGGCCGCATGGAGGAACAGGGGGAGGCACAGCAGGAGCCAGCGCATTGGTAGCAGTGTATCGCGGTCGGCCACCGCGGATGCTGGCCTCCGGGTGTGCGGAAAGCTCCCGTCTGCGAGTGTCTTGTTTGCTATAGTCTGACGCGTGGGGTTTACGGACTGGCTGCTCTCAGACCTTCGCTTGCCGGAAGGCGTTCAACAAAAGCCTGAAGCACACCACGCGTGGTGGAGCGTGATGTGCCTTACCGGCGTCGACTATTTTTCGACCCTCGGATATCAGCCGGGAATTGCGTTTCTCGCGGCCGGCGTGCTGTCGCCAATCGCCACCTTGATTCTGGTGCTGGTTACTTTGTTCGGCGCATTGCCCGTATATGGCCGCGTGGCTGCCGCCAGCCCGAACGGGCAGGGTAGCATCGGAATGCTGGAACGTCTCTTTCCCCAGTGGCTGGGGAAGGCGTTCATTCTCATTCTACTGGGCTTCGCCACCACAGATTTCGTCATTACCATGACCCTGTCGTCAGCCGATGCGGCGGCGCATGTGGTGCACAATCCGTTTACGCCGCCCTGGCTTCAGAATCAGATGCTGCTGACGCTGGTGCTGCTGGCCACGCTGGGCGCCATCTTTATGAAGGGCTTTTCCGAGGCTATCGGCGTGGCAGTGCTGCTGGTGGGGAGCTATCTCGCCCTAAACCTGGTGGTGACGGCGAAGGCCATTTCCGCGGTGATACATCAACCGCACCTGTTCAGCCAGTGGAAGCACGCCCTCTTCGCTCAGCATGGCAACCCGCTAGCGATGGTCGGAATCGCGCTGCTGCTCTTTCCGAAACTGGCGCTAGGGCTTTCCGGATTCGAGACGGGAGTGGCGGTGATGCCTCTGATCCGCAGCAATAATGAGGCAGGCCGCGTGCGAAACGCGCGCAAGCTGCTGATCACGGCTGCTGGAATCATGAGCGTGTTTCTGCTGGCCACCAGTATGGTGACCACGCTGCTCATTCCGGCGCCCGCATTTGCGCCGGGCGGCCCGGCGAACGGCCGCGCGTTGTCGTATCTCTGCCATCAGGAGCTGGGGAATGCGTTCGGCACCGCGTACGACGTGAGCACGATTTTGATACTCGCGTTCGCGGGCGCATCCGCGATGGCGGGGTTGCTGAACCTGATTCCGCGCTACCTGCCGCGCTTCGGTATGGCTCCCGAATGGGCGCGCGCGTCGCGGCCGCTGGTGCTCGTGTTCATCGGCGTGGCCTTTACCGTCACGTGGCTCTTCCATGCGGACGTGGATGCGCAGGGCGGCGCCTATGCCACAGGCGTGCTGGTGCTGATGACCTCCGGGGCGTGCGCGGTCACCATTGCCGCGTGGCAGTCGCGGCTTCGATTGCCGTTTCTGCTGATCGCCATCGTGTTCGTGTACACGACGGCGCTGAATATTTACGAGCGTCCGGAAGGCATTCGAATCGCATCCATTTTCATTGTGGCGATGATCCTCACGTCGCTACTTTCACGGGCGCGCCGCTCCACCGAACTGCGAATCAAGCATGTGGAGTTGGACGAAGCCGCGCGCACGCTGCTGGCCGAGGATGAGGATCAAATCATTCACATCATTGCCAAACGCCCGCGGGGTCCGGAAAATGCCGCGATGCTGGATGAAGCCGACCGGATCACGCGGTTAGCCCACAATCTTCTCCCCGGCGAGCGCGTTTACTTCCTGATGCTGGAGCGCGGCGACGCTTCGGAGTTCGAAGAGGCGCTGCACTTGAAAGGCCGGAGAGTCGGGCGGCACGCCGTGCTGAGCGGATCGAGTCCGGTGGTCGCTAATTCCATAGCCGCGTTCCTCATTTATCTGGAACGCACCACAGGCGGGCTCCCGCACGCCTACTTTCATTGGACCGAAGGAAACCCGATCGGCAATCTGCTGCGGTTCCTGGTGCTGGGAGAAGGAGACGTAGCGCCACTGGTCCACGAGGTGCTGAGACGGGCAATCCCGGATCCCAAGCACAGGCCCAGGATACACGTTGCATGAGGTGGGTCACGTCGCGCTCCATTCGCTTTTCGATATACCTTTTACCGCTCCCTCACGGGCTTGTGAAAAAATCCGGCTGCCGTTCTCGTCGCACTCCGTCCGCCTTTCGACGCACCTTTTACCCCTCCCTCACGGTCGCGGCTCCGTTAGCAGAATCAACTACATACGGAGCCGTGACCGTAAGGGAGCGGTAAGCGGTGCCAGAGATACGAGTGCATTTGAATGCGGCAAAAAGCAATTCGATATTTTTTCACAATCCCGTAAGGGAGCGGTAAACGGTGCCGGGGATGCGAGTGCGTTTGAATGCGGCAAAAAAGCGTTTCGATATTCATTTACAGCCCGTGAGGGAGCGGTAAATGATGCCGCGCCGCTTTACCGTGCGCTGAATTTATAAATGGTAGTCGTGCGGTACGTCTGCCCGGGCTTCAACTCCGTGCTCGGGAACTTCGGCTTGTTCGGCGAATCCGGGAAATGCTGCGTCTCCATGCAGAACGCTCCGCGGTGCGGGTACGCGATTCCGCCCTTCCCTTTCACCTTGCCGTCCAAAAAGTTGCCGGTATAAAACTGCAGGCCCGGCTGGTCCGTCCACACTTCCATCACGCGACCCGTCGTGGGCTCGTGAACCTCGGCGGCTTTCGCCATGCCGGTGTGCGCACGCAGCACCCAGTTGTGGTCATAGCCGTGACCGTACTTGAGCTGCTGATCGTTGTCTTCGATCCGCTTTCCGATTGCCGTCGATTTTGTGAAGTCGAACGGCGTGCCGGCAACATTCTTCAGTTCGCCGGTCGGGATCAGGCCGGAATCAACCGGCGTGAACTGGTCCGCATAAAGCGTGACTTCGTGATTCAGGATCGTACCGCCGGTGTTAGCGCCCGCCAGGTTGAAGTAGGAATGGTTTGTCAGGTTGAGGACGGTGTCCTTCTGCGTGACGGCCGAGTATTCGATCTTGAGCTCGTTGTGGTTGGTGAGCGTGTACACCACCGTCGTATGCAACTCACCGGGGAAGCCCTCCTCCCCATCCTTGCTGATATACATCAGTTCGAGCCCGGGCTCGGCGCCCTGAATCGCGCGCGCCGTCCATATCCGCTTGTCGAAGCCTTCCGGACCGCCGTGCAGCGTATTGTCGCCGTCGTTCTTCGGGAGAGTGTATTTCTTGCCGTCCAGCGTGAACGTGCCGTGGCCGATGCGATTGCCGTACCGCCCGATCAAGGCTCCGAAAAAGTTCGACTGATGCGTATAGCCCTGCACATCGTCCATGCCGAGCACAACGTCGGCGAACTTGCCCGCGCGGTCCGGCGCGGTCAACGAAACAACGGTGCCTCCGTACGTCATGATGCGTGCGGTCATGCCGTTCGCGTTGGTGAGGGCATAGATCTCGACGGGGGCATTACCCACTTTCCCAAAGGGTTCGTGCGTCACTGAGGATTTTCCTTTCTGTGTTTGCGCGGAGCAGGCAAGAGCCATGCCGGCGAACAGGGCGGCAGCAGCAAGGTTTCGGTGTGTCATGAACCTATATAGTAGCGATTGGTTGACGTGCCCGTCCAAGATGTGTGATTATTCATTCAGGTGAATAAAAATTCAAAAAAGATGGTGGCCATGGCGACCGTCTGCTCGCCGGGGCGGATCCTGAAAGCAGCATCGCCGGATATGCTGCAGGACCTGGATCTCACGGACGAAGAACTGGTTTACCTGCTCGACCTCGCCGTCGAAGTGAAGCGCAATCCTAGACAATATGCGCACGCGTTGGATGGCAAAAGCATTGCGCTGCTGTTCGAAAAACCGTCGTTGCGGACGCGCCTCACGTTCGAAATCGCGATTCAGCAGTTGGGCGGCGCGAGCGTGTGGCTCGATGGTCCCATAGGCGTCCGCGAGCCGTTAAAAGATGTGGCTCGCAACCTGGATCGCTGGGTCAACGGCATTGTGGCGCGCGTGTTTTCGCAGGCGACTCTCGAGGGTCTCGCACAGTGGTCTCGCGTGCCGGTGGTGAATGCTCTCAGCGATCTATATCACCCGTGCCAGGCGCTGGCCGATTTTCAGACGATCCGCGAGCACTTCTGCCGGCTTCAGGGTTTAAAGCTGGCATTCATCGGGGACGGCAACAATATGGCGCATTCGCTGATGCTGACGGCCATGCGCATGGGGATGGATTTCGCGCTGGCGTGCCCTTCCGGATATCTGCCGAACCCGGACATCGTGGCGCAAGCCGAGGGGCTGGCGGCATCGACGGGCGCGCGCCTGGCGATCACGCAGGATACATTTCAGGCAGTGGAAGGCGCGCACGCCATCTACACGGACGTGTGGGCCAGCATGGGTCAGGAGCAGGAAGCCGTCGAGCGGCGCCACGCATTCCACGCTTACCAGGTGAACGAGAAACTCTTCGCGGCGGCCAGGCCGGACGCGGTGTTTATGCACTGCCTGCCGGCCAAGCGCGGCGAGGAAGTTACGGACGGAGTAATCGAACACGAGCGCAGCGTCGTCTTCGACGAAGCCGAAAACCGGCTGCACGCACAAAAAGCGCTGCTGCTCATGCTGCTCAGCGAATAGAGTCGCGAAAAAACACGAATGCACACGAATGCACCAGTCATGGCTTGGCGGCCACGCGTAGACCATGAAATTACCGGAGTGGCGACAGGGCTCCGGACGGGTGGCAGGCGGTCGCCGCTCGCCGGGCCGCCGAAGCGCGACACGAGGATTTCATGAAACTGTGGGGTGGTCGTTTTGAAACGGGACCGAGCGAGGTCTTCGAGCGCTTTTCCGGGTCGCTGGATTTCGACAGGCGCTTGATCGCCGCCGATATCAAAGGCTCGCAGGCCTTTGCGCGAGCCCTGGAGCGGGTCGGAATCCTGAGCGCCACCGAGCGCGAGCAGATTGTCTCGGCGTTCGACGAGATGGCCGCGGAGTGCATGACGGCGAAGTTCTACGAAGGCGCGACCGACGAAGACGTGCACACGCTCGTAATCCGCAAACTGAAGGAGCGGGCCGGCGCGGTGGCCGATAAGATTCACACCGGCCGCAGCCGCAACGAACAGGTCTCACTCGATACGCGCCTGTGGCTGCGCGAAGAATGCGAGGATATGCGGGCGCTGCTCGCGGGCGTGATGGGCCGCCTGCTGGGACTTGCGGAACTCTATCCTGCCGCGGTAATTCCGGGTTATACGCACATGCGCCGCGCGCAGGCTGTGTTATGGCCGCATTACCTGCTGGCGTATTTCGAAATGTTCGCCCGCGACTGGCAGCGTTTCGGAGAAGCGCGCCAGCGCGCCAACGTGATGCCCCTGGGCTCGGGCGCGCTCGCCGGCAGCGGATTCCCGTTCGATCGGGAGGCCATGGCTCGCGACCTCGGCTTCGAAGGCATCACCTACAACAGCATGGATGTCTCGGGGGATCGCGATTTCGCGCTGGATTTTCTTTACGCGTGCAGTGTCACAATGATCCACCTCAGCCGGCTCGCGGAGGACTGGATTCTGTATTCCAGCGAAGAGTTCGGCTGGCTGGAACTGGGCGACGGAGTAACCAGCGGCAGCAGTTTGATGCCGCAGAAGAAGAATCCCGATGCCCTCGAGTTGATTCGCGGCAAGAGCGGTCGCGTCATCGGCTGCCTCACGTCGTTGATCGTGACCATGAAGGGTCTCCCGATGACTTACAACCGCGACATGCAGGAAGACAAGATGCCGCTGTTCGACGCCGGCGATCAACTCGCCGGGTCGCTGGAGATGATGTCGGCCGTGATCGAATCTACGCGGCTCAATCCCGCGCGTCCCGCGCACGCTGCGGAAGAAAGCTGGGTGGTGGCGACGGATCTGGCCGAGGCTTTGGCGCGCTCGGGGACGCCGTTTCATCAGGCGCACCAGATTGTCGGCCGGTTCGTACTGGAGAGCGTCCGCAGCGGCAAGAAGCCGGCGGACTGGACGGCCGAAGACATGCAGGCATTCGCGCCGGAGTTCACCGCGGAGATGGCGGCGCTGCTGGATCCGCGGGCCGGCATGCGCAGCCGCGAACTGCCCGGCGGCACGGGGCAGATGGCCGTCGTGGCCGCGCTCGCAGCCGCCAAGTCGCGTCTCGGAGAAATGATCGTATGACGAAGACGTATCGCCAGGGTCAGATTTTGAAGTTGATTCGCGGCAAGCGGATCTGCACTCAGGAAGAACTGGCGCAGGAGTTGCGCGCCATGGGAATCGCCGCCACGCAGGTGACGCTGTCGCGCGACATCCGCGATCTGCGGCTGGTCAAGACGCGGGAAGGCTATCAGGAGATGGCGCCCGAAGAGACGGGTCCGCAATTCTCGCTTCTGGCGGCGGAGTTTTTGCAGGACGTGCTGCGCGCGCAAAATCTGGTGGTTCTCAAAACGTCGCCGGGCCACGCGAATTCCGTCGCCGTGGCGCTGGATAACGAGCAGTGGCCGGAGGTAATCGGCACGATCGCCGGAGACGACACCATTCTCGTCATCGCTCCGGATACCCCGACAGCGGAAAGTGTCCAGGAAAAACTGCTGGGCCTGCTGGAACGCCAGTAGCGACCGGTCTCCAGACCGGTCGGAAACTCGCACGGGCGCGCTTTGCGCGCCTGGTACCGGCCTGGAGGCCGGTACCTACCTCACTATTCCTTTGGCCCGATGCCGAGCGTCTTCATCTTCCGGTAGAGATTGCTCCGTTCCAACCCGAGCAGTTCGGCCGTCCGCGTCACATTCCCGTTCGTCTCCTCGAGTTTCTTGATGATGTACTCGCGCTCGGCCGCTTCCCGGACCTCCTGCAGACTCCCAAATCGATCCAGCGGGCGATCGGGCTGCCGCCGCGCGGCATGCAGCGGAATGTGCCGCGCGTCTACGCGGACCTGCGGGTTCAAAATCACGATCCGCTCGATCAGATTCTTCAGCTCGCGCACGTTGCCGGGCCAGTGGTAATTGGCCAGGAGCGTCAGCGCCTCCGGGGTCAGTTCTTTCGGCTTGCGTCCGTATGCGGTGGTGAACTCGCGCAGGAAATGATCCGCGAGCATCGGAATATCTTCCCTGCGATCGCGCAGCGGCGGCACGAAAAACGGGATCACGTTCAAACGATAAAAGAGGTCTTCCCGGAAATTGCCGCGCTCGATCTCCTCTTCCAGATTCTTGTTCGTCGCCGCGATCACGCGCACGTCGACTTGCGAAAATTCCGCGGCGCCGATGGGCTCGAAGCGCTGTTCTTCGAGCGCGCGCAGCACCTTCGCCTGCGTGCGCAAGCTCATGTCGCCGACCTCGTCCAGGAAAAGCGACCCGCCGTCGGCCTTCTGAAACTTCCCCGTTTTGTTTTCCAGCGCCGCGCCGAAGCTGCCCTTGCGGTGACCGAACAGCTCGCTCTCGATCAGTTCTTCGGGAATCGCCGCACAGTTCACTTCGACAAAAGCTTCGGCCGAGCGCGGGCTCATCGCATGAATCGCATGCGCCACCAGTTCTTTACCTGTGCCGCTTTCCCCATAAATCAGCACGCGGCCGTTGGTAGCGGCCATCAGCGCGAGTTGCTGGCGCAGGGCTTTCATCGGCACGCTTTCGCCGATGATGTGGTATCGCGAGCCCGTGTCGCCCTTCAGCCGGCTATTTTCGATCGCCAGCGTGCGGTGGGCCAGCGCGTTTTTCACGACCACCGACACCTTGTCGATGGAAAGCGGCTTCTCCAGAAAATCGAAGGCTCCGAGCTTGGTTGCCTTCACCGCGGTTTCGATATTGCCGTGGCCGGAAATAACGACCACCACGGGCCGGTCGCCGAACGGCATTTCCTGAATGCGCGAAAGCACTTCCAGTCCGTCGATGCCAGGCAGCCAGATATCGAGAAGGGCCAGTTCGAACTCGCCGCCGGGCAGCGCCGCAAGACACGCTTCGCCGCTTTCCACGGCGCAAACGGAATAGCCTTCGTCCTCCAGCACGCCGCCGAGGGACTGGCGGATCCCCGGCTCGTCGTCCACCACCAAAATGCGGCGCCGCTTCATACGCGGACCGCCTTCGAAGCGGCGGGCGCGGGCTCGTCAGCTTCGAGCAGCGCCGGAATCTCAATAATGAATCGCGCTCCGATGGGCAGGTTATCTTCCACGCGAATGGACGCGTTGTGTTCGGCGACAATGTGGCTGACGATCGCAAGGCCCAGGCCGGTGCCGCGATTCTTGGTCGAAAAATAGGGCAGAAACAATTTCTCCTTGTCGTCGGGACCTATCCCGCAGCCCGAATCGGCCACAATCAGCTCCACGTTTTCGGCGCCCCCGGGTTGCGTGGCAATCAAGAGATTGCGCACCAGCGCGTCCTGCATCGCCTCGGCGGCGTTATCGACCAGATTGACGACGACGCGCTGGAACTGCTCACGATCGAGGTTAACCGGCGGCAGACCGGAGGCAAAGCTCGTGCGCATCGAAATGCCGTCCAGGCGGCCCTGAAAGACGGCGAGGGCCTGCTGCACCACTTCGTTCAGGTCGCACCGCACGGGCTGGGCGGAGGGGAAGCGCGCGAATTGCGAAAACTCATCCACTAAAGTTTTTACGGATTCAACCGATGTAGAGATTGTGGCGGCGCATTCCCGCAGGATGCGGGCGCCGCCGGGCGGAAGTTCGAGTTTTTCCACCTGGCGGCCGATGCGGTCGGCCGATAGAGCAATGGGCGTGAGCGGGTTTTTAATTTCATGCGCAACGCGGCGTGCGACTTCGTGCCACGCCGCGGATTTTTGCGCGCGCAGCAGTTCGCTGGTGTCTTCCAGGACGACGACGAAGCCGCTGGTGAGCTTCTCTTCCAAAGCGGAAACCGTTACCGCGACGTGCAATTTGCGATTTCCCGTAAATAATTCGAGTTGACGGGAGGCGACGCCGGTGCGTCGAGCGCGTTTCATCAGGTACTTGATTTCGGCGGTGTCCTCGCGCGAGAACAGGTCTTCCAGGCGGGTGGCGACACGCACCTGCTCGGCGGGCAGAATCTTGGCGAGGGCGCGGTTGACCCGGTTAATGGACCCATCGGCGGAGATGGAGAGGACGCCCGTGGGAATACTCTCGAGGATGGCTTCGATTAGCCGGCGGCGCTGATCCAATTCCTGGCTATTGGCCTGGAGTTGCTCGGTCATCTCGTTGAACCCTCGCACGAGCGAGCCGAGTTCGTCCGCCGCAAGCACGTCGATGCGGTGGTGCAGATTGCCGCGGCTTACCTGGCTGGCGGCTTCGAGGATCGCGCTAATGGGCACGCTGATGAGCTTCGAAAGCGCGAACGCGATCCACATGGCCATGCAAAGCACCACCACCGTGATCAACAGCATCATCAAGATGTAGAAGCTGCGGACAACCTTGCGGCTGTCCCACATCTGGTTCCAGTCCCGCGAGTAGCGCTCGATTTTTTTGAGATTGGCCGCTGTATCCAGCGGGATGTGGGCCGTGATTTTTACCCAGCCAAGCGTCTTCCCGGCAGCTTCAACAGGCGCGGTAGCCGCCACGTCCTGACCGGCAGGTCCAACCGAAAGCCAGGAGGAAATGGGAGTGCTGCCCGCAGCCGGATAGACGGCCGCGGACACCAACTCGTACTGCCGGCAGAATTGTTGCAGGTAGTCCGCGGAAGAGGGGGCGCCTTCGAGCTGATCCCGTATTTCGGGTTGGGCGGCTAGCAGCGCAGCTTGCGCGTTCGTCTCGTCCTGCATTTCCTTCCCGAGGCTGGTTGCGACATCTTCGAAAAGGTGGACCTCCAGGTCGCCCGGACTGCGGAACCAAGCCCCCAACTGGCGATTCATCAGCTCATAGTTGAAAAGCACCAGGCAGAAGACGGGAACGCAGCTCAGGCCGACGGCGCCGAGCACCAGCTTGGTCTTGAGTAGGGAGCCCTCGCTCCGCCTTTGCCGCTCGATATAAAGCTTGACGCTTTCGCGAAAGAGATACCACAACAGCGCCAGCATGATCACGAAGATGGAGCTGGAGAGCGCCCAGAAGATGAACGTTTGCGTGGGAGTCGGGTTGGCGGGCTTGAACCCGTCGAGGTTGAACGAGCCAAGCCACACGACGATCAGCGCGGAAAGCAGCAGCAGCACTGTCGCCGACCCGTAGATCAGCCGTTTCTTCATTCCCTATTAGATTAGCTTGAGTTTACGCGCCCGCGGCAAAAGTCAGGGCGCCGCCGTTCAGCACCTCGCGCACCTTGGCAATGAGCTCGCGAGGGGTGAAGGGCTTCGGCAGAAACGGCAGACCGCATCCGATGATGCCGTTGACCACATCCGGATGGTCCGGCAGTCCGGCAATGAAGAGGCACTGCGTTTCCGGATGCTGCGCGAGAATGCGGTGGGCCAGTTCGGGCCCGTTCATCCCGGGCATGATTACGTCGCAGAGCAGCAGATCGATAGGCGCGCGAGTGGAGGAGGCAGCGCGCAGGGCATCGTGGGGAGATCCCGCGCCGGACACTTCGAAGCCGAAATGGGCGAGTACCGCGCAGACGCAACTGAGCACAGTAGGCTCGTCATCGACCACGAGGATAGCGGGAAGGGCCGGGCTGTGGGGCATAAGGGAGGGGAATCTCGACTACAGATTGTAAGCGGTAGCGCTAAATTCCGGGAAATTATTTTCACTCGATCTGTGAAACCGCATACATCCAGCTAAAGGTTTTACTTCCCGCCGCCGATAAGAATTCAGAGGCAAAAATGAACTTCAGAACCCTACTCTGTTGTCTGTTACTCGGCTGTGCGCCCTCTCTGTTCGCACAGGCGCCGAAAAAAGTCACCCGCGCAGTCGCGATGTCCTTGATTGTGAACAGGACGCCTCCCGAATATCCCTCTGTCGCCAAGCAGTTGAGAATCGAAGGTGAGGTCGAACTGGAAATCAGCCTGAGCGAAGATGCCACGGTCGGCCAGGTGGCCATCGTCAGCGGAAACCCGTTGCTTACGAGGCCCGCGGCCGACGCCGTCAAGCACTGGAAATTCACGCCTTACAAAGAAGATGGCAAGCCCCTCAAAGCCATCCTGCCGGTGAGTCTGACCTTCCGGCTGGGAGGGGCGTCATGAGTCTGACCCGAAAGCTTCTCACAGCGTTTGCCGGCATGTCGGGATTGCTGGTCCTGCTTGCCGTTGCGTGTCTGTTAATGACCCGCACGCTCAATTCGGATCTGGATAAGGCCGCCAATGTCACTGCCCGCCGTCAATACCTTGCCGGACAGGTCGCCACACTTGCCGGGGAGATGGCCGGAACCGAACGCGGCAGCGTCCTTTCGGCCGTGCTTGGCGACAAGACCCGGTCGGACGAATCGCAACGCGACTTCCGCCGTAAGTCCGACCAACTCCAGAAAGCCCTGACGCAGTTGCATTCGCTCGAGACGGTAGCCGGGTCCGACGGGGCACTGCAGAACGTGGACCGCGCGACGGCGCAGGCAGTTGCGGCGCAGCAGGAACTCGCTACGGCGCTCGGCAACAATCAAATGGATGGCGCGCTGGCGATGTTCGGGCAGCGCGTGCAGCCCAGCCTGGACGACATCGGCAGGCAGGCGTCGGCCCTGGTGGAGAGGCAGGCAAACGAACTCTCGGCGGCATCCAAAGCATCGGCGTCTAAGTCGCAGCAGTCCACATGGGTGTCTGTCCTGCTCGGTTTGTTGGCGCTCGCGGTCGGCGGCTCAGTGCTGCAGATCGTGCATCGCGCGAATGGAGCGCTGCGCGCATTCTCGACGAGGATGGCGGAAAGCGCAGAGCAGGTAGCGGGAGCTGCCGGTCAGGTTTCAGGCGCCAGTCAGTCGCTGGCGCAGGGTGCGAATGAGCAGGCGGCGTCGCTGCAAGAGACATCGGCATCTACCGAAGAGATCGCGTCCATCTCAAGGAAGAATGCGGATCACTCGCGGCACGTGGCGGAATTGATGGCACGTTCGGAGGCCGGCGCTACCGAGGTCAACCACACGCTTGACGGCATGCTGCAGAAGATGAAAGAGATTGACGGTTCCAGCCGAAAAATCGCCAACATCATCAAAGTCATCGACGAAATCGCGTTTCAGACCAACATCCTTGCGCTCAACGCAGCCGTCGAAGCGGCGCGCGCAGGCGAGGCCGGCCTGGGATTCGCAGTAGTGGCGGACGAGGTTCGCAATCTCGCGCAGCGATGCGCTCACGCAGCGCGGGATACGGCGGGGCTGATTGAGGAATCCATCGAAACGTCGCGCGACGGCAACCTCCGTCTGGACGAAATGGCGGGCGCGGTTCGCGCCATGACGGAGAATTCAGGCCGCGTGAAATCGTTGGTGGATGACGTGAATATCGGAAGCCAGGATCAGGCTCGGGGCATGGAGCAGATTGCCAGGGCAGTGGTGCAGATGGAGCAAGTGACGCAGAAAAACGCGGCTTCAGCGGAAGAAAGCGCCGCGGCGGGAGCAGAACTGAATCATCACGCTGGCGTACTCCGAGGTCTCGTCGGAGAGATGCGCGCGATGGTAGGGCAATAATGCTGAAGGGGCGGCAGCTATTGCCGCCGCCCCTTCAAAAAATTATTCGGCGGCCTTGATGTTCTCCACCGTAATGGTGTCACCCTTCATTTTTCCGGTGAGCGTCACCTTTTTTCCGGCCATCTCCTTCGCTTTGGCTTGGTCGGAAACCTGGTAGATCTTGCCATCGGCAGTCACGAAGACGGCGGGGGCTCCGCGCTTGATGCAGCTCTGCGCACAAGCCTCGTCTCCCCACATCTCTTTCTTGCCGGCGCAATTTTTGTCGACAATGTATCCGGTCCAATCGGCGGCCATCGCGCTCATAGCGGCCAACGCAAGCATGGGAATGAGTTTCTTCACGGCTATTCTCCTGAAATTCGGCTTAACCACTCCACTGTACTATAGCCCAGCGGAACCAGAGGGGACAAAGAAAATGGATTTGCAGTTGTTAATCGAGCAAAAAAGCACAATCGACAATCGCAACCCTCGACAGCTTAATAGAGTCGACAGCTTAATAGAGTCGGCAGCTTAATAGACTCGGCAGCTTAATAGACTCGGCAGCTTAATAGAAGAGATACTTTCGCCACTGCGTCTCGCTCTTGCCGAGCATACGCATCAAGTGACGGCTCGTATGTAAGCTGAATGGACGCGGCTGCCTCGCCAGTTTCATCCCCGCCTCTTCCGGCGTGCGGTTGCCTTTCCGGTTATTGCAGGGATGGCAGCATGCCACGAGATTTTCCCACGCCGATTCGCCGGCGCGCGACCGCGGAATGACGTGATCCAGCGTGAGTTCGCCCGACGGCATCACCCGATGGCAATATTGGCAGGTATAACGATCGCGCATCAGGATATTCTTCCGCGAAAGAGCCCGCGTCTGGTGCGGGATGCGGCGATACTCCAGCAGGCGAATGACGCTGGGCACGGAAATCGCGGCACGCGCCGAGTGAATGGCATTGTGCGACTCCTCTTCTGCCGCCGCCACTCCCTTCAGCACCAGCACCAGGGCGCGCCGGGCCGCACAGATATTGATCGGTTCGTAGCTGGCGTTCAGAACCAGCACCGGTCTCTGCAGGCGATCGCTCGTCATTCGTCAGTTCCTCCAGACGGAAACTTCAGGCTGAGCCGTTACAGCTGTCATGCGCCGGTCCACACGGGCCAAAGCCAGCAGCACCACCCGCGCGGCTCCGGCGCGTTTTAACGCGCTGGCGCACGCCGCCGCCGTGGACCCTGTAGTCATCACATCGTCAATCAGAAGCAGTCTCTTCCCCGCGACCTTGCGGCGCCCCGGACACCGGAAGGCAGCCGCTACGTTCCGCCGCCGCGATTGATTGCTCAATCCGGCCTGCACGCCCGTCCATCGGACGCGGCGAAGCGCTCGGAGAACGGGGATTCCGCAATTGCGCGCGAGCTCGGTGGCCAGCAGATCCGACTGGTTGAACCCGCGCTGCCACCTTCGCCTCCAGTGCAGCGGCACCGGCACGATAGCGTCGAAGGCCTCCTCGCGCGGCATCGCATCCCGCAACAAACGGCCCAGAGGACGAGCCAGCGTCATTACCTTTCCGTATTTATAGACGTGTATCAGGTCCCGGAGCACGCCCTCATAAGCGCCGAAACAATACGCGGCATCGAAGCCGCGCATACCGCTCCGGCAAAGGGCGCATTGGCCATAAGCATCCAGCGGAAAGGCATTTTGAAACGGCGTCCGGCACGTGACGCAGAAGAATTCGGCGTCGATCGGCGCCGGCGCGCTCAAGCATTCGGGGCAAACCGGTATGCGGGAGATTTGTCGCAGAGAACGGCCGCAGACGCGGCAATCGGAGGGGAACAGAAGGGAAAAAAGAGCGCGGGAGGCTGTGCGTACTACCGAGGGACCGAACTTTGCGACTGCGGTTCGTCTGCTACTTGAGAAGACCCACCTCCGCCAAAGCTCATTGTAGCTCAATTCCCCGAGAAGCGGAAAAGCGTACGGAATAACCGCGCGTCCCGCCAGTTCGCTCGGGTATCTCCCCGAAAGGGCTTGCGCGCTCGCGGAAGCTTAGCAGTAAAATACTCTGTCGGGAGGGTGAGATGTATTTGCCTCGGGTTGCGGGTTCGATTGTATTCGCCGTTTTTTGCGCGACGTGTGAATTGCACGCGCAGGCGACGATCACACCCCGACCCAAAGCAGCTCCACCCGTAGAGAAGCTTCCGAATGCGATGCTTCGCGTAGACACGAATCTGGTGCTGGTGCCTGTCACCGTCACCGACCCGATGAACCGCCCCGTCACCGGCCTCGAAAGGGAACACTTCAAAATCCTGGACGATAAAGTGGAGCAGACCATCACGACGTTCGCAATGGACGACGAACCGTTGGCCGTAGGCCTGGTGTTTGACACCAGCGGCAGCATGGGTCCGAAGCTGCGGCGGTCGCGCGCCGCCGCAAGCGCATTCTTCCGCACGTCGAATCCCGATGACGAGTTTTTCCTGGTGGAATTCAACGATACGCCGCGCCTGGTGGTGCCGCTCACGCGCGACACTCAAGAGATTCAGAGCCAGCTCACCTTTTCACAATCCAAGGGACGCACGGCGCTGCTCGACGCGATTTATCTGGCGCTGCACGAAATCAAGAAATCGCCGAAGAAGCGCAAAGCGCTGCTCATTATTTCGGACGGCGGCGACAATTCCAGCCGGTATACGGAAGGCGAGATCCGCAACCTGGTGCGCGAGAGCGACGTGCTCATCTATGCCATCGGCATCTTCGAGCCGGAAGGCGCGCGCAGCCGTTCGCCCGAGGAACTCGCCGGACCGGGGCTGCTCAGCGACATCGCCGAACAGACCGGCGGCCGGCACTTGCCGGTGGAGGATATCTCCGAGATGCCCGACATCGCGACAAAAATCGGAGTGGAGCTGCGCAACCGCTACGTCATCGGCTATTCGCCGACCGACCAGCAGCGCGACGGCCGCTATCATCACGTACAGGTGAAAGTGGTTCCGCCGCACGGTCTGCCGCCGCTGCGCGCATTCTGGCGTTTAGGCTATTACGCGCCGATGCAGTAAGCGAAGCCGTTACTTCAACGCGCGGAGAGCACTGGCGAAATCGGCGGGAGTGCGGAGCGTGAAGACCCGGCCTTTCAGACTCCCGACCGTGTTCGCGATCAAGTCCGCCGGAACTCCTTGCGGCGGCGGCCCTCCCAGGCGAAACAGCGAGCGGAACTGCAACGCGACGAAGCGGGGCGGCGCCGTCAATGTCAGCTCGAACCGCGGCGGCTGGTCGATGTAGCGGCTTCTCGGTCCGAAAAACAGGACGAGATCCGAAGGCGCATCGCCGAACAGCTCCTGATTGACAAGACTGCTGACCAGCTCCACCGGGCCGAGCGGATGCTGCAGAGTGTTGACGTCGGTGAGTTCCAGTTCCAGCTTGTCGAGCGCCTTCTGCACGTCGTCGATCATTTCGGGGTGGAAATTCTCCTGGCGGTAGAGTTCCATCTGCTTGTCGAGGTTGAACGCCACCACGCGCACTCGCGCCGCCGGTATCTGCTCCATGAGAGCCGAAAGCGCCCCCAGCAACATCATCCGATCCGTCTCGCGGAAATGCAGCCGCCGCGGCGAGAGAGGAGCAGCGTGCAACAACACGGTAACGCGCTTCCCCGCCCCGGCCTGCGGCGCCGCCTTCGCGTGGCCTACGAGCGAAAAGGCAGCGACCGTGTGGGGAGGCATCGACTGCGGAACCTTCCGCTCCTGCCGTTTCAGTTTGGCTTCGACACGCCACTCTTTGCGGCATACGCGATGCTGGTCGTCGTACATGGCCCAACTCACGTCGTAGCTGCCTTCGCCGACCAGATAACCGCCGCCGAGTTCCACATCCACTTTGTTCGCCGGCACGTCGGGAAGGTCGATTCGATAGCCGAGAAACACGGACTTACTGTCGTCACCCCGCGGCGTCACACGAATGATCTGCGCCCAGCGATGGCCCTTGCCGAGGTACTGCGACATAGGCACCTTGACGGAATATCCCGCCTGAATCCGCAGGCTGAAGTTCAGCGCAGGCGGAATCGGCGTCACCGAACAGATGAGCCTCTGCTCGCCGGGTGAGGGCTCCATGCTCCTGAGACCTGGAGCCAGCCGCGCAGGGTTGAGGATGCCCTGCGCAAATGCAGGCAGTCCGGCAACCAGGAGCAGACCCGAAAGTCGCATCATTTTAGGGTATACGTGAGACCGGTCGTCACTTGTAAAGAGTTTTTCTTGAACGCGGGCGGCGGGTTATTTAGATAAGTATCCAGCACGGCCATGCTGAACGCGAACCGTTTGTACACGGGCACTGCAAGCGCCGCGTTCCCGTTCAGCGAATACACGGAGGCGTTCCACGCGGGCATGCCGGAGATCTGCTCAACGAACTGGATGCCGTGAGCGAGTTTCCGGTTGTAGGTCTCGGTGAAGACGCTGCCCACCAGGTCTTTATTCGTAGTGGGCACCTCGAAGACTTGCCGCTCATAGCTGATGCTCGCCTTGAAGTCCAGCGTCTCGTTGGCGCGCTTGATCACCGTCACGCCGACGCCTCCGCTGTAGACCTGCTGCAGATCGAGGCCCTGCGAAAAATTGTGGTCGAAAGTGCCTTGCACGAAGCCGTAAAAGTTGGAGCCGCGGAAGTATTGGTCGCGCTCGATGTCACCATGCACAATTGCGGTTTTGATGCGCGGACTGCCCGGCTGCGACTGGCTGCCTTCGGAGGCGTTGAAGTCGAGGATGGTGCGGTTCCGGGCATCCAGCCACGTCTCGCCGGGAATCGCGCGCACCAGGTTGAACGCGCCGAAGAAGTTGCGGCTTTGCTGGGTGGCCTGTACGATGCTCGCGCCCGCCGTGAACGCGCCCTTCCATGCTTCGAAGAACCCGGGATTGTGCAGCACTTTCTCTTGAAATTCCTGCTGCTCCAGGATGTGCGCGGCCTCGGCCACGGGAATCGTTTCGGTCGCCCCCGCGGCCGGCGCGACCACCACGTTCTTATCCGTTACATTGACCTGGCCCTGCGGAATGTGTGAGAGGTCGCTGCGACGCCCCAACTCAACGCCCTTGCGCACCACCGCATAGGGCTTGGCCGTGTGCAGTTCGGCGATCTTGCTCCAATCGACATTCACCTCCCCAATGGAATCGCTCTTAAAGGTGACGGTGCTGCCGTGGGAGCGCAGGAAGTGGCCGACAAGCCGTTCGCCATTCGTAAATACAAGGACGTCCGGAGCGGATGCTGGTGCCGGTGCGGGAGTCTGCGCGCACAGCGCGAGCGTAAAACCGAGTAAGAGAAGCGTATAGCGGCGCATCATTCCTCAGAATACACGCCGTTGTCTCACGGAATCACGCGGCGCGAGCTATGCGGCGGTATTCCTCTTCACTACGCGCGGGCATCAATACCCACAAGGTGTACACCCCGAGCGCCGTACCGAAAGGCACATCGATGAGCGTCACGCCGCCGAGCACCATGGTGAGCGTGCGCGCCCAGGGCTGCCGTTCCAGCAAACCCCAACCGGCCAGCAGTCCGGCCGCTCCAAAGAGGATGAGCGCGTAAGCTGCGAAATGAATGATGGTGTTGACGAAGAACGGCACCTCAGGCGGCAGCGGCGTGAATCGCTGGCCCTGAAACAGCATGAGCACGACGAGTCCCGGCAGGAAGCGTATGGCGGAAAATGCGAGCCAGAGAATTCCCAACAGCCGTATGTGCCCGGAGAGGCGGCTTTCGACAGGCATCAGCGGGATTGTCCCTACCGCCTTGCCGCAAGTCGGGCAATACCCGGGACGATCCTGCATCTGAGTCCCACAACGATCGCAGAACATAACTGCCTCCGATTAAGAAATACGGCGGCGGCGCGGCTTTTGTTCCGAGTTCATTCGCCGCAAACCACATGCTTTCCATTCCGGTGCGGCGCACAGAGCGCTCTACCTCAGGCTCACCACCGGGAAGAACAAACCTCGTTCTTCCGCCCGCCACCAGCCTTTTTCCCCAAATGCCGTGAAGTGATAGAGAAACACGCGCGCCCGGACATATTTCGGACGCGTGCCCGCGAACGGATTGTATTGCAGCAATCCCGTGACTGCCGGCTCTCCCTGCATCAGCCGGACCATGAAATTGGTGAACCACGGACTCTGCTGGTAACTGCCCAGAGCGGCGAACCACATCTGCCAATCCAGCCTCGGCTGAAAGGGCTCGATCACGGGCGGCGCTCGCAGCACGTTCCCGGGCTTATATCGAAATTCGTAAGCCTTCCAATTCACGCCATCGGCGGAGCCTTCGACCAGAATCTCAGGACGCTCTGTCGTCATGTTTGCGAACAGGCCGTAGGAGTTGACCAGATGGAAGGGATCGACGGCCTCCAGCACCTGGCGGCCGCCGGCAGGCAGCGGCATGCGAAACAGCATCAGCAATTGCACGATGCTCACCATCGCGATGAGCGCCGCAACGGCCGCGCTCACCGCACGATGCGCCCGCGGCGTCGGAGTTTCCCTGCGTCGAGGCTCGATCACCAGCCACACGCACAGCGCGATGGCCAGAAAGTTGAAGAACGTGTAATTGCCTGTGCTGAGGATCAACAACTGCAGCGCCGTCGTGATCCACGCTCCCAAGACCCGCACCCGGCGCGGACCGAAAAAGGAGAACGGCACTACCAGTTCGACGAAGAGAGCCGCGGCCGTCGATGCCTTCTGCGCAGCCATCGGGAGTTGATTGACAAACCAGGCGAGCGGCGTCGGCAGCGGTTGCGTTTCGTAATGGAAATGCATCGCGGTGAGGTTGTGCCACGTCGGGTCGCCGCTGGTCAGCTTCACGACTCCGCTGAAGAACATCAGCCGGAAGATGAGCCATCGGAACAGCCAGACGCGGACCGGCGAATCGTCCGCGAAGATCGCGAGGAAGCCGGCTTCGATCAGCAGCACGTCCCATTGAAACGAGAGGAAGTCCTGGCCGATGTTGCACACCGAAAGCCACAGCACCAGGCAGACCGCAAGCGACGCCCTGCGCCACGGCAGAAACATCGCCGCGATTGCGAAGAGCGCGCCTGCGATCCAGACAGTGCGCATCGCCGCGTCACTCGAATTCAGCCAGAAAACAGTCGGAACCTGCCAAAACGCGGAGGTCCCGATTTGTTCTCGCACGCTGGCGAGGTAATTCGCGTATGGAAGGATTCCGTGCGACCCGATCAAGCCCGCGGCCTGCACTCCGAAACTGGTAAATGCGGTGAGGTAAATGAAGCCCAGGAAGCGAAGAAAGTCCGCCGGTGTCGCCGCTTCCGCACGTATTCTCATCCGCCTCCCATTCTGAATGGCCATAATACAGCTATTCCGTTCCGAATCTTACAGATCCATTCGCCCCCAGAAAACCTCCGTTCCCACGGCAAAGAGCCCGTTCGATGGAAACGCATGTATTTCAAGCGGTTAAACCAGCAAAATGGTCGCAAACTGGGAAAGTTGCATAACTATGAGCACTCAGCCTGTCGAACCTAAAGCTAGTTCCGCCGGAACACTCGTCCAGATCGGCACGTCCATTGAGGACATCATTCAGCAACGCCTGCGTGAGGAGCGTGAACGCCTCGAGCGCGAAGCCGGCGTTGCGCACCGCGAAGCGCACCATTTTAAGCGCCCGGTGGAACGGGCATTCACCAAAAATGAGCGCGGCGACACGACGCTGCTGTTCGGCGGGCTCACGTGGAAACACGAGAAACTGGTCCACGGCGCGCTGGAAGGTCTCGGCTACCGCGCCGAAGCCGTGCCCACACCGAACGTGAGAGCGTTCCAGACGGGAAAGGAGTACGGCAACAACGGCCAGTGCAACCCGACGTACTTCACCGTTGGGAACCTGGTGCAATACCTGCAAACCCTGGAAGAGCAGGGGCTGACCAAGCAGGAGATCATCGACCGGTACGTGTTCTTCACGGCCGGCGCATGCGGCCCGTGCCGTTTCGGCATGTACGAAGCGGAATACCGGCTGGCGCTGCGCAATGCAGGCTTCGACGGCTTCCGCGTGCTGCTGTTCCAGCAGTCGGGCGGCCTGAGCCAGAGCGACGCTGAAGCGGGACTCGAGATGAATCTCGACTTCTTCCTCGGCATCCTGAACGCGCTGAACTGCGGCGATGTGATGAACGAAGTCGCATACGCGCTGCGTCCGTACGAAGTGAACGCGGGCGAGACCGACCGCATTCTTGACGAGACCATGGACTACATGCACGAGGTCTTCCGCAAGAAGCGCCCGTGGAAACTGGAGAACGGCGGCCTCACAAAGTACCTGGGCGGCTTCTCCGATACCGCCGAGTACATCGGCAAGTTCGTGCATCAACTCAAGGGCGACGATTACGTGCCCGCGCTGGAACGCTGCCGCGAGCAGTTCAACGGAATCGAAATCGATCGTCTCCGCGTGAAGCCGATCGTGAAGATCACCGGCGAGTTCTGGGCGCAGACCACCGAAGGCGACGGCAACTTCAACATGTTCAACTTCCTGCAGAAGGAAGGCGCGCAGGTTCTGGTAGAGCCCATCGGCACGTGGATCATGTACATGATTCACCAGGTGGTGCAGAAGTACAAAGACTTCAAGGGCCTGGAAGAAGGCGCCGTGCTGCCGCCCATTTGGAAGGTGGGAACGCGCGCGAAGATCGAGATCGGCTACCGGCAGAAGGTCGCCAAGCTGAAACTCGCCGAGGCGATCTTCAAGAGCGAGTATCACAAAATCGTCGACGCTCTCGGCGGCATCGCGCATCACCTGGCGGACCAGTACGAATTGCAGCGGCTCGGCCATCCCTTCTACAACTCGCGCGCGGGCGGCGGCGAGGGCCACCTGGAAGTCGCCAAGAACATTTACTACTCGAACAAAGATCTGGCGCACATGGTGCTCAGCGTCAAGCCGTTCGGCTGCATGCCGTCCACGCAGAGCGACGGCGCGCAATCCGCCGTGGTTTCGAACTACAAGGACATGATCTACCTGCCCATCGAGACCAGCGGCGAAGGCGAGATCAACGCTCACTCGCGCGTGCAGATGGCGCTCGGCGAGGCGAAGAACAAGGCGAAGAAGGAATTCGCCGAGACTTTGGAGAAGACCGGGCTGACGCTGGACCAGTGCCGCGCGTGGGTGGAGGCGCATCCGGAAACGAAGCGCCCGCTCTACCAGGTGCCGCACACGAAGGGTGTTGTCGGCGCGGCCGCGAATTTCGTGTACCACATTGCGGACAAGGTGAAGACCGAAGGGACACGGGCGAACTAACCCATGGAAAAAAATTTCCTCATCGGAATGGACGTGGGCTCGACCACGGTGAAAGCCGTGGTCATCGATGCCGCTAATGACCAGATTCTCTGGCAGGATTACCAGCGGCACGACACGAAACAGCCCGAGAAGGTTCTTGAGTTCCTGAAGCGTTTTGAGACTGAAGTGGATAGTTTCGACGCCAAGCGCTCCCGCATCTTCATTACGGGATCGGGTGGCAACGGCATGGCGAAGTTCCTCGGCGCCAAGTTCGTGCAGGAAGTGAATGCGGTTTCGCTCGCGGTGGAAAAGCTGTATCCCGAATGCGGCTCGGTGATCGAATTAGGCGGCCAGGACGCCAAGATCATCATTTTCAAAAAAGATCCGGAGACCGGCCGCAAGAAGAAGATTCCGTCGATGAACGATAAGTGCGCCGGCGGCACGGGCGCGGTCATCGATAAGATCAACGCCAAGCTGCGCATTCCCGCGGACCAGCTTTGCGAAATGGGCTACAAGGGCGTTAAGCTGCATCCCGTCGCCGGAAAATGCGGCGTGTTCGCGGAAACCGACATCAACGGCTTGCAGAAGATGGGAGTTCCGCCCGATGAGTTGATGGCGTCATTGTTCGAAGCCATCGTGATGCAGAACCTTTCGGTGCTGACGCGCGGCAACACACTGCAGCCCGTAGTGCTGCTGCTGGGCGGCCCGAACTGCTACATCAAGGGCATGCGCGACTGCTGGAAGAGCAACATCCCGAAGATCTGGGAAGAGCGCAATACGCCTCTGCCCGAGGGCGTTCCACCGGAAGACCTCATCAAGACGCCGGATAACGCGCAATACTTCGCCGCCATCGGCAGCGTCGAATTTGGTAAGACCGAGGACGATAACGTCGGCATTTACCTCGGCTTCGAGAAGCTCGACTGGTATGTCAACGTGGGCCGCGAGGAAGAGAAAGCCAAACGCGGCGGCGGCGGTGGACTCGCCAAAGACGATGCGGAACTCGCGGCATTCAAGGAGAAATACCGCGCCAAGAAGTTCGTGCCCACAACCTTCCAGCCGGGCGAAGTGGTGGAAGGTTTCATCGGCATCGACGGCGGTTCCACATCCACAAAGGCCGTACTGATTTCGAAGGACAAGAAGCGCCGCATTCTGGCTAAGACGTATCAGCTTTCCAAGGGCAACCCGATTGAGGATACCGTCGAGGTGCTGCAAAAGCTCGATCGGCAAATCAAGGATCAGGGCGCGGAGTTGAAGATTCTTGGCGTGGGCACCACCGGTTACGCGAAGGACATTCTGAAGGACGTCGCAGGCGCGGACGCAGCGCTGGTCGAGACGGTCGCGCACACCGAAGCCGGCCTGCATTTCTACGACGACGTGGATGTGATCTGCGATGTCGGCGGCCAGGACATCAAGATCATCATCCTCAAGAATGGCCGTGTGAAGGATTTCAAGCTGAATACGCAGTGTTCGGCGGGGAACGGCTACTTCCTGCAATCGACGGCGCAGGGCTTCAATGTGCCCGTTGAGCAGTACGCGGATACGGCATTCGGCGCGAAGGGCTTCCCCAGCTTCGGCTACGGCTGCGCGGTGTTCATGCAAAGTGACATCGTGGATTTTCAGCGCCAGGGTTGGAAGCCGGAAGAAATCATGGCGGGGCTGTGCAACGTGCTGCCAAAGAATATCTGGCTCTATGTTTCGCAGATTCCCAATCTATCGGCGATCGGCACGAGATTCCTGCTGCAGGGCGGCACGCAATACAATCTGGCGGCCGTGAAGGCGCAGGTGGACTTCATCGAATCGCGCTTCAAGGGCAAGGATCATCCCGCGGAAGTGATTGTGCATGAGCATTGCGGAGAAGCGGGCGCAATCGGCGCGGCGCTAGAGGCCGGACGCCTGTGGGACAACGGCCGCGTGAGCACATTCATCGGCCTGGATGCCTGCGCAGACATTCAGTACAAGACCACGCGCAATGAATCGACGCGCTGCTACTTCTGCAAAAACAAGTGCCTGCGCACGTTCATCGACGTGAAGACCAGCGTCGTCAATCCGGATTACAAACCGCCATCGAAGACCAAGGTTCCCCTCGAAGCCGGCGCGCAGCGTCTCATCATCGCCACTTGCGAAAAAGGCACCGTCGAAAACATTGATGAGATGCGCGGCATCAAGGGCAATCTCGACAAAATCAAGAAAGCCAACCCGAACTTCGTGGAGATGGCGGCCAAGGGCGTCTTCCGAGTCCCTGACGTGCCGCTGGTTGCCGACCCCGCTCCGAAATTCCAGATCACCGCGGCCCAGAAGAAGCGCGCGGAACTGCTGAAGAAGCGCGCCGAGATGCGCATCGGCATGCCCCGCGTGCTGAATATGTATTCGATGACGCCCGTCTTTACGGGCTACTTCGCCAGCCTCGGTATTAAGGCGGAGAACATCGTCTACTCCGATTACACCAGCGAAGAACTGTACAAGGAAGGCGCAAAGCGCGGCGCCATCGACCCGTGCTTCCCCTCCAAACTCGGCATTCCCCACGTGCATAATCTGCTCTACAAAGTGCACGCGAAGAAGCCGCTCGATATCATCTTTTTCCCGATGATCGACTGCCTGACGAGCGAGTTGCACGGCACACAGGCAAGCCGTTCCTGCCCGACCGTCGCCACGACGCCGGAAGCGGTGAAGGCCGCGTTCATCAAAGAGGGCGACCTTTTCGCCGAGAAGGGCGTCCGCTTCCTCGATACCTTCGTCAATATCTCCAAGCCCGACCTGTTCGAGCGGCAGATGTTCGAGGAATTCAAGGACCTCCTCGGCCTCACGCCCGAAGAGAACAAGCGCGCCGTCGAGCAGGGCTTCCGCGCGCTGGACAGCTTCAACAATTACCAGATGCGCGGCGCTGCTAGAGAAGTTCTGGAGCAGCTCGAGCGCGAGGACCGCCTCGGCGTGGTGCTGCTGGGCCGTCCGTATCACAACGACCCCGGCGTGAACCACGAAATCCTGGAGGAGTTCCAGAAGCTCGGCTATCCGGTGTTCACGGAAGACTGCCTGCCGATCGACGACGATATCGTGTGGCGGCTGTTCGGCGACGACGTGCTGTCCGGCGAGATCGACCATCCGATGTCCATCGCCGACGTCTGGAAGAATTCCTATAGCGAGAACACCAGCCGTAAGGTGTGGGCCGCGAAGTACGTCGCGCGGCATCCGAGCCTGGTGGCGCTGGAGCTTTCCAGCTTCAAGTGCGGCCACGATGCGCCCATCTACACGGTGGTCGAGGAAATCGTGGAGCACTCGGGTACGCCGTACTTCTGCTTCAAGGATATCGACGAGAATAAGCCGACGGGGTCGATCAAGATTCGCGTCGAGACCATCGGCTACTTCCTGAAGCGCTACCGCGAAGACATCGTGCGCAATAAGGATAAATCGAAGGACATCGAAGCGCAGCTCAGGGAGTTCGAAGCCCGGCTGCGGCGCCAGATGCTGCGCGAAAAACTGGATTCGCAAAGCGAAGTGTTCGAGACCGGAGCGATGCCGCAGATTCACGTGACCCTCGGGGCGCTTCAGGCGTCCGCGCCGAAGCCGGAATTCGAAACGATCTCGGGCGACTAAGCAGATAAGCTACGCGTGCGCGAGCCGGCAGGAAGCCCTTCCTGCCGGCTCGCGCATTAAGGGCTAAAATAGACAGACTCCACGGGCGAAATTCCGCTCGCGTGTTATAACACAAAGAGCCCCGGAGTTAACCATAGTGAATCGGTACGTCCTCAGTATTTCCCTGTTGTTCGCCTTCCATTGCACTTCTGCCCAGCAGTACAACATCTCCACAGTGGCCGGAGGTGTTGCGCCGGCTTCATCCGCCACCGCTGCCCAAACATCGATCGGCGACCCGCCGCGCGTGACAATCGATGCCTCTGGAAACATATATTTCGCGGGCCTGCACTCTGTTTTTAAGGTGGCGCCTTCGGGCACGCTGACGCGAATCGCCGGCAATGGCCGCTCCGGGAATTCGGGCGACGGCGGGAACGCCACCGCGGCGCAACTCGCCTACCCGAGCGGTATCGCCGTGGACTCCGCGGGCAACGTGTTCGTAGCGGATATTTCGGCGAACGTGGTCAGGCGGATTTCCGCTGCCGGCACGATCACAACCGTCGCAGGCACGGGAACGGCGGGATTCTCCGGTGACAACGGACCGGCGCAAGCTGCCCAGTTGAACGCCCCGACTGCTTTGGCTCTGGATGCGAACGGCAACCTCTACATCGCCGACAGCGGGAACAGTGCGATCCGCAAAGTCTCTGGCGGCGTCATCACGACAATCGCCGGGTCCGGCGTCGCGGGATACGCGAACGACAACTCCGACGCCGTGAATGCCCTGCTCAATGTGCCGCAGGGTGTGGCCACCGATACCGCGGGCAACGTTTACATCGCCGATACGTTAAACAACCGCATCCGCAAGATTGCGGGGAACGGCATTATCACTACGGTGGCGGGCAACGGTCTCGCTAGCTATTCGGGAGACAACGTCGGCGGCACCGGTGTAGTGAAGACATCCGGCGACGGCGGCCCGGCGACACAATCGAGCGTCGATTTCCCCACGAGCGTCGCCGTGGATGCAGCGGGCAACCTGTACATCGCCGATTACGGCAACAGCGCGATTCGGGTAGTAGACACGAAGGGCGTCATCAACACGCTGATCGGCAATCAAGACGGAGTGCCGCTGGAAGATGGGCAGCTTGCCGCGAGCATCCGATTGAACGGCCCAACGGGCGTGGCCGTGGACCCTTCCGGCTCCGTTTACTTCACGGAGGGCTCCATTGGCGCGGGATCCGGGCATGCGGCGGGCGATTTCAAGGTCTGGCGGATTTCGAGTTCAGGGATCTTTTCCACGGCAGCGGGCAACGGCATCGAGAGTTTCTCCGGTGAAGGCGGGGCGGCATCGGCGGCCCTGCTCAATGCGCCTGCCGGACTGGCCGCCGATAATGCGGGCAACATCTATATCGCCGACGCGCTGAACAATCGCGTGCGCGTGCTGGCGCCGAATGGCCAGATCACCACCCTCGCGGGCAATGGCATCGCCGGATTTTCAGGAGACGGCAAGCCGGCCACTCAAGCGCAATTGAACGGACCGCACGGCGTTGCGGTGGATAACTCGGGCCAGGTTTTTGTCTCCGACACGAAGAACAATCGCATCCGCGTAATCACGGGAGAAGGCCTGATTTACACGATCGGCGGCAACGGCAACGCAGGCTTTTTCGGCGATGGCGGAAGGGCCACGGTGGCGTCCATACACGCGCCCGGTGCGATTGCGGCAGACAATCGCGGCAACCTCTACATCGCGGACACGCTGGATCATCGCATTCGCAAGATCGACAATAACAACACCATCACGACGCTCGCCGGGTCCGGCACTCCGGGCTACTCGGGAGACGGCGGACCTGCGGCCAGCGCGCAGCTCAATGCTCCGGCCGGAGTCGCGGCCGATGCGAACGGCAACGTGTACATCGCCGATACGGGCAACAACCGCATCCGCATGGTCTCGCCGTCCGGCACGATTTCGACGCTCGCCGGCGCGGCGAAGTTCAATGCGCCGGCGGCGCTCGCTGCGGACAACGCGGGAAACGTGTTCATCGCGGACACGGCAAACAATCGTGTCATCGAACTCCTGGCCTCCGGCACTCTGGTGACGGTGGCGGGCACCGGCACGTGCTGCTATTCCGGCGACGGCGGACCGGCCGGAGCCGCGCAATTGAACGCGCCGTCGGGCATGGCTGTCGATGCCGGCCGGAACGTCTACATTGCGGATACGGGCAACAATGCCGTCCGGCGGCTGCAATCCGCACCGGTGGTTCCGGGCATCAGCGCGATTGTGAACGCCGCCAGCAATACCGCGGGCCCCATCTCGCCTGGCGAGATCGTGGTGATCGAAGGCGCCGGACTCGGACCGCCGCAACTCGCGCTCTCCGCCACGAACACGACCGTGACCATCGGCGGACTCGCTGCCCCGATCATTTACGCTTCAAACGCGCAGCTTTCCGCCGTCGTTCCATTCGGCATCTCGGGAACGAAGGCTGCGGTGAGCGTGCAATATCTGTCGCAAGCGGCGGCGCAGACCAGCGTGCCCGTGGCCGATGCCTCGCCCGCGCTCTTCACTGCGGATTACTCGGGCACGGGTCAGGCCGTGGCGACGAACCAGGACGGGTCGCGCAACAGCCCCGGAAATCCCGCGCCGCAGGGCAGTCTGATCACGCTATACGCGACGGGGCTCGGACAGACGACGCCGCAGAGCGTCGATGGAGTAACGGTGACGAATCCGCTGCCGACGCCGGTGCTGCCGGTTTCAGTCATGGTGGGCACGGAGCATGGCCGCGTGCTGGTGGCCGCGGCGGTGCCGGGAGCGATTGCGGGCACATTCCAGCTTCAGGTGCAGTTGCCGGTGGTCGTGCCGGGTGCTCAAGTGCCGGTGACGATGACGGTGGGCAGTTTCACGGCGCCGACAGTGACGATTGCGGTCGCGCCGCAGTAGAGGGGCGCGGCAGGCAATCGGGCCAACTACGCGCCTCTGCTAAAATTCAGGAAAACCCCGCTGTGGGCCCGCCCATGCCAGCCGCCGCCGCTCAAACCGAAGGTATTTCGTTCACGCTCAACGGCCGGCGCGCGCACATCGCCGAAACACCCAACCACACGACGCTGCTCGACTATTTGCGCGCAAACGGGCTCACCGGCAGCAAGGAAGGCTGCGCCGAAGGCGAGTGCGGGGCGTGCACGGTCGTGCTGGTGCGCCCGGAGGGTGACCGCAGCGCGTACCTTCCCGTCAACAGTTGCCTGATGCTGCTCCCGATGGCGGCGGGCCACGAAATTTACACGGTGGAAGCGCTGGCCGCAGGCGGCTCGCTCGACTCCGTGCAGCAGGCGATCGCCGAACGCGGCGGATCGCAGTGCGGATACTGCACGCCCGGCTTCGTGATGAGCCTGTTCGCCGAACACCACCGGCCCGGTCGCGGCGGCGCCTGCGATCCGCATGCCATGGGCGGCAATCTGTGCCGCTGCACCGGATACCGGCCGCTGCGCGATGCGGCACTGGCTTTGGACGGCCCAGCCGGCGGTCCGTTCGCCGAACGTCTCGCGCAGCCCGCGCCCGCGTTGCCGGCCCTCTCGACGCCGCACTTCTCGCGACCTTCATCGCTGCCCGCGGCCCTCGCAATTCTCGCCGAAGATCCCGATGCGCGGCCCATCGCGGGCGCAACCGATCTTGCCGTCGAATCGAATCTGAAGTTCCGGCGCTTCGCGCATCTTGTCTCTCTCGAATGCGTCCCCGAACTCCGCATTTTCCGCGACACGGCCGGCGAGCTTGAGCTCGGCGCCGGTCTCTCACTCGGTGAAATCGAACGCGCATCGCTACCTGAGCCCTTCGCGTCGCTCGCCGCGTCATGGCTGCCGCAATTCGCCTCGCCGCTCATCCGCAATCGCGCGACCCTCGGAGGCAATCTCGCCACCGCGTCTCCGATCGGCGATTCCGCTCCTTTGCTGCTCGCTCTTGATGCTCAACTGCGCATCGCCTCCGCGACTGGTGAACGCACGTGCGCACTCGAAAGCTTCTTCCACGCGTACCGCGAAACGGATGTGCGGCCCGGCGAACTGATCGTCTCCATCCTCATTCCAAAACCCATGCCCGCACTGGCTGCGTTCTACAAAGCCGCGAAACGGCGCATGGACGACATCAGCACCTTGGCGGCGGCGTTCGCATTCGATCGCGATGACCGCGGCATCGTGCGGCGTGCGCGGCTTGCATACGGCGGAGTGGCTGCAACGCCCATCCGGGCACGCGAAGCCGAAGCCGCTCTCGAGGGCAGCCGGCTCACGGAAGCCGCCGTGGAGCGCGCGCAAGACGTTCTCGCGCGAACCTTGCACCCCATCGGCGACCATCGCGGAAGCGCCGGGTATCGCCTCGCGCTGGCGCAATCGCTGCTCGCCAAATTCCATTGGGAGCACGCCCGATGAGCACGCCGCACGAATCCGCTCGCGGACATGTCACCGGCGAGGCGCTCTATACAGACGATCTGCAGTCGCGCTTCCCCGCCCTGCTGCACGCATGGCCGGTGCTGTCGCCGCACGCCCGCGCTACCGTCTTGTCGCTCGATGCGAGCCCCGCGCTGTCGATTCCCGGCGTGGTTACGACGCTTACTGCCGCCGATGTTCCCGGTCAGAACGATTCCGGCGCCAACCGGCACGACGAGCCGCTTTTCCCCTGTGAGGTGCTGTACCATTCGCAACCGGTAGCGTGGGTGCTCGCTGAAACCCTGGACGCGGCGCAGCGGGGAGCGGCCGCCATACGGCCGGAGTACAATCCCCTGCCGGCGATCCTCACAATTCAGCAGGCCATCGCGGCGCAGGCATTTCATGCGGGTCCGCACCGCATCCGGCGCGGCGATCCCGAAGCCGCGCTAGCCTCCGCGCCGCACCGCCTGGAAGGCGACCTTGCGATCGGCGGACAAGAGCATTTCTACTTGGAGACGCAATCGGCAATTGCGTGGCTCGATGAATCCGGCGGCATCGCCGTGCACTCGTCCACGCAGCACCCGTCGGAAACGCAGGAGGTAGTGGCGCGCGCGCTCGCTGTTCCGCGGCATCGAGTCACCGTGGAGTGCCTTCGCATGGGCGGCGCTTTCGGCGGCAAGGAGGTACAGGCGAATCCGTGGGCGGCCATCGCCGCGCTGGGCGCATGGAAAACGCGCCGCCCGGTTCGCGTTCGGCTCACGCGCGCCCTGGATATCGCGCTCACCGGCAAGCGTCATCCCTTTCACGCGCGCTACTCTGTTGGCTACGATTCCGCGGGCCGCATACTCTCCTTCATCGCGCGCCTTCATTCGGACGGCGGCTGGTCGCTCGATCTCTCCGAGCCCGTGCTCTGGCGCGCGCTCTTCCACATCGATAACGCGTATCATCTGCCGAACGTGGAAGCCACCGGCTATGTCTGCCGCACGCACAAAACGTCGCAGACGGCGTTCCGCGGCTTCGGCGGACCGCAAGGCATGCTCGTGATCGAGGACGCCATCGCGCGCGTGGCTGAGGCGCTGAACCTGCCGCCTGAGACGGTCCGCGAGCACAACTTTTACTCGGAGGGCGATACCACTCCCTACAGTCAGCCGGTGAAGGACGCCGCGCGCATTTCCAGGATTTGGACGCGCCTCAAAAACACCAGCGGCTTCGACCGCCGCCGTCGCGAAGTGGACGCATTCAACGCTGCGAACCCGCACACCCGTCGCGGACTCGCCATTACCCCCGTGAAATTCGGCATCTCCTTCACAGCCACGTTTTTCAATCAGGCAGGCGCCCTTGTCCTTATCTATCGCGACGGCAGTGTGCAGGTGAATCACGGCGGCACCGAAATGGGGCAGGGCCTGTTCACGAAGATCCGCCACATTGCCGCACAGGCGCTCGGAGTTCCAACCGCGGCGATCCGCCTCATGCCGGCGCGTACGGACAAAGTGCCGAACACCTCGGCGACCGCCGCTTCCTCCGGAACGGACCTCAACGGCGCGGCCGTGCTCGATGCGTGCGAGCAACTGCGCGCCCGCATGGCGCCCGTCGCCGGAGCCATGCTCGGATGCCCGCCGGAAGCGGTGCGGTTTGCCGGAGGCCGCGTGTTCGCTCATGGCGATCAGGTAGTGAGCTACCCATTCGCGCAGGTCGCGGAGGCCGCGTACCGGCAGCGCGTGCCGCTCTTTGCGCAAGGCTATTACCGCACTCCGGAAATTCATTTCGACCCCGTCACTGCCACGGGCAAGCCGTTCCACTACTTTGCCTACGGAGCCGCGGTAACGGAAGTCGAGATCGATGCGTTCACGGGCCGGCATCGGGTGTTGCGCGTGGACATTTTGCAGGACGCGGGCGAGAGCTTCGCCCCGCTGATCGATCGCGGACAGATTGAAGGCGGGTACATACAGGGGCTGGGGTGGCTCACGCTGGAAGAATTGCTCTGGGACCAGCAAGGGCGCGTGACGAGTGCCGGCGCGTCGACCTACAAGCTGCCGTCGTGGAGCGAACTGCCGGACGAATTTAACGTCAGCTTCCTGGAACGCGCGGCCGAACCCGGTGCGATCCTCGGTTCGAAAGCCATCGGCGAGCCTCCACTCATGCTCGCAATCTCCGCACGCGAAGCCATCCGCGATGCCGTTGCATCTTACGGCGCGGGACCGGTGGTCCTCGATTCCCCCTGCACGCCGGAGCGTATCTTCTGGGCCGTGCGGCATGCCCTCAAACCCGCCGAGGCGGCAACTCACTCATGACCGTTACCGAAGTCAACCGCGCCACGCCGCAAGCGTTCACTGCCGCGCTCGCCGGAGTCTTCGAAAACTCGCCGTGGGTGCCGGAGCGCGCCGCCGCGCTGCGACCGTTCCACGATGTTGAGGGGCTGCACGCCGCGCTCTCGCATGAGGTGGAGATCGCCGGCGAAGAGGAGCAACTCGCGCTGTTGAACGCGCATCCGGAACTGGGCGCCCGCTCTGCCATGACACCGCTGTCGCAAGCCGAGCAGAGCGGAGCGGGAATCCAGTCGCTGCCGGCGGATCGATTGGAGACACTGCGCGAGTTCAACGCCGAGTACCGCAGACGCAACGGCTTCCCGTTCATCTGCGCGGTGCGCGGCCTCTCCGGCGAGGATATTCTGTTCAACCTGGAGACGCGCCTGCATCACACGCGCGACGAGGAATTCAATGAGGCGCTCGAACAGGTGAGCAGAATCGCGTGGCTCCGCCTCAACGATATCGTAGAATCAGCCTAATGCACGCGTTTGCCAGCGGTCCCAAGCGCAACTATTACGGAAAGGCAGCGGTCGTCGTCTACCGCCTGCGCCGCGACGGCACTCCGCCGCCTGTGTTCGGTGCGAGCGTAACGATGCTTCTCTACGGTGACGAGTTTTGGGCAACTTACACCACCGGTGACAACACCGGCCTGGTGGCCACGGATTCGATGAAGAACTTCATTCAGCGGGAGACGGCGAACTTCACCGGCAGCGACCTGGAATCGTACGCGCACTTCCTCGCGAAGAAGTTTCTGGACAAGTATCCGCAGACCGAAGGTATCCAGCTCACTGCCGAATCCCTTCCGTATCAGGGCAACATCGCGCTCACGCCTGCCGGGCCCGAACGCGCCTTCGCGCAACTCGAGCTCACACGCGGCGGACCCGTTGAGATGCGCTCCGGCATTCGCGGCTTCCGCCTGCTGCGCACCGGCGGCAGCGCGTTTCGCGGTTTCGTGCGCGATGAGTACACGACGCTCCCCGATATCGCCAACCGGCCGCTGCACATGTGGCTGGATCTCGATTGGATGTACACGTCGACGGAAGCGGCCTTCAGCGCCGGCTCGGTGACGTCGCAGGTAAACGCGCTGGTTTACGAGGTGTTTGAGAACTTCGAATCCGGCTCTATCCAGCAGATCATCTACCAGCTCGGCGGCCGGATACTGGCCGCGCAATCCGCCATCGCGGAGGTCCGCCTGGAGGCGAACAACCGCACCTGGGACACTGTCGTCGAGCCCAGCGACGCTCTGGGCATCTACACGGAGCCGCGTCCGGCGTACGGAGTTCTCGGCCTGACGCTCCGCCGCTGAGCCGCCATGTCCAGACTATCCACGCACGTACTCGATACCGCGCACGGCCGGCCCGCGGCGGGCGTTCAAATCGAGCTCTACGCGCTCGCCACGGAGCGCACGCACATCGCCTCCGCCGTTACGAACGCGGATGGGCGCGCGGTGCTCTCGGAGAATCTGCCGGCGGGCCGCTACGAGATAGTGTTCGCCGCCGCCCGGTACATCGGGCACGCCAACTTCCTGGATGAAGTGCCAGTGCGCTTCACCATTTCAGACGCCGCCGCCAATTATCACGTCCCGCTGCTGCTTTCGCCGTTCGGGTACAGCACCTACCGGGGTTCGTGATGGACGCGCACGAGATCATACGGCGCTGTCACATTCTCGCCGGTTGCACGGAAGAGCCCGGCCGCATCACGCGCACATTTCTTTCGGCCGCAATGCGGGAAGCTCACCGCCTGGTGCGCGCATGGATGGAACAGGCCGGCCTCGCCGTTACGCTCGATGCCGCGGGCAACCTGCGCGGCGTCGCAGGACCGCCCGATGCGCCGCGGCTGATGATGGGCTCGCACCTCGATACGGTACCGAACGCCGGCGCATTCGACGGCATTCTCGGAGTAGTGCTCGCGATCGCCGTCGCGGCCTCGCGTCCACCGAACCGTGCCGTGGAGGTGGTGGCGTTCTCCGAAGAAGAAGGCGTCCGTTTTGGGATACCGTTCATCGGCAGCCGCGCGCTCGCCGGCGATCCCGTGATGGACCCCGCGGTTTTAGAGGCGATTCGCGATTTCGGACTCGACCCCGCAAAACTCCCCGACGCCGTGCTCGCTCCCGAAGTGCGCGGGTATCTTGAATTCCACATTGAGCAGGGCCCCGTCCTGGAAGCTCTCAATCTCCCGCTCGGCGTGGTCGGCCACATTGCCGGTCAATCGCGCTACCTGCTCACATTCACGGGAGCGGCGAATCACGCCGGAACCACGCCCATGCACCTGCGCCGCGACGCTCTGGCCGCGGCAGCCGAGTGGATTGGCGCGGTCGAACAGCATGCCCGAAACGTGGAAAGTCTCGTCGCGACGGTTGGACAGATCGAAGCTTCGCCCGGAGCATCGAACGTGATTCCGGGAGAGGTGCGCGTGAGCCTGGACGTGCGGCACGCGAACAACGCCACGCGTCATGAGGCGGCTAACCATCTGCTGACTCAGGCGGAAACGATCGCGGGTCGTCGAAAGCTTACGCTCGATAAACAGCAGAGGCTCGATCAGTCCGCGGTTCCTATGCTGCTGCCCGGTCTCGACAGGGCCGTCCGGGCAGCGGGGTATCCGCTGCATCGAATGACGAGCGGCGCCGGCCACGATGCCATGATCATCGCGCGGAAAGTTCCCGCGGCAATGGTGTTTCTGCGCACGCCTGGCGGCATCAGTCACCATCCGGCCGAGGCGGTGCTCCCCGGCGATATATCGGCCGCCCTCAACGCCGGCATCCAGTTTCTACTTGCCCGCTAATGCGGAATCGATCGCCTCAACCGCGCCTTTGCGGTTCTTATGCTTCTGTTCGTAGCCCTTCACCTTGCGCAGATCGGGCTTGGAGAGCGACTCCAGCTTTGGCTTGAGCTGGCTGATGGTCAGGTGGCGATAACGATCCAGCGGCAGGTTGCGGTCCGGGTTGCGGCCTTGTTTCTCTTCCTGCTTCTCGCCTTTGGTTTCGCCGTATTGCGCCCGCTGTTTGTTGACGATGCGGGCAGCTACCTCCGCGGCGCGACCTCCGTACCGGCCGGAACGTTGAAATTCATGCTTCAAGTCCTCGTATTCACGTTCGCGTTTGGGACTGGCTCCTCTGGGCATAACACTACAGTTAGGGCACGTCGCGGCCCACATAGCCGAATCGTACACTTCCGCGCGGCGACGCGCGCTGACACGGCGACGCGCGCTAACATAAAAGTAGAGCCACTTCCGCCACTTACTGCAACTTACTGGAAGGAGGGTAAGATGCATACGGACAACACGGCGGCGCATGCCATCAGAGTCAGCGCTGTCATCAACATACTCATCGGCATCTGGGTTTTTGTGACGCCATGGATTTATGGAGGCGCCTGGAACAATCCAACATCGTGGAACGCATGGCTGCTGGGCCCTTTGCTGGTGTTGCTTGCATTAGGCCGGTGGATTAGTCCGCTGACGTCGCGAAAAATCGGCTGGCTCAATATGCTCCTGGGCTTTTGGCTGTTCCTCTCGCCTTGGGCGCTGGGGTACACGTTCAATAGCGGCCGCTTCGTGAATAACCTATGCGCCGGCGCCGTGATCTTTTTCGTCAGTTTATACGGCGTGACGATTCAGGACCGGACCGCGCCGGTGGGGCATCGGTAATTCCGGGTTCAGGAGCCTTTGAGCTTCCACAGGATTTGCCGGAGCATTCCCATCAGCACCGGCGCATCGCGGCCCGCGATGTTCAATCTGCGCACGAGGCGGCGAACCTTCTCCTCCGTGCTGCCTTCCGTGCGCGGATTGACATAACCGCTGGCTCGCAGCGCTTCCAGCAGCATCGTGGTAATCTGCTCCGTCTCGCCGGAGGTTGCGGCGCGGATCTTATCGGGCGCAGCCTTCACTGCGGCAGGGTCGCGCGCCAGCTCGTAGAGGCATAACGACACGGCCTGCCCGAGGTTCATGGAGAGGTCGGCGCTCTCCGTGGGAATGCGCATGAGCCACTGGCAATGACTGATGTCGTCATTGGAGAGGCCGAATTTTTCGCTGCCGAAGAGCAGCGCGACGTTGCCTTGCGCGCAAAGCTCCCGAATCGTCGCAGCACCCGCTTCCAGGCGGAACAACGGGTGCAGCAGGCCGCGATGACCGACGCTGGTCGTGCCCACCACCAAGTGACAATCGGCGACCGCTTCGGCGACCGTGCCGAACTCCTCAGCGGCCCGTAACAGCGGTGCCGCGCCGACGGCCGACCGCGCTTCCCGAAATGCCACGTCGTAAGGCTGCACCACGCGCAGCCGCGAAAATCCGAAATTCGCCATGGCGCGAGCCGCGGCCCCGATATTCAACGGGTTTCGCGTCGACACCATCACCACGCGCAGCTTGTCTTTCCAGTTCGCTTCGATAATTCCATGCTACTCTGCCCGCAAAGAAGCCGGCGCGCCGCCGGCCGTCTCCGAAAGATACTCGCCCCGACCCCCACACGCTGCGATAATGGGGAGTTAAACTGCGGCGCGCCACCGCTGAACGTGGGAGCTTCATGAATATTCAGTACGTTCGTTTGGACGAGCGTGTGTGCGAACCTCTGAACCGGCTGGCGATGGATCAACGCCGGACAGTATCGGACCTGGTGAACGAAATTCTGGGCCGGTACCTGGAAACGGCGGAGAAGTCTGAGCAAGTTTTGCCCGCCGAATAGGGCTAAAAGCCGACAACGGGTCGTGTCACCCATTTGACAACGTACCCGCGCTCCCGGTAACCTAAATATTTTGCAGAAGAAGAGTTGGAGACGTGTGTGTCAATGAGTACCGAGTTCCCCTCCAAGAACGGCGTCGCCCGCCACTGGCATGTGATCGACGCCCAAGACGTGGTTTTAGGAAAGCTTGCGACAAAGGCCGCTATGCTGCTGATGGGCAAGACTAAACCCACCTATACGCCGTTTCTGGATACCGGCGATCATGTGATCGTCATCAATGCCGAAAAAGTCCGGGTGACGGGCCGGAAAGAAGAAGACAAGATTTATCGCCATTTCACCGGCTATCCCGGTGGTCTGGTGGAGAAAAGTTTCAAGAAGGTGCGCGCGGAAAGGCCCACCCGCATTGTGGAAGAAGCCATTCAGGGCATGCTTCCGAAGACCAAGCTCGGAAAGCAGATGTTCCGCAAGCTGAAGGTCTACGCGGGCGACCGGCATCCGCATTCGGCGCAGCAACCGGCCGCGCTCACCGTAAAATAACGGAAGGTACACGTAGTGGCAGCGACGATAGTTCAATATTTAGGTACGGGCCGCCGGAAGCGTAGCGTGGCTCGCGTGTTTTTGCGGCCCGGCAAGGGCGAGATCAAGGTCAACAACCGTCCATTCGAAAACTATTTCTCCACGGAGACCTCGCGTGCCATGGTCCGGCAGGCGCTGGCAGCCACGGAGACGACGGATAAGTTTGACCTGTTGATTCTGGCCGATGGCGGTGGCGTCGTCGGACAGGCGGGCGCTGCCCGCCTCGGAATTGCCCGGGCACTGGTGGAGTTCAACGCGGAATTGCGGGGACGTCTCAAGAAGCTCGGCTTCCTGACGCGCGACCCTCGTGCGCATGAGCGGAAGAAGTACGGTCAGAAGGGCGCCCGCAAGCGATTCCAGTTCTCCAAACGTTAGTTCCCCCGCGAAATCGCAAATGGAAGGCCGGTTCGCCGGCTTTCCGTTCGGGTTTTGCAATTCTCACCCGTAGATGCCGGATTCATCCGGCTCGATAGCGCTTCCCGCTTGGGCTCCCTGAGCAAATTTCGCTTTGGGCCGCTCTGGGCCACTCAGGCAATGGGAAGCTTTGGCCGAAACCGACTGAGGAGGTCGTTTGCCTGCAATTTCAATGAAGGAGCTGCTCGAAGCTGGCGTTCACTTCGGGCACCAGACCAAGCGCTGGAATCCGAAGATGAAAGAATACATCTTCGGCGAACGTAACGGAATCTACATCATCGATCTTCAAAAAACTTTGAAGATGTTCAAAGACGCCGCCCGCTTCGTCGGGGAAATGGCGGCACAGGGCAAGAACGTGCTGTTCGTGGGCACCAAGCGTCAGGCGCAGGAAGCTATCGCTGAAGAAGCGAACCGCTGCCAGATGTTCTACGTGAACCAGCGCTGGCTGGGCGGACTGCTCACCAACATGGCCACCGTTCAGAAGTCCATCAAGCGTTTGAAGGATCTGGAAGGCATGGCGTCGGTGGAAGGCGGCTACGCCGGCCGTCCGAAGAAAGAAGTCATTCGCCTGGAGCGCGAGCGCAAGCACCTGGATCAGAACCTCGCCGGCATTAAGGACATGCCCGGCCTGCCGGACGTGCTGTTCGTGATCGATTCCAACAAGGAAGCGATCGCGGTGAAGGAAGCTCGCCGCCTGGGCATTCCGGTGGTCGCCATCGTCGATACGAATTGCGACCCCGACGAAGTGGATTGGGTGATTCCCGGCAATGACGACGCGCTGCGCGCCATTCGTCTGTTCGCCGCGAAGATTGCCGATGCCGTAGTCGAAGGCCGCGCTCTGGCGACCGAACAGGACTTCACCGCGGACAAGATTGTCACGGAAGAAGGCGGCAGCGAAGAGGGCATGATGGAGTACACCGAATACGTGGACCCCAAGTATGCCGAGAAGATTATGGCAGAGAGCCTGAGCCTGGAAGACGAGCCGGCGCAGACCTCGCCGCGTAAGGGCCCTGCGTCAGAAACGGCGGACGCCGCGGCGCCCGAGCCGGTCGTTACCGAGAGCGGCCACTAAGTAAGTCTGGACAGGCGCTTTGCCGCCTGTCCACATTCATAAAGGAATCGATAGCATTATGGCGGAAATTACCGCAGCACTGGTTAAGGACCTCCGCGAGCGTACCGGCGCGGGGATGATGGAATGCAAGAAGGCCCTGGTGGAGAGCAACGGCGATATCGGCGATGCCGAAGTCTGGCTTCGCAAGCACGGTATCGCATCGGCCGCGAAGAAGGCCACGCGCGCCACCAAGCAGGGACTCATCGGTAGCTACATTCACCACGGCGGCCAGCTCGGCGTCATGGTGGAAGTGAACTGCGAATCGGATTTCGTGGCCCGCACCGACGATTTTAAAGAGCTCGTGCACGACGTAGCGATGCACATCGCCGCAGCCGACCCCAAGTTCATCCGCAAGGAAGACGTCACGCAGGACGTGCTGGATAAAGAGCGCGAAATTCAGCGTGCCCGCGCCCTGAACGAAGGCAAGCCCGAGAAGATGGTGGACAAAATCGCCGAGGGCCGCATGAACAAGTTCTACGAGGAGGTCTGCCTCCTGGAACAGCCGTTCGTCAAAGAAGCGACTCTCACCGTCGGGCAGCTCGTAAAGACCAAGATCGCCAAGCTCGGCGAGAATATCAGCATCGCGCGGTTCGTTCGCTTCAAAGTCGGCGACGTCGCCGCGATGGAAGCGGGCGGCGACGAAGCGGCGGGTGAAGCTGTTCCGGCCGGACAGCAGGCAGGCAACGGTAACGCCTCCTCATAAGCGATGCCGGCATACAAGCGCATCCTGCTGAAGCTGAGCGGCGAAGTGTTGGCCGGTGGGGCGTCATTCGGCATCAATGCCGATCGCGTCCAGGAGCTGGCCCGCGAAACCGCCGAGGTGGCCTTAGCGGGTGTGCAAGTGGGAGTGGTTGTAGGCGGCGGCAACATCTTTCGCGGTGTTGCCGCCGCCGCGCAAAAAATGGATCGCGTGACCGCGGACCACATGGGAATGCTGGCTACCGTCATCAATTCCCTGGCGCTTTCCGATGCGCTGGAACAAATCGGAGTTCCTACCCGTGTGATGAGCGCCATCGAGATGCACCAGGTGGCCGAGCCCTATATCCGGCGCCGCGCCATCCGACACCTCGAAAAAGGCCGCATCGTCATCTTCGCCGCCGGCACCTCTAATCCGTACTTTTCCACCGATACGGCGGCCACGCTGCGCGCCCTCGAAATCAAGGCCGACGTGATCGCCAAGGCCACGCGTGTGGACGGCGTCTACGACAAAGACCCTCTGAAATTCAGCGACGCCGTGCGTTTCGACGAAGTCAGTTACCTGGAAGTGCTGTCGCGGGGCCTCGGTGTGATGGATGCATCCGCCGTGGCCATGTGCCGCGACAATCAGTTGCCCATTCTGGTTTTCAATTTGAATACGACAGGCAATATAATGCGAGTGTCGATGGGTGAGCCCATCGGCACCGTTATCCGGTAAGCCCGCGGCGGCCGCCGCATCGGAGAAATTGCGCTATGAAGACTGAACAGCAAGCACCCAGCACGGTATTCACCACCTCCAAAGAAGTCGAAGCGAACATGAAAACTCGCATGGATAAGGCCGTTTCGGATTTACAGCACGAAATGGCAAGCATCCGTACCGGGCGCGCTTCGCTTAACATTCTGGATCACATTCGCGTGGACTACTACGGCACGCCGACGCCCCTGAATCAGCTCGCCAACCTGCACGTTCCCGAGCCGAACATGATTACGATACAACCCTGGGACGCTTCGCAAATCGGTCCGATCGAGAAATCCATCCGCACCAGCGACCTCGGGTTGAATCCGGCGAACGACGGCAAGCTGATCCGGTTGCCCATTCCTCCGCTCACCGAAGAGCGCCGCAAGGAAATGGTGAAGCGGCTGCACGGTGTCGCCGAACATCACCGCGTCAGTATCCGCAATATCCGCCGTGACGGCAACGACGCCGTAAAAAAGCTTCTCAAAGATAAGAAGATCACCGAGGACGACGAGAAGCGGGCGCACGATGAAATTCAGAAGCTGACCGACACTTACATGGGCAAGGTCGACCAGGCCTCGAAGACCAAGGAAAAAGAGATCCTCGAGATTAAGTAAGCAATTCCTGCACGAGCGCCTGCCATTCGGCCGCACTCAACCTAGTCCCCTCGTTCGTTTTGCGGCGCGCGATGTTTGCCCCTACGTTGCGCGCCACGTCCAGATAGAGACCTTTGTAAATGGCGGTGACGGCCATGATCCGTACATGCCCGTGCCGGGCCCGTATCTCGCGAATCAGGTCGAAGCCGCTCATCGTCGGCAAATCGAGATCGACGATGGCTGCCTGCACTCCGGCGCCATCGGTCTCCAGTAACTCCAGAGCTGCTTCGCCGGTCTCCGCCGCTGAAATGCGCATTCCGGCAGGCTCCAGCGCGTCGCGCACGGACGCCAGAAATTCCGGATCGTCATCCACCAGCAAAACCCAAGGCTGCATAAGAGGCGCTTAGGAAAAATTATACGCTGGGAAACGCGTATGCTACGTTCAATTTATGTCTCAGTTTACGGTGCGGGTGCCGGCCTCCAGCGCCAATCTCGGTCCGGGCTTCGACGCACTCGGGCTTGCGCTCGGCGTATATTTGACATGCCGTTTCCGCCGCTCTGCCGAACTGAAGATCCGGGCATCGGGACGCGATGCCGAAACCATTTCAACCGGCGCCGATAACCTGATCTGGCAGACCGCCGAATCCGTCGCTCGCGATCACAGTCTGGAGATGCCGCCGATCGATCTCGAGATCGAAAACGATATTCCGATCGGCAAAGGCATGGGCTCAAGCGCGGCAGCACTCACAGCGGGCGTCGTCATCGCGGACGTGCTCCTGGACCTTCGCTGGAAGCCGCTGCGGATTCTCGACGAGGCCGCGCGGCTGGAAGGGCACCCCGACAACGTGGCGCCGTGTACGCTCGGCTCCATCGTGGCGAGCGCCATCGATTCCGGCGGCGCGGTGCGCAGCGTACGGCTCGATCTTCCGAAGGGCTTCGGCGTCGCCGTGGTGGTGCCGGATTTCGACCTCCCCACGTCCAAAGCGCGCGCTGTGCTGCCGGAAACCTACAGCCGCGCCGACGCCATTTTCAACTTGCAGCGGGCGGCGCTCTTGATCGCGGCGCTGGCGACTGGCACCACATCGAGCTTCCCCGCGGCATTGGAGGACCGCTTCCATCAGCCGTATCGCGTGCCGCTAGTGCCCGGGCTCGACGCAATTCTCAAGTTGCGGGCGCCCGGTCTGCTGGGGTGCGCGCTCAGCGGAGCCGGTCCCTCGATCCTCGTCTTCTACGAGCGGGGATACGAGAACGTTTGCGGCCTAGTCGCACAGATCTTCCGCGCGCACGGGCACGAAGCGGACGTACTGTTCGCGCAGATCGCCGAGCGAGGTTTCGAGGTCTGCGCGGGCTAATTCAAGCCGCATCCGCCGGTTTTACCGCTCCCTCACGGGGTTGTGAAAAAATATGGTTTTTTTGCCGCATTCAAACGCACTCGCATCGCCGGCACCTTTTACCGCTCCCTTACGGTCACGGCTCCGTATCTAGTTCATTCTGCTAACGGAGCCGCGACCGTGAGGGCTTGTGAAAAAATATCGAATTGCTTTTTTCCCGCTTCAAACGCACTCCTGTCTCGGGCCCCTTTTACCGCTCCCTCACGGTCACGGCTCCGTATCTAGTTGATTCTACTAACGGAGCCGCGACCGTGAGGAAGCGGTAAAAGATGTATCGAAAGGAGAATGGATCGCCACGAGAACAACAGCCGGATTTTTTCACAAACCCGTGAGGAAGCGGTAAACGGTTTCGAACAGGCGAATGGATCGCGACGAGCAATGAGGTAGCGGTAAAGCGTGTATCGAAAGGCGAATCGAATGAGGCGAGAACAGCCCGACTCTTCAAAGCCCGTTCGCCCCAAAAATCCTACCGGCCGCTCGGCTTCACGTCGCCGCAGTCCGACCCCAGCCGATGCCCGGTGAACGTTCCGTGCAGCGTGGTCGGATTGCCCTTCGATGGCGTCATCACGATGGTCGAATTCCCCTTCATGTCGTCCGGCCCCATCACTTCAAAGTGCATCGTGCCTTCCATCTTGCCGCCCCGGCCCGCGGCATCGGCGCACGTCAGCTTCACGTCCTGCTGGCTCGCAGTGGACTTGGTCAGCTCATACTTGCAGTGCGAGTCCTCGCGCGCTCCAAACGTCAGCGGTTTGCTGAGCTGCTCCTGTGTGATGCAGGCTTTCGTTGTGGTGGTGTGATTCTGCCCGGCATACTGCCGCATGTTGGCTTCAACGCGCTCGCGCTGCTCCGGCGTCATTCGCGCCATGGCCTCCGGCGGAATCGGCGGCGGACCGCTGACATCGTTCGTCATTTTGGTTTCCCAAAGCCCCGGCTTGACTCCGAAAGGCGTGTAATCGCTGGCAGCGAAACAGGCGGAGGCCAGGAGCGCCCCGGCCGCGAAAGCGATGGAAAATTTCATGATCCTAGTCATCCACGGCAAGTTCGGCCCAGCCCGGCAGCGTGGCGGGACGATTGTTCAGGAAAACGATGCGGCGCGTCTTGGGAAACGGCAAAGTGGAAGACAGCGCCCGATTGTAAAAGCCGTACTGCTCCAGAATCTGCCGGTAATCGGAGTTGGTCGTGTCGAGCCAGCCGCTCTTGGCCGGCAGTCCGGCGCCCCAGCCGAGATTCAACAGGCAGCGACCGCTCTCGCGCGCCGCGCCGAGCCGCTCTTCCAAAGCCGCGAGGCTCTGGTCCAGCAGACCGAGTCCCGCCCACGACGCGTACTGCCGCTGCAGCATCAGCAGACCCGCCGCATACACGTTGGCCGCTTCGAAAATTCGCTCGCGGCTGAAGTTCTCCGGCCACCGGACGGACTTCCGGACATCCGGCTGCAGGAAGAAACCGCGTTCTTCCCACGCGCCTTCAAACTGCGTGCCAGGCGACGCCATTTCGGCAAATGCCGGCGTGCTATCGTCCGGCCGGGCGCCATCCACTGCGCCGCGCGGGCTCTGCTTCCAGCCAAGGGAAAAATTCGAACCCTTCGGCGCGATGGTCGAGGTGCGCAGCAGATAAATCTTGAAGTTTTGCGTGCCGACGGTTGCCGAATCGCCCGCCTGCAAATACCGCATCCGGTTTGCCCCCGCCGAGCCCAGCAATTGGTCTTCGGCAATCTCGCCCGGACGCCGCGGCAGCCGCTCGCCCTTCACACGGTTCAACACTTCCGGGAGCGTGCCCTCGCGCCAGTTGGCGAACAGCATGCCAGTGCGCAGCGCGCCCTTAATCGCACTCGCCGGAAGATACGGACCCGACGCGCCGCTCGCGAAAGTAGGAATGAACAGCGTCTCGCCGCTGGCCCGGTTCCAATACGTCGCCGATGCCGCATTCTCAAACGGAATGCGGCGCCCGGCAAAGTTCTGCGCGAACCCGCCCCACGACGCAAAATCGAGCTTCTGCGCCGTCTTGAGCTGGTTGAGATAGCCTTCGAGGCGCGGCCCCTTGGCCAACAAACGGAAGATGCGCGTCTGGTCGAGAACGTTGACGTGGTCTTTCCAGACCATGTAATCGATGGGACTCAGCTTTTGCCCGTCGCCGACCAGCAAAGGAGTGATCGCAGTGAGACGATATCGCATCAGCGCCCCTCCGGAAGAGGAATAGCGAGAGCGAAGCCGGCGCGAAATACCGGATGCGCGAAGCCGTCCGGAGCCACGTCCGGAGCACTCCCTCGCGGAGCACCCGGCGTGTAGATCACGGAGCCCTCGGTCACCATGTTTACGGTCTTCTTCAACTCGCCCGACCCGGCGGGGCTTTCGACGCGTCCACAGCGAGCGATCAGCGAATAGTTTCCCCGCTGCCAGTCCACATCGTCCGCTTGTGCGGGACTGAAGAGGGAGAGCAGCCAGTACGCGGTTAGATCCGATGACGACGATTCCTGCGGATTCGGCTCGCCTTCGATAGTGGGATCGTGTGGCTCGGCGGATTCGTCAGGTGCCGCATCATCTGCCGCTCCCTCACCGTCGCGGCTCTCTTCGACGGGTTCTGTCGGGACCGTTGCCGGTTCGTCCGGTTCGGCCGGTTCGGCATGGTCAGGCGCGGCGAGCGGCACTTGAATTTCGGAGCTTTCCGCAGCCTCTTCAGCACCCGCCTTCACCGCGGGCAGAATCATCTCCGGCAGCGACCCTTCCATAAACTCCGGCGCTTCCGCCCTGCCCCAACCCCGCGACCGCTCTCCGCCGAAGCCGCTATCGGCCAACAGCCGGAAAGCCGCTTTCACCCGATCGCCCCAGGCTTCCCGTGCCGCCTCGTCGCGGAACGAAACCACCGTCCACAATCCCGCGCCCGGCCGGAACTCCAGGCAGGCCATCGAGTGCCGTTCCACCGCGCCGGTCATGCGATCGACCGCCGCATTTCCGCGCACGCCCGTGCGAAACGGCCCGGAGCGCCCAGCGGGCAGCAGGCACTCGCTCGCTCCATCCACCGTCCATCGACCGTCATCCAAAGGCTGACCGGAGAGAATCGCCTGCACCACTCCGATCGGCACGAACCGCGCGCTCTTCCATCGCACCCGCGCCGCGCTTGCGGACGGCGATTGCGGTGGCCATACCGATCGCGGGGGCATCACGAAACCGATCTCGTCGACAAACGGGAAGCACGACCCGAAGCATACAGCGGGATTGCCGCTGCGAGCCGTGGCGTCCAGCCACTCTTCGAGCGCCCCCAGGCGCAGCATTGCTCCAGTCACCGCGGAGTACAGCGAATCGCTGTGGTACACGATGTCCACACGATTGCGCGCCCCGGTGTCCGGGCCGATGCGCCAGGGCCCGGCCGGCCGCAGTTTAACGACGAGTCCGGGGTTCATTACTCCTCGCGCAGAAAGCCGAAGGCCGCTTCGTTGACCGCGGTTTGGAGGGCTCCGAGGGTATCGCCCGCGGAAATTTCCTTCTCCGCCGCGCCGCTCGCATAATAGTTGCGGCCGCGCCACACCAGCCTCAGATTGGAGAAGCTCACCCGGCCGCTGCCGCGCGATCCGCCGCCGCCGAGAGCATCGTCTTCCAGCAGCCGCAAACCTTCGAGCACGCGCTGGAACAGCGGCGCATCTTCGTCGCACAACACGTCCATCACGAATCGCGTACGGAACCGCGCGCCCGCCGGAACACGCTCCAGAGTGCGCGGATTGGCCTGGCCCGTGATGCGGTCGATGGCGTTCTCGCTTTTCACTTCCGTCAGCTCGTCGTCGAGATTCTCGCGCATCGAAGACGTGATGCTCTCCGGATTCAACGGCGCATCGAACACCGCCAGCCGCGCCGGACTCGCCTGCGTCGTCTCCAGCGTTTCGCCCTGCACACGCTCCATGCGGCCCGGATTGCGCCCGAAGATCAGGCAAATCTCGTCGTCCGGACGGTCGCTCTGATGGATGCGCACTTCCTGCCCCTTGCGCCGCGACAGGTAAACCATTTCGCTCGGCACTGCCAGCCCGCTCGATTGCTCCAGCAGCGAACGAATCTTGCCGCGCAGCGAGCTACCCGGCACGTATGGCCGCCCGAAGGCGTCCTTGACCACGGGATTATCGGAGCCGCCGATCTCCAGCGAACCCTTGCCCGCCCCAACGTGCAGACCGGTCTCGCAGGTCATGTCGCCTTCCAGAATCAGCTTGCCGATGAGTTTCAACTCGGTTTGGGAAGTGTGTGCGCTCATGCTTTACTCGTTGTAGGCCACGATGGCCTCGAAAAGGTCCTTGAAGCGTTCGTATCCGCGGATGTCGTTACGCCGCGTCACCTGCAGCAGCAATTTTTCCAGTTGATCCAGGCTGCGCAAGCCGTGGCGCGCGATGGTGTAAGCCAGGCGTGCGCGCAACATCACGAATTCGTGCTGGCGTTCGCCTTCGGGCGCGCGGACGGCGCGCCGCACCGCACTATAAAGGCGCCGCAACTGAGTCTTCGTGCCCGAATCCATATCGCGCATCCGGCTCACGATGGCGTGCGCCTGATTGTCCAGGTACAGGCTGTCCGAAATGAGCTTTTCGAGCTCGATTTCCGGCGGACCTTCGGGGCGTCCGCGATCTCCGCCGCGACGGTCTCCGCGATCTGCGCGGTCGCCGCCTCGATCCCCGCCGGGACGGTCGCCGCGCGGGCCGCGATCGCCGCCGCCGGGGCCGCGTCCCTCACGGGGGGGACGGTTTTCCTTCCGTTGTTCCTGCTGTTCTGGCATGTGCTAAACCTCTGTCACCAATCTGGCCCACTCCAGGGCCACCAGTCCCGCGGGACGCAGCTTCGCTTCCGCGGATTTCCGCCCCACCAGCTCATTAATGAGGTGCGTGCGCAGTTTCTGAAATTCCCGGTCGCGCGTACCGCTCAGGATCGTGTTAAACCGGCGCTCAAAACGCCACGTGCGCTGCCCTTCGCCGGGCTCGCCGATATCGCCCATGGCTTCGCGCCGGTAATAACTGCGCAGATTATGAAGCAACTGCCTGGACATCCGGAAATCGTGGATGAGCCGCGTGACCGTGTCCTTCAACTCTGCCGCGTCGCCCAACTGCTTCCATTCCAGAATGCGGCCGAGCAGATAAATGCAATCCTTGTCGGAAGCTTTGGCGAGATCCAGATTGCGTCCCGCCTCCTCATATACGGCGGCCAGCGGGTAATATGTCTCCGGCGCCAGCGCAATCGCCATCGAGATGGTCTTGCCTTCCGCGCCCGGGTATTCCTTCAGATTCTCTTCCGTGAATCGATGGAACAGCCGCTGCATCTCGCGCGCCAGACCGATGAGCGCATCCCAGCTTCCGTAGACGGCGAAATCGTCACCGCCCGAATAGATGATGCTCACCTTCCGCCAGAACTCCGGCAGCGAGCACAGCACTTCCAGCTCACCGGCGAAGAACTGCTTGTAAAGGACACTGAGCGGCACGTGCTCTTCGATGGAATGTACGCGCCGCAGACGAAGCCCGAAGTTGTCGACGTCGCCGCGCAGTACGCCCCAGATGGAACGGCCCTGCGCCCGGCGGGCCAGCGTCTGCACGGGCGCAGTCTGCTTACCGTCATCGCTCGGGGCCGTGTGGCGAGCCAGCATAATGCCGTCCGGAGACAGATTGCTGGTCAGCGCCCAGGAGTGCTTCCCTTCCCCTGCGACCACTTTGCCCGGATTCTCCGGCGACCAGCCCACCTTGCCTGCTTCGCGCACCTTCGCGCCGAGCTCTTTAGCGAAGTAAACGTCCGCCTCGGAATCCGAACTGCGAGTGTACGGCTGGAACACCGTGGCGGCGGTCGCGCCAAGCGGAGCGAATCGCTGCCGCTGCAGATCTTCGTTCAGCCTGCGCCGGATCACGGCCCAATCGCCGAGATTCTCCGTGCAAGCCCAGATCAGTTTGACAATGCCGTTGCTCAACGCGGAAATCTGCTGCGCCGACGCGCGCAGAAACGCGTCCGCGGCGCCCTGCATCTCCCCCGGAAGAATCAGCAGAAACTGTCCGCCGCCGCTCGAGCCCAGCAGCAGACGGTTGAGGCCAAGCTCGGCCAGAAGGGCGCGCGGAATCACTTCGCAAAGGAGAGTAATCCACTGGCTGCGGCCGGCAAGCAAGTCTTCACCGGCGGAGCGCGCAGAACGTCCTTCGGCGGGTCCAGCCAAAAGGAACTCTTCTGTGCCCAGGATTTTGCCTTGGAGCAGGATCTGTTCGGGCATTGAAGAAGAAAAGCCTTCTAAGAAACCCTCACTCTAACACAAAACCTGAGAACAACAAGCTTTGGGGGGAACTGTACAGGTATGCGAACCATTAGCGTGCTTGTGATGAGTGTATCGGTGGCTGTCGCCGCCTGGGGTGCCCCTCAGCGCCCCGCGCCCGCCGCACCTCCCGCTCATCAGCGTGCCGCCGCGCCGGCCCCTTCCAAGTCCGCCGCATCGAAACCGCGGCTCAGCGACGCCCAACTGGAGGCCGCCATTAAAGCCAAATTCGCGAAGAGCAAGTCGGCCCCCGAGCATTTCACGGTTCACGTGCAGGGCGGAGTCGCCACAATCGAAGGCAAAACGGACGTTGTGCAGCACAAAGGCAGCGCCACGCGCATGGCAAAAACCGCCGGCGCAATCGCCGTTAACAATCACATCGAAGTGAGCGAAGCCGCTCGCGACAAGGCATCGGAAAGCCTCGAAAAAGGGCGCCGGCGCGCCCAGGTCAAACGCGGAGACAGCCGCGGCGAATCGCGCAGTTCCGGCCAGCGCAGCGGCGGTTTCGAGTAACTGCCAAATTGCCGCATGTTAGAATAGAAGCACCCGTTTTTACATCATGAAATTCCTGAAGTATCTTCTATTCGCCTGCGGTACTCTTGCCTGGGCCCAGTTTCCGGCCGTACCAATCCGCCCCGAGGTTCCCGATAGCACTGTGGTCGCGATTATGGACGGAACCCCCGTGACGATGGCGCAGGTCCGCGGATGGTTGACGTCCCAGCCTCCGCAAATTCAGCAGCAGTATGCGCAGGATCCCGCCCTTCTGGTGAACCAGGTGGCCTTGCTGCAGCGCCTGAGCGACATGGCGAAACAGAATAAGTTGGATCAGGAATCGCCGACCAAAGACATGTTGTATTTCAGCCAGATCAACATTCTCGGCCCGGCGATGGCGCAGAAGCAGTATCAGGCCGTGGAAGTTCTACCCGATGAGATCGTAAAGGAATACGAAGCCACCAAGTCGACCAAGTATATACAAGTGAAGGTGGACGCGATCTACATTGCATTCGGGGACGCCTCCCTGAGCGCCGATAAGAAGGTGCTGACCGAAGAGCAGGCCAAAGCCAAAGCCGGCAAGTTGCTGGAAGAAATTCACAAGGGCGCGGACTTCGCAAAATTAGCCAGGGAAAACTCCGACGACCAAACCTCGCGCGAAAAAGGCGGCTATCTGGATACGCTGACTCCCGGCGACAACATTCCCGAAGGGTTCCAGATCGTTTTTCAGATGAAGGCCGGCGACACCAGCGAGCCGCTCCGCCAGCCTAACGGATTCTACTTGCTGCACGCCGAGTCCGTCGACTTCCGTCCCCTCAAAGACGTCCGCGATAGAGTGTTCAACGATCTTAAACAGAAACACTTCAACGAGTGGATGGACAAGATTCACCGCGACATCAAAGTCGAATACCCGAACCCCGCATTTCAGCCAAAACAACCGGCGCCGGCCCCAGGCGGAGCACCGTCTAAATAGCCGCGTTCAAAACGCACTCGCATCCGCGGCACCTTTTACCGCTCCCTTACGGTCACGGCTCCGTATGTACATAGTTCCGACAACGGAGCCGTGACCATGAGGGAGCGGTAAAAGGTGCATCGAAAGGCGAATGCAGCGCGACGAGAACCACAACCGGTAGTGGCAAACGGCGCGGCCTTTTTTCATGAATACCAGGGTTTGTGTCTTCCGATTGCGGTGAAGAGGCCCCATACGCTCAGGGCGATGATAGCGGCGATCAGGAAGAGTGTGTAGCCGAAGTACCAGCTTGCGCCGTGCTGGGCGTAGGTGAGGGTATTGGCTCCAATGATGGCCACCACCATCGGGAGCAGGCCCCATTGAAGCATCACGAACGCGAAAGCTGCATATACGATAAAGCCGCCGACGAAGCCACCGATCGAGTTGCCGTTCGACGCGTAGTTGAAGAGCCCCCACAGCACTGCAAAAGCGACCCCGGCGAGCCACTGGTTGCGCAGCGCGACGCGCAGAAGGAACATCATCATCAGAAAGATGAGAGCTCCCCGGATTCCCTGCGGAAGCGTCAGGAACAGGACCCCCACCGTAGCGCGTAAGCCCAGCAGCACTCGCAGATCACCTTGCAGCGGGTGCGGGTTCACCACCCACGGCCCCGCGCTGGACAACAGGTTCATCACGGTAAGGCCGGCGGCCACAATCAGACCGATGAGGCAATCCCGTCCGACGATCGGGTCCTTGACGTGGCCGGAAAGCACACTTGTCCAGGAGATGAGCGCCTGTGGCCAGCGCCGGCGCACGAACGGTTCCAGGCCGAGATACAGCGTCCACAGCAAGAGCGCGTAGAACGACGAAGTGCAAACCGCCAGCAGGAAATTTCCGAACACGCCCAGGTCGGGGGCGAAGTGCGTGCGGCAGACCCACAGCCCCATCAGGAGGAGGAACATGGCGACTGCCAGCCGGTACGCTCCACGCATGTCGCCGCGCCGCTGCCGCACGTTGGCGCGAGCGAGGAGCGGGGCACAAATGAGCGTGGTGGCGGAGAGAAGCACCAGGAAGAGATTCTGGATTTGCTGCGCGCTGGAGGATTCTCCCTCGGGTTCCCGCGACGGCACGGTCCACGGCCCAAGCAACTTGAACGTGACGGGCTTGCCGCGCATGGCGGCGGCCTCGACGCGCAGCGGGAATTGCGTTCCGGGCCATGTGCCGGTCCATGCAGCGCGCGAATCCGCCGGTTCCAGGTAGTTCGTGGTTGGTTCTGCCGGCGTGAGCTTTGCGGGGTCCAGATCGGCGGCCGAGAAGAGGGCGGAGTAATCCGCAGCGGGCGCGGCCCCACCGGCGAGAGGCTTCATTTCCTCGCCCGGAATCGCATGGAACGCCAGCAGGCGGCCGCGCATATCCAGGAGGACGCTCGCCATGCCGGTCTGCGTTTGTGGCGGGTCGTAGCGATCGACCATTCCCGCGGTGAGCCAGTCGTCGTGAACGCCGAGCGTCTCCAGAGTGCTCTGGCTCTGGCGATGCCAGTAGTAGAGCGCGGCCGGCCGGCCGTTCAGGATGGACGGCCAATTCACCGGCTTTTTGCTGTGGGACGATGCGTAGTCGAGGTACGGGCTGTTCCAGTCGAAGCCGCCGATTTCATCGACCGGCGACGCCGAGTAACCCGCGTGCTGGATGGTGTCGCGGGCCTTCTGCGCGAGCACATCCAACGAGTATGGCGGCGCGATGGTTCGCAACGCGCTGACGCGGCGCGAGGTGACGAACGTCCAGGCGATCATTACGATGACCGCGACAAAGAGAGCGATGGCGATCCGCTGGGAAAGTCCGCGGCCTTCGCCGGCGGCGGCAACCATTTCGGGTGAGGGCGTCTCGCCGGCGGCAAGCGCGGCGGCGAGGGGATCTCCTCCGGGCAGCGCGGCGGCAACGCTGATGGCGGAAGGCGGACGGCGCGCGGGCTTTGCATCCAGGCAGCGAAGCACGACGCGTTCGACGGCGGGGTCCAGGTCGCGCACGATGGTAGTTAAACTGACCGGCGTCGATTCGGTGCGCGCGCGAATCAGCCCCGCGAGCGTATCCGATTCGAACGGCATCCTGCCGGTGAAGATTTCGTAGAGCACCAGGCCCAGCGAATAGATGTCGCTGCGCACGGTCACCTCTTCGCCGGCGAGTTGCTCGGGCGCGGCATAGGCGGGAGTGCCGTTGCGGATCTCGCTGCCTTCGATCTGGCCGGCCAGTCCGGCGAGTCCGAAATCGGTGAGCAGGACTTCGCCGCGGCCGTTGAGCATCACGTTGGACGGCTTGAGGTCGCGGTGCAGGACGCCTTTTTCGTGAGCGGCCGCGAGCCCCGCGCAGAGTTTGCGCGCGATTTCGAGAGCTTTGTCGGTGGGCAGGCGGCCGATGCGGCGGAGAAGCGAGGCGAGGTCTTCACCATCCACATACTCCATGGAGAGGAAGTATGCGCCGTTAATTTCGCCCAGGTCGTAGACGCGGCAGACGTTGGGATGCGACACCTGTCGCGCAATGCGGACTTCGTTGCGGAATCGCGCGATGGCAGCGTCGGTGGTGCCGGCAGGGAGAAACTTGAGCGCCACTTGCTGGTCCAGCGTGAGGTCGTCGGCGCGATAGACTTCGCCCATGCCGCCCTTTCCGAGCAGCGAGACGATGCGATAGCGCGCGGCAACGATTGCGCCGGGAGCGAATCGGGAACCACGGCCGGGTGCTGGCGTTGCGGACGGTGTGGATGCGACGGTGCGCGTCGTCATCGCGTCGCTTTGCGCGGGCGCACCGCAGGAGGGACAGAAGCGGTTCGGCGGCTGTAACGTGGCGCCGCAGGCGGAGCACTGAGCCATAAGCATTTATGGTACGAGCTTTGTAACAGCGGCGTCGAACGGGAATGAAAATGTCTTAATATCTGCAACTATCTTCAGGAATTTGGAGTCTTATAGTTGAACGCTTCATTCTGAGAAAACTATGAACAAGAAAATGTTGTTGATTCCCGCCTTTCTGTGCCTCACGTTGTCTGCAGGTACGAAGCAGTATTCTATTTCCTTTGCGAAGCCGGTGGAAGTCGGCAGTGTGAAACTCGCCGCCGGTGAATACAAGGTGAAAGTGGATGGCTCCAATGCCGTGTTCACCGAGACGAAGACCCGCAAGACGTTCACCGCGCCCGTGAAGATCGAGAAGCAGGCCAAGAAGCCCGATTTCACCGCGGTCGAGAGCAAGGACGCGAACGGAGTCGAGCACGTCGACGCGATCGACATCAGCGGTGCCGATTTCAAGCTCGTTTTCTAAGGTTTGAGAGATAAATCGGGGACTTCGAGGCCGCGTTCGCCTCGGGTCCCCGGGTAGAGCGTCACCCGCCGAGCCACTTCCCTTTTGGAAGCAATTTCCTCTTGCTTAACCGCCGGCGCATCGGATAACGCGCGGAATTGCATCCGCATGGCATGGTCTGCAGCATAGCGTTGGCGTAAGCAGAAAGCGCGTTCGGATGTCCCGCCCGCGGCGTTCAGGGCCGATTGGTTGAACAGCACGACTCCATCCACGGCGAACACAGGCGCCGGGAGCAATTTCATAAGTCTCATCCTCCGAATTTCTTTTGTTTTCTGACGTTGTTTTCTGATCAACCCGAGAGAGGCCAAAACACACCCGAGCAGCGCGAGCGACGAAGGCTCCGGTACAGTATTCACGCCCGTGCAGGAATACTGATCGATGATATCCGTGAGCCCGTCATCCTCCAGCAGTTCGAGTGGATGCGGCTGATCCAGACCTGTGGCGGCGACATTCTGCGATTCAACATTGTGGTAGGAATCTGAAAATTTGCGGTCGTCATCCTGGATCAGATTTAATAGCGGGTTATTGCCAGCCGGCCCGGTGCCGTCCGACGCGGATTGAGTGATTTGGCCGTTGAACTGAATCACATCGACGAACGCGGCGTTCGCGACGATCAAATAAGCCCTCACAATCGTTTTGATGAATCGCTGCCGCATAAGTCCTACGTCTCTGCGCACGATTTACTAGCGATTATGGAGCAGCGGCGGCTTTCGGAAGAGCCGCATAAACATGCGCTCCCCCATCCTGGGCGCCCGCGCACCGAGTCCGCCTTCCAGAGGCCGGAGGCTGTTGTCGCACTGGAGCCGCCAATCCGAAACCAGCTAGGAATTCGGGTGGAGCCGGCAAAGGTGAACCACTCTCAGATGACGACGCCTTTCGCCTGCACGCGCCGACCGGGATCATCGTCTCAAGGGTCAAGAGGATTCGCCTCTGGAGGTGCTTATGCGTTTTGACCTGTACACTAAGACGGTTTTAACAATCATCATGCTGCTGCTCTCGATCGTGGCGCTGCGGCCGCTAGTGAGCCCGGCCATGACCGCTCAGGCACAGAGCCGTTTCAGCGGGCTCCTCTTCTCCGGTAACGCAAAGGGCTTCTGGTTGTTCAACGAGCGAAACGGTGATGCGTGGTGGTATAGCACGAAAGATACGCCTCCAGGCCATGTCAAGTTGCAAAGTCTTGGCGAACCGTTGGTGCGGACACCCCGATGACCGGCGTCTTATTGGTCCATCAATTATCGATGCTTGCGCTTGGCGCGGCGGATAATCTCCACGGCAATGGCGCATGTCACCGAGTAGGAAAGCATACGGTACGCGTTGGCTTGGCCCGAGGTTGCAGCGGAAGAGTAAACGGGTAGAACCCAGTTGGCAACGGTTATGGAGATCACGAAGATAACCGCTGCCGGTCGCCACGACCACCGCAATGTTGAAAACATAATGCCAACGAGATATATATCCATGTATCGCGGGGGAACCGGATGCAGAAAGAAGATACCGAGGGCGGACGCCGCTAACGAGTAGGCAGCCGCAAACTGATACTGCCGGTCAGGTAACCGCATACGGGTGAGCTGCCCTTCTCAATTAGCATCCGTGTTCAAGACAGTGTTCGACGAGCCGATTGCGGATCTCTCGTGCCCGCTCCTGGTCAATCTCAGGGTCGGCAGCCGCGTCGCTCGCGGCAGGACGGCACTGGGACGCCAGCAAAAGGGCAACGATAAGCTGGTCAGGAGCAGGACAGGATTCAGCCACAGTTCCAGGTCCTTTCGTCATTGTGCACTGTGCGTTCATGATAGTTCCCTCTTGCACGCGCCAGTTACCGCCGCAAGGAGGGTTTCCAGATCTGATTATCAGAGTGTATATAAAGCGCAAGCCGTGTGCACGAGGAAAGATGCGGGTAGCCGCATACGCCCGCAACTGCGGGCTTATAGCCGCGCCTTTGGGCACAAGAGCGGCTCGATGAATTCCCCGCGAAAAGGGCGCACGATGCATTCGCTTCCGGCTGCCTGCCCGTCTACCTTTCTGCGAGCCTGAGAAACCACGGCGCACTCGCGCATCAACAGGCGAGTTCCGCATCGCCTGCAACCGGTCTGGAGACCGGTCGCTACCAAGGCTTATAATTGGAATTTGCAGGCCACTTCGCGCGTCAACGCCATTCCAGTTGAAAGCAGCGTTCCCTGGTACGTGTGGTGCGCCGTTGCGGCCATCACCAGCGCCATGATCGGGGTGCACTGGGATATCTCCTGGCACCGCTCCATCGGGCGCGACACCTTTTGGACTCCGGCGCATATCGCCATTCATATTTGCGGCGTGCTGGCGGGTCTTTCGTGCGGCTACCTGATCCTCTCGACCACCCTTGCCAAAGCATCCCCGCTGCGCGACCGGAGCGTGCGCATTTGGGGGTTCCGCGGTCCGCTCGGCGCATTTGTGGCGGCGTGGGGCGGCATTGCGATGATCACGTCGGCGCCGTTTGACGATTGGTGGCACAACGCTTATGGCCTCGATGTGAAGATACTCAGTCCGCCGCACATGGTGCTGGCGGCGGGGATCTTCGGCGTGCACCTGGGCGCGCTGCTGCTCATCGTCGGACGGATGAATCGCATCGAAGGGGCTCCGCGGCGCCGCCTCGAAGGGCTGTTCCTCTATACCGGCGGCATGACTCTCATCTGCCTCACCGTGCTGCAAATGGAGATCACGGCACGCAATGCGATGCATCAGGCGCACTTCTACCGGCTGATCGCGATGATTGTTCCGCTGGTGCTGGCGGGTGTGGCGCGGGCGAGCCGCGTGAAATGGGGCGCGACAATCGTGGCCGCGGTTTACACCATCTTCATTCTGTTGATGAGCTGGATTCTGCCGCTGTTTCCGGCGGAGCCCAAGCTCGGTCCGGTGTTCTGGCATACGACGCAGTTTGTGCCGCCGGAGTTTCCGCTGCTGATCCTGATTCCCGCAATCGCTTTGGATTTGTTCTGGCGGCGCACTCCGCACTGGAACATCTGGACGCAGGCCGCCGCTTCGGGCGCCATATTTCTCGCAGTGTTCGCGGCGGTGCAGTGGCCGTTCGCCGACTTTCTGATGAGTCCAGGCGCGCGGAACTGGTTTTTCGGCGCCAAGTACTTCGGGTATTATGTGCACCCGGAGGGCGCCTATGCCCGATATATTTTCTACCCCACCGAACCCGGCGCGGAGTTCTGGCGGGAGGCCGCTATCGCCGTCGCGGTGGCGATGTTCACGAGCCTGCTCGGCCTGCTGTGGGGCAATTGGATGCGGCGGATTCGCAGGTAATATGAGATTCCTTCTGGCGGCCCTGTTGGCGTTTCCGCTGTTTGCCCACGTGGGCAGTCCGGATGTGTTTTACGAAGGGCCGGCGGGTCGGTACCGGCTGTTGGTGACGATTCGACCTCCGCAAGTGGTGCCCGGCGTGGCGGAAGTGGAGATTCGCAGCAGCACGGCGGGTGTCTCGCGAATCCAGATTGTTCCGTTGCGCGTCAATGCGAAGCAGCAATACGCGCCCGCTGCCGACACAGCGCGCCGGTCGGCCGAGGATCCACAATTCTTCACGGGATCTCTATGGCTGATGGCGACGGGATCCTGGAAAGTGCGGGTGGATGTCGACGGCGCCCAGGGGCATGGCGAAATGTTCGTGCCCGTGCCGGCGATCGCGACGCGCGTCCTCGCCATGCAGCGGACGGTCGGGATTATTTTGATTCCGCTCGCGGTGCTTTTGTGCATCGGGCTGGTAAGCATCGCGGGGGCTTGCGTGCGGGAAGCGCCGCTGGTGCCGGGCGTCGCTCCGGATGCGCCTCGCGTGCGGCGAAGCCGGGTCGCCATGGCCGTTACGGCGGCGCTGGTAGCGGCGGCATTGTACTTCGGAAACGCGTGGTGGAATTCCGAGGACGGCTTTTACCGGCGGTATGTCTTCAAGCCGCTCGCGATCAACGCCTCGCTCCAAAGCGGCGGACGGCTGCGATTGCACTTACAGGATCCGGGCTGGTTGGGCCGGCGCACGGACGATCTGCTGCCGGACCACGGTCACCTGATGCATTTGTATGTGATTCGTCTGCCGGAGATGGAGATGGTGTGGCATCTGCATCCCACCGAAGATGCATCGGGAGACTTCACGCAGCAGTTGCCGGATATGCCCGCGGGACGCTACGCGCTGTTTGGCGACATCGTCCATGCCGACGGAATGCCGGAGACACCGGTGACTGAAATCGAGTTGCCGGCTGTCGCCGGGAAGCCGCTCGAGGGAGACGATGCGGCGGGGAGCGGTCCGCCGGTCGAGAAACCGGATTACAATCGCAGAGTGACACCACTCAGCGGTGGCTACAAGATGGTTTGGGAACGCGAGGACGGCCCACTGCACGCGCGGCGTCCCTACGAGTTCCGGTTCGCGGTGCAGGATGCGTCCGGGCGGCCGGCCGGCGATATGGAACTGTATATGGGAATGCAGGGGCACGCCGCATTCGTGCGCAGCGACCGCAGCGTGTTCGCGCACGTGCATCCTTCCGGAAGCGTTCCAATGGCCGCGATGGCGTTGGCGCAACCGGAAAATCCGCACGCCGGGCACATGATGATGATGGGCGAGGACAGTTTGCCGGCCGAGGTTAGTTTTCCGTATGGCTTTCCCAAACCGGGCAGTTACCGGATCTTCGTCCAGGTGAAGCGCGCCGGAAAAGTGGAAACCGGCGTCTTCGATGCGCTTGTAGAGAACTGAGCGGTGGCCGACATGCGAGAAAAAAGCGTTCTGATCACGGGCGCGGGGCGGGGTATCGGGAAGAGGCTGGCGATCGGGTTCGCGGCGGCGGGCGCGCGGGTCGGCCTGATGGCGCGGAGCCAGCCGGAACTGGATCTGGCCAAACTCGAAATTGAGCAGGCGGGCGGCAATGCGCTGCGGCTCCGGGCGGACGTGCGCGACCTGGAGCAACTGGCGGCGGCCGCGGATCGCATGCGGGCGGTATTCGGCGGGCTCGATGTGTTGATCGCCGCCGCGGGCGTGCCGGGACCGATCGGTCCGCTGCTGACCACCAAACCGAAGGCTTGGGCGGAGGCGATCGACGTCAACCTCATGGGCGTGGTGAACGCGTGCCGCGCGGTGTTGCCGCAGATGGTGGAGAAACGGTCGGGGAAGATCATCGTGATCGCCGGGGGCGGCGCGGCGTTCACCCGGCCGAATTTCACGGCCTATGCGACGTCGAAGGCCGCGGTGGTGCGCATGGCGGAGTGCCTGGCGGCGGAAGTCATTGAAGACAACGTGCAGGTGAACGCGATGATTCCGGGCAACGCGTACACCTCCATGACGGACGAGATTCTGAACGCGGGCGAGGATCGCGCGGGCCCTCGCGAGGTGGAAGAAGCCGAACAGGTGCGGATCACGGGCGGCGATTCGCCGGATAAGCAGATCCAACTCGCGCTGTTTCTGGCATCGGACCGCAGCAACCACATCAGCGGCAAACTCATCAGCGTGAACGACGATTGGCGCCGGTTTGAGCAGAAGAATATGCAGCCGGAGCTATACACCCTACGGCGGCTACAGCGCATTTGAACAATGCTGCGCGCACGTGGCAACAGGAATGTTTCCTGTTGCGGCGACCGAAGGTCGAGCCCGAGCCGAGCCGAACGGCATCGTACAGACGATTGGCGCCGGTTTGAGCAAACTGCGCGCACGTGGCAACAGGAATCTGTCCTCTTGCGCGACCGAAGGTCGCCCGAGCCGAACGGCATCGTAGCAGAAGAGTATGCAGCCGGAGCTATACACGCTACGGCGGCTACAGCGCATCTGAACAATGCTGCGGGCCCGTGGCAACAGGAATCTTTCCTGTTGCGGCGACCGAAGGTCGCCCGGGCCGAGCCGAACTGCATCGTACAATAGAAAGATGCGGCCGGTACTTACCTTCCTGTTACTCGCGTGCGCTTGCGCGGCGCAGGACTCCAAACCTCCCGCCGACGTGGATGCGGCTTTGCGCGAGCGCGTGGACCAGTTCTTCCGGTATCACGTGAGCGCTCAATTCCGCAAAGCGGAGGCGCTGACGGCGGAAGACAGCAAGGATTTCTTCTATAACGCTCCGAAGCCGCACTACCTCTCCTACGGCGGCATTCAAACCATCCGATATTCCGATAACTTTACGCATGCCTACGTCACGGTGACGGTGCAGAGCGCCTCGTCGGCCGAGTTTGGCAACCTTCCCGCGCTGCCCATCCCGAGCATGTGGAAAGTAGAGGATGGGAAGTGGTGCTGGTATATCGACAAGGACGTGCTGAGGCACTCCATGTTCGGCGACATTTCGCAAAGCACGGTGGACGCGGCGCTCGCCGCCATGGCGGATCCGGATAAGCCGAGAGCGGTTCCGGCGGATATGGCCGCCGCATTAAAGACGTCGGTTCCGGATTTCGGGGCGGCGATGACGCAGGATCCGAATATTCCCCACGGACAGGTGAAGTTCGACCCCAAGAGCGTGGACTTGAAGCCGGGAGAATCGGCGACCCTCAATGTAAAGAACACCGGCAGCGATAAGCTGGATTTGCTGCTGATGGGTCAGGTGCAGGGCGTCGAGATGGCGATCGACCGCAAAGAGTTGACCGGCGGTCAAAGCGCTGTGGTGACACTGAAAGCCGGCGCGAACGCCAAGAGCGGCAACTTGAATGTGGTGGTGATTCAGACCGGCGAAGTGCTTCCGTTTGCCGTCACGGTGAAGTGATCGGGCACTAATCGGGCGCGGCTCCGGCCGCTACTTGTCTCCCCAGGTTAAAGTTTCGTGCTCCGGCGTATCGAATTCCTGCGGTTCGACTGCGTGGATGCAGAGGCTTTCGGTCGGCAGGATGTTCCGCCATTGTTTGACTAACTGCTTGTACGCTTCACCCACGGGCCGGATCTTGCGGTTGAGATCGTAAAGGCCCAGCGGGTTTACGCGGCCGTTGTCTTCCCGCAGCGCTGTGTCCCAATCCACCTGGTCCGTCAGGCTGTACCAGGTGAAGCCGATGATCGGGACTCCATCGTCCTTCAGCCGCACCATGTTGGCCCACTCTTTCCAGAGCCATCCCGGCGCCTTGTCCGGCTCGCCCAGATTCGTCTCCGTGTGCATTACGGGTAAGTGGTAACGCTCGTAATACTGGCGCGTAATCACGTAATAACCGAAGATTTCGCCGGCGGGTTTGACGGGGCCGGACGGCGGCACTAAGTGCTCATTGGTGAAGTAATAGTCGTTGCCCATGACGCAGAATGGACGCAAACGCGCCGCCGCTGTCAGGAACCAATGGTATTCTTCGCGCGTCATGCCGTGATCCATCAGATACTCGTACATGACTCCGCGCACGTCGTGTCCGTAGGAAAGGTCCAGCGAGAGGAATCGCTTGTGATTGAACGCTTCGGCGCGTGCATGGGCTTCCGGTTCCGCCGCGTGAAAGTACTCCGACGATTCGCTTTGAATGAACAGAGCATCGGGCTGCGCCTTCAGAATGGCCTCTTCGGCGAGCAGGTTGGCCCGGGCGAGATGCTTTAATGCAGTGACGAAGCCGACGTCCGAACTCATCCGCTCATTCCACCAGCCATACTGGCCGGAAAAGGTCGCGCAGACGAAGATTTCGTTGACGGGCGTATAGAGGCGAACCCAGGGGAAGCGCGCCGCGAACGCTCCCGCGTATTCGGCGAACAATCGAGGGAAATCGGGATTCTGGAAGTTTCCCATCCAACTCGGAACGCCGAAGTGGAGTAAGTCGGCGATGGGATAGATGCCGAGGCGGCGTAACTCGGCAAACGTCTGATCGGCAAAATTCCAATCGTACTTACCGGGACTTACATGTTCGCGGTAATACGGAGGACCGTAGCGGAGGAACTCCAGGCCGAGTTCCTTGACCAGAGCGAAATCCTCGCGCCATCGTTTGTAATGGCCGCACTTAGCCATTTCATCCACGCGCTGGTCGCGGCCGTCGCGGCCGGTGATCACGGGATAACTGTTTTCGATACCCGTGGCGAAGATGAAGGTGTGCGGCTTACGGTTAACCGCCGACTCGGGACGGGCGAGTCCGTGCGTGTAGCGTCTCACGAGCGCCTCACCAGGCCGGCGATTCCGGTGACCGCGAGCGCTGCCAGCGCGGCGGGAATCGTGAGCGCGACCGCCTGACGCCACGGCGAACCGTATTCAAGCGTGTGCATGCCCCAATTCTGAAATTGCTGCCACTTCATGGCGGCGCCGCCCGAGGTTTTCACGCCGAGCCCTTCCATCAGTTTGGGCAGCGCGGTTTGTAAGACAGGATGTCCGGGCACGAACAGCACGCGCGAATCATTTTTGTATTCCGGGCGCGCGGCATCGTCGAACACCACGTACGGCCCTTCAGTGAGATGCTGCTCGAATTGCGGGTCGGCGACGTCGCCGATCATAACGGTGGGGGTACCTTTCGCCCAGATCACCTGGTTCAGTTCGCCGCGGCGCAGCATGCTATCGAGCGCGCTCTTCACATGTCCGATGGTGCCTTCGAGCGTGACGCCGCCGCCGACCAGGAAGTTGATCGGGAGGTAATCGTAACCCGTGTGGCCGGACCACGCTTTGAAGGCGACGCGATCGAGCGGCACGCCGAGATACTCGATGGGCTGGCGCTGGCCGAGTCCGCGCCGCTCGCCCTCTTCGGCGAAGCGGAGTTTGCGCCAGTCGTGGCCCATCAGCCCCGCGATGGCCACGTCTGTGGCGACCGGGTCGGTGGACGCGAGAATGCAGCCCGCCCAGCGAGGAAGGTCGGCAATGGGGCCGTCGCCTTCGCCGCAGATCAGAGCGTCGGTGACGCAGAGGTGCGGTCGCGTAACCGACATGATGTCGACGAACCGCGCGATCATATCGGCGTCGCCATGGTTGTGATTGCGCCACGCCTGATTGACCGCACCGACCCACAGCTTCATGGCTCCGCTGATTGGTTCAATGTGGTGGTTCTTGGCTTTGGGTGCGGCGATGATCACATCTGCATCGAGGAGCGGCACGGGAATGGGCGCGCGCTTACACACCGTTCCGTTGGGGATATCCACCTCACGGTTCGGCACTTTGTTGCTGCCGAGGTCGATGACCTCCGCGCCTTCCCTGCTTGCTACGGCGGCCATTCCGGTGATGCGCATGCATTCGGTGGAGGAAAAGAAACCGCCGCTGGATTCGGCGACTTGAATGCGCGCCGCTCCCGCTTCGCGCGCCAGCCGAATCAGCGCGCCTACGACGAGCGGATCGGTGGTGCAACCGTCCTCAGCCGAATAGTAGACGGTTTGATTTGGTTTAATGAGCACGGTCTGACCGGGGCGGACGAAAGAGCTCATTCCGCCAAGGTGGGTCAGCGCTTCGGCCACCAGCCCGGTCACCCGTTGGATAGAGCGGTGCTTTTCATTCGTGTGAGCGATTGCAACTTTTGCCATGACCAATGTCGGGTTGCAATCGAGCTTCCGGGATCGGGGGCGGTGTGTGCGGTTCGGACCCGTTGCCGGCGCGCAGCAGCCGCTCCAATTGGGGTTGACGGCGTCGGCTGACGGGGATTACCGCGCCGCCGCACAGGATGAGCGCGCGCGGCAGCAGTTCCCGGACACGGCTCAGTTGCACGATGGCAGCGCGGTGCACGCGCAGGAATCGGTCGCTTTCGTGCGCGGCAACTGGAAAGATTCCGGTTGCCGCGTGCTCTTTTCGCGGACCAGTTAGGAAGCCTATTTCCCGGCCCGAGCCTTCCGGTAACCCTCGGTTTTAGCGTTCGCCTCATTCCACTTCGGCACATAAGTCCCATCAGCCAGATCGAGCGCCGCCAGCGCGATCGTCCGATCCACCTTCGCCATGTTCTCGTAATCCAGCTTCGGCCATTCGTCCCCCGCTGCGTGATAATCGCCGTACGCGTAAGTCACCGATAGCGTCGTCGAGGGCACGCCGACGTTGGCGAAAGCCGCGTTGTCGCTGCGGCCGAAGTAGGAATCGCTCTTCTGCTCATCCTTGACCACCTTCACGCCAGTCTGCTTGCCGGCGCGCTGAAATACGGCGGGCAGATCCGTATAATCGAAGCCGGTCAAATTGAACTGATTCAGCTTCGTTCCCTCGCCTACTTCATCGGTGCGGCCCAACTGCTCAAGGTTGACGTCCGCGATCGTCTTCGCCAGCGGAAACATTGGATGCCGCGCATAATATTGACTCCCGAGTTCGCCGACCTCTTCGCCGAACAGCGTCATAAACACAATCGTGCGCTTCGGCCGCTGCGGCAAACTGGCCAGCGCGGTGGCGATCTCCATAACGGAGGCCGTGCCGCTGGCATCGTCATTCGCTCCATTAAAGATGTGATCCGTGCCCTGCCCGTTTTCGCGCACGCCGAGATGATCGTAGTGCGCGGTGAAGATAATGTAGCTGTCCTTCAGCACAGGGTCGCTTCCGCGCAGCACGCCGATCACGTTCCGCAGCTTCACCGGGTTGACCTTCGGCGCCGGCACATGCGCCGTCACCTTTGCATCGGGCGAGGCAAGTGCCTTGGCGAGCGCGGCATCGTTCGCGACGACCACGATTGGAACTGTCGCGATCGCCGGCCCGGCCTCACGCAATTGGGTGGGTCCGCGGCCCGTGGCTCGCATGCCGCCGGCCGGCAGGAGAAGCACCAAAGCGGGCTTCGCGGCGAGCACCGCAGCGAATGCCGGCCCGCGCACCGCTTCCACAACCACGACCTTGCCTTGCAGCGTTTCGGCCGGCGGCAGCGGTGCGCCTGGCGCTACCTTCACCGTTGGCGCACCCGAAATGTCTGCGGCCGCAGCCTGCATGATGGCGAGGCCAGGCGCCGCTTTCACGGTCTGACCGCCGGATTCAACAGATACCTCCAGCCCGTCCATCACGGGAGCGACCTGCGCGAAATCCGCCGTCTGAAAGTAACCGTCATCCCCGCCGGGCTCCAGCCCCGCGCGGCGGAACTGCGCCGCCACAAACTCCGCCGCCGCATCCAATCCCGGAGAAGGCGTCCCGCGACCCTGCAGCGAGTCAGAAGCCAAAAATGCCACGTCGGCCTTAAGCCCATTCGCCGTCAAACGCGAAGAAATCTGCTCCAACACGGCAGGCGCCTGAGCCGCGGCGAACGAAGCCGCCAAAGCGGCTATCAAAAATTTGCACATCGGTCTATTGTAACGACCCCCTACGCCGACGTTTTGCGACCCCACACTTGCCGGGCTTTCTGGTGATTTGCGAAAGCCGCCATTCGTTTGGTTTTCAGGAATGTAGCAGGGTACCCTATTTAGCGTCGTTTGCTGCTGAATGCCTTTACGGCCTTGGATGGCTTTCTGGCCCTGAAAAGGAGGCCGGGCCTTACTTCGGGACTGTCAGACATTCACGAGCCGAAGATATCTGGCTGCTATCCGACACCGTCTTGTAAGCTCTATAGTATGGGTGATCAACCTTGGACGTCTGAACAGCTTGAGGGCTTTCGCGAAGCAGCTCAGTCCTTAAAGCTGTACCGTCGCGCCGAGCTTGAGGACGAACTACATCAAAAGTCGCTAATTAGGGATCTCTACGTGGATCCTCTTCCAGAGGAACACGTGTTCCAGACAATTCTCAGGCCGAACACCACTTTTCTGATTGGACGCAAGGGAACCGGGAAGTCCACCATTTTCCAGCGGCTCCAATACGAGCTTCGTCACAAGCGTGGCTATGCGTCTGCGTATGTCGATATCAAGACGGCCTTCGAGGAATCAGCTACCGATCAAGTACTGGTCGGGCAATTGGGGCCCGATACGTTGGACGGAGAGGAGATCACGCGATTACGCCTGTACCGCGCGTTTATCAAGGCCGTGATAAACGAGATTAAGGACCAGATCATCAAGAAGCTTAGGGAGTCGGCATGGGAGTGGGTAAAGAACGTTTTTACTGAATCTGCAGACACACTCTTCGAGTCGCTGGATGATCTGATAGAGAAAGCCGACGCGGCGGAATTTCAAAGTGTGCTTGGCATCCGACGTGAGGCGTCGGAGAGCGGCTCTGAGGAGAGACATCAGGCGCAAACCACGGGCACCTTCACTGCAACCGTAGGCCCTAAGCCAGAATTGAAAGCCGCACTCGGAGGGAAGGACACGTCTGAGTTCAAGTTGGCTCGAAAAGTCCAGTACGGGGACGTATTGATGCTGGTTTTTAATATTAAGGAGGTTCTGCTCCGGCTCAAAGATATTCTCGGCAGAGTGGGAGTCAAGCACCTCTACGTTCTTGTGGACGATTTCTCCGAACTTCCGGAAGATGCGATGAAAGTAGTGGTTGACACGCTGCTCGCGCCCTGAACAATTGGTCAGAAGAACTAGTCAAATTCAAAATTGCGGCCTATCCGCATCGTGTGTATTACGGCAAAATCGACAAAACTAAGATCGATGAAATCTACCTTGATATTTATCGACTCTATGGAACGACGGATGTATCGGCAATGGAGGAGAAGGCGATCGATTTCACACGGCGCTTGGTCAACAGCCGCCTTGCACATTTCGCTAAATGCGGAATTGATCCGTTCATCGAGGATGACTCGATATTATGGCCGCAGCTATTCTACGCGTCGATGGGCAATCCCCGCATTCTCGGATATCTCCTGTACTACGTTCAAGAATCGCATCTGATATATGGGAACAAGATTGGAATCCGGGCCATTCGTGACGCTGCCGCTCGGTATTACAGCGAGAAGATCGAGTCATATTTCAAGATGAACAAGTTTCTCCATGAGAGCTTCGGCGAACGTGCATCCGTGTTTAGCCTGAAGGAGTTGCTTGAGGCCATAGTGAAACGTGCGAGAGAGTTGAAACGCCATCGCGAGTCAGCGGTAATGCGGGATCTTGCCGGCACGCCGCCGACGAGTCATTTCCATGTGGCTCTTGAACTTGAATCGCTTCTCGATTCGCTTGAACTGAACTTCTTTGTGACGAAATATTATGAGATGAGCGACCGTGATGGCCACAAGGTGGCGGTATATGCGTTGAACTATGGTCTGTGTCAGAGGTACGCGGTAACCTTCGGAAGGCCGACGGAGAAGCGCGAACAGCGGCTGTATTTTGTAGAGCGAGTTTTCGACTACACGTCGCTTCTTAGGCAGTTTATGCAGCAAAATCAGGAGATACGGTGCAGCAACTGTAATACCACTTACGAGTTGGAGAAGCTTGAGGCCCTAAAGATGTTCAACATGCAATGTCCAGCCTGCAAGAGCGGCACGTGTTCCGTTACCAACCTGTCGAGGAAATACGAGGCATTGCTGAATGATGTCGCCCCAGCGTTGCTCCTTCGGCCGACTGAACTCGGTATTTTGCAGACTCTTGAGACCGAGAGGCGGACCATGTATGCGGGAGAAATTGCTGCGGAAATGGACAAATCGTATCAGTTGGTCGGGAAAAGGGCGAAGACCTTGGCTGAGCGTGGACTGGTGAACCGCGATCTCTTCGAGCAAGGCCGAAGGGTTTTTGAGATCACTCCACTAGCGGAGGCGAGCTATTTCGCCCACGTGGTGCAAGATGGCCTGCAGGTGGAACCGGAAACCCAGCCGGATTCGCCGCTAGGTGGCGCACTGTAAGGGCACGGGCGAGCCGTCAAGCGCAGGACGGGGCGGCGGACTGCTGGCCTACCGGAAGTATTTGGGGGCCTCAAGCGGGGAGAGTCCACCGGGGAGGCTGGGATTTCGGAAAGCTTTCTGGTGGGTTCAGCCTGATTTGCCTTATCTCACCGAACCCATGATTATTGGTCTGGGCCGGCGATTTGAACGCCCGACCCCTGCGCCCAAGCCACCCGTCCTTACTCCTTGACGTTAATCCGCCCGCGGCACCCGGGCGACCCGCACTTGCACGGCACGCGGTCGATCTTATCGCTGAAGCGGTAATCGACGGTCAGTTCCTCGCCGGCCTTGATGACGCGCTTGCTCATATAAAGGATGTGGCCCTTCAGAATCTTCGTATATAAATTCGGAGTGCAGCAGTGATTGATGATCTCCGCCCCGCTGCCGCCGAACGCGCCATCGATGGTCCAGTAATTGTCCAGCGTGAACAGATACGTGATGGACCCCTGGCCGCGCCTCTTCGTCTCGCGCCTGCTGATCTTCTCCCCGGTGTATTCGATCACCTTCACATTCGCGGGGATGCGCTGCAGGGCAAACACGCCGCGGCGATGGATTTTCGATTCGCGGATTTCCAATTTGAAGCGCGTATACCGGGGGTCGATGACGGGAGATTTGACGAGAGCCGTTGCCATAAGTAGAGGGGTGCTCTCGCATTTTAGCCAACGCTCGCGCCCGCCGTCTAAATAATTTGTGCAGGCTGTGAATGGTGAAACGCGGAAGAATACACGATGCCGGCCGGACCCTGAGGATCCGGCCGGCTTTCGGCAGCGATTCGCGCTTTCCCGTTGCAAGCCCCTGAGGCCGGCGGGCGGCGAATTCACTCTGTCCATCGCTGCCGTTCTTGCAGCGTATTTCCCTCTGAACGCCCTCAGTATAGGGCATACAGCCGTAACTTGTACCTGGCCGCAACGTCCTTCAGGTCGTGAAAAGAACGAAGCGGCGGCGAAAACCCCAGCGGCTCGGCATAAAAAAAAACAATCCTGTGAATAGAAACTTCCGTCTTCCCGCGTTTGCCCGCTCCGGCGGACAATACTTCTCAAGTTCACCCCATGAAAACTCCCGTCAAGGCGTGCGCTCTCGGTCTATTTCTATTGCCTGCGGCTGCGTTTGCCCAGGCGGCCCAGGATCTCGGAGCGCGTCTCACGGCTGTGGAAACGGCCGCAAAAGCAGCCCAAAGCGCCGGCGATAACGCCTGGATGCTGGTCAGCTCCGCTCTCGTCCTGATGATGACCGGCCCCGGCCTCGCGCTCTTCTATGGCGGCTTGGTACGGCGCAAGAACGTGCTCGGCACCATGATGCAAAGCTTCATCCTCATGGCCGTCGTTACGGTTCTCTGGGCGGTGGTGGGTTACAGCCTTGCCTTCGGCGGCTCCGGCCCTTTCATCGGCAACTTCCAATTCGCTTTCCTTAATGGCGTTGGAAGCGCGCCCAATGCCGATTACGCAGCCACCATTCCGCAGCAGACCTTCATGGTCTACCAGTTGATGTTCGCGATCATCACCCCCGCGCTCATCTCCGGCGCCTTCGCCGAGCGCATGAAGTTCAGCGCGATGCTGCTCTTCACCGTGCTCTGGACGCTGATTGTTTACTTCCCCATGGCCCACATGGTCTGGGGCAAGGGCGGACTCCTGAACGCCTTCTCCGGCGGGTCAATTCCCTGTCTGGATTTCGCGGGCGGCACCGTCGTCCACATCACCTCGGGCGTTTCGGCGCTGGTCTGCGCGCTCTATCTCGGCAAGCGTCTCGGCTATCCCTCCGTCCCGATGAAGCCGCACAGCCTTGTGCTCAGCTTCATAGGAGCCTGTCTGCTCTGGGTCGGCTGGTTCGGCTTCAACGCCGGCAGCGCGCTCGCCGCGTCCGGACTCGCCACCAGCGCGTTCGTCGCGACGCACTTTGGAGCGGCCGCCGCGGCCCTCGGCTGGATGGGTGCGGAATGGATCCATGGCGGCAAGCCCAGCGTCCTGGGCGCGATCTCGGGCGCAGTTGCCGGATTGGTTGCCATCACTCCCGCTTCGGGTTTCGTGCAACCGTTCCCCGCCCTGCTGATCGGCCTGCTGGCCGGCGTCTTCTGCTACTCCATGGTCGTCTTCGTGAAGCACAAGTTCGGCTATGACGATTCGCTCGATGCATTCGGCGTGCACGGCTCCGGTGGCACCCTCGGAGCAATCCTGACCGGCGTCTTCGCTACCAGCGCCGTCAACGATGCCCTAAAGAATTCCGCAGGCAAGGTGATGCCGCTCGGCCTGATCGATGGTCACGGCGCGCAGGTGCTGAATCAAGTGATCGGCAGCGCCATCGCCTGGGTGTTGGCCGTAGTGGGTACAGTCGTCATTCTCAAAATCTGCGACGCCACCGTCGGTCTGCGCGTCGCGAAGGAAGCGGAAATCGAAGGTCTTGACCTGAGCCAGCACGGCGAAGAAGGGTATATCTTCGAGTCATAAGAGCGCTGCCCATGAAGAAAATCGAAGCCGTCATCCAGCCCTTCAAGCTCGACGAAGTCAAAGAGGCTCTCAAAGCCATCGGCATCGATGGCATGACCATCACCGAAGTCCGCGGCCACGGCCGCCAGAAAGGTCACAAAGAGGTTTACCGCGGCCAGGAATACAACGTGGATCTGCTTCCCAAAGTGAAGCTCGAACTCGTAGTGCCCGACAGCCGCTATGAAGAAGTGCTGCGCACTCTCGCCTTCGCCGCGCGCACGGGAAAAATCGGCGACGGCAAAATCTTCGTCTACGAAGTAGCCGAGGCAGTCCGGATCCGCAATGATGACCGTGGGGAATCGGCCCTCTAGCGAACTCGAAGACGCAATCCTCGCCCTCGCGCAGCGAAGCGCGGACGTCGATGCCCGTGTGGAATCCGCGGCGTCGGCGCATTTCGCCGGACAACCCATCGCCGTCCTTGCCGTGGGAGGTTACGGCCGCCGCGAGCTGTTTCCCTATTCGGATGTCGATCTGCTCCTGCTCTTCGCAAACGAAAAAGCTCCCGTCGAAAACAAAGAACGCATCGGCGCTTTCACGCAATCGTTGTGGGACGCCGGACTCCGCGTCAGTCACTCCGTACGCACGCCGGCCGAATGCACGGAGGTCCACGATGGCAACTCCGAGCTCAACGTCAGCCTGCTTGACCAGCGTTTTCTCACGGGCGATCGCGTCCTCTACGCCGCACTCGCCGATCGTCTCCCGCGCTTTCTCCGCGCCAATCGCGGCGATCTGGTGCGCAACCTCGGCGCGCTCACTCGCGCGCGGCATCAACGCTACGGCGATACCATTTATCACCTGGAGCCGAATGTCAAAGAGACTCCCGGCGGACTGCGCGATTATCAGCTGGTCCGCTGGCTGAGCCAGCTTCGCGAAGGCGGCGATTCGCCGCAGTGGATGCCGCAGCCGCTCCAGGAAGCCTTCCACTTCATGGCGCGAGTGCGCTACTTCCTGCACGTCCATTCCTCGCGCGATAACAATACACTCGGCTTCGAGCATCAGGATTCGCTCGCCGAAGCTGCCGGCGTACCCGACCCCGCCGAATGGATGCGCGAGTATTACCGGCATTCGCGTGTGATTTACCGCGCCGCGCTTGCCGCGCTGGAAAACAGCGAAGCGCATTCGAGCTCGCTGTTCTCACAATTCCGCGAGCGGCGCGCGCGGCTTTCGAACGCCGATTTTTCGGTGCATCGCGACCGCGCCTATTTCCGTGCGCCGCAGCGACTCGATGTGGAACCGGAGCTCGCCCTGAGTCTTGCCGGGTTCTGCGCCACTCACGGAATTCGCCCCTCCGCCGAAGCGGCCCAGCGCATCGCATCGCGGCTGCCTCAGCTCCGCGAACACTTCGCCGAACCGCAGCCGCTGTGGCCCATCCTGCACCGCATCCTCTCCCAACCGCACGCCGTGTTGGCGCTCCGCGTCATGCACGAAACCGGACTGCTGCAAGCGATATTCCCGGAGCTCGACCCGACGGAATGCCTGGTGGTCCGCGATTTTTACCACCGGTACACGGTAGACGAACATTCGCTCGTCGCGATGGACGCTTTCCTCGCCGCGCCCGACCCTTACGCCGGACTTCGCGCCGAAATCGCCGATCCTTCCGTCATCCTGTTAGCGCTGCTCTTCCACGATAGCGGCAAAGCCTCCGGCAAATCGCACGTCGAGGAATCCGAGCGCCTCGCCATCTCCGCCATGACGCGGATTGCGATGCCCGCCGCCGCGCGCGATACCGCGCTGTTCCTCATCCGCCGCCACCTGGACCTTTCGTCCGCTCTACAATCGCGCGATCTATCGGACCCGGCGACCATCCGCGAAATCGCGGCCGCGGTCCAGACCGTCGAACTGCTGAAAGCGCTCACGCTCGTCACCTACGCCGACATCGCCGCCGTCAACCCGACCGCCATGACTCCCTGGCGGGCCGCCCAGCTCTGGCACCTATACATGTCTAACTACAATGAGCTGACGCGGGAATTGGAGTCCGATCGAATTCAAAGCGCGGAAATCGCGCCGGAGCGTGCGGCGTTCCTGGAGGGGTTGCCTACCCGCTACCTGCGGACGCACTCTGCCGCCGAAATTGCAGGGCACATGTTGCTCGAAAAACAGGCCCGGGACTGCGGAATTGCGGTCGAAATCCGCCGCCTCGAATCCGCGTGGCAATTAACCTTCGCCGCGACAGCCGACCGGCCCGGCCTTTTCGCCGCCGCTGCCGGCACCCTCTCCAGCTTTGGGATGAATATTTTGAAAGCGGAGGCGTTTTCCAACCGGCGCGGACTTATCTTAGACATGTTCACATTCGCCGATCCACATCGCACGCTGGATTTGAACCCGACGGAAGTGGATCGGCTGCGGACGCTGGCGGCGCGCGTGATCACCGGGAAGACGGACGTCCGCGAGTTGCTGCGGAACCGTCCGAAGCCGATTCTGCCCAGCCGCAAGGCGCGGATTCCGGCGCAGGTATCCTTCGATTCCACCGCGAGCGCGACGGCAACGCTCATTGAAATCGTGGCCGAGGACCGGCCAGGCCTGCTCTACGATGTGGCATCGGCCATGGCCGCGCATCAGGCGAACATTGAGGTTGTTCTCATCGACACTGAGGGCCACAAAGCAATCGACGTCTTTTACGTAACGAAGCTGTCGCGCGAGAAGGAAGCAGACCTGAAGCAGGCAGTCGAGCAGGCGCTATCGCCGAAATGAGGCCCAGGGGCCATTCCCTCCGGTCGCTTCGGACCGTATAATCTCTTTCAGGCCCTTCGATGTGTGAAAGGATTGCGCCATGTTTGCCCGCTATCTTCTTCCTTTAGCGGTTTGCGCCTGTCTATATGCGCAGCCGCCGCAGATACACTCCTGGGACGAAGCCGATAAAGCCCTCGCGCAGCTTCAGACGAACGACGACGACGTCGCGACGCGCACCGCTCTCGTCCGTTTTTTCGGCCCGCAGACGCCGCAGAGCGACCGCGCGCGCGATTTGCGGCGCGACCAGCTTGTTTGGTTCGTGGAGCATCACCCGGAAAGCCTCGTTCTGGCCGAGCCGGCATCCGCAGTAGAACCGGAAGGGTCGTTCCCGTTTGCGGATCCGAAAGGCTTCGCGATCCTGAGCGCCGCTTGGCAGAAGGCGCTCTCCCTAGAGAAGCCGCGCTTCGATGTGTTCGCGAATGCGGCGGTTTTTTATAGGGGCGCCGACCCCGTTCGCGCGCGCCAAATCGTGGACCGGGGACTCACGCTCTACCCCGCGAACTCGCGTATCTCCGAAGTCCGCGGCGCGCTTCTGGCCTACTCCGTCACCGGTGTCAAGACGTTGAACCCGTGGAACAATTCCGTCACCTTCGAGGAGAACCGCGGGAAGAGTGCGCAATCGAACGCGGATCGCCACACGCTCGAAACCACCGAGGATCCGAATGTCGCCGGCGGCGCGGCGGACGCGCTCAGGCAAGTGATGAATGTGCTCCGCAGTCAACACGTCGACGACGGCCTGAAGACAGCGGAGGAGCTCAGCACTCGCCTGTATGAAAAGGCCATTGCGGCAGATCCGAATGCGGCTCGTTGGAGCCTCAGTCTGATGAGCGTCTATCAGAGCTTCGCGATGACCGCCGCGACACCTTCGGAGAAGATCGCATACCTCAAGAAAGCTATGGCGGCCGCGCCTGCCGGGCAGCGCAACCTCGTGCTGCCCGATCTCGCGCTGCAGTACGTCGCAGACAACAGGATCGCAGACGCGGAGCAGATCGCCAAGGAACTCCTGAGCCTGGACCGCAACAGTTGGAATTACGGCAATGCCGTGTTCAGCGGCAACATCGTGCTCGGACGCATCGCGCTGTCGAAGGGCAACGTGGACGAGGCAAAACGCCGGCTGATCGCGGCCGGACACGCGCCCACCACGCCGCAGCTCAGCAGTTTCGGACCCACGGATTGGCGGCTGACCACGGACCTGCTTGCCGCGGGTGAGCGCGACACTGTGCTCGATTACCTGGAAGCGCTGCGCCCCACGTGGACGAGCGGCGCGGCGCGGATCAATTCGTGGACCGCAACGATTCGCCAGGGCGGCACGCCGAACTTCACCGGCGCCGGCCCGTCTTTTCCGACAGCAAGTTACGTGGGGCGCCCCGCACCCGAGTTTCGGTTAACGGACATGAAAGGCAATTCCGTTGCGCTCTCCGAGTTCAAAGGCAAGGTAGTGCTGCTGGATTTCTGGGCGACGTGGTGCGGCCCTTGCCAGCAGGAGATGCCGGAGTTTCAGCGCATTCACCGCACCCTTGCATCAAAGGATGTCGTGGTGCTCACGATCGACGTCAATGAGACACGTGACAAGCCCGCCGAGTACCTGACGAAGGAGAAGTTCACGTTCCCGGTGCTGCTTGGAAATGGCACGGATGTGATGGACCGTTACGGCGTCCATGCCTACCCGACCACTTTCGCCATCGATAAGAACGGCGTGGTCGCGGACGTGGCACAGGGCAGCGGACCGAATAGCGGCGCACGGATCGATGCCATGATCGCCAAAGCTCGCGCCGGAGCGCCGCCGCCTGCTCCCGGAAGCTCGCCGCCTTCGCCCGGCGTCAGCGTGACCACCCGGACCTTCACGCCGCTGACACCCGCTTCGACAGCGGAAGATTTCTTCCGCGATGCCGTCCGCCAGAACAACGCCCGCGATTATTTGGGAGCGCTGCAATCGCTTTCCCGCGCCCTGGAAATCCGCGCGGACTGGCTTCCCGCTGTGGTCCTGGAAGCGGACGTGTACTATCGGGACAAGCAATACGAAAAAGCCATCAAAAGCTTCACGCACGCCATCGAACTCGACCCGAAACGCGCGGCGAGTTACGATTCGCGCGGCCTGGCATACTCTTATTCCGGCCGGCACGATCAAGCCATTCCCGATTACACGAAATCCATCGAGCTTGCGCCCACCAGCGCGGGTGCCTTCAACAACCGTGGCTGGGCATACCTCGAAACCGGACGGCTGGACGAAGCGCTCGCCGATTTCGACAAAGCTCTCGAACTCAACCCTTCGTACAGTACGGCTTTATTCAATCGTGCGCACCTCTATGAAAAGCGCAAGGAATTCGCCAAAGCCATTGCGGATTACGATTCAGTGCTGCATATCAACCCGAGCGATGTAAACGCGGCGCGGCAGCGGGACGCGATCAAGGCGCCGGCGGCAAACCTGGCCGCTCCGAAACTATTGATGCCCGCGGAAGGAGCCGTGCTGGAGCACTTTCCCAGAGAAACCACGGTGGTGTGGACGCCGGTGGCGGAAGCCAAGGGGTACGTGGTGGAGTGGCAATACCAGGACGATAGTGGATGGAATAGCCAAACCGCTACGCTGAAGGTCACCGACCCGGCCGCCACTTTTCGCTTTGTGGGAGCGCAGCCGGGCCGCTGGCGCGTGGCCGCTCTCGACGAGGGCGGCAATGAGGGCACTAAGTCCGAGTGGAGAATGTTCCGATATACAAAGTAGCGACTTACTTTGCAGCGCCCTTCGCTTTACTGCCCCTGCCGGTGATTTGACGGATAAAGGCTACTTCTTCCGGCGAATAGGGCACTCCGTTGGCCTTGAAGACGTCGTGAAACCACACGTCCGGCTGCTTATTCACATACGGATGTTGCCACGAATCCCACGGCAGATAAGTCTGGGACTTACCCTGAACTAATCCCCAGTTATAGGCTGCCACATTGTACTTTTTGGCGATCGGCAGGATCGCCTGGAACGTGCTCCCGCGAGGGCGAGCCATATACTCTGTACAAAAGATCGGCCGCTGATACTTTTCGAGCGAAACCACGTGCTTCTCGAAATTCGCGGGACCTTCATAGTTGTGGAAAGAGATGATGTCGGAGTTCTCAAGCTGAATCTTTTGGATTGGCGTCAACTTATCCATGTTGCTCCAATCGTCACCGGTCCACAAACCGCTCGTCAAAGGCTGGCTGCCGACGCCCGCGCGCGCATACTCAAACACGCGTGGGAGTAACGTGGCCACTAACTGGGACTTATTGGCAATCTCTTCTTTTCCGTAACTGCCTTCGTTGGGATTCTCAGGCTCGTTCCAGACATCCCATGCCAGAATTCGTTTATCGCGGCTGAAATCCAGAATGATTTTCTGAACATACTCCAGGGCGCGCTGAAACTGATTCGGGTCGCGCAGGACATTCGCTCCCGGGCTCTGGACCCATCGGGAGTTGTGAATACCCGGCCGCGGCGCCTGTTGCGGTCCGGGTTCGGGAAACGGATTCCAAACGGAATCGAACAGCACCAGAATCGGGCGGATATGGTGTTTGTCGCAGAGCTTCAGAAACGTATTAATGCGATGTTCGAACGCGCTGGCATCCTTGTTCCAAGGAAGATCGTGCAGGAAAACGCGGAGCGTGTTGAAACCGATTCCCTCGGCCCAACCCAATTCCCGATCCATCAGCACGGGATCGAACGTGTCAGCCTGCCACATCTCGAGCTGGTTCTCGGCGAAAGCGGGAACGTAGTTGGCGCCCACCAGCCACGGCTGTTTGGCGTACCACTCCTTGGCCTCGGCCTCGGTCCAATGATGCGGCTGGGCAAACGCCGCAGAGGAACAGATCAGGAAGACTGCGGAACGAAGGAATCTCATCGGTTTAACGGAAATTCCAATTCTACCGCGCCGGGCGCTAGCGTTCGACGACGCCTCCGTGAGGCACTAACACAAACCGGTCCAACGCGACGCGGGCGCTCTTATCCTCGCGGAAGCGCAACCGGTGAAATACCACCTTGAACTCGCGGCAGACGAACGAGGCTACCGGGGGCACCGGAAACGTCAAGGTTTCGTTCACCGGCTTCACCGGTGTGGCCGCCAGGTCCGGCCGCGACAAAATCGGAACCTTCCCGAAGCTCAGCGGCGCGGCACCGGCCGCGACCAGTTCCAGCGCGATCGTCCCCGGATACCGGTCCGCATTGCGAATGTCGATTTGGATCGCGCTGCAGCAGGAAAGGTCCAGTTCGCGCTCCAGTTTTTGATGCGCCTCCATCTCAAGGGGCCAGCGGTCCGTGGTGCTGAAGGAAAACTCCGCCGGATTGCCGCGCCGGAAATACGAGCCCGGCGGCGGCCGCAGATAGAACTGCCGGAACATCCAGTACTCGCCGGAAAACGGAATGGAAAACGTACGCCCCCTGGCTACAAACGCACCGGGGGAAGAAGGCATGGGAGCCACCAATTGCGTGACCGGCTCGACCTCCGGCCACAGAATCACGCCGGGGAAACTCCCTGCGACGGGGAGTGCGTCCGGAGGCAGCGGCCGCAGTTTCTTCATACGCATCGCATTCGGGAGAGCGGGAGCCGCCGGCGCGGCAGCAGGGTGCTTCTTTGCCAGCAACTGAGCGTTCGAATTTCCGCCGGTGCCCAAACCGAATCCCGAGCCACTCCCGCCGGCAACGCCCATTACGATCAGGAAGGCGCTCAACACGACAGTCAGCACCACGCCGAAGATGTTGCGGGGCAGCGACGGCTGCGGCGCCATTCTCCAAACACCCGCCGAAATTGCGAACACTGTCGCTACGCTCGCAGCCAGCGCGAAACAGGCAGCCGCCAGGAAGTGATGCCGAAGGGCAAGCGCCGCCGCGCCGGCCTGGAGCGCCGCGGAGATCATCAGCGCGGGCGTGAAATGGCGCGGCAGCACCGGAGCGGTCAACTCACCGGCGCCGTACCAGCCGAATTCCAGCGGCACGACGAGCGGCCGCGGCTCGGGTTCGGGCGCGTCCGTAACCCGCCACTCCGCGTAAAGCACTCGAGTGGCGCTCACCACTAGGAGAAGCGCCGCGGGCAGGAACAAGGGCGACAGACTCGCCAGCAAAATGGTCGCGGGGGCGAACCACACCGCCGCCGCGGAGGTTCGCAGCGTGACACCCATGACGTCCGCGCGTTCCACACGGCCGATGGCCGCATACAAGCAAAATGCCAGCACGAAGCACCAGGCGAAGGCGGCGAGCGAAATCAAGAGCGCGCTTTCGCACAAGGTCAGGAGGGTACGGGCAAATCGCGGACCCGCGGCCATCCAAGGCAGTATCGCAGCGGTAGCGACTAGGCTTCCCGCCTGTAGCCACACGAGCTTGTGCCTTCGGAACACGGTTCATTCTTCCGACGCCGGCGGGTGGTGTGAAGTTCCCGGATCCGTTCGCTGGCGCAAGCGCGGCACAGTCGCGCTCCGCGCGACCCGAGAGGAGGGATTCCTGTAGGCACGTGGCAACAGGAATCTTTCCTGTTGCGGCGAACGGAGTTCGCCTCGCGTTACCATACCCCCATGGATGCTCTGCTGCTGACCGACTACATGAAGTTGCAAGTTGTGGATTTTCCCCGCCCTGAGCCGGCGCCGGACGAGGTTCTCATCCGCGTTCGCGCGTGCGGGATTTGCGGCAGTGATGTCCACGGCCTCGATGGTTCCACCGGCCGCCGCATCCCACCGCTCGTCATGGGCCACGAAGCGGCGGGCGAGGTAGCAGCCACCGGACCCGCCGTCACGGACCTGAAGCCCGGCGACCGCGTGACCTTCGATTCCACCATCTACTGCGGCGAATGCGAGTTCTGCCGCCGGGGGCAGGTCAATCTCTGTGACAATCGCCAGGTGCTCGGAGTTTCACCCGGGCCGTATCGCCGCCACGGAGCGTTCGCCGAATACGTAACGGTTCCGCGACGGATCGTCTACCGCCTTCCGGATGGGCTCAGCTACGAACAGGCCGCACTGATCGAAGCCGTGTCCGTGGCGGTCCATGCGGTGAAACTCACGGGCGAGGTCGCGGGGAATAGCGCCGTAGTTGTGGGCGCCGGCATGATCGGCCTGCTCACGATACAGGCGCTGCGCGCGTATGGTTGCGAGAGCATCACGGCGATCGATGTGGATGACGCACGCTTAGCGGTAGCGCGCGAAGTGGGTGCATCCGGCGCGGTCAATTCTCGCGATGCCGCCGGGGTACGCGACGCGGATCTCGCGATCGAATGCGTTGGCGCGACGGACCCGATTCGCACGGCCATTGCGAGCGTCCGCAAAGGAGGCCGCGTCACGCTGGTAGGCAATGTTTCGCCGAAAGTCGAGATCCCACTGCAGGACGTGGTCAGCCGCCAACTGCGACTGCAAGGGTCGTGCGCATCCTGCGGCGAGTATCCGGAGTGCATTGACCTGATGGCGAGTGGAGCGATTCACGTGGACCGTATGATCAGCGCGGTCGCGCCGCTCTCCGAAGGGGCGGCATGGTTCGACCGGCTTTACCGGCGCGAGCCCAACCTCATGAAGGTGATTCTGCGGCCTTAGCGACTTCCACCACGGGATCGTGTTCGACGGGGAAGTTTACGCTGCGGGCGATGAAACAAAGCTCGCGGGCACGGTCGTGCAGCGCCATGGCATCGGCTGTGCGCGCGGCGTTTGTGATGGTCATTCGCGGCCGCAGGAGCACGCGCGTGAACTCGCCCGAACCGTCCGCGTTCTCGCGCATCTCGCCTTCGGCCTCATCGGAGTACACGGTAATCACGATCCCGGCATCGGCGCACAAGTGCAGCATCCATAGCATGTGGCACGAGGAAATGGATGCCACCAGCAGCTCTTCGGGGTTATAGCGCGTGCCATCGCCGCGGTAGAGCGCGCTCGAAGAGCCGGCAATCGTGGTGGTCTTCCCGGGGGCGCCACATTCGTAATTGCGGCTGTAACCTGCGTAACTGGCGGTGCCGGCGCCGGTGTTTCCCGTCCATCGCGTAACGGCTCGGAACTTATGTATGTGCATGAGCTTGGCGCATTCGATGTACTCAACCAGCTTGTGACAAGGTGCGGCTCCTGCGATGGAGCCAGGCGCGGCTCACGGTTTCGTATAGCTCCTGATCTTCCAGAGGCTTCGCGACCAGGTTGTATGCTCCACCGTTGAGCACGTCTAACCAAAGCTGCTCGTCAGCCTGACCAGCGGCCACGATGACGGGAGGAGGTTGCGGCGCGCACGAGGAGTGAGACAGCAGTTCGCGCCAGCCCCCATCGGGAAGCACCGCGTCGCACAACACGACGAGTGACGCATGCCGCCGCACGATCTGCGCGGCATCGCGGATCAAACCCGATTCGATCAATTGCCAGCGTGTATGCGCCACAATCCGGCGCACCTGCGCGAGCAGCGGCTGGGTTGCCACCGCAAGTAATGTCAACGGATCGCCGGAACCGGCTGAACTCACACTAGCAAGTCCCGCCGGACGCCTTAAGGGTAGGGAGAATCGTGACTTGACATTTTTTGGGATTCCTACCCGAAAGTCTATCCTGCAACAGGCATCGGCGGGACAAAAAGATAGCGGCCATTGTGCAGGATAGCCCTGCGCGGGCAGACTCCCGGCAAGTCCAACCGGCGTCCTCCGGCGCCGGCCGGTCTTGCCTCCGATCGGGGGTGTTCCCCAACGCGCGGTGATGATGCATAGAAGGTGCCAATGCCCGGCATGGCGTAAGCGATTCTGTTTCAGTGCCGCCCCTGTCCGGAGCGCGTCAAGAGTGTTTACATTCGTCTAACGCATGGGCAATCTGTATACATCATGGACACCTGTTGTTATTTCCGTTACACTGATTCGAAATGGTGCCGGCTCGTCAATCGGAACTCAACGAAAAGCTGAGCGAGATTCTGGCGATCTGCCGCAAGATGAATTCCGAGCGCGATCTTTCGGCGCTCCTGGACCTGATTGCACGCGAGGCAACCGCGCTGCTGGATTGCGACCGCGCCAGCATCTTCATTCTCGATCGCGAGAAGAACGAGTTGTGGAGCAAGGTCGCTTTGGGAAGCGACGAGATTCTCCGCTTCGACGCGCGCATGGGAATCGCCGGCGCCGCCGTGCTCACCGGCCGGACCATCAACGTCCGCGATGCTTATAGCGATCCGCGCTTCTATACGGCCATCGACGGCCAGACCGGCTACCGCACACGCACCATCCTCGCGGTGGCCGTGCGCAATCTGCGCGGGGAAATCATAGGGGCATTCGAAGTCCTCAATAAGCGGGAGGGCGTCTTCATCTTGCGCGATGAAGAAACGCTGGACGCGCTGGCGTCGCACGCGGCCATCGCGATCGAGACCGCGCAACTGATCGGCGAGCTGCGCCGCAGTCAGGATGAGCTGGTCCAGCAGAACGCGCACCTCTGGCGCGAGGTAGAGAGCAAATACTCCAACCACGGCATCATCGGCACGGGACAGAAGATCGAGCAGGTGGTCCGGCTGGTGGAGCGCATTCGCGACAGTCTGGTGAATGTGCTGATCACCGGTGAGAGCGGCACGGGCAAGGAGATGGTGGCGAAAGCGATCCACTACACCAGTTCGCGCGCACGCCGGCCGTTCGTCGCGCTGAACTGCGCCGCGCTTCCGGAAGCGCTGCTCGAAAGCGAGCTCTTCGGCATCGAAAAGGGAGTTGCCACCGGAGTGCAGCCGCGCATGGGGCAATTCCAGAAGGCGGATGGAGGCACGCTGTTCCTCGATGAGATCGGCGACCTCAGCCTGGTGGCGCAGGCGAAAATCCTGCGTGTGCTGCAGGAGCGCGTAGTGGAGCGAGTCGGCGGCCGGGCGCCTGTGCCTGTGGACGTGCGCCTGCTGGCGGCGACGAATAAGGACCTGGAAGCGGAGATCGCCCGCGGCGCTTTCCGCGAGGATCTGTATTACCGCATCAAAGTGATTCACATACACATGCCGCCGCTGCGCGACATTCGTGAGGAGATTCCGCTCCTGGCGAACCACTTTCTGAAGGAATACTGCCGCGAAACGAAAGCCGAAGCTTCGGAGTTTTCTGCCGCCGTGCTGCGCAAGCTCACCTCGGCCGCGTGGCCGGGCAATGTACGGCAGCTTCGCAATGAAGTGATGCGGCTGGCGGCATGCGCGCGCGGCGCTATCATCCAGGAGGACGATCTCGGCGAGGGACTGCCCCAGGCGAGGCCCGACGACTCGCCCACACCCAGGAAACACCAGACGCTGAAAGCCGCGGTGGAAGACCTGGAGCGGCAGATGCTGCACGACGCGCTGGTACAGACGAAGAACAATCAGCAGCAAGCCGCCAAGCTGCTGGGCCTCAGCCGCCAAGGCCTGATTAACAAGCTCAAGCGCTACGCAATCGGCTAGCGAACCGGGCGATTCCGCACTACGGGCGGCGCCTCACTGATGATATCGTGCCCCCATGCCAGAGGAACGAGTCATTCTGCGCGGCAGCCTGCGCCAGCCGCTTCCGTACGCACAGACCATCGGCACACCCGACCCGAATTCTTCCATCAGCGTGAGCGTGCTGCTGCGGCGCCGCAACGAACTGCCAGAGCCCGGCAGCGAAATCATCTCCCGCAAAGAGTTCGCGGCACGCTACGGCGCGAACCCTGCCGATATCCCCGCGCTGGAAGCTTTCGCCGAAGACAACGACCTCACGATTGTGGAGATCGACCTCGCACGGCGGACCGTGGTCCTTTCCGGAACCGTGGCTGACATGAATGAAGCGTTTGGAACCAACCTGCTCCTGTTCCAAAGCCCCGACGGCATCTTCCGCGGACGCGTCGGCGAGCTTTCCATTCCGTCGCACCTCGGCGAGATTGTCACGGGAGTGTTCGGGCTTGACGAGCGTCCGCAGGCGGATGCCCACTTCCGGCGGCTTGTGCAGATCGGGCCGCGCGCAGCGGGCGACACCTCCTACACACCGGTCGCGGTATCGAAGCTGTACAGTTTTCCGGCGACCGGCGGGACCGGGCAAACCGTGGCAATCGTCGAACTCGGCGGCGGATATAAATCGGCGGACCTCACGGCGTATTTCACGGGGCTGGGGATCAAGCCCACGCCGAGCGTGACCGCCGTCTCCGTGGATGGCGCTCAGAATCAACCCGCCGGTGACCCGAACAGCGCCGATGGCGAAGTGCTCCTGGATATCGAAGTGGTAGGGGCCATCGCGCCGGCGGCGAAGATCGTGGCGTACTTCGCGCCGAATACCGATCAGGGTTTTCTCGACGCGATTACCAAAGCGGTGCACGACACTGTGCACAAGCCGTCGGTAATTTCGATCAGTTGGGGCGGTCCGGAATCCGCGTGGACAGCGCAGTCTTTCAGCGCGTTCGACCAGGCATTTCAGGATGCGGCGACGCTGGGCGTCACGGTGTGCTGCGCATCGGGGGATGACGGATCGTCGGACGGCGAGACGGACGGGACGGCTCACGTCGATTTCCCCGCTTCGAGTCCGCACGCGCTGGCATGCGGAGGCACGCGCCTGGAATCCGCCAAGAACGCCATTTCGAAAGAGGTGGTGTGGAATGAGGGCGCGGACAACGGGGCTACGGGAGGAGGCGTCAGCGAAACGTTTCCGCTACCGAGCTACCAGGCGAACTCGAAGGTGCCGGTTTCCGTGAATCCGACGAAGTTCAAAGGGCGAGGCGTACCCGACGTTGCGGGCGATGCCGATCCGGCTACCGGATATGAAATCCGCGTGGACGGCAAGAATCTGGTGTTCGGCGGAACCAGCGCGGTCGCGCCGCTGTGGGCTGCGCTCATTGCGCTTGCCAATCAGCACGCCGGCAAGCCGCTGGGGTTCCTCAATCCGGCGCTGTATGCGGCTAAGACTGGTTTCTACGACATCACGTCAGGGAACAACGGGGCTTATTCGGCGGCGAAGGGGTGGGACGCGTGCACGGGGCTCGGGAGTCCGAATGGTCAGGCGTTGGTTACGGCGCTAAGTCCGAAATCGCGGCGGGAGACGTAGCGCGCCCATTCGGCCCCGCTCCCGGGTATCCTGGAGATAGCCCCCCATTATGGTTCTTCCTTCTGGTTCCACCGTCGCCGGATCTCTTGTCGCCTTGCTTGCCGTTATCGCCTGGCGGGTCCGCGAAGGCCGTACTCCCATATCGACAAAGAAGATCGTCATTCCGCCGCTCGGGATGGCGACGGGATTCTGCATGTTCATCGTTCCCGCGTTTCGCGTGCCCTGGAGTTGGGCTGTGATCGCCTTCCTGTTGGGAGCGCTTGCGCTGGCGTACCCGCTTCTGGTCACGACGAAACTCGTCCGCCGCGGCGACACGGTAATGATGCAGCGGTCCACTGCATTTTTCACAGTGATTATTGCGCTGGCGGCGATCCGGTTACTGGCTCGCGGATACCTGGATAAGTTGCTGACGATCGAACAGACCGGCGCGCTGATGTTCATTCTCGCTTTCGGGATGATTGTCCGGTGGCGGGTTACGATGCTGGTGCAGTACCGGCGGCTGACAGGCGCGGACGTTCAGTCGCAAGAAGCGACCATTTGAGAGGTAGGGGAGAGCAGCCGCGCTCGCGCGCGGCCCGACAGGAAAGATTCCTGTCGGCACTTACTTAATGGCCGATGGGCGGGGCTGAAGATGGCGGGCGCGGCGGCGCCGCTACCGGACGTACAGCGCTCGCATTCTGCGCCGCCGGCGGCACTGTCCCCTGGTTCGGCGCCGGCATCGGGGCGTCGATCACGCGATCCGCATAGTTCAACTGCGAGGGACCGTGTAGCTGGCACGCGATCGCCGGCTGGGTGCCGTCGATGAACGCTTCGTTCCGTGTGTTCGGGCAGTAGGGCGTCGCCAACTGACCGCTATCCGTGCAGATTTGAACGGTCGTAATGCCGGCGGGTGCCTTGAACTGCTTCACATCCCGATATTCGCGGTAGGTGGCAGCTTTCTTCATGAATTCCGCCCAGATCGGAAGTGCGGACTTCGAGCCCTCCAGATTCAGTTCGCGATTGTCGTCGAACCCCACCCACACGACACAGAGCAGCTCGCTGGTGAAACCCGCGAACCAGCCATCGTGCGATGTGCCGGTCTTCCCGGCGGCAGGCAGCGTGAAGCCCCGCGACCGCACGGCCGCGCCCGTCCCGTAGCGCAGCACGTCCTGCATCATGCTGTCCATGAGGTACACCACGCGCGCATCCAGTACGGTCTTCGGGTCAGGCGAATGTTGGTAGAGCGCCGTCGAATCGGCCGCCCGCACCAGCGAGATAGCGGTGGGGCTCACGCGGAGTCCATTATTCGCGAACGTCGTATACGCTCCGGCGATCTCCAGCGGGGTGGTCTCATACGCGCCGAGAGCAACAGCCGGCGTCGGCTTGATATCTTCATTCAATCCTGCACGATGCGCCAGCGCGACCACGTTGTCATAACCCACCTGCTGGGCGAGGCTCACGGTGGCGACGTTTAGCGAATGCGCCAGCGCGGTACGCAGTGTGACCGTGCCCATGAACTCATGTTTGAAATTATTCGGCGCGTATGAAATGTTGCCGAACTTGAACGTGGTCGGCTCATCGTTCAGGGTTGTGGCCGGCGTGAAGATTTTCTGGCCGCCCTCGACGCCCGTGTCGAGCGCCGCCGCATACACGAAGGGCTTGAAGACGCTACCCGGCTGCCGCATGGCGAGCACATGATTCAACTGGCTGGAAGTATAATCGCGTCCGCCCACCCAGGCTTTGATCTCTCCCGTGTGTGGATCCAAAGCAATGAGAGCAACCTGCGGCTGGCCCGCCGGAATGTTGGAGTGTTTTTTGTCCTTGTGCAACAACTCGTCGACATTCGCCATGCCGCTCCGCACAGCTTCTTCGGCGGCGGCCTGCAGGTCGGGATCCAGCGTCGTATAGATGTAGCGCGCCGGAGTGGGCCGGTCGCCTAGCTTGTTCTGTATTTCGTCGCTGACGTAGTCCATGAAATACTGGGCCGCGCCGGTGTTCTGCTCAGGAGTAATTTTGACGGGTGCAGCCAGCGCGGCACGGAACTCATCGTCCGTCAGGTAGCCATTGTCGCGCATCAGGGTCAACACCACGTCCCGGCGATCTTTCGCGCGGTCGGGATTGCGGAAGGGATTGAAGTAGCTGGGGCGCTGAACCAGTCCGGCGAGCAGCGCGGCTTCCGGCGTCGTAACCTGCGAGAGGTCTTTGCTGAAAAACGCGCGCGCGCCTTCGCCGAATCCGCTGATGCTGAACGTGCCGCGACGCCCCAGGTACACCTGATTGGCGTAGTCCTCAAAGATCTGTTGCTTGGTGAGCTTATGCTCCAGATGCATGGTGATCAGCATCTCTTCGGCTTTGCGCTTCCACTTCTTGTCCGGATAAAGCCACAGACCGCGCGCAAGCTGCATGCTCAGCGTGCTCGCGCCCTGCTCCTTACGGCCGTCTTTCATATCGACGTACGCGGCCTTGAAGGCGCGGAGGAAGTCGAAGCCGGTGTGATGAAAGAAATGCTTGTCTTCGGCGGAGATGACGGCGTGCACCAGCACAGGAGGAATATCGGCGAACTTCACCAGGCTGCGCCGCTCGCGGTTTTGCGACACGTTGGCGAGAAGCTGCGGATTCATCTGAAACTCGCCGCGCTCCGTGTTGTCGCTCAACGAGACGATTCGCGAAATCTTTCCATCCTTGAATTCGATGACGCCTGGTTCGCCGCCGGCGTAGGAATCGCGGCCGGGAAAAATCTCCACTGCCGCGCCGCGCACGTTATACCAGCCGACGCCATTGCCGCGGGATGTGGTGTACCCGCTGTGCCGCAACCGGTGCAGCAGATCCGCGAGTGTCATCTCTTGTCCGACGGCGAGCACGCGCGGTGCGCTATAGATGTTCACCGTGTCCGAAAAGGGCCCCGCCTGCAGCCGCGTATCTATCTCTTTAGCGAATTTAAAATAAAAATATCCGAACGCGGCGATGCCGACGAAGCAGAGCGCCATGCAACAGTAGAGGAGCGTGCGTACCCACGGACGATCAAACAGATTCGGCGGCAGCACGCGCTTTTGTGGCGGTTCTTCAACCTTTTTCGGCTCTTCGGTTTTGTTCGACCTGAGGGAATCTAGTTGCAGTTCTTCCGGCATCCGGGGGCACCCATGGAGAACTCAGCAAGCGCCCTGCCACCTTGGTGCACTGAAATACGCACTGGGCTCCGAATTGCATTTCTCAGTGCAGCTATGCCGACCGAAACAGATAACCGTAAGAATAAGAACCTTGGCCGCAGCGAAAGAATTGCTTCGGCGGTCGCTGGAGGGGCTCTCGCCGGACTAGGACTCGTCCTGGCACTCAAGACGAAGAAAGGATTGTGGCCGGGAATCGGCCTCGCCGCTGCCGGAGGTCCACTGATCTTCCGCGGCGCGAGCGGGCGTTGCGCGGTGAAGGCGGCCATGCAAAACTCGGCGCCCATCCGTATTGAGCGGACGGTGACCATCCCCGGCAAATCTCCGGAGGAGGTCTACGAGTTCTGGCGCAAACTGGAAAACTTACCGGAAGTGATTGAGGGCGTCTCGTCCGTCAAGCAGGACGGAACGCGGTCGCGATGGACCGTCAAAGGTCCGGCCGGAGCACCGATTTCCTGGGATGCCGAAATCACCAGCGAACACCCCGGAAAGGTGATCGAGTTCAGCAGCGTCCCGGGTTCGATCGTGCCGATTTCCGGCATCGTGCGCTTCAAGCGCAAGCAGGGCGGCGGCACGAAGGTGCATCTGAGCCTGAAGGTGACAACGCCCGGGGGATCGGTGGGCCAAGCGATCGCGAACGCATTCCACTTCAAGCCCGAAGAGACGCTGGACGCAGGATTGCAGAACTTTCGGGAAGCCCTGGAAGCCAAGTAGCGACACGTCTTTCGTTAGCGTGCGACCGGTCTCAAAGACCGGTCGCTACTATGCCACTTTTTGTACTTTGCCGTCGCGGATGCAGCTTGTGCAAACGCGGACACGGCGCGATGCGCCCTTTACCAGAGCACGGACGGACTGCAAATTAACATTCCAGCGGCGCTTCGTCAGATTATGAGCGTGGCTGATGCGGTTACCGAACTGCGGGCCGCGGCCACAAATTTCGCAAACTCTTGCCATATGATGCAGAAATCTCCCTACGGTTTGAATGTTGATTATATCAATCTCCTGAAGAATGTAGCAACTCCGTCGAATTGGCACGACGGTTGCTAAATTCCCTCCGGAGGTGGAACATGACGGCTATCGCCCCCCGGTCCAATGAACGAAAGATCGTGCTGGTCGTCGAGGATGCCGAAGCGATCCGCAAACTCGTGTGCACCACCCTCAGCAACCACGGCTACGAATGCCTGGAAGCCGAGGACGGAGCGGAAGCCCTTCAAATGATCACCGACGGCGCCTCGGATGTCGATCTCGTGCTTACCGATATGGTCATGCCGCGTATGGGCGGCAAGGAACTTTCGCGCCACCTCTCGCGGGTCCGGCCCGACCTTCGCATCATGTTCATGTCCGGATTTACAGAGGACCCGGTAATCCGCGACCTGGAACAAAACGAGTCGTTCTTTCTCGCCAAGCCGTTCACATCGGCCGTTCTGACGGATAAGATCCGCAACGCGCTGGATCGTCCGTGGTCCGGCCTTCCCCAACGATGAAGCACACGTTCTGGCGCTCGCTGACCGCGGTGGTCGCCGGGAATCTCATTTACTTCAGCCTGGAACATTTGTTACCGCTGAAAGCGCAGCATCAGCCGTATCACATCGATTTAGGGCTGGTGATCGATTTCTGGGTTTGCCTGGTGTGCTTCGGGATCGTGCGATTGATTCGTTAGGCGCCCGTTTTCAGCTTATCGAGACGCTTTTTTACGTCCGCTGCTTTTTTACCTTGTGGTTCGATGTCGAGGTACTTCTTATAGGCGTCGGCAGCCGCCTTCGTGTCGTGCAATTTCTCCTCGGCCTCGCCGAGTTTCAGCCACGCTTCGCTGTTGCCGTCGTTGAACTTGGTGGCGCGGATGTAGCGGTTGGCGGCGGCGCGGAAGTTCTTTTTGGTTTTCTCGTAGAATTCGCCGCGCTCCAGTTCGTGCTTGGATTGCAACGGGTTGAAGGAAAAGTCCTCGTTGGCAATCTCCGTGTCCTCTTCGGGGGGCACGGCTTCCTTGTCGCTCGTGGTGGCTTGCGGCCGTTCCTTTTTCAATTCGCCGGGTTTCTGTCCCTGGTAGGCCAGCAGCACCAGGCCCAAGAGCATTTGCGACAGCATAATATAATTGTAATAGCCCTTCCGCTTTCAATGGAACTCCGAGAAAAAGTAGCGCAGCTACCGCTTGCGCCCGGCGTCTATCTGTACAAGGACACGGGCGGCAGGGTGATCTACGTCGGCAAGGCGAAGATTCTGCGGCACCGGGTGCGCAGCTACTTCGCCGAAGACAAACTCGCCGACGCCAAGACCAGCGGACTGCTCGCCGAGGCGCGCGATATCGATTACATTCTGGTCGATAACGAAAAGGAAGCGCTCGCCCTTGAAAACAACCTGATCAAGCAGTACAAGCCGCGATTCAACATCCTGCTGCGGGACGATAAAACGTATCCGTACATCAAGCTCACGGGCGAGAAGTACCCGCGGGTTTACGTCACGCGGCGGCTGAAGAAGGATGGATCGACATACTACGGCCCTTATTTTCCGGGCAACCTCGCGCACAGGCTGGTCCATTTCATTCACCGCCACTTTATGGTGCCGTCGTGCAAGATCGATCTGACGCGCTTTCATCCGAAGCCGTGCCTGCAGTTCCACATTCATCGCTGCCTGGGTCCGTGCGTGGAAGGGCTCACCACTGACACGGCGTACGCGGAAGCGGTGCGCAACGTGAAGCTGTTTCTCGAAGGGCGGCACGGCGATCTGGCCGGCGAACTCCGCGCGCGCATGCAGTCGGCGAGCCAGGAAATGCGGTTTGAAGAAGCTGCATCGCTGCGCGACCTGATCACCACCGTGGAAGAGATCGCCGAACGGCAGAAAATGACCGCCGCCAAGGGCGACGATGTCGATATTTTTGCCGTGTATGCGGAGCCGCCGCTGGTCGCACTGAATCTGTTCCATCTGCGCAACGGCCAGATCGTGGACCGGCGCGAGTTCTTCTGGGAAGACCAGCACGAGTACGACGAGGCGCAGTTCTTCTCATCCTTGCTCAAGCAGATTTATCTGGATCAGCAGTACATTCCCGGAGAAATGCACGTGCCGGTGGATTTCGAAGATCGCGAGGCGTTGCAGGAACTGCTGAGCGACCGCAGGCAGCGCCGCGTGGAGATCCGCACTCCGCAGCGCGGCCAGAAGAAGCAGCTTCTGGACCTGGTGGAGACGAACGCCAAGCATAGCTTCGATGCGCGCTTCCGAGTGCTGAAGCCCTCGTCGCGGGCCATACAGGAGGCGCTGCAGGACGCGCTGAATCTGCCCGACGCGCCCTCCCGGATTGAATGCTTCGACATCTCGCACATACAGGGCACGGACAAAGTGGCGAGCATGGTGGTGTGGGAAGACGGCCGCATGAAGAAGGCCGACTATCGGAAGTTCATCATCAAGACGGTGATCGGCAATGACGATTTCGCGAGCATGCGCGAAGTGGTCACGCGGCGCTACTCGCGCTTGAAGGAAGAAAATCTGCCGATGCCGGGGCTCATCCTGATCGATGGCGGCCTGGGGCAGTTACACGCCGCGGCGGAAGCCCTGGAAGCGATCGGCGTTGTGGATCAGCCGCTCGCGTCCATTGCCAAACGCGAAGAGATCATTTACGTTTTCGGGCAGGAAGACGAGCCCGTGATTCTGGATCGTTTTTCGCCCATCCTGCACCTGGTGCAGTCGATCCGCGATGAAGCGCATCGATTCGCCGTGACGTTCCACCGGTCGCGGCGCAATGCGCGGCAATTGACCAGCGAGTTGGACGAAATTCCCGGCATCGGCAAGCTCACCGTGCAAAAGCTGCTCAAGAATTTCGGCAGCTCCGAATTGGTGCGCAATGCGTCGGAGGACCAACTTGCCGCCATCGTGGGGCGCGCCGCCGCCCGCAAAGTAAGGGCGCACTACGCGCCGCAACCGCAACCCGAACCTGTGGAGCCCGCCTGACATGCGCCTCGCCTTCTTATTCATCGCCTCTCTATTTATCGCCGCCGCGCAGAATCGCGGCATGAGCGTCGACGAACTGTACCGGTTCCTCCGGTCCGAATCGCAATTTCACCATCCGGACAAAGAAGTCGCGGCCGTGCTGAAGCAATCGCATCTGCGCGAGCGCCTGGACGAAGATCTCATTCAGAAAATAAAGATACAGTTCCTGCCGGGTCCGCAGACCATGGCGGCGTTGAAGCAGTTGGCGGAGCAATCGAAGTCTCTGCCGGAAGCCAAGCCGGTGCAGGCGGCGCCGACCGCGGAAGAGAAACCCGCGCCATCGCCGGAACAACAGCAGGCGATACTCGCGGACGTTCGCGAGTTCGCGTTGGACTACACCAAGAGCCTGCCGAACTTCCTCTGCATTCAAAAAGAGGTCCGCTATGGAGCGCGCGCGGCGGCGACGCCCGACTGGCGCAAGATCGACGAGCTCGACACGCGGCTCACCTATTTTGAGCAGAAGGAAGATTATCAGCCGTTTCTACACAACAATAAGCCGGTGAGCGGGCGCGATATCAAGAGCTTCGGCGGCTCGCAATCCTTCGGCGATTTCGGATCGATGCTGCGCGAGATTATGGATCCGGTGAGTCGCGCGGAGTTCACGTGGGCGCGGTGGGGCGTGGTGCAGAACCGGCACGTGATGGTGTTCCGCTTCCGCGTCGCGCTGGAGAACTCGCGGTACCAGATCTATGCGAATAACAACCGGTCTGTGACTACCGGGTACCACGGGGAAATCGCGGTGGAGGTCCCCAGCCGCAAGGTGCTTCAGGTGTCCATGGTCGCGGAGAATATTCCGGCCGATTTCCCAGTGAGCGCCGCTTCGGACGTGCTGACGTACGACTACCAGGAGATCTCCGGGAAACCGTTCCTCCTGCCGTATCAGGCGATTGTCATGATGAATGGCGAGGGCGAGATGACCCGCAATGAAAAGCTGTTCATCGGATATCAGAAGTACTCGGCCGATGCCACTGTCACATTCAAGTAACGCCCGGGGCGGCAAAGCCGTCTAAGGAAATAAGACTATGCGTGTGCGTACTCTGGCTGCATTCTTCGCGGTCTGCTGGCTCGCGATGGGCCAGACGATGTCCGTCTCCAAGCTGGCGCTGTTCCTCAAAGACGCGCAGACCTCCAAAGAATTCAAGTATACCGACGCGGAAATCGCTAAATTTCTGAAGAGCGTCAAGCTCACGGAAAAGCTGGACGACCGCACGATCGAAGAACTACAGGGCGAGTTGAAACTCGGCCCGAAAACCGTGGCCGCCCTGCACACGCTGCGCGACGAAACGCAGGCCAAACAGGCCGGCGCAGGTATGGGAATCGTGATGGCGCCCCCGCCGAAGCCCGCTCCGCCGCCGAGCAGCGAAGAACAGGCCGCGGTGCTCGACGATGTCCGCGAGTACGCCATGAATTACAGCTCCAACCTGCCGGACTTCATCTGCACGGAGGTGACGAATCGCTTCGCCGCTCCCGCGCCGGGCACCAAGTATGGCGGCAAGGCCGACGAAGAGCCGCACTGGCAGAAGATGGATCAGCTTACCGTCCGGCTGAGTTTCTTCGAGCAGAAAGAAGACTACAAGCTCATTCTCCACAACAGCACTCCCACGAGTCAGGACATAAAGAGCGTGGGCGGGTCGCAGAGCTTCGGCGATTTCGGCACGATGCTGAAGCAGATCTTCGACCGCCCGACCGAAGCTCATTTCGAATGGGACCACTGGGGCACCCTGCGCGGTCAGCGGGTGATGGCCTTCCGGTACCACGTTACGCGCGGACGCTCGCAGTATCACCTTGTGGTGGATAACGACCGCAGCATCATCACCGCTTATGGCGGTCTGGTGGAGGTCGATCCGAAAACGCACGTGGTCCTGCGCGTTACGGTTGAGGCTGAAGACATCCCGTCGGATTTTCCGGTGAAGGCCGCCAAGGACGTTCTGGATTACGATTACACCGAAATCTCCGGTCACAAATTCCTGCTGCCGCTGAAAGCGGAAGTCCGGGCGGATCTCGGCGATTACGTCACACGCAACAACAAGGAATTCCGCATTTACCGGAAGTATTCGGCGGATTCGGCGATCACCTTCGACGACGTCAACGCTCCGCCCGTTCCGGAAGAGAAGACGAAGGAGACCGTCGAGCCACCTCCCCCGCCGCCCACGCCGAAGAAAAAGGGCGGGTAACGAACGGCCGGCTACTTCGGATACGCGCGGAAATCGTCGAAATAGGTGATGGAATCGGGAGCGGTCCAAAGGCCGACTTTGCCGGGCGCGCGGAAGGTGGAATCCACGCCCTGCAGCACGCGCCGGTGGTTCACGTAGACTTGAAAGCGGTTCCCCCGAACCGACACCTTCAGGATGCTCCAGGCGTTCGATGGGATGTCGTGAGGCACAGGGGCAGAGAGCTGGGAACGCACGCCTTTCTCGACCTTAAACAGGACAATATCGTTCGTCAGAGCGTTTACGCGAACCAGGTAATAGTTATTCGGGTCCTGGTAGCGCCACACCACTCCTCCGGAACGGTCATCCCGTCCTGACACGGGCTTGATGCGAACCTGGAAGTCGCCGTTTTCGACTGTTAGCCGGTCGTAAATGGCGATCGGGCAGCGGCGTTCGTCTCCATCGCGCGAAACCTGAGCGAGCACATTCGGCTGAGTGGGCGCGGACGTATCTTTCAAAACACGCCACTGCGGAGCGTGCCCGCGGGTTGGGGCGGCGAAGGACCACCCAGCGGGTTCAACGCCTGCCGGCCCGTTGTCGAATGTGACCACGTTTCCGTTGCTGGCAATCAAACCAAACGAAAACAGTAGAGTGAGCGCTTTCATATCCCGGGGAATCACCCTAACTTTATTACTAGCACACGGCGCGCCATAGGGCGTCAGCGCCAGGCCGGGAAGGGTGGTACCGGGCGTACCCGTTCAAATCGAACGGTTGAGCGGGGACGCACAGGATGCATTCGATATCCGCCGGGACAAAATCCGAGCGGACCGGGCAGGAGCCCGGCGGATGAAGCTATTTCTTAATCTGCACCGCGAACACATGCACCGGGCCGAGCATGTTGGAGCGGAACACGATCCATTTCATGTCCGGCGTGAAGGTGACGTTTGGCTCCAGGCGATAGTCGTGTTTCTTCAGGTTCACCAACTTCTCGGCGTTGAAGAAACCCGCGTCGATCAGGTTGGCGGCGTTGGGCGCTTTCACTCCGGCGACGTCCGGAACGCGCTCGGGGCGGAAGAGATAGATCCACTTTCCGTCAGGCGCGCGCGCGACCATTTCGCTGTCGCCGCCATCGCCCGCGAAAAGGGTGCCGTCCGGGGAGACATTGAAGTGAACGCTCCACTCGTTGCGCTGCAAGTGATACCACGTCCGCTTGCCGTCGGCAATTCTGTAGCCGGCCAGCCAAAAATCCTGCCCGCGCGGAGTTTGCAGATCGTACCAGATGTCTTTGCCATCGGCTGAGAAGAACTCGTGGCCGGCGATCTCCATGTTCATCGTGCGGGTGTGGATCTTCTTGAGGTTGCTGCCGTCGGCGTTGATGGTCCAGATGCGATCCACCTCATGCCAGGTGCCTTCGTGGCAGAACATGATGAGCGTCGGATCGGTGGGCGAGAACTGCAGATGCCCTAGCCACTCCTTCTCCTTGAAGATATCCTTGAGTTCCCCGGTCTTGGTATTGACGACGAACAGAACGCGCGGCGGACCATTGCGCGCGGCCATGAGCTGGTTATGCAGCGAGAGGTCCTTGGCATCGGCGTAGGTCATCGCCTTGCCATCCGGCCCGGCGGCCTGATAGTTCGGCTGACCGAAGTTGTTCGCGCCGCGCCCGGCTGTTCCACGACCCGCGCCGGGCTGCCGTGGGGCGGGCGGCGGACCTTCGATGTAGGTGCCGAGCAAGAGCGTCTCGTCGGCATTCAGCGAGCTGACGCCGCGCCCGGCGGGCAGGTCGACAACCTTGCGCGTCGCGCCTGTGTTGACGTTGGTCGCGTAGATCGTCGCAGGTCCGCCGAACCCGCGTCCGCCGCCGGGCGCGCCCTCGCGCCTGGTGTAATATACGTCGCCGCTCTTATGCCCGGCGACTAGCACCGAAACCGGGCCCGGCACCAGCGGTTTCACCTCGCGTGTTGCCAGCGTAATGGTGGAGATTCCTCCACCCGGCGTCGTAACGATGAGGCGCTTGCCATCGGCGGTGTACGCGTTCTGGTTGAAATAGAGGCTCTGCGTTCCGTCTTCGGTAGACAAGCGGATGATGCGATGCCCGGTATCGGGGTCGATCCAGTCCGTGGGGAGGGACTGCGCGCTGAGGAAGCGCGCAGCCGCAAGCAGAATCAGGGTCCGGGTCATATTAGAAGGTGATTCTAGCGGAAAACTGAAGTTTGCGCGGAGTGTTGGCCATGGAACTGAACACGCCGAAATTCGCGGCGTCGATATTCGTTGCCGGCGCATTAAAGTGCACCGCGTTGTTGACGTTGAACGCGTCGGCTTGCAAGGCGAGCCGTACGCGTTCGCGAAGCGCGAATTCGCGGCGGACGGAGACGTCCACATCGGCATTGTGCGGTGCGAACAAGCCGTAGGGCGCCGATCGCGGAATGCTGCCGACGGTATACGGAAGCGGATCGATGAAGGCGGTCTTGTTCAAGTAGCTCGTGGTGGTGATGTTTCCGGTGCCGGGAGTGCCGTTCTGCCAGACGCTGCCGGAGAAGGCGGGGTTGTAGTTAGGGAAACACGTCCCCAGAATGCCGCCGCTCGTGCAGGTTCCGTTGATGGTGAGCGGGCCGCCTCCCTGATAGAGGAAGATGCCGGAGATCTGCCAGTTCGAGATGATGGCATTCACTGCCTTATACCCGCTGGCCAGGTTGTGCCCCTTGCCGAATGGCAGGCGGTAGACCCAGGTGGCTGTGACCACGGTGGGGTGATCGAGCCCGCCGGGCGCCTTTTCCAGGAAATCTTTGTCGGGGTCGCGCGGCGCGGCGAGGTCGTCCAGTTCCTTGCTGTAGGTGTAATTGAACATGAACGTCAGGCCGTGAGTGAAGCGCTGGGTCAGCGAGATCTGCAGGGAGTTGTACGTGGAGTTGCCCACATCCAGCCACGGGTTCGAGATGCCGCCATACTGCGGGAACGGCCGCAGCGCCTGCCCGACCGTGCCGGTGAAGCCTGGGAACGGTGTATTGAAGCTCGGGAACACCTGCTGCACCTGAGCGAGCGTGGTGGCACTGAGCGTGGAACTGAGCAGACCTTGCAGCACCAGATATTTGGCCGGGATCTGGTTGGTGAAGCGCCCGTTCACGCCCGCGCCCGGTAGCCAGTGTCCGGCGCTGGCGCTGTACGCGAGGCTGAGCATCATGTTCTTGGTGAGCGAGTGCTGAACGTTGAAGCTCCAATCTTCGTAATACGGCGCTTTCCCGCCGAAGTTGGGGTCGCCATACGTCATGCCGATCGCCGTGCTCGGTCCGGCGAAGGGCGCGCCGTTGGCTGCGGCCGTGGCGGCGTTAATGAAGCCGATGCCGTAGCTCGGGTTGATGTACGGCGGGGCGAGCGCGATATTCGGCACACCGTTGTCCCAGTTGTAGGCGCCCTGCCCCGTGGCGATGGACGATTGAGCGTTGGTGCCGTTGAAGCCGACTTGTCCGAGGCCCTGGCGTCCGTTGGTGCGGCCGCCGACTCCGCCCGCGTGCACGTAGAAAATATCGTAAGCGGCGCGAATCACGGTCTTCTCCCCGAGACGGTATGCGAGGCCGAGGCGCGGTCCCGGATTGATGTTGTGCTGCTTCACGGGAGTGGAGCAGTGGCAGCTATCCGTTCCGTTGCCGGCGAACTGCAAAGCTCCCGGCAGTCCCACTGCAGGGTTTGTGAGATCGGGGTTGAAGAAGCTCATACGGTTGGCGACTTCGGTGAAGGGACTCCAGATGTCCCAGCGCAGTCCCAGATTGAGAGTGAGGCGGCTGTTGACCTTGAAGTCGTCCTGCACATACCACGCGTAAGTTTTGTAGCGGCCGCCCGTCTCGGAAATCGACGCCTGGCTGACGCTGCTGCCATCGACCAGACCGAGCAGGTAGCTGGCATAACCCAGGCCGGTGTTGGGGCTGATCGCGCCGTTGACGAATTGCGCCGTCTCGTTGTTAGAGAACGTGAACGCGCCATTGAGCGCGAACGTTTCGTTATCCTGCAGACTTTGCCATTGGAAGCCGAGGGTCACGTTGTGCCGGCCCTTCACCCACAGCACGTTGTTCTGCAGATCGATGGTGTTCTGCGCTTCGTTGAAGACGTGGGAGTTGGTGCCGCGCCAGCTCACCGGAGCGTTCTGGCCGCCGAAGCTGACGTCCGGAAACGCGGTGCTGGCGAAACCCGCGGGAAGGCCGGTGAGGCCCGCTTTTCCTGGATAATTGCCTCCCTCGGTGGGGTCCGTGAGCGGAATCCAGAGGCGGCTCAAAGAGGCGCTGAACTGATTCATCACCGTGGGTGTGATGCTCAACGAATCGTGAATCTGCCCGACGGTGGAGTACTCGATTACGCTCCGTCCCGCGGTATACGGCACCGGAAGCGTGGACGTGGAGATCGGCGTCAGGCTGCCGACCACGGGCCAGTTGTACTTGCCCGTGGAGAAGAGGGCGAACATGCGATGGCGGTCACTCAGGTTGTAATCCACCTTGTCGCTCGTCGAGTCGTTATTGACCGTGCTCGGCAGCACAGCGAGATAGTTATTCGTGATGTTGCCGTTGGTCACCGGCGGCAGATACGACTGAAAGGACTGGCTGACTTTCGAGATGAGATTGCTTGGTATGCGGTTGCCCGAAAACGGCGTGCGCGGGTTGGTGCCGGTGGCGCTGGTGGGATCGTAAATGACTTGCGGGAAGGCGCTGAAATCGCCGCTGCGCTCCGCGGCGGTGGGGATCGACTGGTAGCCGACCGGGGTAGTCGCCGAGACCAGGCGATACCCATCGTAATTGCCGAAGAAGAACAGTTTGTTTTTCTTGATGGGCCCGCTGACGTTGAAGCCGAACTCATTCTGGTGATCCACGGGAAGCACGGCCGCGAAGAAACCGCGCGCATCGAAGGCAGTGTTGCGGAAGTATTCGTAGGCCCCGCCGTGAAACTGATTCGTGCCGGACTTCAGCACGTAGTTCTCTACGCCCTGACCTTCGTACATCGCTTTGGCGCCGGACGTCTCAACCTGAAACTGATCGACCGCTTCGACGGAGACTCCGAAGGCGAGATTGCGCGTGTCCGCCTCCGTGCCTGCGCTGGTGAGCGGGAGGCCTTCGATGTAGACCTCGTTTTGATAGGTCTGTCCGCCGTTGAAGGATCCCGTGGATGGGCCGGCAGCTTGCGTCGAGTAACTGTTGACGCCGATGGCGAGACCGGCGAATGCGGATGGGTCGCGCGGAGAGCCGGCAGCATTCATCGCGAGCGGGAGCGAGTCATAGACATCGTTCTGCATGGTAGTGCCAAGCGCGACGTCGTCCGTCTTCAGCGTCGTGGGAGCAGATTCGACAGTGATTGATTGGTTGGCCGCGCCAATTTCCAGTTTTGGATTGACGCCGATCACCTGAAGCGCATCCAGAACTACGTGCTGCTGAGTGAAATTCTGGAAGCCCGTGGCTTTGACGTTGACGTTGTACTCGCCGGCCGGGAGCAGCGGCAGCGCAAAGAATCCGGCGCTTGTGGTCTGGCGCGTGGTCTCGGCTCCGGTGGCATTGTTAACAGCGGTTACAGTGGCTCCGGCGACGACGGCGCCGGTCGGATCGGTAACGGTCCCCTGAATGGACCCGGTTCCGCCGACCTGTGCGAGGGCAGAGGCGGCGAGAAGAGCGAAGCAGGCGGCAACTCGGAACATGGAGATCTCCTCCTATTTCAGGCGAGGTTGTCACGCGCCGCGAAAATTCGCAATAGGAAACCGGGAGCGGCCCCTGGTTTTGCAGTTCAACACGTGCCTCACCGGCGCCGGGGGACGCTCCTTTGTGATGTTTAGCGGCACACGCGGCAAGCGCCGCACAGGTGTTTAGAGTCACCCGCGGTTCTGGTATGCAAAACGGCAGAACGCGCCGGAACGGCACGAGGTTAAGATAGTCGTTGCTTATGTCAAAGCTATCGATCGTTCTCTTTACGTTTGTTGCCGCGTTTGCGCAGGTGAAGAATGAGGTTCCGCCTCTCGTGCCGGGCGCAAAGCCGCTTACGGTGGATCGAATTCGGGTGCACGGTGCCGCCTTGGAGGGAAATCTCGAAGGCGATACGGTGGACCGCGAGGTGATCGTCTATTTGCCCGCGAGCTACGCGGCAAAGAAGACGCGGCGATATCCGGTGGTGTATGCGCTACACGGCTATTCGGTCGGAGCCTCCCAGTGGTCGCAGGAGATCCACGTTCCGCAGACAATCGAAGGCGCGGTGGCTCTCGGGGCTAAAGAGATGATCGTGGTGGTTCCCGATTCGAAAACCATACACGGCGGTTCGATGTACTCGAGTTCGGCGACCACGGGCGACTTCGAGAACTACATCGCGCATGACGTGGTGGCATACATCGACGCGCATTACCGGACGATTCCCAATCGGACCAGTCGCGGACTCGTGGGCCATTCCATGGGCGGCTACGGCGCGACGCGCATCGGCATGAAGCATCCCGATGTTTTTGGCAGCCTGTACATCATGAGCCCGTGCTGCCTTTCGGCGCGCACTCCGTCTGCGACGGCCACGGCAGGAATCCAGCTTGCGTCGGCCGCCGCGTGGTCGCCGGACCCGAAGAATCCGCCAACGTATGTGGATCTGCCGGTGAAGGATGGCGAGGTCCAGCCGGAGATCGTCGCTAAGTGGGCGGCGAATGCTCCGCTGGCGTTCCTGGATCAGTACATTGGCAACCTGCGGAAGTATCGCGCAATCGCCATCGACGTCGGCGATCAGGACGGGCTCAGGGTAGACACGGCGAAGCTGCACGACGCTCTCGATAAATACGGCATCGCGAACACGTTCGAGGTGTATTCGGGCACGCATACCAGCGCCATGGGAATCCGCTTTCAAGGCTTTGTGATGCCCTTCTTCAGCCGCACTTTGGTGTTTCAGTAGATAGCGCAGCGTTTACGCTTACTTGACGGTGGTGTGAAAAAATATCGAATTGCTTTCTTGACGCATTCAACGCACTCGCATCTCCTCGGCACCGTTTACCGCTCGCTTCCGAGGCTGTGAAAAAATATCGAATTTCTTTTTTGACCATTCACACACTCGCATCCCCGGCACCTTTTACCGCTCCCTTACGGTCACGGCTCCGTATGTGGGTTGATTTTACTAACGGAGCCGCGACCGTGAGGGAGCGGTGAAAGGCATTGAAAAGGAGAATGGAGCGCCACGAGAACAACAGCCGGATTTCTTCACGACCCGGCTGACGTTACAACGCATGGTAGTACGCGTCTTTTTTGAAAACTTCCACGTCTGTACCAAACAGGTGCGCTAGCGGCTCGCGCTGCAGCACTTCGTCTTTCGGCCCGTCCCGATACACGCGACCCTGCCGGATCGCGATGACCCGTTCCATTTCGGGAATGATGTCCGGAAGATGGTGCGTCACCATCACGATTCCCATTCCCGATTGCGCGAGCTTGCGAAGAATTTCGCGGAGCTCGCGCGTGGCGTGAAGATCCAGGCTGGTGGTGGGCTCGTCGAGCACCAGCGCTTCGGGATCGTGCACCAGCGCCCGGCCGATCAGAATACGCCGCGCCTCGCCGCTCGACATTTCGTTCACTCCGCGCCGCGCGAGGTGCTCGATTTCGAGCGTCTGCATGACCTCATGCGCCTTCTCTTCCATGGCCGGCGTGACCTCATGATACGGCCACACGCCGACGCTGCCGAAAAAACCGGAGAGAACCATTTCGTAGCCCGAATAGTCGCGCGTGCACATCGCCATCCAATCGTTCGAAACCAGGCCGAGACGGTTGCGGAGCTCGAATAGATTCCAGCGATCGCGCCCGAGAATCCGCAAACTGGTGGGCTCCGCTTTCAACAGCGGGTAGAGATCGCGCGAGATGAGTTTGATCAGCGTCGATTTGCCGGAGCCGTTCGGACCGAGGATCGCGACGCTTTCCCGCTGGCCGATGGTAAGCGATACGGAATCCAGAACAATGCGAGTGCCCCGCTGCACGGTGACGTTGACGAGTTCGATGAGCGGCGTCAAAACGACACCTGCAAACCACGGCCGGCGGCCAGTGCGGTCCGATACGCCACATCCGCGGTTGCGAGGTCTTCAATCGCAAGCCCGAGCGATTTGAAGACCGTGACCTGGGTGTCACTCGTGCGGCCGGGCGACCGTCCGGCGATCACGTCTCCCAGTTCGATGGAGGCGTGTCCCGCTGTGAAGCGGCCTTCTTCAACGCCCATCACAATGTCGCCGGATTCCCGGACGGCGGCATCGCGCGAATCCACCACGAGGCGTCCGCGCGCGACCGTTTCCGGAGCGATCTCCCGTTGCGTGGGACGGCACGCGCCGATGGCGATCACGTGAGCGCCGGGTTTTACCCACTCATCCGAAATGACGGGTTCCACGGATGTGGTCGCGAGCACGATCACGTCGGCGCCCTGTACCGCAGCTTCGGCCGATACCGCCATTCGGACGCCGGTCTCCTGCGCGAACGCTTCGAGGTGTGCTCGTGTGGGGCTCCATGCACGAACCTCGGCGAAGTTCGCCACCATTTTGAGAGCTTCGATATGGCTGCGCGCTTGCACGCCCGATCCGATGATCGCGAGCACACTCGCGTCGCGGCGCGCGAGGTGCTTGACGGAAAGCGCGGAGACCGCGGCCGTTCGCATTTCGGTGATGAGCCGCCCATCCATCACGGCGATGAGCTCGCCGGTTGCGGGATCGAAGAGTGAGATCGCGGCCAGATGCGTGGGCATATTGCGCGCGGCGTTTTCCGGCACTACGGTAACCAGTTTCGCGCCGAGAATCGACTGCGCCGCATCGTACGCCGGCATACTGGCGAAAAACGTACGCTCGCGAATCTCCACCGCCGTGCGCACGGGCTGCACCACCTCGCGAGCGGAGAACGCGGGAAGCGCGTGCGCCATCGCTTCGATAACCGCGGGCATGCGAAGAACAGCACGCACGTCGTGTTCTGTAAGCCAAAGGGGCATTCTGGCGCAGTATAACAATACTGTCCCGACAGGATAGCGTTGCCCGGTACCCGGCGCGATGATGAAAGTAACTCCAGATTGCATGCGTTTTGGTCGCATGAAGGGGCACCGGAGGTCGCCGGCGCCCCTTCTCTTTTTCAGCGTGTGAGTCCTTCGCACAGGAATTCAGAGGCGGCGATACGGTATATTGCCTAATGAATTCCATGCAAAAACTGTCTGCCATCTTACTTGCCTCGGCCCTGACCTTTACCGCCGCGGCTCAGGAACATGCCGTCAATCCACAGATCAAGAAAGTTGTCGATCAGGTGAGTGAAGCCCGCCTGCGCGCCACCATCGAAAAGCTGGTGAGTTTCGGCACGCGCCATCTGCTCTCGCCGCAGGACGACCCCAATCACGGCATCGGCGCCGCGCGCCAGTGGATCTTTAATGAAATGAAGAGCTACAGTCCGCGGCTGCAGGTGCGCTATGACAAGTGGCACGTGAAGAAACAGGGGCAGCGCATCGTGCGCGATACTGACCTGTACAATGTGGTCGCTGTATTGCCGGGGAAGACGATGCCGGAGACCGCGATCATTATCGGCGGGCACTACGACTCGCTGAACCTGGGCGCGCCGCGGCCGCAAAACGCCACCGATGGGAACACCGGCACAATTCCGCCGACGCAGACGGATTGGTCAAAGCTCATCGACCTTCCGGCACCGGGAGCGTGCGACGACGGCAGCGGCACCGCGGCAACCATGGAACTGGCGCGCGTCATGAGCCAGTTCGAATTCGATAAGACACTCATCTTCATCACCTTCGCGGGCGAGGAAGAGGGACTGGTGGGAAGCACACTGGAAGCGGCGAAAATGGCCGCCGACAAACAGGTGATCGAAGCCGTGCTGAACAACGACATCATCGGCACGGACAAAAGCGGTAACGGCCGTATGAGCAACGATTCCGTGGCGATTTACAGCGACGAGCAGGAAGATTCGCCCTCGCAATCGCTGGCGCGCTACGCCAAGCTGATGGGCGAACGCTATTTGCCGGATATGAAAGTGAACCTGGTGTTCATGCAGGACCGCCTTGGCCGCGGCGGCGATCACGCGCCCTTCCAGCAGGAGGGCTACGCCGCGATACGCATATCGACCCCGAACGAAATCTACGCGAACCAACATCACGACACGGACACACTGGAGAACATGTCGATTCCCTATACGGCGCGCGTGACGAAGATCAATGCAGCGATAGCGGCGAGCCTCGCGATGAGTCCGAAAGCTCCGGTGGTGACGAGTTTGCCGAGAGCGCCACAGGGCACTGCCGCGGCTCAACCGGCGAACGCTCCGGCAGCGCCGCCGCGCGTTCCGCTGCCGATGCTCTCGCGCGGGCGCAGCGGGTATGACGCGCAACTGCGGTGGAGGCCGGCCGGCGACGAGAGCAAAATCACGGGCTATTCGATCATGATTCGCGCGACGACGGCTCCGTATTGGGAGCAGGAATTCTTTGTCGGCAAAGTGACTGAGTATTTGCTCAAAGACGTTTCTATCGACGATGTACGCTTCGGCGTGAAGGCCATCGGCGCTGACGGAACCGAGAGCGTGGTAGCGCCGTACGTCTATCCGGCGCGCCGCAAAGCGGTGATCGAAACCATCCAGTAAGCGGCGGCACGGTACGCTTGAGGTATGCGGATTCCATTGGCGCTCGCGCTCGGCGCACTGGCTGCAAGCGCGCAGCAGCGTCCTCCTTTCACGCTTGACCAGGTGTTGAGTGCGCCCTTTCCCACTGACCTGACCGCTGCTCCCAGCGGCGGCAAGGTGGCATGGGTTTCCAATCTGCGAGGGCATCGCAGCATCATGGCGGCCGCGCCGGGACAGGAACCGCGCACGCTCGTTGAGTATCCCGACGATGGGCAGGAAATATCGGAGCTGCGCTGGTCGCCGGACGCTTCGGCCGTCGTCTACTCGCTCGGCAGCGAGGGTCGCGGCGGCAGCGCGAATCCGTCGCACAAGCAGTTCGGAACCGAGCAGGACGTGTGGAGCGTGCCGGCGGCAGGCGGGGCTCCGATAAAGCTAGGCGCGGGCGGCGAGCCGGAAATCTCGCCCCATGGCGACCGTGTCGCGTTCGTTTCGCACGGGCAGTTGTGGCTGGCGCGGCGCACGGCCGGCGAGGCAGCAGCGCAAGCATTGAAGCTCCGCGGTGGGGTGTCGCATCCGCGCTGGTCGCCCGATGGCGCACGCATCGCGTTCGAGATCGGCCGCGGCGATCATTCGCTGATCGGCGTGTTCGAGGTCGCGTCCGGAGCGCTAACGTATCTCGACCCAAGCACGGACTACGATTCTTCGCCCGTTTGGTCGCCCGACAGCCGGCGAGTGGCATTTCTGCGCATGCCGAGCGATGGGTTGCGCCCCATTCGCAAGCCGGAGCGCGCCGGCGAGCCCTGGAGCATTCGCGTCGCCCTCGTCGAAACGGGTGTTGGACGCGAAATGTGGCGCGCGAAACCGGGTCCGGGCAGTGTTTTTCGCGGCGTCTCCGCACGGGACCAGTTGCTATGGGCCGCGGGCGACCGGATCGTATTTCCGTGGGAAGGCGACGGGTGGACGCATCTATATTCCGTTGCGGTGACGGGCGGCGCGGCAATTCCGCTCACGCCGGGAGCGTTCGAGGTGGAGCATGTTGCGCCCATGCCCGGGGACCGCGAAGTGGTATTCAGTTCGAATCAGGGAGATGTGGACCGGCGGCATTTGTGGCGCGTGGGAGTAGGCGGCGGCACTCCGGCGGCGGTCACAAAGGGAGAAGGAATCGAGGTATCGCCGGCTCCCTTGAGCGATGGCACAGTGGCGTGGCTGGCGTCGGACGCCCGCCGTCCGCTGCATCCCGTTGTGGGTCGCGATCTGTTTGCAGCCGGTGAGTTTCCGCTGGCCCACATGGTGGCGCCGCAGCAGGTGGTCTTTGCGAGCGCGGACGGCATGCAGATCCACGGACAACTATTTTTGCCGCCCGGACGCAGCGGCGCGCGATCGCCGGCGATGGTCTTCTTTCACGGCGGGTCGCGCCGCCAGATGCTGCTCGGGTGGCACTACATGTATTACTACTCGAACGCGTATGCGATGAATCAGTTTCTGGCGAACAGCGGGTACGTGGTGCTGAGCGTGAACTATCGCAGCGGGATCGGCTACGGGCTGGATTTTCGCGAGGCGCTAAAATACGGACCGGCGGGCGGCAGCGAATATAACGATGTGCAGGGCGCGGGCGCCTACCTGCGGTCGCGCGCGGACGTGGATGGGGCGCGGATCGGCGCATGGGGCGGGTCGTACGGCGGATATCTGACGGCGTTGGCGCTGGCTCGCGGGTCCGATGTGTTCAAGGCCGGCGTCGATTTCCACGGCGTGCACGATTGGGCGAAGGAGCTGGGGATTCCGCCGGGCGAGCCGGATTACAAACTGGCGTTCGAGAGCTCGCCCATGAACTTCGTGAACGGGTGGCGGTCGCCGGTGCTGCTCATCGCGGGCGATGACGATCCCGATGTGCAGTTCAATCAGACGGTGATGCTGGCCGATGCGCTGCGCAAACGCGGCGTGGATATGCGCGAGCTGATCATTCCGGACGAGAGCCACGATTTCTGGATGTGGAGCACCTGGCTGAAGACCTACCAGGCCACCGCGGCGTTTCTGGGAGAGAAGCTCAAGTAGCGGCCGGCCTGAACGCTACTTCACGAACAGAACACAGACGGGATTGGCGGCTTCCTTGAGCACCGTTCCGGTCGGCGTGAGCTGCCCGGTCCTCGGGTGAACCTTAAACACCACGATATCGTTAGAATTCTGATTGGCGGCGAAGAGATAGCCGCCCGTGGGATCGATCGCGAAATGCCGCGGTGTTTTTCCCATCGTCGGGAAGCGATCCACTGGACTCAACTTGAAGGTGCTGCCGTCAATGGCGAATTCGGCGATGCTGTCCGCGCCGCGGTTCGATGCATACAGAAACGTTCCTGCCGGGTTGATCGCAAGCTCGGCTCCGGTGCTGCTTCCGTTGTAATTGTCAGGGAGCATGGAGACGGTTTGGAACTCCTCGAAACTGGGGTAATGGAACGCCGTCACGGTGCTGCCCATTTCGGTGAGCGCGTAGAGCACATTGCCCTTCGCGTTGAAGATGAGGTGGCGGACTCCCGAACCGGGCTTCACGGTTGCGAACGCGGGGTCGGCGGCTTCGACGCTTCCCTTCCCCGCGTCGAACTTGTAGATCATAATTTTGTCCAGGCCCAGGTCGGCAATCAGCAGGTACTTGTTTTCCGGCGAGAAAAGCGCGCAGTGGGCGTGCGGTCCGGCTTGGCGCTCTTTGTTTACACTGGAGCCCTTGTGCTGCACGAACGCCGACGCTTCACCCAGCCGGCCATCCTTCTGCACGGGGATCACGGCAAAATTGCCGCTATCGTAATTCGCGACGGCCAACCAGCGGCCGGTGCGGTCGAGCGCGAGGTGGCACGGTCCGGCGCCCTTCGTCGACACCGTATTGAGCAAGGTGAGCTTACCGCTTTTCCGGTCGATGGAAAACGCGCTGACGCTCCCGGCCTGGTTTTCGTTCACCGCGTAGATGTGGCTGCGCGATGCGTCCTCCACCAGGAAACTGGGGCTCGCCGTTTCGGCGGCGACGCCAATCGGCGTCACCTTTCCGTTATCCGAATTGAAGCGCCAGGCGTAGATGCCTTTGCTTCCGGCGTTCGTATACGTGCCGGCGTAGACAAGATACTGGGCGGCGGCGAGTTGCATGGCGCCGCAAAGCAGCGCCGCGATGAGCGAGAGTTTTTTCATGGCTCCGGATTAGACCGCGGGCGCCGCCGCGGCGATCTCAGGACTGACGCCGCTGAACTTCTCGAAGTTCTTATTGAAGCGGGCGGCGAGGTCGCGGGCCGCCTTATCGTAGGCGGATTTGTCGGGCCACATGCCGCGCGCATCCAAAAACTCGGTGGGCACGCCCGGGCACGAAGTCGGAACATGCACTCCGAAGACGGAATGCGGAGTGGTGGGCACGTCTTTCAACGCGCCGGAGAGCGCGGCATCCAGCATGGCGCGCGTGTAAGCCAGCTTCATACGATTGCCGACGCCATAGGGTCCGCCCACCCAGCCGGTGTTGACCAGCCAGCACGCGGCCTGGTGGCGGCGTAGCTTTTCGCCGAGCAGCGAAGCGTAGACAGCCGGCGGCCGGGGCAGGAATGGCGATCCGAAGCAGGCGCTGAAAGTGGCTTGCGGCTCTTTGCCGAGCCCGCGCTCCGTGCCGGCGAGCTTGGCCGTGTAACCGCTCAGGAAGTGGTACATCGCCTGTTCCGGCGAAAGGCGGCTGATCGGCGGCAGCACGCCGAAAGCATCGGCGGTCAGGAAAATGACGTTTGAGGGATGGCCGCCGACACTCGGCATGACAGCGTTCGCGATGTAGTCCAGCGGATACGCGGCCCGTGTGTTTTCGGTGATCTCATCGGAGTTGTAGTCCACCGCGCGGCTGACCGCGTCCATCGCCACATTTTCCAGCACGGTGCCGAACTGAATCGCGTTCCAGATCTGCGGCTCATTCTCGCGCGAGAGCCGGATGCATTTGGCGTAGCAGCCGCCTTCGAAATTGAAAACTCCGCTATCGCTCCAGCCGTGCTCGTCGTCGCCGATCAGCCTGCGGCGCGGATCGGCGGAAAGTGTCGTTTTGCCGGTGCCGGAGAGGCCGAAGAAGAGCGCGACATCTCCCGCGGCGCCCACGTTGGCCGAGCAATGCATCGGAAAGACGCCGCGCTCCGGCAGCAGGTAATTCATCAGCGTGAAGGCCGATTTCTTCATTTCACCCGCGTAGCTGGTGCCGCAGATCAGCACCATCCGCCGCTTGAAGCTCAGCAGGATTCCGGTTTCCGAGTTGGTGCCGTCCTCCGCCGGGATCGTGGGAAATTCGGGCGCGAACAGAATGGTGAATTGCGGGTCGCGCGCCGGGTTGTCCGCGGTGGGACGGATGAAAAGCTGGCGCCCGAAGAGGCTGTGCCAGGCAACCTGTGTCACCACGCGAACCGGCAGCGAATATTCGGGGTCAGCGCCCACGAAAAGGTCCTGCACAAATACGTCCTGGCCTTGCCAGAAGCTCACCATGCGCTCATAGATCCGGTCGAACTGCGCTTCGGACATGGGCTGGTTGACGGGCCCCCATTGAATGTTGGCGTCGGTAGCTTCGTCGCGAACTATGAATTTGTCTTTCGGCGATCGGCCGGTGTACTGGCCCGTGCGCACAACAATGGCGCCGTTGTCGGCCAGGTGGCCTTCCTGGCGCTGGATCGCGTGTTCGACCAGGGACGGCGCCCCGAGATTCCAGTAAGTAGCATTGAGATTTCTCAGCCCGTGCAGTTCCAGTCCCTTCCTGGGCGACGGGGTCCAGGTTTGTTCTTTTGGCTCAGTCAACATGATTTGGCGTGCTCTCTGGGTCCTCTATCGTAATATAGTCTCATGATCCGGCTTCCGGGGGCGGTGTGCGCGACCGTCCTTTTCGTGCACACGGCATCCGCGCAGGCGATCGGATATCAATCCAACGGATTGAAGTACCAGGCACTTACGAAGTCCGGGGTGACGGTGATTTTCACTCACCTGCCGGGTCGTCTGCACGATTATACGATTCTGCAGGCTGCGATTTCGAACGGCTCCGCCGCGCCGTATACCATTCGACCGGAAGATTTCTCCTATCAGCGCTCTGAAGCGGTCGTCCTGCCGGCAACACCGGCACAAACCGTGATCGCAATGCTCATGAAACACGGCACGGGGTCCGATGTCGTGAAGCTCGTAACCACGTACGAGGCCGGTGTTTACGGCAACCCGCACTTTAAATCGACGAACGGGTACGAAGAGCGGCGGGAAGCTGCGCTGGCGGCGTTCGGAACCAAGCTGAAAGCGGCGGCTGCGGCGAGTGCCCTGGCTCTCGTCCAGACCAAGCTGAAGCCGGGCGAATCGACGGACGGCGCGGTCTTCTTCGGGACGGACGGCAAGCCGCTGACCGGCGGCCGCGTGGTGGTCCGGACGAACACGGATTTGTTCGAGTTCAATCCGGATTAGGCGCAGGCGATTCAGGCCATCCACAGACGGCCGCCTTCGGGCGCACTCGACAACTTGGCCCTAGATTTGCTAAGATGATCACTAGACTTTACATTGTGGTACTGCTGCCCGTTCATTCCATTCCCAATTCGCCCCATTTCGGCTCCCCCAGCAATCAAACCGAGGAGTAAAGCTTAGAAATCTATGGCTTCCAATATGTATTCCCAAGGCGCTCAAGTCGAACATTTGAAGTTCGGTCTGGGCACGGTTATGTCCAGCAGCGAAGAGCGCATCGTGATCAAATTCGACGATCATGGCGAAAAGAAGTTCGTCACCCAGATGGTGATGGGCAGTTTGAAGAAGAGCGACCGGCAGCCTCCCGCCGAAAAGAAGGGCACCCGCAGAAAGAAAGCAGTTGCTCCGGCTACCGCATAGGCAGCGCACACCTGAGGATATCGCTTGAACGCACGTCAAAAACGTCTATTTGAAGAGGCCCTGAAGCGTAACCCGGACCTCAAGATTCCCTCCACGGAAGCCGCTCCGGATTGGACGGAAGCCGACCTGGCCCTCATTAAACAGGGCGTCGGCGATAAGACCAGCCGGCCCGCTCAGGCCGCCGCCGAAGCCGGGGATGCATCCGGCGAAGCGCCTTCCGGCGAACAGCCCGGAAGCGTGGTCACCTACTTCGAAGCGAAAGGCTTCGGATTCCTGCGCCCCGACGATGGCGGCCGCGACATCTTCTTCCACGTTTCGCGGCTGGCCGAAGGTCTGGCCACGGACCTGCGGCCGGGGACTCGCGTGCTCTACGAACTCGGCATGGATCGCACCGGCAAGATGGCGGCGAGCAGCATTCGCATCGCGCCTCAGGAAGCGTAAACCACCTGTTTTAAGAACCGCGCGGGGGAGCCAGTCTCACCCGCGCGGTTTTGTTTTTACACCCACCACGCGGCGGCGGGCGGTTCCTTCATCACCACTCCGTTGAGGAACGCCGATGCCCGCCTGAGGCCTTCTTCCGGCGAGAGCAGACTATCCTCGTGCTCGATCGAGAGCACGTAGTCATACCCGTACATCCTGAGCGTGGATGCGAATTCGCGCCACCACTCTTCCCCGTGTCCGTAGCCGCAGGTGCGGAAGATCCAGGCGCGGTTGCGTTCATCGGTATAGCTCTTGGTGTCCAGCACGCCGGTGAGCGGCAGGTTGCGCTCGTAGATCTGCGTATCCTTGGCATGTACGTGGAAGATGGCGTCGCCGAGCACGCGAATGGCGGCAATGGGATCGATGCTTTGCCAGAACATGTGGCTGGGGTCGTAATTGCACCCGATCGCCTTCCCCGCGATCGCGCGCAGCCTCAGCATGGTCTCCGGGCTGTACACCACAAAGCCGGGATGCATTTCGATAGCGACCTTCACGCCGTGGTCTTCGGCGAACTTCGCCTGCTTGGTCCAGTAGGGCTCCACCACCTTGTCCCACTGCCATTTCAGGATTTCGAGATAATCCGGCGGCCACGGGCAGGTCACCCAGTTCGGCCACTTGGCATTCGGTGAATCGCCCGGACAGCCGCTGAAATCGACCACTACCGGCACTCCGAGCTTTTCGGCGAGGCGGATCGTCTTGCGGCTGACCTCGGAATCGTGCTTCGCGTGGTCGCGATCCGGGTGCAGCGGATTGCCGTGGCAGCTCAGCGCGCTGATCGTGAAACCCTGGTCGTCCAGCTTGGCCTTGAAATCCTTCAACTCCTGCCTGTTCTCCAGCATGGAGAGTTTGCAGTGTGCGTCGCCGGGGTAGTTGCCCGTGCCCAACTCAACGGTATCGACGTTGTTGCTTTTCAGCTTCTTGAGGGTCTCTTCGAGAGACAATTGCGCCAGCAGCGGTGTGAATACGCCGATTCTCATGCTGTTCAGAATATCATGCGGAAATTCCGAACCACATCGTGATCAGTAGGGACGCTGGCCGATGTAATTGCCGGGAGGATCGTATTCGCAGACCCAGATTTCGCGGCCCGGCGCTCTCGCTACGGCGCACCCCAGCCGTTTCGTGTCGCGCCAGACCATCTGCGTGTAATGGCCGCACGCGCCACCGGTGCACTTGTTGCTCTTGTAATTGAAGTGCGCGGCCTCATCGGCCCACTTGGCCGTCACCTGCGCGGGAGTCGCGGGCGCCCCGAAGATCTCGAACAGGTTTTCGCCATACCGGTTCTTCTTCTGATGCTGAAACTCTTTGCGCTGCATGAGCGTGTTGGCCCAGTTCTGAGCCACCACGGCGAGCTTATCGCTCCATTCGAGCGGTGGAACTCCCACCTTCTTGCGAACTTGGTTCTGTAAAGGCAGCAGGTCCGTGGCGGTCCCGCTATCCGCGGCCGCCGGGAAGAGGCCGAGAATGAACACCAATAAACAAAACCTGGCCATCCACTCCCAGCTTCACACATCCGCAACGAACGTGACGACAGGAATCTTTCCTGTCGTGCCGCGCGGGGCGCGGCTGCAGCGGGTCTGGAGACCCGCCGCTACTGCTCCAGTACGTCTGCACGAGCTCCGGTCCGTGCCGCGCGGGGCGCGGCTCTGCAGTTTGGCCATTTCACCGTTGATCTGCGAGCAGTCGCGCGCCGCGCGGACCCGACAGGAAGGATTCCTGTCGGCACGTGGCAACAGGAATCTTTCCTGTTGCGGCGAGCACAGCTCGCCTGCGGGCGTGCTTCGCGAGCCTCGTGCCGCGCTTGCGCGGCTGCAGCGGGTCTGGAGACCCGCCGCTACTGCTTCATCAGGCGTTGGCGGGCTCGAAGTACGTCTGTGCGAGCTCCGGTTTTTCGCGGAGCGCTTTTCGCCAATAGGAGTGCGCCTCGTCTTCCTGCCCCATGGCGAGCAGCGCGTGTCCCATATTCAGCAGAGCTTCGGCGAATTGCGGATCTTCGCCCAGCGCTTGCTGATAAAACGCCGCGGCATCTTCCATCTGCCCGCGCTTGTGACAGATGAGCCCGGCGTTATAGTACAGCTCGCACCCGCGCTCTCCGAGCTCGATCAGGCGCTTGTGATGATCGTAGGCCTCGTCGTAGTTCTGCTGTTCGAGCGCCAGTGCGGCGAGTCCGCGCACTGCGTCCGACGAATCGGGACGCATGAAGAGAGTCTCCTGGAAGCAGCGGCGCGCATCTTCCGGCTTCCCGGAGCGCGCAAACGCAATGCCGGCGTTCAAGGTCGCCTCGGGCCACTCGGGGCGATGCGTGATGCAGGCCTGGAATGCTTCGCCGCTTCCCGTATAATCGCCGCGCAACAGCCGCAGATAGCCGAGCCGGAACGCGCCGTCGCACCATTCCGGCGCCGCCTCCGGAATGCGCGCATACAGCTTTTCCGCCCAGTTGCGTTCGTTGAGCTGTTCCAGCACGAGCGCGAGATTCCAGAGCACGCCCGGTTGATCGGCGTCGAGTTCCAACGCCTTCTCGTAGCTCGCGCGCGCCGCCGGCAGATCGCTGAGCTCCTGATGCGCGACCCCCAGATTGAGATGAGTTTGCGCGGATTCCGCGTTCAGCGTGACGGCGGATTGATATGCCTGGGCAGCCTTCTGAAAGTTGCCCATCTTGTGATACGCCACTCCGAGATTGAACCAGTTCTCAAAACGATCGGGAGCCATTTCGCTCAGATTGCGGCAGTAGCGCGCGGCGGTCAGAAAATCGCCGTCGGCGAACGCCAGCGTAGCCAGCGCCTCCATGGCGACCGCGGAATCCGGCTGCAGTTCGGCGAGCATCGCGGCGTAGCGGCGGACCGAGTCGTTGTCCTTCTTCTCCAGAAACATCGCCACCAGATTGCTGAGCGCATCTTCACAGCGCGGATTGCGTGCCAGCACTTTGCGATAGTGCTCCACGGCTTCGGCGTGACGGCCGGTCTGCTGCATGGCGACAGCCTTGCCGAAGAGCGCCTGCTCGTGATCCGGGTAGAGCGTCAAATATTTTTCCAGCGGCTCCAGCGCCTGCGCCGGACTGCCGCTATGCAGCAGCGCTATGCCGAGCCCAAGAAGCGCATCCGTGCGCGTCGCGTCGATCTCCGAAGCCTTGCGGAAATGCTCCGCGCACTCCTTCCAGCGCTGCAGATTCCCGAGGCAGACCGCCAGGTTGAAGTAGCCGGTGCGATGCTTCGGTTCGGCTTCAACCAGCAGCGTGTACGTGGACGCAGCCTCGCTGAAATCCTGCATCTCATACTGAATGTGCGCCAGAGCCGAATACAAAGCGGGATCGTGCTCACCACCCTCGATCGCCTTCGTAAGCATGCGGGCGGCGCTTTCACGCTTGCCTTCCAGATGCAGCGACACCGCCTTCGACAGTGTTTTGTTCTGCCGTTTGGGGCTGCGAATTTCCTCGATGGAAGTGACTCCGGGCGGCATAGCCGGTGCGTTCGATTCGGTTCTTACGATCTCCATGGTTGCGTCCTCCTAGAGAATTGGGTTGGCATCTCGGCCGGGGCCAATGCGTAGTCCTCGCGGCGCGGCGCCTTTTGCGGCGCGGGTCCGGGCAGCGGAAGCGAGGGATCCCACAGCTCGGCCGTCGTATTGCTGCCATCGCCGAGCTTGCGCGAGATGTACGCGCAAACGCGGCCTAAGAAATCTTCGTTCTTGGCGACCTTCATCCAGTACAAGCGGGCACGCGAACCGTTTTCGGCGAAGAAGCCGACACCGCCCGACGGAAGCGTGTCGTCGATCCAGGTGTCGACTTCCTGGCCGTCCACGCTGGTCACCAGCTTATTGCCGCGCACATCCACGGCGACCTGAATCGGGCTGTTGTTGTGCACCATCACATTGAGCGGAATCGGCGCCGCTTTTCCGCGCTTGCCGTCCACTACCGGATAATGTTCGATCGCGATGATCGGCCGCAGCCCCGGCTGCACCACGCTGACCTTCATCGCGTAATAATTTTTCGCGTCGTGCGCGCGAACCGCCCATCCCATGGACTTCTGTTCGATCTGGCCGAAGAACTCCAGGCGGTAATCGGCGAAACCCAGCGAGGGACGGAAGAGCGCGAGCGCTCCGGTATTCACATAACCGTCGGCGCTGCGCGACCAACCGGCGGCCCACGATTTCGGCGACGTGCCCCAAGCTTCCATGCCGTTTTTGAAACTATCGGTAACGGTCGCCGATGCGCGGTTCGCGACGGCGCGGCGGAGACGGGCAACGGGCCCCGTGCCCTGCGCGGCAGGGATCTCTGCCATCGGTCCAGCGGCGGTCGTCGCTGTATCGTTGGACGGCCCTACGGCGGTGTCAACAGCAGAAACATCGCGGTTCACAGCCGGAGTCTGGCGTCCGATCCGAACGGCGCTGCTTCCGAACCACAGCATGCTACCGAGGACGATGCACGCGGCCGCCGCTTTGAACACCATCGCAGTCGCATTCGACTGGCGCCGGCGCGCTTCCGGCATGCGGAAGATGTCGGCGATGGAATTCGGATTGACCGGCTTCTTGGGCGTGACCGGCTCTTCGCGACGGTCGAAGATCGGTGTGACCGGGAGCGCCGGGATCACAGGATTGCAATCCGGAACGGACCAGTTGAGCGTGACGATCGGTGCGGCCGTGCTTCGTACACAGTGATACTCGAGCTGCACCACCGGGCCAACAGGCGCTTGCGACGGTATCAGCGGCTGATCCGCTTCATGCCGCACGATCGAGAGATCCGTTACCGGGAACATCGCGGCGATGCTCTCGGGTTCGGATTCGTCCGCTGCGCGTCCCATCGCAAATTGCGGCAGACGAGCTTCGGAACTGCCGAGCACCGGGACCGCGGCGAAAGCGGCCGACGGCATCGACTCCACGGCGCACGCTTCCAGCACGGGAACGTGCCCGCACTGCGGCATTGAGCCGTACGCGACTTCGCGGGCCGTGAGAGCAGGAGTCGCCGAACGCGGATGGCCGTTCTTCCAGTCGAGCTGCGATGCCGGGTCGGGGAACGCCAGCACCTTCTGCGACGCGGTGCGCGGAGGCGCCGGGGCGAGTGCCGCCGGGCGAAGCGTAAAGGCCGGGAGTTGCAGCGTCGCGGAGAAAGCCAGCGATCCGGCGGGAGCCGCGGAAATCAGGAAGCTCTCCACGGGCTGTGCGGCCGGCGAGGGCACAGGCGGCGCGCAAGCGGTCGCCTTGGTGCGCCGTTCGGCATCGGCGAGAAGCGTAACAGCGAATTGCGGCGAGCGCGGAATCGCAGCGGCTGCCGACCATTCGGTAGCGGCGGCGGCCACAACGAAGCGCTCCACAGCGGCGGGCTGCAGGACGCGTGTCGGAGGCGCCGTGCGGCGATCTACGATCGGAGCGACTGTCATTGCGACAGCGCGCGGCTGGTGCGCGGAAGCGGCCCACCGCGGATCCGCGACGGCAACGACGAACCGCTCCACGGCGGCAGGCTGAAGAACGCGCGTCGGGGGCGCCGTGCGGCGATCGGTAATCGGCGTGACGGTCAACGCTACTGCGCGGGGCGCGTGCGTGGAAGCAACCCACGCGGTTGCCGCCGCGGGAACGACGAACCGCTCGGCTGCCTGAGCTGCCGGCACGAGCACGGGACCCGCAATCGTCTTGCTGGACGGCGCAGGTTCGGCGATCGCGGTCAGTTCAAAAGCGGGCCCGATGGCGGCGATACGCGGAGCGGCCACAGGTTCGGCGGACGCAATGGATGCAACCATGCGCTCGACGGCTTGCGCTGCGGGCGACTGCACCAACCCTGCCATGCCTGGCTCGAAGGCAGCGCGCAAGGCGAACACCGGCCCCGTAGCGGCCGCGGCAAAAGCGACCTCTTGTGGCGCGGACGCCGCAAAGACCATTTGCTCTACCGGAGACGCTTCGGGCGCGATCGCGGGACCGGCCGTCTTCGTGGAAATACGAACAGGTGTGGAATCGATCAGCGCTTCAAAGATCGGCGCGCATTCGATGCGAGGCAGTGTGGCGGTAAGCGCCGCGGAGCCGGCTGCCGGGTTTGAGGTGGCTGGGAACGAGAAGTTTGCGGGCGAAGGACCGGGCAACTGCTCGAGCACCGTGCCGGCGAGCGGAGTCGCAGTCAGCGGCCACCAGCGGCGCGCCAACGCGATCGGCTGCGCAGCGTGCTCGAACTCAGCCACAGGCTTGGTCTCAACCGTCCCCGGTTTGACAGGGAACTGGAAGATAAACCCCGCAACTGGCGGAGGCGGAATTTCGGGTTCGGCAATCCGGCCCAGTGCCTTTCCCAGCCGCTCTCCATAACGCTTGCGATGAGAGGAGCTGCAAAATTCAGAGTCCCGGAGGTGCCGGATTGGACCAATTTCTTTACCGCAATATAAGCAGCCCAAGTAGCGCCTCAATTAATACTACAAGTACTAGTGGGTATTATAGCGTTGAAATGGGTCGGAATTTACACCGGGTATTTCCCTGGTATTTCCCATCTATTCGGTTATTTTTCAATAACTAACGAAGGTTATCGAATTTCATTAACCGGATCGATATCCACGGGGATTGCCGATAGTTTATCAATCGCGCGCTGCATTTGCGGCCCAATCACGCCATAAGTACTAAGCAAATGCCTTGCTTGTGCGTAGTTACCTTCAGCTTCCACCGTAAGGAGTTCATGCGTCAGATCGCGTACGGCGGCCTTGATTTTGGAAAAATCGACGGCGAACGTCCCGTCTGGCCTGGCGACGAAGCCGCCCTTCCCGGTGAGGTAGTTGAACTGCAACGCCATGCCTTTTCCGTGGGCTTCGGTGAGCCCAAAGCGGAGCGAGCGAAATGCCGACGCGAGAAAAGTGGTGTAGAGCTGATGTTCGGCGGCGGGTGAATGCGCCATTCCGTGATCGAACAGGTATTGCAGCATGAAGAGTCCGGTGATATCGGCCTTGGCTTCTTCGATCGCGCTGTACAGCTCCTTCATCTCCTGCCGTGGCGTGGTGGCACGCCCTGCCACTGTAATCTGGTGCGGGCCAATGCCGTGGCTCAGCTCATGCGCCAGAATGTGCATGAAGAAGGAATCGAAGCTGAGATCGCCCTGCGCGGACGCGGGCAGAACGCGCGCCGCGATCGGCTTCAGGTTGACATCGAATTTCGCCTGCTGGACGTTCTTGAGCATCACCCGCTTGCTGCCCTTCTGATTGATGACGCGCTCGTCGTTAGGCAGGTTGAAAGCCGCGGTGCGCACACCGTGGGCGCCATCGCCGGCGGCGTAGACTTCATTGACAACGCGAATGGGCGCCGATGCTCCCAGCTTCGGATTGCGGTATTTGGGATCGATCGGGAGGTTATTTTCCACCTCCTGCAAGTGCGCGGAGAAGTCTTTCAGCCGCGTCGACTCACGATCGTCGCGAATCGTGATGTACGCTTCGAAGCCCGCCTTATATCCGAAAAGTTCGTCGTTGTATGTCTCGTAGGGGCCGATGGTAATATCCAGCGGCGCGTCGAGATCCATCCAGGCGAGGTCGCTCTCGTAATAGTCATTGGAAAGAAAGGCGGCGGCGCGGAGGTTGAGATAGCGCTTCAACGATGCGTTGGTAGTGAGCGCAGCAGCTTCCCGCAGCAGTCCGGCTGCATTCTGCAGATCCTCGTGGTACTCCTGACTGTACGGCACCGCCTTCAGTGCGCGCCCATTGCGGCGGATGACGGTGAAGAAGCCTTCGGCGTCTTTGCGCTGCGCTTCGGGCAGTGTCTTGACCCATGCTTCAAACTCCTCGCGGGTCATATCCGCGGGATAGAAATTCGCGCCCAGCGGTTTGCGCTCGGGAACGCCGGGCAGGAAGGCAGTGTGTCCATCAAGATCGCTCCACGGACCTTTGTTCAGCCAGAAGTAATGCAGGCGCGCCTGACCGAGCGGCGTAGTATCGCGCTCGAGCTGGCGATAGAGCGCGCGATCGCCGCTCCAGAGTTGATCCATGAAGAGGTAGTTGAGCACGCGGGCAGCATCGGTGAGTTTGTGGAGCGCGCCGCGGTCTCCCGGCGATAGCTGGCTTTCGTCGTATTGCAATTTCACGGGCGCGAAACGCGCGATCATTTTCTGAAGCTGGGCAAGGTCCGGCATAACAGCGGCGGCGGCCGCGAGCACGGCGAAGAGCAGAGCCGGCGGCGCAAGCATTTTCCTCATCGCTTTCATGTTGGCACATGCCGGAAGCGCGTGTGCACGCGCACCGTGGCGCGGCAACTGCACCTTACCGCCAAAAAGGCGGGCGATAGACAGGTAAGCGTCCGCCTGACAGCACACGAAGGAGAGAGAAGTCTATGAAACACCGATTTTCGTATCTGCTACCGGTGGCCCTGGGACTCGCCGGCGTAATTTACGCAGCCGTAACAACGGATTATGACCACCACGCGGATTTTGCGAAATACCGAACATATAACTGGATCGGAGTGCGCGCCGGCAATTCGCTCTGGCAGGATCGCATACAGAGCGCTGTCGATAGCGCCCTTTCAGCGCATGGCTGGCAGCGTTCGGATTCCGGCGGCGACGCGGCAGTATCCGCGTTCGGACGTACGCGTGAGCAGGACACCATCCAAACGTTCTACGACGGCTTCCCGGGCTGGGGCTGGCGTGCCGCATGGTGGGGTGGCGGCATTGGCACCGCAACCACGCAGGTCTTGCCGCAGAAGGTCGGCGACCTCACCGTCGATATCTTCGATGGTGGGTCGAAGCAACTGATCTGGCGCGGCGAAGCAAGCGAGAGCATCTCTTCGCACGATCCGGAAAAGAACGATAAGAAATTGGACCACACGGTCGACGATATGTTCAAACATTTCCCGCCGAAAGCAAAAGGATAGCAGCGCAACGTGATTCATCTGCCATTTCCGGGTGGCTGCGTCGGGCAGCCACCCTTTTTTTGTCTCACCGGGCGGGCGCGGGTTGCGGTCCGCCGTGCGGCGCGTCGGCTTTCCGGCTGCGGCGAATCCATCCGATCACGGAAATGATGCTGCCCACGATGAACAGCGCAATGAGCCCGATCATAATGCCGCCAACCACACCGCTCTCCGCCCATCGAAGGATGCTGCGGCCAAACAGCAAAGCCAACACACCGAGCGCCGTGAAGCGCACCATGCGAGCGATGCCGACCACAAGCAGCATACGGCGGCGTGGATATTGCAGCGCCGCGGCAGCCATGACGAACGGCGTGAACGGAAACGGCGGCGGCGCGATGGAGGCGAAGCTCAACGCCCATGCAGCATTCTTTTCAATCTTGCATTTCACGTAATCCAGCCGCTTGCGCGAGAGATGCTTTTCCAGCCCGTGTTCGCCCACCGGGCGCAAGACCAAATCCACCAACAGGCATCCAAGCACCGACCCGACGGTCGACATGGCGGCGTAGTACAGCATCTGGCCGACGCTGCGATTGTGCGCCGTCATCGCGACTACCAGCAGGTCATTGCCGAGCGGAGCGAACAGGAACGATGAATCCAGAATCCCGAGTACGAGCAGGCCGGGACCGCCGAATTTCCAGAAAAAGACCAGGAGGACGTGAGTTAAATGTTTCATTCGTCGCCGGTTGGTTTGGGGAACACGTTTCGCGCCAAAGCCCTGGCCCGCGGTTCCAGTGCGGTCATGAAGCATACAGACCCGGGATGCGCCTCGGAGGGAATATGGGGGAGGAGGGGCGATGAGTCCGCACCAGAGCTTTACGCGAATCCCACTACAGGCAGGGAGCGAGCTGCGCATCCGCAACAACGGCGAAATCAGCGTCAGCAATCCGACCATCGAAGGGGAACCGGCACTCGATGCAGCCGATGCGGTGCTCGATTACCGCTTCGACAGCCAGACGGGCGAACATGTGATCCGGTTGCGGACGCCCGAACCTGGAACCAGGAACAGCCGCCGCGGGGAACGGCAGTGAAGCGGCCTGCTCTTGCGATTTTGTTTTTGGCGGCGGCGCTCACCGGATGTGGCGGGCGCGAGCCCAATCCCTACCGGCAGCAGGGAAATCCGAATGGCCAGAATCCGCAAGGAACGCCCGCCGACCGCACCGGCGGATCCAAGAACGGAACAGATGACGGAGCTGGCGGCGGCCGTGGGAAGAATCTCGCTCCCGCGGATCAGGCCAATCCCAACGCAAAAAAGTAGTGAGACCGCGGAAACAATCGGCGCGCTGCCGGTTTAGTGGATGAGTGGACCGGGAGCGGAAAGCATCACGAACAGATTCCAGACCACCAGGGCTGAATACCAGTAGGCGGCCCATCGCATCAATTGATACCGCTTCCAGTAGACGCAAACGCCGCCCAAGCCAAGAGCTACAACCTTCGACACGGCGACGCCGAGAGCCGGGCCGCCATGCATCAGGACGCGAATGAACGGGCTCGCTTCGGCCGCCCCGAGTTTGAATCCCACAAGCGTGGTCAGCAGATCCAAAAGCTGTAAATAAACAAATAATTGAATGGTGGACACGTTCGTCTATTTCCCTAACAACTTATCGGCGTGATCCTGAAATCAGTTTAGCGTCTCACCCGAAAAAAACCAGGACTAGTTAACACACTTTGTACTACTAAAGGTAGCCTGTTGCAGTACAAAAGTAAGGGTGTTGGGCTACGGATCACAATAGGGGTTTGCTAAATTGGTGTCGGTGACACCCGCCGGCACGAGTCCCTATTTATTGCAGCAGGCGACCGGCAGGCGATTCTCCCTGACGGACGGCCAATCGTGGGCCGTGGGCCGCGGCGATGGATGCGCCGTTATGCTGGAGAGCCGATCGGTGTCGCGCCTGCACGCACTCATTCAACGGCGGGACGCGGGAGATTTTTCGCTGGTCGATCTCGGCAGCCGCAATGGATCGTTTCTCAACCAGCGCCGCGTGAGCATTCCGCAAGTTCTCAAGGATGGCGACTGCCTCACGGTGGGCGATCAGGAACTCGTGTTTCGAAATCCGCAGTCGGCCCCGGGCGCCGCGCGAATGCTGCCGGATCTGCGCAACGAACCGACTACCGCGCTGCATACGCACTCGCTTACCACCATCGTCGTAGTGGACATTCGCGATTTCACGCCGCTGGCACGAACGGTTCCCGAAAGCGTTCTTTCTCAAACCATCGGTACGTGGTTCTTGCGCGTGGGACAGATCGCGGAGAAGCAAGGAAGCTGGGCGCAGAAGTATATCGGGGACGCCATGATGGCCGTGTGGGTACACGACGATCACTCGCGCATGAGCGGGGACCTGCTGCGCGCCCTCAGAGCGGTGAGCGAGATCAATGCGGTCACCTCCGCGATTCACCTTACCCTGCCCCTCCCTGCTCCCCTGCGTATCGGCGCGGGCGTCAACACCGGGCCCGCGATTGTCGGGGGCGCCGATTACACGGCGCTGGGGGACACCGTTAACGCCGCGTTTCGTTTGGAAGCGGCGACCAAGGACATCGGCATCGCAGTGGCGCTCGGCGAAGGCACGCACCAGCAATTGCAGGACCCCGCGGGAGCGTTTCAGAGCCGCGCGGTCACGCTGAAAGGCTACGATTCGCCCATGCCCGCCTGGACGATTTCTTTCGAGGATCTGGCCACCTTTGTGGGCCCCGCATCATCGCACTGAGGCTTCGCCCAAAATCGGCTTGTGCCGCATTCAAACGCACTCGCACCCCGGCACCGTTTACCGCTCCCTCACGGCGTTGTATAAAAAACTCGAATTGCTTTTGCCACATTCAAACGCACTCGCACCCGCGGAACGTTTACCGCTCCCTCACGGGGTCGTGAAAAAATATCGAATCGCTTTTGCCACATTCAAACGCACTCGCACCCCCGGCACCGTTTACCGCTCCCTTACGGTCACGGCTCCGTATCTAGTTAATTCTGCTAACGGAGCCGTGACCGTGAGGGAGCGGTAAACGGTGGATCGAAAGGCGAATGAAGTCCGACGAGAAAAGGTCGGAAATGCGAGTGCGTTTTGCCCTAATTCAGCGACTGGGCGACCGTATCTTCCATGCTGTCTTCCAGCGAGTTGACGCGCCGCTCATCCCTGTAGATAAACACAAAGAAAACGACGGCCGCGGCCACGAGAGTCCAACGAACCACTGGCCGCGGCCGTGCCGCCGCGAGCATCGCGCACAGGCACACCCCCACGCCGAGCGACATGCGTTCGGCGACGAAAATGACCGTGTGATCGAAGCCTGGCAACAGCACCGTCGCGGGGAGGAGCGCCACCGCGGCGGTGCTGAGCACACACATTTGAAACGCTGCGCCGGAGACCACTTTACGCGGACCCGTCTGGTGCAGCAGATCAAGAAACAAAACACCCCATGCCAACAGAATTCCGATCCCCACCAGATTGTACTTCCCGTTCATAGCCGCGATCGGCATTTGCACACCCGCCCATATCGCGTTCATGGAGGAGGCACCATGGACGGATCGCGCAGCAATCAGGAAGCAGATCAGAATGATGCAGAGAATGCCGGCGGAAATGTAGCTGCGGTTCCGTGCGCTCACGCGCTTCGCCGCCCAAAGATACAACACAATGCAAACGGCCCAGGCAGCCGGCAGAGGATGCGCGGTGTACGCCAGCACCAGCACCGGCAGAGCGATGGCCGCGCGCTTCGGCCGGCTTTCGCAAACCAGCGCCAGCACCCAGAAACAGAGTCCCAGGCTGAGATAAAAATTGAAGAAGCCCATATGGAACACCCAGCCGTAGGCAAGCACCGCGATCGACGGCAGTAAGTGCCACGGGCGGCTTTCCGCGCCGCTATCGCCCTGACGCCGGTAATCGATCTGTTTGGCCGCGCAGACGAACGCAAAGGCCCCCCATACGAAGATGAGGACCATCGCCGATACGCACAGCCGCTGACCGATTTCCGGACCGAACAGGCGCACAAAGCCGGCGAGCAGCGCATCGAACAGCACGTTCGTGGTGGAAACCGCTTGCAATCCCTGCCACCGGCCGCTCTCCATCCACTGCGCGAACCAGCCATAATCCATCGGGCTGCTGAGATCCGCCCCATGCATGCGAGGCTGCCAATAACAGGGAGCCAGAAAAACCAGCGATAGCAGCACGCAACAAATGCGCAAGCCGGCCGGAGTGGCGGCCCAGCGCTTCCACCGTGAGAGGAACCAATCCATTACGCGTGCGCCTCCAGGCGCAAGTGCTGAAACAGCGGAATCAGTTCGAACGGCGTAGCCACCGAAGCGATGCTCTCTCCGGTTTGCACGATGTTGTTTTCCAGAATGCGGCCATCGTCAATCGCGGCGAACCGCAGATAGCGGATACCCAGTGGATCGATGCACATGATGCGGCACGCGGTAGCATCCACGGCTACCGGGTCGCTGCCTGCGACGATCACGCCCGCGTGCTTGGGAGTGCCTTGTATCGGTCCGTTGCCCTCCATGCCGGTAATGCCGTCGATGATCGCGAAATGGCGGGGGAAGGCGGCGTGCAGGTCCGCGATGCATTCGTCGATGCCCGCCCAGTGAAGAGGATTCTTCGGCCAGCCATAGACACCGCTCGGCACGGTGCCGAAAAGATTCTTCATCGATAGAGTCGTGCCCACCCAATGATGGGTCTTCATCTTCGGCATGGACACCAGCAGGTCCGCGCCCAGCGCCGTATTGGGAAGATAGAGCTTGGAAAGGCGTGAAAGCTTGCGCGGCGGATCCACGCGCGTCACGTCGTCCAGGTTGAGGTCCACGAAATCGTCTTCGAATTTCGGCACGGTATTGAAATAGCCTGCGGCGTCGGCCAGGTCCAGCGTGTTGCGGCGGTGGCCCGGACCTTCGGCGATCCGGACACTCGCGGCGCCGAGCGCGCGGAATGCTTCATAAGTCGCATGAACCAGAAGCGGATGGGTATTGACGCTGTTGCCCGGCTCGAACTCCACCAGGTTCGGCTTGAGGACAATGTTGCGGCCGCGGATGTCCAGGTCATGGCTGGCAATCGTGCGCCGCATTGTGTCGTAGAGGCTTTGGTCGTAGGCCGGCGCACGGACCACGGACACCTTGGCGGGCGGCAAGGGCGCGGCCGCCTGATTCTGGCAGCCGGCGGTTACGACTGCCGCGGCCGCGCCGCCGGCGATCAGGAAGTCGCGTCTGGTAAGGTTTGAGCTCATGTCAGGCACCGAAGTACTGGCGGCCGGATCCGCCGGCGGCGAGCACCACCTGCATCGATGTTTCGGAAATGGTGCGGCAGGAGATTTCGCCGGGCGGAGAGAAGCTGCTCGGAAGCTGGCCGTGCGCGCGAAGGCCGAGGCTCAGCCAGTTGAGAGCATCGGCGGACCGGCACTGTCCCAGAAACTCGCGCGCGACCGCCAGAGATTCGTCGAGTTTTGGGGAGGTGGCGCCGCGCAGCGCCGCCAAAGCCATACCGGTAGTTTCCGGGTATGCGTGCGATGCATAACCGAGCGCGTTGGCGCTGCCGTGATTCCACCCTCCGCCCTTGCAGGTGTGCCGCAGCAGGAACGTCTGCCCCTTGCCGACGCGTTCGGCGATCTCTTTGGAGGGGTGCAGCGCCTGCTGCTTCTGTAAAGCGATAACGGCGAGCGCCGTCGGGCCCACCCACGCCGCGGTGCCCGGGAACCAGGGCCACCCGGGAAAGTCTCTGTCCGGCAGATCGGGATTTCCCAGCAGCCATTCGCGGACGCGATAGAGCCTTGTGCTTTCGCGGCCGCGCATGTCCAGCAGCCACTCGATCGCGCTCTGGTGGTATCGCTCGCCCAGATATTCCGGCGGCAGCAGCGCGACCAGTGCCGTCACCCAGGTGCTTTGGTCAACTCCCGCACGGGGCGCCCAGCCGCCGTCGGAGCGCCGTACGCTGCGTATCCAGCGCAGTCCGCGGCTCGCGGCTTGCGTCTCCCCTCCTGAAAGCAGGGCCAGCACGGCGTAGACCGTGGGTTCCACCCAGGATCCGCCGCGCACGTACGGCCAGCCGCCGTCCGAATTCTGCTTATCGACCAGATTGCCAACCATAGAACAGAGTCAGATGACGGAGCCGGACCAGTGAGGCCGCCTCATCGGACTAGCTTCCCTGCCGTCGTTCGATCGCGGCTCCGCCAGCTACGAGAGGGCACTACCGGATCACGCGGCGCCTTCGCCGCCGGGAGAGCAGCATCACGAGCGTGACACCCGCCCCCAACCAGATTGCCCCTTGCATTGCCAAATTCATACCTTCGCTCTTTCTCCTTAACTGTGTTGCGGGTGCGGCGCAGCCCACGGCTGCGCCCGCGGTACACTTACCGCTGCGTGCGGCGCGTACGGCGCCGGCGCAGGAAGAGGTACATTGCGCCACCGGCAACCAGCCAAATAACGCCCTGAATCGCTGTTGGGTTCATCGTTTCCTCCTTCTCCCTATCCCGAGATGGACTTCATCATCGGGAAGAGGTATTTGAAAATCTGTAGAATCCCGGGACCGGCCGCGACGATCAACATCGACGGCAAAATGAAAAAGAAAATGGGGAACACCAGCTTCACACCCACTTTCCCGGCGCGCTCTTCCGCTTCCTGGCGCCGGCGGGTCCGCAAAAAGTCCGAGTGGTTGCGCAAACTCTCGCCCATGCTCGTGCCGAACCGGTCGTTTTGAATCAGAATGGCCACCAGTTTCTTAACTTCTGATTCGCCGCACCGTTCGGCGAAGTTGCGCAACGCTTCACTGCGCCGCTTGCCCGCGCGCATTTCAAGAGTGACCAGTGACATTTCTTCGCTGAGCTGCGGATGGCTCACCTGAAGCTCGCGCGCCACGTGTTGAATCGCCTGATCCAGACCGAGACCCGCTTCCACGCTCACCACTAACAGGTCCAGTGCGTCAGGCAGCGATAGCCGCAGAATCTCCTGCCGTTTCTTGGCCTTCTTCTCGAGCCAAAAACGCGGCAGAATCCAACCGGCCGAGCAGGCCGAGAACAGCATGGCCACGCGCATCATCGGCGGCTGGTTCTGCATGTTGCCTTCGAACATCAAGGCGATCACCAGCATGGCGAGCGTCGCCATAATGCGGATGCCGTAGTACACCGGAACCGCGGTTTCGCTGCGGAAGCCGGCGCGAATGAGATCCGCGCGCAGCGTCGCAACTTCGGTATCCGAAGAGGGCATGCGCGAGCCGATCTGCTGCAGCACCGTCACGATGGTGCTGGCGCCCGGTTCATCGCCGCTATCGGAGATCACGGCGTCATGCTTGCGATCCGCCGTGATTACGGGCCGGCCGAGCTGCTTCAGAAACTTTCCTGGCTTATAGAAAACGCGGTATCCCACCCAGGTGAGCAACACCATGAGCATCAGGAACGCGCATATCGAAACTGCCGCCGGGTTATTCATATCAAACTTTGATATTGATGATCTTCTTGATGAAGAAATTCCCCAGAATCTGCGCGGCGATGGCGCCGCCGATCATATATTTGCCCGTTGAATCTTCGGCCATGCCTTGCAGGTAGCCGGGAGCGACCACCAGCAGCGCCAGCATCGTGCCGACCGGGAGCAAAGTCAAAATTGTCGCCGTCAACCGGCCGTGCGCGCTGGCCGCTTTCACCTGCCCCTTGAGGCGGAAGCGTTCGCGGATGACATACGCCAGGCGCTGCAGAATTTCACTCAAATTGCCGCCGGTCTGCTTCTGCAACAGCACCGACGAAGTGAAGAAGCGGACGTCCAGCAGCGGCACGCGCTCCGTAAAATTGCGCAGCGCGACGTCCAGCGGCGCGCCCAGGTTCTGCTCATTGAACAGCGTGCGGAATTCCTGGCCGAGCGGATCCGGCATTTCTTCGCCGAGCATCTCCAGGCTGATGGAAAACGCGTGCCCGGCGCGCATCGAGCGAGCCAGAAAATCCAGCGACTCCGGGAACTGCGATTCCAGCTTATCCATGCGCTTCTTGCGTTTGTGCCGCACATACAGGTAAGGCGCAAAGCCAAACACAGTGGCCACGACGATCGCCGTCGTGGGACCGTTCATCAGGAACGGGAGCAGCGCGCCGATGCCCAGGCCGGGGACCATCGCAAGCCCCATCGCCGCCAGCAAACGGGTGGACGACCAGGTCAGGCCGGCCTGTTGAATCTGCTCCTGCGCGTGTTTCGTGAATTGGAAGTTGCGGACGATGCCCTTGAGGCCGCCGGGCTTATCGCTTTCCAGTTCTTTCAGCAGGTTGGTTTCGGCGACGACGGTATCGCCCGCCGCCGTGGACAGCATCCCCGCCACCTGTCTCTTGCGCTTCGCGTCGAAGAACTTCAGCCCCACGCTCACGGCGAGCAGAATGAGCGCGAAGACGACGACGAACGCGACTACGACACCAAGCCCCATCTAGCCGATCTCCACCACGGTCTGGAACATCTGCGGCGGCAGCGCAATGCCGCAGGATTTCAACCGCTCGTAGAATTTGGGCCGGATACCCGTTGCGCGGAACCGGCCGAGCACGCGGCCGTTTTCCGTGATGCCGGTTTTTTCGAACAGGAAAATGTCCTGCAACGTAATGATGTCCTGCTCCATGCCGACCACTTCGGTGATGTGCGTGATGCGGCGGGTGCCGTCGCTGAATCGCGATGTCTGCACGAACAGGTCGACCGCCGAAGCGATCTGCTGCCGGATCGAGCGGATACCCATGTTCGCGTTCGCCATGCCGACCATCACTTCCAGGCGGCCGAGTCCGTCACGCGGGGTGTTCGCGTGAATCGTGGTCAGCGAACCATCGTGACCGGTGTTCATGGCTTGTAACATGTCCAGCGCTTCTTCCGATCGGACTTCGCCAACGATGATGCGGTCCGGTCGCATACGGAGGGCATTGATGACAAGATGCCGGATGTGAATCGCGCCGGTGCCTTCCACGTTGGCCGGGCGTGTTTCCATGCGCGCCACGTGCGTCTGCTGCAGCCGCAGTTCGGCGGCGTCTTCGATCGTCACGATGCGCTCATCTTCCGGAATGTAGGAAGAGAGCGCGTTCAGCAGTGTCGTCTTACCGGAACCGGTGCCGCCGCAGATCAGAATGTTCAGCCGGGCTTTCACGCAGCCCTTCAGCAACTCCAGCATGCCTTCCGTCATGGCCAGTTTCGCCACCAGGTCTTCGCCCTTCAGCGCATGGCGGCCGAAACGGCGGATGGAAAGCAGCGGGCCATCCACCGCGACCGGCGGAATGGCTGCGTTCACGCGGGATCCATCGGGCAGGCGCGCATCCACCAGCGGCGACGATTCGTCCACGCGCCGTCCGACTCGCGAAACTACTTTTTCGATGATGCGCAGCAGATGCGCGTCATCTTTGAATTCGACTGGAGTCCGGTACAGTTTGCCGCCGCGTTCCACGTATACCAGGTGGGGCGTGGTGACCAGAATATCGCTGACCGTCGGATCCTGTAGCAGTGGTTCCAGCGGCCCCAGTCCAAAGACCTCATCGAGAATTTCTTCGATGACGCGGTCCTTCTCCACCAGGCTGAGAGGCGTTTTCTCTTCTTCCACCAGCTTGGCGACGGCCGCGCGAATTTCCGCGCGCACGCGCTCGCCTGCCATGGAAGAGAGAGCTTCCAGGTTGATGCGATCCAGAAGTTTTCGGTGAAGCGTGAACTTCAGCTCCTGGTATTCAGGGGTATAGCCCTCGCGGTTAAAGAGGCGGTTTACCCAACCCGTTTCGCGGTTTTCACCCGTTCTCGATACTGGATCTAATGCAGCAGCCATAGTCGTCGATTTCCTTTATTTGGTTCCCACGAATGACAGGAACCGGGGTTTCTTGGCGGTCGACTTCTCTTCCTGCAAATTAGCCAGCTTCAGGGCCAGCCGGGTAATGTGCTTCCCGAGGTCGCTGGAACGGTTGAGCATGCGGCCTTCGGCGTACGTCTCGTACAGCTCGGGGTAATCGTTCGGAATCATGCAGAAAATGGGCACGCCGAGCATCTTTTCGAGTTCGCCGGGCGTGATGTCCAGCCGTTTCGGTGAGCGGTTGAGGATCAGTTTGATTCTGTTCTTCCCGAAGCCGCTATCCAGCAGCGTCTGGATAATCTGCTTGCTCTGATGCAGCGCCGGAACTTCCAGCGTGGTGACCAGGCAAACCTCGTCGATCTCTTCCAGCGCCGCCATGGCCATACGGCTGAGGCTGCGGCCCAGATCCACCAGCGTCCAATCGTAGTGCGGGCGGGCGAAGGCGATCACGTGCCGCACCTGGTCGTCCTTCGGCTGCTGCTTGGAAGCCAGGGCCAGCGGCGAGGAGACGATTTCCACTCCGGGAATGCCGTTGGAGACCAGCGCCTTCCAGTAGTGGAGATCCAGGCGATGCAGGTTATTGACCGCATCCAATATGGAGTACACCGATTTCGTTTTGGTGATGAACGCGATCATGCCGGCGTCGAGATCGAGATCGGCCAGCAGGACCTTCTGATTCAGGCGCCCGAGTTCGGAAGCGACATGCGAGACCAGCGTCGTGGCGCCGCATCCGCCTTTGGCGGACATGAAACCGAACGCTTTTCCGCCGCCCTTAGTCGCGCCTGCGCGCCGGCTGCGTTCCGCGGACCGCTTTTCGAGCGCCCGCTTCAGCGTGTCCTGCAGCGGCGGATAGAGATACTCGTTGATGCCCGCGCGCAGCGAAGCGAGAATGGCTTCGGAGTCCGCGCTCGTATTGAGCGCGATGAGCATGGGGTCGCCGCACGCGTTGCGAATGGATGTGACAAGATTCTCCAGCGGCTCTTTCCAACCGCTGATATCGACCAGTACAACGTCCGGACGCATCCGCTCGAGCCGGTCCAGAAAGTTGCTGACGTCACCGACGTCCTGGTGTTCAACGATGATGCGGAAGGGCAGCTCTGCGAGACAGGATTGCGCCTGGTCCCACAGATCGCGGTTCTCGATTGCCATTCCGATCGTCAAAGGGTACATAGCTGTTTTTCCGTGTCCTAGTGCTTCACCGCGGGAGCGGAAGGAGTTCCGCCTCCCGAGCCCTGCGGGGTTCCGGGCGGCATACCGCCCGATTGGCCTGCATACGGGTCATTCGATCCATTGTTGGAATTGCCGTTGGGCAGTGGCGACTGCTGGCCTTCCTTCTGTTTTTGCAGGATCAGTTGCTCGTACGGCATGCTCGATTCCGTCGGATGGACGGGCACGGGACCGGTTTTGTCCATGCCGGGATGCTCCATGGGCAGTTTGGTGTTGTCCGGCATGAACGGCGTGGGGTACTTGAGTTCCGTCGGCGCGGTGCCCGCGGGCAAAGGCCGCACCAGCTCAGGCGTGATGATCACCAGCAGCTCGGAGTTGTTCTTGGTGACCTGTTTGCTCTGGAAGAGTTTGCCGAGAATCGGAATATTGCCGATTCCGGGAACCTTCGAAAAGGTCTCCTGCACCTGTTTGTCCAGGAGTCCTGCGATCATGAAGCTCTGTCCGGCTTCCAGTTCCACTTCCGTCACCACGCGGCGCGTGGAAAGACCGGGAATGGTGAAACCGGAGATGGTTACGGAGTTGGCGAAATCCAGCGAACTCACTTCGGGCGCCACCTGCAGGCGGATCGTTCCGCGCGGCGTGATGGTCGGCAGGAAGTTCAAACGGATACCGTATTCCTTGAAGGCCACGGTTACCGTGGTCGCCCCGGCGCTCGGCTGAATCATCGGATAGGGATACTCGCCGCCCGCCAGGAAGCTGGCTTGCTTACCGTTGATGGCGAGCACGTTCGGCTCGGCCAATGTCTCCAGCAGGTTCTTGTTTTCGAGCGCGGTGATTACGGCGCCCAGGTTGATATCCGGGCGCGCAAGCAGGATGTTGGCAACGCCGGAGATGGTCAGCGGTGGCTTCCCCGTGGCGCTGATCGGACTCCCCGTGCCGATGGCCGTGCTTTGATTGAAAGCCGCGGACGCGATGTTGATCCCCAGATTCTGGCTGGCGGACCGGTCCACGTCCGCAAACCGCACCTTCAGCAGAATCTGCGGCTCTTCGGTGGGCACGTCCACCCGAAGCAGGTTTACAGTCTTGGGCGAGAGCGTGCTCGCGATGGCCATCACGCGATCGGCCGCAACCACATCCTTCACTGTGCCGCGGACGAAGACGGTTTCGTTATCGAACGTGACATTGATATCGGCGTCCGGAAAATCGCGCGCGATCTGCTGGCGGACTGCATCCAGGCGATACGGGCTGGGGCGCACGGTGAGTTCGTACACCAGGCGGCTGCCGCCTTCCTGCCATACCATCAGGGTCGTAATGCCCGGAGCTTTTCCAGTGACCAGCACTTGCTTGGGATCGATAGCCACGCCGTCGGCGAGGTCGCCGTTGGCGATATAAATTCGCTGGATGCGCAGCGGGCTGTCAATGGTGATGGACATGCCGATCGTGACGATCAGCTTGCCGGGCGTGCTCGGAGCGGCCGCCGGCTGTGTTTGCTCCGTCGCCGCGGCGGCTTTATCTTGCGTCGGGTGAATAATGTCTATCGGGCGAACCGGCTCATCGGCGCGCACCAGAATGCTGGATGTCAAAAGCAGAGACGCCAGCAACAATCCTTCGAGCAGGCGGGAAGTCTTCATTTGCCGGACCCTCCGGGGTTATTGAAAGTGGCTTCGGATTTCCTGGTGCCCGAGATGATTTCCATCACGAAGGGCTTTTCCTTTTCTGCGGGCATCGTCACGCGGGGCGCAGGCATAGGCATCACGCGCTCAACGCGCCGGGGGGCCGGCGGTTGCTCGTCGCTGCTGGCCTTCAGCTTAGTGCCGTCAAAGAGTTGTCTGACAGCGGTCCCGGCCGTCTTCGAGAGGTCCCGGTCCAGCGGATTGCGCAGGACTAACTGAATCGTGGTCATGTTGGAAGCAAGGCTGAGCTGTTCAGCCTGCTCGGGCGTGACCAGGAGGTTGACTACCTGCACCAGCACCGGTTTGCCTTCCGCGTCTTTCTTAAAGTCCTGTCCGGCGGAGAGCACTTCAATGTTCTGCAACAGAGTTTTTGTGATCTGTCCCAGGCTGCCGTCGCCGCCCGGCTTGTTTCCGGAGATGAGCACGTCCACTCTCATACCCGGCACAACAAAGCCCGCGACGCCCACCACGTCATTGACGCGAATGGCCACCGCGCGCATTCCGGGAGGAATCATGGAAGCCAGTCCGCCGCCGGCGCCTTTCGGGGCCAGGCGCGATTCGATGAGCGGTTCCTTGGCATAAATGGTGGTCGTAACGCCTCGGCCGACCACGTCCTGCATCTTGAGGACGGCTCCGGCGGGAATGACTCCCGGCCAATCGGAGAGCTTGATGTCTTCCTCTTTTAGAACCGTGCCCACTTCCAGATCGCGAGCGGCCAACACCACTTTGGTAGTCACCGGCGCCGCCGCCTTGGTGGTTGCTGGCCGGTTAATTAACAACCGGTAGAGCAACAGGCTGGCGCCGGAAGCGACTACGAACGCGAACAGCAGTACTCCGACAAATCTCTTATTCATGCGAGTTCCTAAGTCACTCGGCAGTTCAGCGCCATCGTAATCGCCGCTTAGGTCAGGTAAGCGGCGCTAGATCGCCGCAACGCGCCTCCGAATGTTTTCTTGCTTACGCGCTGCGGCCGAATTTCCGGGGCCCAAAATCCCCGCCGGCAAACTGCCCGGCAGAGAGGGGCATGTCGCACGCCGATGGCATCCACGGCGACATGCCCCCGTTCTGTTGACTAGCTAGCCTGCGAATTCGCGGCAGTGAGCTGGCTGTTGGTGGTGTTCCAGATTCCAGCGATGCTCTTGCCGGATCCGAGGAAGAGGGCAGCCGACGCCAGGGCGACGAAAGCCATGAGCAGGGTGTATTCGATGAGGTCCTGGCCCTGTTCATCATTCCAAAAGTTGCGCAAAAAGGTCATTGAGGTTGCTCCTATGTTTTTGTTTTGTTGGTTGCGATCCGTAGATCGCTGGCTTGGGTTTTCGTGATCTCGCGATCACGGGTTTCTCCGCCGCCATTTGCGACGGAAACTGGTTTAGCCGCGGCCTTGCCGGCCGGGCGGAACACCACCGCGACGCCGTCGTCATACACGACGCGCCAGTGCGGGGATTCCTTGAGCGCGCCGCACAACGGCGAGCTCGGAGATATGAGAACGGTATCGACGCCAAATCGCGCCAGCGTCTTTTCCCAGCCGACGTTCACGTTCAAAACGTCCAGGTACTTCTGACCGAATTCGGCGCCGTAATAATCGCTGCGGCCGTCGGTGAACACGCGAGTGCGGGGATAAAGGCTAAAGATGAGATAGTCGCCCCACTGATCCGAAGTGAAAATATGCGCCGTGGGGTCTGCCGCGAGAGTGGCCGCGGCCTTCACCGGGAATGTCTTCGGGCTGAACTCCGGACGGAACGACGCCGGCGGGTGAGGCGCCGTAACCAGCGCGGCCACGAACAGAATCGCTGCGATGCTCACGAGGTGATAGCGGCCGACGGCGTCGGTTTCCGTCAGGTCCGCCGCGACGCTATTGAATTTCGCGGCGGCCCTGCGCAGCCAGGCGGCGATATTAGTTTCGGGCAGCCGCGCCAGCCACAGTTGCACATCGGCGGCGGCGGGAGGCGCGGCAATCAGCATGAAGATCGGCACGTTGCGGATCGAAAGGAGAGCCGCGTGGGCCCACATCGCGATCAGCAGCGGCTGTATGTACTCGCCCTTGCCGGCGTAGCGAACCGCCGCGATCGTACTGATCAGCAGCATCGCTTCAAAGAAAATCGCCAGCGGATGATGGAAATTAACGGATAAGAATTCGACGATGTGCTGCGACTGGTACGGATCGAGAAGGTATTCGACAACGTGCTTGTGCAGCTTATAGGTGTACGGATTCACCAGGCTGGCTGCCAGGCAGGCCAGCGAAGTCGCGATGTAAGCTCCGGCGCGATGCAGAGCCGGTCCGCGTTCGTCGCTATTCGGCGTGAGGACGGCCTTCAGCAGCTCGCCCGCGCCGTATGCGCCGATCATGATAATGCCCACGAAGAATCCGCCGTGCAGGTTGGTCCACAGAATGGTGGCCGCAGGCAGCATGGCCAAATAAGGAATCCCACGCCAGGAAGTGCGGCCTTCCCTCACCCGCTCCAGAGCGTGGTAATAAAGGACGACAAATACGAGAGTGAACAGGTGCGGCCGCGCCAGCCAATGCACCGACGAGCTCACCGCCGCGGTCAGCGTCAGCAACACCGCTACGATGGCGTTGGATCTGCGCAGCACGAGTTTGTACAACAGCACGTACGTGAAGCAGATCATGGTGAGCGCCACCAGCCCTACCGCCGCCAGGCCACCGTGCGCGCGCAACAAAGCCCAGATCACGTCGCTCAGCCATTCCCAGGCATACCAGGCGCCGTCCGGCTTGGAATAAGAAAAGATATCGGTGGTCGGGACGCGATGATTAGCCAGAATCCACTCGCCCGTGCGAATATGCCAGCCCGCGTCGCAATCGCTAAATAGCGTCTTCATACCTTCCATGCGGCAGAACAGGAACAAAATCGGCATGAGGAAGGCGAAGTCCGCCATCGAGGGCAGGAACTTGAGCACGAATTGTGGGCGGCTATTCTGCATGTCCGTTTAAGCCATCCACGAATTCACGACCGGCTGCAGGGATTCGATCGAGCGAACGCGGTCGTGAAAGGAGCGAAAATCCATATAATTCACGCGCAGCGCCACCGAGGGGTACTCGCGCTGGGCCGTGGTGATGCGTGTGACGGTGCCCTGGCAGTGAATGCACTTCTGCCCGAAGCCATGATTGGCGGGCAATTCAATCTCTACGGTGACGATTTGGCCGATGCTGGGTACGGGGAGCGCGCCATTTTCTCCGCGCCAGGCTACCAGAAGTCCGCTGCGGCTGATATTTTCCGTGAACATTGCGCTGCGCATCCAGAGCGCCGGCGACGTAACGTGGCACCGAAGCTGCATTTCTATCCGAGGACTTTCGCGCCTGTTTATATTTCGCATCGACATTGGCGAATTTAGCTCTGACAAGGGCCACCCGCAATATCGTAATTGGGCTATACACGCCGTGCTGGCGAAGGTTATTAGCAGTTGGCGCGATAAGCTGGTAGGAACGTTATCTTTTTCGGGTAAATCCACGTTGCCGAACCTTTTTCGCGCTTCGCGGGAGTACACCGATAGGGTTATTAGCAGTAAATCAACCGGTAAATAGTGCTGAATATAGTAGGACAATTCCGACCTTGTAATGCGCTTTAAGTGCTTGAAACAAAATGATGTTGCTGGCATATAGGCCGCCAAAATAGGCGGATATATGCGAGATAATTCCAAAAAATTATCGTTTTTTTGAATAATTATTATTGACAACCGAAGTAAACAAGGCGAAAATTCAAAGCGTACCCAACAGTACCGCTGTTACTTCCGCAATACAAAAAATGGCGGTCAGGCTTGGGAAAGGTGGAGAAAGATGACGCGAATTCTTCTTTATAGCGACGAACCCATCCTGGCCAAGGGACTTGAATCCGTACTGCGCCAGGTAGAAGGCTTTGAATTGTTGCCGACCTGCGGGACAGTGCCGGCGTTAATGGAACAGATCTCCCAGGGCGCCCCCGATCTGGTCCTCATGGATCTCACCCCCGAGGTTACCTTCGCGGTCCTCAGCGACATGAAGCACGCCATGATGAGCTGCAAGATCGTGCTCTGGGTGAATTCGATTTCGACCGAGCTGGCGTTCCAGGCGATGGGCCTGGGAGTGCGGGGCATCCTGCGCAAAACTCTTCCGACCGATCTCCAGGTGAAGTGCCTCCTAAAGGTACAGGCCGGCGAGTTGTGGTTCGAAAAGGCATTGACGGACAGCTTCCTCTGCGCCCGCCGCGTGGCTTTGACGCAGCGCGAAGGACAACTGGTCAGCCTCCTCTCGCAGGGTCTCAAGAACAAGGAAATCGCGACCACGCTCATGATCTCCGAAGGCACGGTGAAGGTCTACCTCTCGCGCCTCTTCCAGAAGGTCGGAGTGAAGGACCGCTTCGAGCTGGCGCTGTTCGGCCTGAAGAATCTCACCACCGGCCAACTTCCCGTGGGCGAGAAGGGGCAGCGCGCCGCTGCCATGCCCGGGCTCCGCAGCCTGGTGTTGGAACGCCCGGTGGAACGCACCGAGCCGCCGGCCCGCTTTGCCGCTCCCCCGCGTCCCGTGGCCACCCGCCACTACTAAATTCCTAGAGCACTAACGAGAGCACGTTAGCTGGCAGGTCCCGACCTCGGGACCTGCTTTTTTTTGGTCAGTACCGCCCTCCCGGCCGGTACAAGGCGCGAGGAGCGCGCCCGTAAATTCAAAATCCTAGCGACCGAGCCCACCCTATAGCGTTGCCGATTTGGTATGTACCGGCCTCCCGGCCGGTACAAGGCGCGCAAAGCGCGCCCCAGTCGCGCTCCGCGCGACCGACAGTAAGGATTCCTGTCGGCACGTGGCAACGGGAATCTTTCCTGTTGCGGCGAATCGTCACCTACCGAATCGGCAAGAGCACCGTACGACCTGAACGTTAGTTTTAGTATGTACCGGCCTCAAGGCCGGTACAAGGCGCGCTCCGCGCGCCTGCAACCGGTCAGGAGACCGGTCGCTACCTACGCAACAGATCTCGCAAAAGCCGCGCTCCGCGCACCATCACGACGGGAAAGAATCCCGTCGTCCCCTACTGAATCGGCAAGAGCACCGTATTGCTTTGCTGGCCGCCGACCGTCAGTACAACCTGAACATTCATGCCGCTCGCCGCGTCCGCGGGCACCGTCACCTGGACCGCATCCACCCCGATCGCTCCGGCCGCCGCCACAGCCGACACCGGATCCATCGACTCGCCTGCAAACGACACGGAAACCCCGTCCTGCAGCACGTAAGCGGGCGCTTGCGGTACAGGGAAGCCCTCGGGACGGGCGGGGGAAGTCTGCCCGCATCCCGTCGCGTACAGCGTAATCGTTTCTCCGGGTTGCGCCGGCGCTGCCGCGCTCACAGGCGACCCATCGGCATGCACCGCGACCGCGAACGATTGCCCGTTCACAACCTGCTGGAACAGACCGGGCGCATCCTGCGACACCGTGGCGCTCGCCTGCACATCCGGCTGCCCTTGCGAGGAGACCGTCAGGACGGCTTTCCCGAGCGGCATATCGGTGGGCAATTGAAAATTGATTTGCGTGGGCGAAACGAAGAATAAGGGCAAAATGCGATCGCCCATGCGAATGGCGGTACCGGCGAGCGTCTGGGGAAGAGCCGCGGACGGCCCCGCGGCTGTGTCCGACGTGAGATTCGCTCCGAACAGCGACACAATCGAGCCGGGTGCCACGCTTGCGGACGGCGTCACACCCGCTCCGTTTACCGCACCCGAATCGGAGACGTACGCCACCTTATCGAAGATCGCCTGAACCGCGCGCGGCGCCGCCATAGTCACGTTGCCCGCGGGCGCAGTTCCGCTCAGATCGCCGCCGAACGAGCGGAAGCGGAAACCGGGAAGCGGAGTGACGCGCACCGCTACGGTAGCTTGTGAATCGTAAAAGCCGTCCGGCGAATTCGGCGTCAGCGACCACGAGGCCGCTCCGTCCGGCGCGGCCGCCGTCGCCAACAGGTTCATCAAATGATAATTGGCATTCAACACCACCGGTGTGGCATCCAACGGAATACTCAGCGACGCCGAAGAAGCGCCGCTCGACCATCCCGCGAAATCCTGCCGCGATCCCGTGCCGGCCGGAACGCTCTGCGGCACTAGAACGGATACAGTCGTGCCCACGGGCCGGAGAATGTCGCACGGAGCCGCACACGCCTGGCCATCCACAGTTACGGGAAGTCCCGCGACCGTGCTGTTCACGGTCAGATGTCCCACGGGCGTGTAAGTTGCCACCAGATGGTCGCCCACCTTCGCCGCGCTCTTCGCGACTGTATAGGTGTGGGACGCGGCCCCGCCATCGCTCCAACCGGAGAACGACCATGTCCCGCCGTGCGAATCCGTTTGCTGGGCAGGCGCTGCAAGCGTATGACTCTGTCCGACGCCCCACAGGAAATTGTAGGAAGACCAATTCGAACGCCCGTCGACAGTCAGGCTGAGCCCCGCCGGCACAGTAGAAATATCGATCGGCGCGCCTGGAACAAAAGTGGCCGTGATTGTTTCGGGCGACGGCAACGAAGCGACCGTGTAGCTTTGCAGCGACGCGCCGCCGTTGCTCCACGAAGAAAAGACCCACGGCGTGCCCTGAATATCGTTCTGCGGCGACACCGGCGCGAGATTGTGGACGGTGCCGTAGCCCCATTGCAGCGTCACAGGCGCGGTCACCAGCGCCTGGTCGGCGAGCAGTTGCAGGCTGGATGGCTCGGTCGCCAAAGTAATCGGCCGCGCGCTCTTAAAGAGCGGATACACCGACGTCGGCGCGGTCACGGTAACGACGTTCGTATTCCCGCTGATGGCTTGAAACGATCCCGGCCCCCAGCCGGCGAAGACGTACCCGTCCGCGGGAATTGCCTGCACCGTCACCGCGCCCCCCGCCGGCACCCAGAGTTGCGTGTCGGAACTGTAGCTGGTGCCGTTCACCAGCACCGTGCCGGGCCCGTTGCAAGGCGCCGCCGAACAATTAAAGAAGACCAAATTCAAATTAAATTGGACTTGAAAAGCAGCCTTAATGACTTTGAGAGTGGGGTCCGCCGTAATAAATACGGGGTTTCCGGGAAGCTGAGTGCCTCCGGCCTCCCATCCTCCAAATACATATTGCACACCGGTTGAGGGCGTCCCTTGCGGCACCGCGTAGAGCGTGTGCGAGCTGCCGGCGGGCCAAACCACGCTGGTGCCGTGCTGAAAGTACTGGCCATCCACATAGAATTGACCGCCATCCGGCACGGGCAATATCTGTGTGACGCTAGTTTGGGTTTGCGCGCATAAGAGCGTCGAGGCTGCGCCGAAAATAACTACGGGCAGGTATTTCGAAACAAATTTCATAGTAGCGAGGCCCTTCCCACGCGTGCAGTATACGCATAAACAACCTATTTTTCACGGCTAACTTTGGTCATGCGGCCTATGCTAGCCATTTCGATTATTGATTGCGTGACTTTGAAGGGCATTTAATTGGAACGTCGAAGACCATTATTATGCGCAGGAACGGGTTACTTTTATCGATCGCGCTCGCCCTCGTCGTGAGCGCCGCGCCCTTGCCGGCAGCCACATTCGGACAGGTGGTGACCACCATTGGCGGACACCCCTCCGATATTGCGCTGGACGAATCGCGAGGCCAGCTTTACATTGCGAACTTCACGGCGTGCGAAATCGACGTGATGTCTACCGCCACTCACAACATAACAACCAGCATCAACTACAGTTCCAGCAACTCGTGCAGCCATGCCGCCGCTTTGGCGCTGTCATTGGACTCGCGTTTTCTGGTGGTAGTGAGCTATCAGAACGGGACGTCTACGCCGCAGGGCGCCGATACCATCACGCTCATCGATCTGGCGAACAACAACGCGCGGCGCACGTTCGGCGCGGGCGATCCGCCCCTCGGCGTTGCTTTCGCGCAATGCCCCACGCGTGTTTCGTTCCCGTGTTCCTCGCAAGCCACGGGCGTAGCGCTCATCGCTACCACCACCGGCTTCTACATGCTCGATCCGGCAACTGGATACATGCCTCTGCTCACTACTTACAGTGCGCTCACCCAGACGCTGCCGATCACACAGGCTACGTTCCCGGGACAGGTGCTCCAGACCGCGATGACTACATCCGCCGACACCGGCACCATCTGGGGAATCGCCGACGCGGGCACGGGCAGTCAATTGATCTTCCGCTACAACGCCGCGACAGCGGGCTTCTTCGCCGATAACTGGGTTACCAGTCCTCCGCTGCTGCCGCGCGTCAGCGTAGCCTCCGATGGCTCCTGGGCGCTGATCGGCTGGTCTCTGTTCACGCAGGCCACATGCAATACCGGCGCGAACTTTGCCATCCGCTCGCGATATCCGCAGGCCACGGCTTCCAAGCTGGTGACCGGCCACGCGGTGAACGCCGGACCGAATGGCACCGATACGATTTACGCGCAGATTAACGATGGCACGCAGCCGGCGGGGCCGCCGTATTACACCAGCAAGCCGAACAGCGCGCCCATTCTTTCCGTCATGGACGCTGCCAACATGACCGTTCGCGAGCGCCTCTACCTGCCGGAAAATCTGGTCGGCCGAGCGCTGCTGAGTTCCGACGGCAAAACGATGTACGCCATTTCCGATAGCGGCATCAGCGTGCTGCCCGTAGGCTCGCTTTCGGGCATGCACCGTCTGGCGGCATCCCAGGAAGACGTGCGCGTGCAAACGAACTTCTGCAATCGCAACGCCCTGACCGCGACCTTCACGTTGACCGATCCGGGCGGCGGCAAAACCGATTTCAGCATCTTCTCGCAGAACGGAGTGCAGGTGAGTCCGCAATCCGGCACCACGCCGGCGCTCGTGACCGTCACCGTGCAGCTCGGGGCGCTCGCGACGACGGGCGGCACGCTTTCCCTCCCCTTGACCGTGAGTTCCAGCTCCGCGGTAAACGTCGGGCCGAATATCCGTCTCCTGGTAAGCAGCCCCGATCAGAACCAGCGCGGCAGCATCGTGGATGTGCCCGGCCAGCTTTCGGACATTCTGCCCGATCCCGCCCGCAACCACCTGTACGTCCTTCGCCAGGACAAGAACCAGTTGCTGGTCTTCGACAGCAACACGTTCCAGCAGCTCGCGACTCTGCCGACCGGAACCACGCCGGTACACATGTCTTTCACGGCGGACAACAAGGGCCTGGTGGTCGCCAGCAAGGATTCGCAATTCATGCAGGTCTTCGATCTCGACGCTTTGCAGCCGCAAGGGTCCATTCTGCTGCCCTCGTCTCACTACGGCATGTCGGTGGCGCAGTCCAACTCGGCGATGCTGGTGGTGATCGAGAACGATAGCGGCGGAGCGGATTGCAACCAAACCACCTGCGCCGTCGATCGCGTGGATGCGGGCAGTTTCTGCGCCTATCATCCCTCCACGCTCGGCGTCTTCAGCAACGACAATGCGACATTCCCGTCCACCTCCGTTGTCAGCGCTTCACCCGACCAGCGCTCCATCATGCTTGCGTCCCCCAACGGAGCGGTGATGCTTTATTCGGCCGATCGCGACACGTTCATTCTCTCGCGGCAGGATTTCTCGGGGCTCTCGGGCGCTTACGCCGTTTCCTCCAGCGCATCCTCGCCGGAGAGTGGACCGTCGTTCCAGCCGCGTTACATCATCGGCGACAACGTCTTCAATGCGGCGCTCGTGCCTCAGGGCACCATGGATACGTCGCTCGGCAAAACCGTCGGCTTCACGTTCACCGGAACGGGCGGCTACCGCTTGCTCGGCACGACGGCGACCGCGGCCGGCGTCATCCAGAAGGTGCCGGATGTCATGAATCCATCCGCCAACTACAGCCCCGTGGCGACCGCCGAAGCTCCTGTTCTCAGCTCCAAAAACCAGCCGTTCACCCGGACCGTGGCGCCGATGAACAGCGGAATCGCGCTGCTTACGGTGAGCGGTTTCACGGTGCTCGCCCAGGATTACGATGCGGCTATCGCTCCGCCGCGCATCGACGCCGTCGTCAACACCGCCGATGGCACCAAGCCGGTCGCTCCCGGAGGCCTCATCAGCATCTACGGAGGCTACCTGAGCCCGATCACGGCAGCCACCAAGACCATCCCGCTGCCCACCGCGCTGGCGAATTCCTGCCTCGTGGTGAACGGCATTCCGCTCCCGCTGTTGTTCGTCTCCACCAGCCAGATCAACGCGCAATTGCCGTACAGCGTTTCCGGTTCGGCGACGCTCAGCGTTCACACTCCGGGCGGCATCAGCGACAGCTTCAACTTCCCCGTGCAGACCGCGGCGCCCAGCGTGTTTCTGACCGGATCGGCAGGTCCGCAAACCGGCCTCGCCGCCATCATCCGCGCGGATAATAATCAACTCGTCACCCCGACGAATCCCGTTCATCCGAAGGACACAGTCGTGATCTACCTCACCGGTATGGGCTCGACTTATCCCTCGGTGGACACCGGCATGCCTGCGCCTATGTCGCCTCTGGCATCCGCCAGCATTCCTCCCACCGTTACGCTCGGCGGCGCTCCGCTGACCGTGCTATTCGCCGGACTCGTTCCCGGCGAAGTGGGAGTTTACCAGATCAATGCAACCATTCCGCCGGGCGTTCCGCAAGGGCTCGAGATTCCGCTCACGATTGACCAGGGCGGCTCGGCAACCACGCTCACCGTGCGGGTAGTGAATTAAGGAGGATGACAATGAAGAAGATTGTAAACGCGGCGATTCTGCTGGTAACCGCGGCCGGCATTTGCGTGGCGCAGACGTGGGAGTTCGGCGCGGTGGGCGGCGGCAGCTTTCTGCCCGGCGTCCCAGTGTCCGGCCCCGCGGGTTCGGCGACGGCCGGCTTCCAGCCCGGTTTCACCGCCGGTGCGTTCATCGGACAGAACCTATACAAGCACCTTTCCGGCGAAATTCGATACGAGTTCACGCAGAATGGTCTGAAGCTCTCGAGCGGGGGCAGTTCCGCGACGTTCTCGGCGCAGGAACACGCCGTGCACTATGACGTGCTCTGGCACACTGCGAAAAAGGAATCGCCGGTGCAGTTCTTCGCGGCGGCGGGCGTCGGCATGAAGGTATTCCGCGGCACCGGCACCGAAGCCGCCTACCAGCCCCTCAGCCAGTTCGGTTATTTCACCCGCACGCAAGCGGTGAAACCGATGGCCAGCGTGGGCGGCGGACTAAAATATCAGATCGGCCAGCGCATGTACGTGCGCGCCGAAATCCGCGACTTCATCACGCCCTTCCCCACCCAGTTGATTACCCCCGCTCCCGGCAATAAGTTCGGCAGCCTGCTGCACGACATCGTTCCGATGGTGGGCATCGAATACATGATGCAGTAAATCAATCTTTCAGCGTTTCTCCGAGGCATGGTACACAGAAGAGTGTTCCATGCCTCGATTTGTTTGTAACGTCTGCGGTTCCTCGAATGAATATGTGGGCGCCGCGCTATCCCGCGAAGCGCCCGGCTGCAAGACCTGCGGTTCCAGCCTGCGAACCCGCGGACTGCTTCACGCCCTGAGCATGGAGCTGTTCGGCACTCCCCTTCCCCTCCCCGATTTTCCCCGTGTACCCAGCCTGCGCGGGCTCGGCACCAGCGATTCGAACCAATATGCCGGCGCTCTCGCCGAAAAGTTCGATTACCGCAACACCTTCTTCGATCGCGAGCCGCGCTTCGATATTACGCAAGCGCCGGAGAGCGAGAGTGGCCGCTACGACTTTCTCATTTCGAGCGAAGTTCTGGAACACGTCGCGCCGCCCGCGTCACAGGCATTCGACAATGCTTTCCGCATGTTGCAGCCGCACGGCGTTCTCGTCTTCACCGTCCCCTATGAGCTGGATTCGCCGCTGGAGCACTACCCTGAGCTGCACGAATACGGGCTGGCGGACGTCGGCGGCCGCATGGTGCTGGTGAATCGCACGCGCGACGGACGTCTCCAGACCTTCGAAAATCCGGTGTTCCACTGGAGCGGAGCCGATCCCGCGTTGGAGATGCGAGCCTTCTCCGAAGCGCAACTCCGCGATTTGCTCAGCGCGGCGGGCTTTACCGAAACTCGCATCTATAGCGAGAACTACCCACCCTTCGGAATCGTGCACGGCGAGACCTGGTCGCTGCCGATCGCTGCGCGCAAGGGTCAATTCGCGTTCAGCCGCGAAGCCGCGCGGGACATCGTGGAACAATCGCGCGACCTCCGCCGCGGAATCGACACGGAAATGCGCCGCCTTGGCCGCCGCTGGTGGTTCCGAGCCGGCCGCAAGCTCGGGCTCTTGTAGGTACCGGCCTCCCGGCCCGTACCAGGCGAGCGAATCTCGTCTTACCGCCCGCTAGCCGTCCCGCCGGATACCGTCCGGACATACCGGTACACCTCGAACGTCGGCCGTCCGAAAGAATCCGCAATCACAGCCAGCGACTCGCGATGCAAGCCCGCGCCTTCCGCCGCCGCGGCCAGCTTACGCGCGTTCTCCGGCATGTACTGCACTCCTTCCACATGCCCCGCAAACACGCCGCCGGGTTCCGACATAGCAGCCATTTCCGCGGGCGAAAAAGAGTCGCTCCACACCAGCGGCAGCCTGCCGCGAGACAGCAGCCGCAAGTTGTCCAAAATGCCCCAGTCGACGCAATAGACCGTCCTCGCGCGGCGGCCCATCAAATCGTCGCGCAGCGGGTTGATCGCGTCTGTCCAGGACAGCGACCCGCCGTTTCGCGACATCAGCCGGTAGTACTCATTCGTGGTCAGCAGAGACGAGACGCTGAGAATTCCCACTACGACCGCCAGCATCCACACCCCCGCGCGTCCGGCACGTTCCCATGCACCCGCAAAACCGGCTGCCAGCGCCACCATCGGCAACGGCCACAGCAGAATCGTGTGGTGCACGCTGCCTCCCGCAGTCGCCGTCATCGCCATCTGAACCCAAGCGACCGCCATGGCAATCGCGGCAAACAGCACGATCCGCACAGAGCGCCACCCGCCCACGGCAGAGAGCAAAACCGCGGCCGCCAGTCCATAAATCGTCAGGTTATCGGTGTCATCCCCCATCGCTCGCTCGATACCCGCCGAGACACTCTGCAATCCGCGCTGCTCATGCGGATGAGGCGTTTGCGAATCGGCGTGAGTCAGGTACCCGATCAGCCCCGAACCATCGATGGTGTTCCAAAGGACCTGCGCCTTCTCCCCGAACCGGTTCGTCTCCCGATGGAAATTGCCGCTGAATGTGGCGCCGCTATTGGCGGCGTTATACACGATGAGAGGCAGCGCACCGAGACAGAAAGCCACCGCCGCGATGCCCGCCCGCCGCAGCGAGAATATCGAACGAATCTGCCGCAGGCACAGGACCAGCGCCGCGACCGCAAGCCCGCTCAGCATCCATTCCGCCAGCGCCTTATCCCACATCGCGAGCCCGAACGCGAAACACCCGGCCGCCAGCACGCGCTCGTCCCGCTCCTGATAAAACCGCACCAGCGCATAAGCGCCGCCCGTGATCAGCAAGTGCTGCAGCGCCACCGGACCCCAATCGAAACACGACGTCAGCAGATACAACGTATCCGCAGCCAGCAGCACGCATCCCGCAGTGGCGGCCAGTTCTCCCGCTACCCGCCGCATGAGCAGGTAGAACAGCCAGACACTCGCAGCCCCGGCGATCAGCATCGGTTCGCGCGTGGCCCACACGCCCGTTCCGAACGCCTGCACCACAAACTTGAAAATGAGCGTCTTCAGCGTTCCCAGGTAGCTCATCAACATCAACGAAACGTCGCGATGCAGCACATGCAGCGAGTATTCGCTGGAGCGCGGATTCAAGAGCGGCATCGCAAAGAGCGACTCGTCGTCTTCAATGCCGAGCAGCGGTATGAATGCCTGCCCCATTAGGAAATACAGGCAGCATGCCGCTATGGCAATGCGCGAATACCGTGTCTTGGATGCAAGCTTTTCCACGGGTACGATGAGCGAACTGCCATCGTAGCATCCGCGGCTTTTATTCGTACTTGAGCGCCCTCACCGGGTCGATGCGCGCGGCGCGGATGGCCGGGAATGCCGCCGCAAACAGCACCACTGCCGCCAGCGCTCCGGCTGCCGCGGCATAAACTCGCGGATCGTTCGCCTGCATTCCATAGAGCTGCGACTGTACGAATTTACTGAGCGCCAGAGCCGCCCCAAGGCCGATGGCGATCCCTATGCCGGCCATCGCCGCCGCCTCCTTCAGAATCAGCCGCAGCACATTCGCGGGCACCGCGCCGAGCGCCATCCGGATTCCGATCTCCGGCGTGCGCCGTGTCACCGCATAAGCGATCACGCCGTACAGACCCATCGCCGCCAGCAGCGTCGCGAGCACACCGAACGCCGTGGACAGCATCGCAATTAAGCGATCCGTGTACAACGTCTCGCGAATGCGTATATCCAGCGGCTTGATCGTGCCCACCGGAATGTTCGGGTCGGCTTCCCGCAATGCCCGCCGTATGTCCGTCGCCAGATGCGTCTGATCGCCCGACGCCCGCACATAATACGTGAGCCGCGTCGGGCGGTCCCACTGCAGATAAGTGATGTAAACGGTGGGCACGGGCTCCGTGCGCACTTCGTTCCGTATATCCGCGGCGACTCCGATGATCTCCTTGTCCAGCACCGGATGGTCGCTCGAGCCGAACATGATGTGCATGCCGATCGCGTTGCGATTCGCGAAGTATTTCCGCGCGAAAGCTTCATTGACCACTACCACCTTCTGCGCGCCCGCCCGGTCGCGGTCCGAGAAATCCCGTCCCACGCGCAGCGGGATCCCCAGCGCATGAAAGAAGCCCGGACCAGCGGTCACCTCGTTGGAGCCCACCATCTCGTTCGGCGCCGCCTGATAACCCTCCACCGTCAGGTTTCCGGCGCGCGTGCCGCCGCTGAACGGACCATCCGCCCCCGCCGCCACGGCCGTAACACCCGGAATGCGCTCCAGGCGCGTCTGCAAGTCTTCGTAAAATGCATTCGCAGTCGCCACGTCCCGGCGCGACAATGTGGCATTCACCGCGAACGTGGTCACCCGCTGCGTGCGATATCCCAGGTTCAGATTGAGCAGGTTGTTGAGGCTGCCGCTGAACAACCCGGCGCCTGACACCAGCAGCAGGGAGAGCGCCAGTTGCCCCACCACAAGAGCCTTGCGGAATCCCGCATTGCCCCCGGAAGCAACCGACTGCGAGAGTTCCTTCAACGATGCCGCCACATTGCCGCTTGCGCCATCCAGTGCCGGAGCCAGACCGAACAGCAACCCGCAAATCGCAGCCACCCCGAACGTGAACCCCAGCATCGGCAAGCTGATTCCGGAATCCATCCACTTGTCGTACCCTTGCGGCAGCACCGCGATCAGAGTTGCGGCGCACCAGCGCGCCACCAGGAGGCCGAGCGCCGCGCCCGTCATCGCCACCACGAAGCCTTCCAGCAGAAGTTGTTTCACCAGCACTCCGCGTCCGGCGCCGAGCGCCACGCGGATTGCGATCTCCCGCCGCCGCCCCGCCGCGCGCGCCAGCATCAGGCTCGACACGTTAAAGCACGCGATCGTCAACACCAGCCCGACCAGCACCATGAGCGCGACCAGCGGCGTCTGCCATCGCTCGCGCAAATTTCCGACGCCGTGCAGAGCCGGCCGCAGTTCCGCCCGGTGGTTCAGGTATTCATTGCGCCCTTGTTCCGTGTGGAAGCCGCCCAGCGCGGGCATCTGCTCCTCCAGTGCCGCGCGATACGCAATGTTCGAAGCCGCCTGCGCTTTCTGGAGCGTCATCCCGGGCGTTAACCGGCCCACCAGGTTCAGCCAACGCGACTTCGGATCTTCCAGCATGTCCACGGTCGTAAGAATCTGCTTCTGCATGGAGATCGGCACGTAAAAATCCGGCGGGCTGCCGGGCATGATTCCGAAGAACCCTGGCTCGGTGACTCCTACCACCACCATCGGGAATCCGTTGATCGCCACCGTCTGGTTCAGGATCGAAGCCTTGTTCCCGAAATGACTTGACCAGAAAGCGTGACTCAACACGATCACCGGATTCGCGCCCGCCGCGCCATCGTCAGAAGGGGCAATCACGCGCCCCATGGCAGAGCCGACTCCCAACACCTGAAAGAAGTTGCCGGACACCATTTCGACCGATGCCGGCTCCGTGGCGCCCCCGGTCGACAATCGCGCGCTCCCGCTCATGCGTGCGATCAAACCCGAAAATGCCTGGTCGCGGGTGCGCAGCTTGCGGTACATCGGATTAGAGAAAACCGCTTCGCTATTGTCGCTGAAACTGTTGCCGGGTGAATTGTACGTGGTATTCAGCAGAACCAGCGATTGCGGATCGCGTACCGGCAGCGACCGCAGGACCACCTGGTTCAACATGGAAAAAATGGCGGTGTTCGCGCCGATTCCGAGAGCCAGCGACAGCACAGCGGCAGTCGTGAACAGAGGGCTGCGCCGGAGCGCGCGCACGGTAAGGGCAAGCTCTTTCCACATAAGCGTCGGGAGTTAGACGTGAAAAACGGGAAAACCGCTTACCGGTATTTGCCGCGAATTGCGTTCCAACGCACGCGGAACGGATCCAGAAACGCCTGCATGCCCCGCGTCATGCTCACCTTGGTTCCCGCCACATCGTTCCAGCGCACGGGAATTTCCAGAATCCGGTACCCGAGATGCCGCGCGATATACAGCACTTCGACGTCGAAGCCGAAACCGCAAAGCTGCTGCCGGGAAAACACCTGCTGCGCCGCGGCGGTTTCGAACAGCTTGAAGCCGCACTGCGTATCGTGGAACGGCAGCCCCGTAATGATCCGCATGACGAAGTTGAAGAACCGGCCCATTGCCTCGCGAAAGGCCGGTTGATGCACCCCGATCAGTGAGCGGTCCAGCGCGCGCGAGCCGATGGCTGCCTGCGCGTGTTCCGCATCTGCCATCCGCCACAGTTTATCCAGCTCTTCGATCGGTGTGGAAAGGTCGGCGTCCGTCAACAACGCCCATTCGCCTTTGGCTTCCAGCATGCCGTGCCGGACGCTGTAGCCCTTGCCGCGATTCCCCGGATTTTGTAGCACGCGCGCGCCCAACTTCGCGGCCAGGTCCGCCGTGGCGTCCCGCGATCCGTCATTGACCACCACGATTTCCGTAAACTCCCAAGCCTGTGAATCCAGGTAAGTCCGCACGCTCTTCAGGGTCGCCGGTAACCTGTTCTCTTCGTTGTAAGCGGGAATAATGATGGATATGGATCGTCGCAAGCGGAAGCCCTATAATAGCTGATCCCAACGCTGAAAATCCTCAGGCCCGCCTGCAACTAAGCGATAATATTTCTTCACCCTAGGAGAACAATTTGTCGCTGGAAGACGAGCTACTACGGCAGCGCCTGACGCGCATTCGCGAAATTGAGGCGCTGGGTTACCGCCCCTACGGGCGCCGCTTCGACTTTACTCACGGCATCCCCGAGATTCTCGCCGAGTACGGCCCCAAGACCGCCGAAGAGCTGGTTCCCGAAATCCGAGTCCGCGTCGCCGGACGCCTCATGGCCATTCGCCACATGGGCAAGGCCGGCTTCGCCCACCTGCAGCAAAACGGCGAACGCCTCCAGATTTACGTAAAGAAAGACGCCGTCGGCGAGCGCGATTTCCAGCTCTTCAAAATGCTCGATCTGGGCGACATCATAGGCGTCGAAGGCTACCTCTTCCGCACGCGCACCGGCGAGCTCAGCATCCACGCCGAAAACATCGAATTCCTCTCCAAAACGCTGCTCTCCATGCCGGAAAAGTGGCACGGCCTGGAGGACGTCGAAACGCGCTACCGCCAGCGCTACCTCGATCTCATAGCCAACCCCGACGTTCGCAAGGTTTTCGTCACTCGCGCCCGCGTGGTCTCCAGCTTCCGGCGGCAACTCGAAACCCGCGGCTTCATCGAAGTCGAAACCCCCATGATGCAGCCGCTGTACGGCGGAGCCGCGGCGCGACCGTTCATCACGCACCACAACACGCTCGATATCGACCTGTACCTGCGCATCGCTCCTGAGCTCTATCTCAAGCGCCTCGTCGTCGGCGGTCTCGACCGCGTGTACGAAATCAATCGCAACTTCCGCAACGAAGGTCTCTCCAAGAATCACAATCCCGAATTCACCATGCTGGAGTTTTACCAGGCCTACACCGACTACCACGGGCTGATGGATTTCACCGCCGAGCTCCTCGCGAACGTCGCGCGCGAGGCCACCGGCACAACTGAAATCGAATATGAGGGCCACAAACTGAATTTCGGTTCGCTCGCCCGCTACACCATGCGCGAAGCGGTCATTCGTTTCTGGGAAGGCGAAGGCGCACCCACGACCGGCGATGTCGCCAGCCCCGAATGGCTGCTCCGCAACTCCGGCAAAGCCACGCCCGGCGAAGCTCTCACCGATATCTTCGAGCGCCACGTGGAAGCCAAGCTGATCCAGCCGTGCATGATCTACGACTACCCGGTGGAAACGTCGCCGCTCTCCAAACAGAAGCGCGAAGATCCCTCCTTCGTCGAACGTTTCGAAATCTACGCCGCCGGCATGGAACTCGGCAACGCATACACGGAGCTCAACGATCCGCAGGAGCAGCGCCGCCGCTTTGAAATGCAGCTCGGCATGCGCGAGCGCGGCGACGAAGAAGCGCACCAGATGGACGAAGATTACGTCCGCGCCCTCGCCTATGCCATGCCGCCCACCGGCGGTGAAGGCATCGGAATAGACCGCCTCACCATGATCCTCACCGGCTCGCGGTCCATTCGCGACGTCATCCTGTTCCCGCTGCTGCGCCCCGAAGGTCCCATTGACCTCGTCCGTCAAATGCGTGACCTCGACGAAGAAGTCGGATCATAACGTGAACGCGCCTTTCGAACTTTTCGTCGCCAACCGCTACTTGCGGGCCCATCGCGGCGAAAGGGCCATCTCGATCATTACGTTGATTTCCGTCGTGGGTGTCGCCGCCGGGGTGATGGCGCTCGTCATCGCGCTCGCGGTCACCAACGGCTTCCGCTCCACGCTGCAGCGCAACCTGCTCGGCGCCATGGCGGACATCAACGTGATGAACAAGATGAATCTCTACGGCATCGACAATTGGGAAACGCTCGCGGCGAGCATTCGCAAGGTCCCGCACGTGGTCGCCGTCTCGCCCGCTCTGTACACGCCCGTCATGCTGTCCGGCGCCGTGACTCCCACCGTCGTCATCCTCAAGGGCATCGACGTCAAGCAGGGGCTCGCCGTAAGCGACACGCTCCGTCACCTGAAAGCCGGCTCGCTCGACCGCCTTCGCGATGCCGACGCCAAGCCGCCCGGTCTCATCGTCGGCAAGCCGCTCATGGAAGAAACAGGCATCACTTTGGATTCCAACATCAAGGTCGTCAGCCCGGAAGGCGAGCTGACGCCCTTTGGTCCGCAACCCGCGATCCGCCTGTTTCGCGTCTCCGGCATCTACGAAACCGGCTTCTACGATATTGACGACCACTGGGCTTACGCCTCCATCCCGGCAGTGCAAAAAGCGCTCTCGCTGAACGACGTCATCAATCAGCTTGAGATCAAAGTCGACAACATCGATCGCGCGCCGGACATTGCCAAAGACATCGAGCGCGTAACCGGATCGCGCTATACCACCACGACCTGGCAGGAGCAGAACCGCCAGCTCTTCAGCGCGCTGCACATGGAGCGGCTGGTCACCGTAATCGTCATTTCACTCATCGAGCTCGTCGCGGCGCTGAATATCTTCATCACGCTCGTCATGCTGGTGATGGAGAAGTATCGCGACATCGCCGTGCTCATGAGCATGGGAGCGCGCCATCAACAGATCCGCCGCATTTTCATGATGCAGGGTGTGCTGATCGGAGTCGTGGGCAGCGGCATCGGCCTCGCGCTGGGCTATTCGCTCTCCTATTTCGCGAACACGTATCGCTGGATTCCGTTGCAGCAGTCGGTGTATTCGATGAGTTTCGTGCCGTTCGAGGCACATTGGATCGATGGCCTGTGGATCGCCGCCCTGGCGGTTCTGGTAAGTTTCCTGGCAACTCTCTATCCGGCGCGAAACGCCACGCGAATCGCGCCGGCCGAAGTACTGCGCTACGAGTAGGTACCGGCCTCCAGGCCGGTACCAGGCGAGCGAAGCGCGCCTCTCTTACTGCGTCAACGTGTAATTCACGTCGATCTGCGTAACCACTTCCACGGGATTGCCATTCAGCAGAGTCGGCGCATACACCCACTGCTTGACGGCATCGAGAGCGGACTGGACAAGCTGCGGCGGACCGCTGATCACCTGCAGAGCCTCGATCCTTCCGTCGGCCCCGATCGTTGCCTGCATGGACACCGTGCCCTGCACGCGAGCCGCTTTTGCATCCGGCGGATATACCGGGTGCGGCTGGCTGATGAGTTTGGACTGCTGAACATTGCCGCCCACGCGAATGCGCGCCGGCGCGCCCGTGGCGGCAAACAAAGCACCTCCGGGAGCGATCCGCACCGACACTTCGTTCGGACCTTCGTTCACTACCGACGCGCTCAAGTGCGAATCGAAGCTCTTCACGGCTTCGATTACGCGAGCCCGTAGTTCCGGGGTCAGCGTCTCGCCCGTATGCACCGGCAGTTGGGACTCCAGTTGCGTGCGAGCTTCGTCACTCAACCCCGTTATCGCGATGCCGCCGACCGTACGAGGCGCCTGCGCGCTCGCCGCAGGCAGCGCCGCTGCGACAATCCGGCCGTCGTTATCCTGCTTCGGAGGCGCATGGAACGTCACCGTCACCTGCCGCGTGCTTCCGGCGATCTGCTTCGAAAAATGCCAGCCCAGCACGCCCTGTAGCACGCTGCGCCGCAGCTCGTCCGGCCCGCTGACGATATTGGCATCCACTACTTCGCCGTTGCCGTTCAGCTTGAGCTGCGCAACCACTGTTCCCTCCACGCCGCTATCGAGCGCCTCGCGCGGATAGTTCAGCGGAGTGCGATGCATCAACGGCGCACCGCCGAGATCCACCGCGACGCCACGGCCGTCCGGCGCCTGTCCATACACCGCCGCCGCCAGCGCAGCCGCAGACATCAACACAAGAATCTTCGTCATCGCGCTCTCCTTATTGCTGCTCCGAGAAGGTGAAATTCACATCGATCTGCGTCTGCACCGGCACTGCTAATCCATTAACGAGGGTCGGCTGATACGTCCACGTCTTCACCGCTTCCATCGCCGCTGAGACCAACAACGGGTGCCCGCTGATCACTTGCACGCTCTTCACCGCGCCATCCGCGCCGATGATCGCCGAAAGATGCACCACGCCCGAAATCCGCGCCTGCTTGGCCAGCGGGGGATAGACGGGAGGAGTTTGGTTGGTCAGCTTCTTCTGCTGCTCTCCACCAGTGACGTTAATTGTTCCGGGCGGCGCAACCATCGCGGGCGCCAGCTGCGGCACCGGCATCGCGCCGGGCGCCGTGATGGATATGGTAGTCTCGCCGTCGCTACCCCGGTTGATCCCGACACCTAAGTGCTCGTCAAATGCGCGTGCCACGCTCGAGATCTTAGCCATTGCTTCCGGAGTCGCCATATCGCCCTCATGCACCGGCAGTTGGCTGAGCAATTCATTCTTGGCCCCCTCGGGCAGTCCGTTCACCTGAATGCTCTTTACGCGCGAAGGCGTATTCCAGGCATTCGGCCCGTTGCTCCGCGGAACACTTCCCACGATTCCGCCCAGCACACCGCCGGGAACGCCGCTCCGCACAGGAGCCGCTGCCGGTTTTTCGAAGCGCACGCTGATCTCGCGCGTCATTCCGCCAAGCTGAGACGAAAAGTGCCAGTTCAGGACACTCGTCAGCACCGTCGCGCGCAACTCATCCGGACCGCTCACGATATGCGCGTCCACCACTTCTCCGTTCGGCGCCAGCTTCACCTGCGCGATGACGGTCCCTTCCACCCCGCTCGACATCGCTTGCAGTGGATACCGTATGCCGGTGCGATGCATCAGCGGCGCTCCGTTCAATTCCACGCTCACACCCGGGCCATCCGGCGCAGTCTGAGCAAATGCGGTAGCCAGCGCGACGGCCGCGCCGGCGATAACCAAACCAACTCTCATTGCTTGCCTCCCTCTCGCTCTTCCGAAAGACTGAAATTGACGTCTACCTGCGTGACCACCTTCACGGGGGTGCCATTCAACAGCGTGGGAGCGTACTCCCACTGCTTCACCGCACTAAGCGCGCTTTGGATCAGCAGCGGATGCCCGCTGATCACCTTAACGTCCTCCACCTTGCCGTCTTCAGCGATCCGCACATTGAAATGCACCACGCCCGAAATGCGCGCCTGCTTGGCGAGCGGCGGATACACCGGAACAAGCTGGCGAATCAGCTTCGCTTGTTGGACGTTGCCGCCGACCCGAATGGTCGATGGCATAGGCAATTCCGAAGGGCCCATCGGCAGTTTCGGCCCCATCGGCCGGATCGCGGCACGCCGCACCACGATCTCCGGCGATTTCCCTGTCAAGACAGGCGGCGGCGCATTGTGCAGCGGCATCATAGGCGCAACTTCCCGGGCCGCGGGCACCGTCTCCGGCGCAGCCAGAAGCGGGAACGCGCCCGCCACCATCCAGCACTCCATGGCCACAGCGGCGCAACCTGCCGTGAGTGCCGCGATCAATCGCGCCTTCGACATGCCCCTTTCGGTGAACAGCGAAACCACGCGCTGCTTCAAATGCCGCCGCCGCAGGAACAGCGGAGCCGGAGCCAGATCCAGCCGCGGACGCGCGCCCGCAATCGCCAGCAGCGCATCCACATATTCATCCCGCGAGTTCGTCATCTCGATGACCGCGCGATCCACCGCCTGCTCGCGCGCCAATTGAATCTCGCCCAAAACCCACCAGATCGCCGGATGGAACCAGAAGATCGCCCGCACCAGTTCTTCCGCCACGGTGAACAGCCAGTCGCCGCGCCGCACATGCAGAATCTCGTGACAAAGCACCGCATTCTGCATCGATTCCGGCAAGTGCGGGAATTTCACCGGCAGCAGCACCACGGGACGGCGGAATCCGAACGTCACCGGCGAGGCGATGGCGTGCGACACTCGCAACTCCGCCTCCACGCCCCACGTTGATGGCGGATACAGCGGGACGCTGCGACGCCGGTGATGCCGCAATCGCAGGAACCCCGCCGCGAGCCACGCCAGCCGCATGACAAACCCGGCCACAAAAACCGTCAGCGCAATCAACGGCAGCGGCACGGGTTCCTGCGCGGCGCGGCCGGCCTTGGCTTCCACGCCGACCGTCGTCGAGCTCACCTGCACGCTCCCCGTCATTGCCTGTTGCTTCCACGGCCTTACCGCCGGCAGCAGCAAACACGCCAGCAGCAGCAATTGCCAGAACAGCAGCCGCGCCCGCGCCGTTTGCATCCGCACCAGCGCTGGAACGAATGCCGCCAAACCCACCACCAGCCCCACTTGCAGACTGTAGGCAACCAAGTTGTTCCAGGCCCAGTCCAACATCACGACGACTTCCTCCGGATATTCGCGATCTCGTCGAGATCTTCCTTCGATAGGTTGTGCTCTTCCACCAGGTGCACCAGCAAAGGCTCCGCGCTCCCGTTGAATACGCGATTCACGAACTCCTTCACCATCGCGCGCACCACCTGCCCCTTCGGCTGAGCCGGACGGTAGACGTACGCGCGGTCCGTCTGCGTCCGCTTGAGGTACTTCTTCTCCTCCAGAATTTTCATCATGGTCATCACGGTGGTGTACGCTACCTTCCGCTTCTCGAGGAGCGCCTCGTAAACATCGCGGACCGTGGCCGTCTCGCGCTCCCAGACGATCTTCATGATCTCCAATTCCTGCTCCGTAAGTGTGGTGCTCCGGCGACGCATACTAATTTATTAGTACTAAATCCGGGGCATGTCAACACATATTTTCGGCGTGGTTATTCTACTTCACAACAACTGTGTTTGCCGACCACGAGACCTTGTGGTGACAGGCCGGTGACTTTGGATCGAACTTTCGATTTGGCGCGCACCTGAAAAGTGCCGCGCTCGCACTCGCCTGGCAGTTTTCTCTTGAATTTCGGCCAGCGGTGTGGTTGGAGTGCTCAGGACGGCTCGGATCGCCGCTTTGAACTTCGCGGCCTCGACTTTGAGGGATTCCGCCACGGCTTCATAGACATTTGCGGTTTATAAGACCGCTTCTAGCACGAGCTAGACGCCCTCCACGAATCCCTACGCCCTTATTCGCTTTGGCTTGAACTGGAGGACGTTCTTGCGCTTTGCCGGCGGGGTCGACTCGTCAATCGTTTCCAACTTTGGCGGTCGAGTCAGTTCTGCCCGCGATGCGTGAGAGTCCAAGATCTCGTCCACGAGTTTGACGGGTGCAGATGCGAGGGCAGCGACCCGCGCGCCATCTGTGGGGATGCCGTACGTAGACTCCGCCATTTTTCGGAACATCCGTGGCTTCTCTGGTTCCAGCCTCACCGGCTCTTCTCGAATCCATCCGCGAAGTCCCATCTGCTTATCCAAATACTTTCGCTGGCCTTCAGTGATGACCCCTAGGTTTTGTGCCTGTCTCGCGAGTGCCTGCATTGAGACGCCCCACTTGCTTTTGAGTTGGGCGAGAAGTGTCAGCGTTATAGTCTTGCCGTTCAGGTCCTGCCGAAGCGCCTCTGAGGGCAAAAGAAACTCGGAAGCGAAGGCATCCGCCTGCGAGTCCATCTCCGACGGACTTCCCGTGGGGACCTGATGCAGCACAAGATGACCAAGCTCGTGGGCAACACTGAAGCGCTGGCGATCCCCCGGCCATCCCCCCGTCAGCACGATCACCGGTCGGCGCGGTTCCGTGTCCGCCCATACTGAAAAACCGTCCGCGCGTTGGAGCGTTAGCGGCAGCAGTAGAACAAAAACTCCGTTGCGTTCAAGTCTATTGATTAGATTTGTTACCGGAGTGTCAGGAGAGAGCCCCATAGCGCTACGCGCTACATCAGCAGCCTCGCGTGGGAATTCGCCCGTGAGCCGGGGCACTCGGATGTCAATCGCTTTGAATCGAGTCGCCATCGAATCGAAGATTTCATAGGCTAGGCGGGCTGCTTGTCGTAGTTGATCACGCTCATCTGCGGGAAGCGAGTCACGGCGCCTAAACAACAGCGAACCAAGAGGAAACTCCGGTGCAGATGGGTGCCGAAAGAACGCCGGGGGAAACTGCGTTGCAAGCGCGATCCGCTCCAATACTTCTGGAGAGGGTTCGCGGAGTCCCGCTTCTACGTACGACAGATAGGATTGATCGACATCGATCGCCCCAGCAAGTTTCGATTGGCTGATTCGGCGAATCTCGCGCGCCTGCCGAACACGATCACCGTTAATCGTCGTTGTCGGCATCATCGGAACCCGTCTTCTTCTTCTCCAGTTCGATTTCGAGATCCTGATCCGCCGCTTCCGTGAAATGAACGGGCGATTGAATCTGTAGCGCCGGGTGCGGTATGGACACTGAGAAAAGGTCTTCACCCGGCTTCCACGGCGAGTCGAAATCCATTGGACAGACCAACTCTACTTTGTTCAAGTGCAGGTCATGGTCCACGTCCCATCCGATAAACAGGTTTAGCGGGATCGTATCACCGCAATCCAGAGTCTCGATGTAATTGGGAAGGTACGGCTGACGAAGAAAGGCATTTCGGTGGGGAGAGTTGCCCGCCAGTGGCATTTCATCGCCGCTCACTTTCCATACCTTGACGCGGAACTCTTTGTAGTTCAACTCCACGCCGCTGAGGGGATGACGAACGCGATCAAATGTTCGCGCTTCCTCGGGGATCGAATCGAGAGCCGTACACAGATGGAACCGAACCGAATGGGAGAAATACCAAGGGTCATACGGCTTCGAGGCGAGTTCAACCCGGACAGACTCGATGCTGTCCTCAATGATCGTATACAGGCGCTGATGCAGATCCCACGTCCGTTCGAGGGTTTGCTGCCTAAGAGAGTCGAGATCCATATTTGGTCATATTATGACCGTTCCTGGATTACGTGTCAATACCGTCAAACCGTCTCCGCGCGTCCGACTGTGTTTCGCGCGCGTTCATGTCCAGCGTTCTGGATGCAGTGTGCCGTCCACTCAATTGTTGTCCAGTAGATAATCGCGAATTTTCGTCGCTTGTTGCAAAAGCAACAGCCCGGTGCGATGCGCGACACTCCCCCGGCCGCTTTTACAACTGTCCCGCAGCCCCGCAGTTACACTCGGAATTGCCTGCAAGACCAAGACGACTCGCACCAATACAAAGGAGATTTGCACATGAAACTCGCGTTTACGTTCCTCTTCTGCGCGGTCCTCACCACCGCCGCATGGGCGGATAAAGATGGCGGCAGAAATAACGGCAACAACGGCAACAATGGCAATAACAATCAGGGCAATGGGCAGATCGAAGGCCAACTGGTCGGCTCATCCGTAGGCCAGCACGTCGCTGGAATCCCCAGCGGCGGAGCGCCCTGGATGATCGCGAACTCGCAGTTCAACATCTCGGGAAGCGGACAATTTCAGGTGGAAGTTCAGGGTCTGCTCATCTCGGCGGGATCGTTCGCGAATACCACCGGACCTGTGACGATGGTCCAAGCCAGCCTGGTCTGCGGAGACGTAGTCGCAGGAAGCACCGCCCCGGCAACCCTCTCATCGTTCGGAAACGCGAACCTGCAGGGGAATATCCTGGTGCCGTCCCCCTGTATCGCACCGGCGGTCCTCATCCAAATCGCGGCCACCACCACCGGACCAGTGACGAACGGAGCATTCATAGCCGTAAACGCGCTCAACACGCCGAACAACAATAACAATAACAACAACAACAACAACAACAACAACAATAACAACAACAACAACGGACACGACGGAGACCACTAGCCGGGATTTTTTCGGCTTATCGGCGTTCATCGGCAGCCAATCCATGTTCTTCCTCAAGCGACCGGATTCCGCCCATGAACGCCGATAAAATCAAAACCCCCACGACCCAGTGGAGCCATCAGCTAAAATAGATTCAATTGGCTCTGAATCTATGAAGTTCACACTGATTGCATCCTTAATTCTTCCCACACTCGCCCTCGCTGCCGGCCCCGCCGACACCCCGAGCGCCAGCGGCCTGGATACGGCCGCCATGAACAAATCCATCGACCCTTGCGTCGACTTCTACCAGTACGCCTGCGGAAGCTGGGTCAAGAACAACCCGCTGCCCGCCGACCGTTCCCGCTTCGGTCGCTTTACCGAACTCAGCCAGCGCAATGAAAGCGTGCTCCTCGATATTCTCCAGGGTGCATCCGTCGCCAAAACCGGCCGCAGCCCTCTCGAGCAGAAAATCGGCGACGCCTACGCAAGCTGTATGGACACGGCCGCGATTGAAAAGCGCGGCATCGCTCCTCTCAAACCCGAGCTCGATCGCATCAACGCCCTGCGCACCGCCGCCGATGTGAACAACGAAATCGCGCACCTCGCCAGCGAAGGCACCGCCGTTCTCTTCACCTTCGGCGCGCAGCCCGACGCCAAGGATTCCAACAAGACCATCGCCACCGTCGGCCAGGGCGGCCTCTCTCTCCCCGACCGCGACTACTATCTCAAAACCGACCCCAAAAGCGTCGATATCCGCAAGCACTACGTCGAACACGTAGCGCACATGTTCGAACTCGCCGGCGATTCGCCCGAAACCGCCCAGACCAAAGCGCAACAGGTGCTCGAGTTCGAAACCACGCTCGCCAAAGCATCCGCCGACCGCGTCAGCATGCGCGACCCCAACAAGCGCTACCACATCATGACCGTCAAGGAACTGCAGGCGCTCGCGCCCAGCTGGAATTTCGAAACCTATTTCAAGGTCACCGGCGCGCCCTCCTTTGACACCCTCAACGTCACCAACCCCGACTTCTTCAAGCAAGCCTCTTCCACCCTGCCCGCCGACGTCAATGCGTGGAAGGCTTACCTGGAGTTCCACCTGATTCGCGCGCACGCCGCCGAGTTGCCCAAGGCGTTCGAAGACGCCAGCTTCGATTTCTGGCAGCGCTACCTCACCGGCGCCAAGCAGCCGCGCCCGCGCCAGTTCCGCTGCGTCGGAATCGTCGATCGTCAGCTCGGCGACCTCCTCGGCCAGAAGTACATCGAGCTCCGCTTCGGAGCCGACGCGAAAAAGCAGATCACCGAGCTCGTCGACAACCTTGAAAAAGCTCTCGGCCAGGACATAAAAACCCTCACCTGGATGACCGACCCCACTAAGAAAGCCGCGCAAGCCAAGCTCGCCGCCATCACCAACAATGTCGGCTATCCCAAGAAGTGGCGCGACTACAGCAAGGTGGAGATCCGCCGCGACGATTTCTACGGCAACTCTCAGCGGCTCCTCGATGCGCTGCGCAAGGAGAATCTCGATAAGATCGGCAAGCCCACGGACAAATCCGAATGGGGCATGAGCACGCCCACCGTCAACGCCTTCTACAGCCCGCAGAACAACAGCATCAACTTCCCCGCCGGAATTCTGCAGCCCCCGTTCTTCGATCCGCAGCGCGACGCCGCCATCAACTATGGCGCGGTCGGCGCGGTCATCGGCCACGAAATGACGCACGGCTTTGACGACCAGGGCCGTAAGTTCGATGGCAAAGGCGACCTGCGCGACTGGTGGACTCCCGCCGATGGCGCGGAATTCGAAAAGCGCGCCACCTGCGTCGCCAACGAATACTCCGGCTTCACCGCGGTCGACGACGTAAAGCTCAACGGACGCCTCACCCTCGGCGAAAACACCGCCGACAACGGCGGTCTGCGCGTCTCCTATCTCGCCATGCAGGACGCCGAAAAGAAGAAGCAGGTCAACACGGCCACCATCGACGGCTACACGCCCGAGCAGCGCTTCTTCCTCGGCTTCGCGCAAATCTGGTGCGAGAATTCCTCGCCCGAATCCCAGCGCGCGCTCGCTATGACCGATCCGCACTCCCCCGGACGCTATCGCGTCGAGGGAACCTTGCAGAACATGCCTGAATTCCAAAAGGCGTTCTCCTGCAAAGCGGGCCAGCCGATGGTCAGCAGCAACGCCTGTAGAGTCTGGTAAAAATGCGAATGCGGCAGGCGCGCGTCCTCATCTTCCTCATGGTGGCTGCCACTGCCGCTGCACAGACCTCCGCCGTTAACGGAGGCATCGAAGGAACTATCGCCGATCCCAGTGGCGCTCGCATTCCGGGCGCCACTGTTGTCGCGCGCGAAATCTCCACCCACCTTACCCGCGACGCTACCAGCAACGCCGAAGGCATCTACCGCGTGTTGGAACTGCCGCCGGGCACGTACGCGCTCTCCATCGCCTATCCGGGCTTCTCGCGCTACGACCACCGCGGCATCGTTGTTCCGCTCGGCGCTATGGTGCATCAGGACATCGCACTCGCAGTCGTGGGTTCGGAAGCCATCACCGTGACTGCGCAACCACCGGCGCTCGACCCGGCGCAAACCTCCGTCGCCACCAGCATCGATACCGAGCGCATCGAAGAGCTTCCCGTCCAGAGCCGCAACTATCTCAACTTCGTCCTTCTCGCGCCGGGCGTCGCGCCGAGCACGCAACAATTCGATAGCGGCTTCTCCTTCGGCGGCCTGCGCGGCCGCAGCAACAACGTCACCATCGACGGTCTGGACAACAACGACGAATTCCTCGGCGCCAGCCGCACCGAGCTCTCGCTCGAAACCGTGCAGGAATTCCAAGTGGTCAACTCCGGCCTCTCCGCCGAAACCGGCGGCGCCTCCGGCGGATCCATCAACGTGATCACGCGTGTGGGCGCCAACGCCATCCATGGCGACGCGTTCGTCTTCCTGCAAAATGGAGCCTTCGACGCGCGCCAGCCTTTTGAAACCGAGCACGCCGCGCCGCTGCTCCACCGCTATCGCATTGGCCTCGCGCTCGGCGGCCCCATCGTCAAAGACAAGACCTTCTACTACGCCGCCTTTGAGCAGGAGCACAACCGCGCGCTCGACGATGCGTTCATCCCGCGCTTACCCGGCCTGCCCCTGCGCGACGACTTCTTCCCCACGTCCCGCGCCGAAACCGAAGCCTCCGCCAAACTCAATCATCAGCTCACGCGGCGCAACTCGCTCATGCTGCGCTACGCCTACACCAACAATCGCGAAGCCGGCGACGCCTTCCACAACGACGGTTGGTTCGATGCCTCGGCGCGCGGCAGCAGCTTCACGCGCGACAACGCCATCGCCGGAGCGCTCACCACCGTGTTCGACCCCAACACCGTCGGCGATTTTCGCGCGCAGTACGCCACCCGCGACGCCGTCACGCGCACCAACAACACCACCGGTCCCGGAGTTTATATCGCCGGCATCGCCATCTTCGGACGCCCCTACGATGGCAACGGCGCGCGCACTGAGACGCACCATCAAGCCTCGTACATCGTCTCGCGAGCCGCCGGCCGCCACCTGCTGAAAGCCGGCGTTACATACAATCGGGTGCGCGAAGACGCGTCCATCCTCGATGGCGCCGGCGGAATCTTCGCCTACGCGACCGTCGCCGATTACCTCGCCGCGCGCCCCATCGAGACCCGCCGCGCCTTCGGTAATCCGGCCGCCGCCTACGCCGTGCAAAACTACGGAGCCTTCGTCCAGGACCACTGGACCGTCGCGCAGGGTCTGACGCTTGACCTCGGAGTCCGCTACGATTACGAGCATCTGCCCACGCCGCTCCCGCGCGACTGCAACAACGTCAGCCCCCGGGCCGGCCTCGCCTGGCAGCTATCCAAAACCTGGGTGGCGCGCGCCGGCTACGGAATTTTCTACGACCGCTATTTGCTTGCGGCGCTCAACCCCATCCTGCAAAACAAAGTGGAACAGGTCGACGCCGTGCCGTTCGTCTACCGCTCCGCCGCCGCGCTACCCGCTTCCTACAGCAGCCAGGCGAACGTCGCCGTCGAGCATCTGATCGCCAAGGATCTCACCGCGAGCGTCTCGCTCATGGATGTCGCCGGAGTCCACCTCGCCCGCACGCTCCCCCTCCCCGGCGCATACCAGCTCGACAACTCGTCCCATTCGAACTATCGCGGAGCCAGTTTCACGCTGAACCGCCGCATGTCCGACGAGCTTGAATTCACGGCCGCGTACACGCTTTCCAAGACCTACGACGACGCCTCGGACTTCACCGAAATTCAACCGCAGCGAGCCTTCTCCCGCCAGGATCAGCGGCATCGCCTCACCTTCAACGCACTCTGGGAGCTGCCCATCGCCGACGAAAAACCGCAGCAGGACAAATCGAAGCTCGAAAAGGCGCTCAGTAACCTGGAACTCGCCCCCATCTTCACGCTCGAAAGCGGCAGCCCGCTCGATGCCCTCACCGGGAACTGGCCCTACGCCCTCCGCGCGCCAGGCTTCCACCGCAATTCCGGGCGCGGCCCCCTGCAAGTCGACACAGACCTCCGCCTCCTGAAATATTTTGCGTTCACGAAAACAGCCCATTTGGACCTGGTCGCCGAAGCCTTCAATCTCTTCAATCGGGCAAACGTCTCGCGCCTCAACCCGGTCGTAGGCCCTTACTTCCTGCAACCGCTGGCCGGAAGCGGAGCCCGCCAAATCCAGTTCTCTCTCGACTACGAGTTCTAGCTGCCCGGCGTTAAATTGCATCCACACCCGGGTTTTCATATTTAGATATAATCTAAAAATACTCAGTTCATGAATCCCGAGGCGATCAAACGTTCGTTGGCGGGTAGCGGTCTAAGGTGCACTCCGCAGCGTTACGCCGTTCTGGCGTTCCTGATGTCGCAACCCGGGCATCCCACTGCGGTGGAGATCTTCGAAGCCGTCAACCGCGTCGACCCGCGCTCTTCCAGGGCTACGATTTACAACAATTTGCGCGACCTGGTGCAGGCCGGTCTGGTGCGCGAAGTGGCCGTAGAAGGACGGGCGGCGCGATTCGATGCCACAGGCGACCGGCACCACCACTTCATCTGCGATCGCTGCGGGAATGTTGAGGACCTGGACTGGTATGACGTGCCCCGGCCTGCGGCAGCGTCGCTCGGCAAGCGCGTGCTTCGGGAATGCGAACTCATTTTTCGGGGGCTGTGTCCCAAGTGCGCTCCGCGGCGCACTTCCCCCCGTTGACATTTTTATTCGTAGGAAAGGATGGAGAAATGGAAAGACAAGTGACAGACGCAGCGAACGCCGGAGCCCACAATGGCCACGCTGCAGCAGACGCCGGGAAGTGCCCGGTAGCGCACGGCGGCGCACGCGGGCGCAGAAACCGCGAGTGGTGGCCGGAAGCCCTGGACATCTCGGTTCTTCACCGCAACTCGCGATTGTCCGACCCCATGGGCGAGGACTTCGACTACGCCAAGGCGTTTGAAAGCCTGGACCTCAATGCCGTCATCAAGGACCTGCAGGCCCTGATGACAAACTCGCAGGATTGGTGGCCCGCCGATTTCGGCAATTACGGCGGCCTGATGATTCGCATGGCGTGGCACAGCGCGGGGACGTATCGAATCACCGACGGCCGCGGCGGCGCAGGAGCCGGGCAGCAACGCTTCGCACCGCTGAATAGCTGGCCGGACAACGCGAATCTGGACAAGGCCCGCCGCCTGCTGTGGCCCATCAAGCAGAAATACGGCGAGAAGATCTCGTGGGCTGACCTGATGGTCCTCGCCGGCAACGTTGCCATGGAATCGATGGGCTTCAAGACCTTCGGCTTTGCCGGGGGACGCTCCGATGTGTGGGAACCCGAGGAGCTCTACTGGGGTCCGGAAGGCACTTGGCTGGGCGACGAACGCTATAGCGGCGAGCGCCAACTGGCCGAACCGCTCGGCGCCGTTCAGATGGGTCTCATTTACGTCAACCCGGAAGGTCCGAACGGCAACCCGGACCCGGTGGCGGCCGCGAAAGATATTCGCGAGACCTTCTTCCGGATGGCGATGAATGACGAAGAGACTGTCGCTCTCATCGCGGGCGGCCACACGTTCGGCAAAACGCACGGCGCGGGCGATCCGTCGATGGTCGGGCCGGAACCGGAAAGCGGCGCGCTGGAAGACCAGGGCCTCGGGTGGAAGAGCAAGTTCGGCACGGGATTCGGGGCCGATGCCATCACCGGTGGTCCGGAGGTCATCTGGTCGCAGACGCCAACCGCGTGGAGCAACAACTTCTTCAAAAACCTGTTCGAAAACGAGTGGGAATTGACAGCCAGCCCGGCGGGAGCCAAACAGTGGCGTGCCAAAAACGGCCAGGCAAACATCCCCGATCCCTTCGATCCGAAGAAGAAACGCGTGCCCACGATGCTCACCACGGATCTGTCGTTGCGCTTCGATCCGGCATACGAGAAAATCTCCCGGCGCTTTTACGAACACCCCGAGCAGTTCGCCGATGCATTCGCCCGCGCCTGGTTCAAGCTGACGCACCGCGACATGGGTCCGATCGCGCGCTATCTCGGTCCGCTCGTGCCGAAGGAAACTCTCATCTGGCAGGATCCGATCCCCGCGGTGGACCATCCGCCGCTCGACGAAAAGGATGCTTCTGCTTTGAAGGCGAAGATCCTGGCGTCCGGCCTTTCGGTCTCCGACCTGGTTTCGACAGCCTGGGCGTCGGCATCGACATTTCGTGGCTCCGACAAGCGCGGCGGGGCGAATGGCGCACGCATCCGCCTTGCTCCCCAGAAGGATTGGGATGTCAATCAGCCCCAGCAGCTTGCCAAGGTTCTGGATAAGCTGGAAACCATCCGCAAGGACTTCGGGAAAAAGGTCTCGCTTGCCGACCTGATCGTGTTGGCGGGTAACGCCGCCATCGAAAAAGCCGCGAAGGACGCTGGAATCGAGGTGATGGTTCCCTTCACTCCCGGACGCATGGACGCATCTCAGGAACAGACCGACGTGGCTTCTTTTGCTCCTCTGGAGCCGCGCGCGGATGGCTTCCGTAACTACATCGGCGGCAAGACGCAGTTCATGCAGCCCGAGGAGGCTCTGGTGGACCGCGCGCAACTCCTGAGGCTGACCGGTCCGGAAATGACGGTGCTGCTCGGCGGACTGCGCGTGCTCGGCGCGAACACCGGCGGTTCCAAACACGGCGTCTTCACCTCAACCCCCGGCGTTCTGACGAACGACTTCTTCGTCAACCTGCTGGACATGCGCACGCAATGGCAGCCGGCCGAAGGGAAAGAGGGAGTCTACGAAGGGCGCGACCGCAAGTCGAACGCCGTGAAGTGGACCGGAACCCGCATCGACCTCATCTTCGGTTCGCACTCCCAACTGCGTGCCTTTGCCGAGGTCTATGCCTGCGCGGGATCGAAGGAGAAGTTCGTGAAAGACTTCGTGGCCGCATGGAACAAGGTCATGAACCTGGATCGCTACGACCTCGCCCGGCGGACCGAGACTAAAGAAGCTGCGATTGCTTAACCATCAACGCCGATAAATCGCTTTGACCCCTCCGCGCCGGTTCGGTTCGGAGGGGTTTTGCATTCTGCCGCCATTCTTCAGGCTCATCCCCTCACTCCGGGTCGTTTGCCAGCTCCGCCAAAGCTTCCGCGAGCACCGTAGCCCCGATCGCAATATCCTCGGGCGAAGCATACTCATCGGGCCGGTGACTCACGCCATCCCGGCACGGAATAAACAGCATCCCGGTGGGAGCGATCCGCGCCATGAACAGCGCATCGTGATACGCGCGGCTCACCATCCGAATATGAGCGCGGTTATGCCGCGCCGCCCCCATTGTCAGCGCGTTCATCACACGCGAATCGCACGCCGCCGGTGCATCTTTGTTGATCACCGCCGTCCGCGCTTCAACGCCGCGTCGCGCCGCCGTCTCCTCGCACGCTTCCGCGATCGCGGCCAGCACTCCATCGCGCCGCCCTTCATCGATGTCGCGCACGTCCAGCGAAAGCGTCACTCTGCTCGGGATGCTATTCACCGCCCCGGGAAACACATCGCAGATTCCGATGGTCGCCACCGTATCGCGTGCCCCGCTCGCCTTCGCCGCCGTTTCCGCCGCAAGCACGATCTCCGCCGCCGCGCAAAGCGCGTCCCGCCGCTCCGCCATCAGCACCGCTCCCGCGTGGCCGCCCTCGCCCTCCACGTCTATGAGCAAACTCGCGGGCGCCGCAATCGCCGTGACGATTCCCACCTTCGTGCCGCTGCGGTCCAGCCTCGGACCCTGCTCGATGTGCAGTTCGAGAAACGCGCCGTAATATCCCTCCGGCAGACGCACCGAATCGAGCGGCGCCGTGTAACCCGCTTCGGCTCGCAACTCATCCAGCGTCCGCCCAACGCGGTCGCGCAGTCCCGCGGCAGCTTCCGCCGTCAGCGTCCCCGCCAGCATCCGGCTGCTAAAGCAACCGATCCCGAAACGCGTCGGCTCTTCGGCCGCGAAAGCAATCAGCTCGATCGAACGGCGCGGACGCAGGGCCGCGGCTTTGATCGCCCGAATGGCAGCAAGCCCGCCCAGCACTCCCACCGTGCCATCGAACCGGCCCGCGTTCGGAATCGCATCAATGTGCGACCCCGTTGCAATCGCGGGCAGAGCGGGTTCGGAGCCCGGCAGCCGCGCGAACGTGTTCCCCACCGCATCGTCGCGCACCTCCAGATTCAGCCGGCGGCAAAGTTGTTTCACATACGCGCGAGCAGCCCGCTCTTCCGGTGAATAAACCACGCGAGTGACAGCCGGGGCCGGCGCCGCGCTGAACTTCGCAAGCTCGTCCAACTCGCGCGACAACCGCGCTTCATCGATTTCCATTCTCATGGGAGCGGGTGGCGATTCCAATCTTTATAGATGAGGTACTTTGCCGGCGTCTTGCCAAGCGCTCCGAACCATTGCGGGCAATACGGCGCCATCCAGATGAAGTCGCCCGCGCTCACCGGGTACCACGCATCGTCCAGACGGTAGATGCCGCCGCCTTGCAGCATCGCAAGCCCGTGCTCCATCACATGAATCTCCACTTGCGAGAGCGCCGCGCCCGGCTCGTACGTCATCGTGTTGACCGCGAAGTCGAATGCGGGTTGATCGGGAAGCAGGCAGCGGAGAGCAATCCCCGCGTCGCCATTGAGAGGCGCGGCCGCAATCGCGGACTCGTCTCCGAAGAGCATCGCAGGCGCATTCGTGCCTTCCAGCGCCCGGTACTGCTTCTCGATCACCGCCGCGGACGCCGTCCCGCGCGCGCTCACCTTGGCGTCGCAGCCCTCGGGGAAAAATGCGTAATGGCCCGCCGCGAGAACGCGACCGCCCGCCGAAAGTTCGCCGCCCGTGACGTACAGAAATCGCTGCCCGCGCGAAGGTCCGAGCGCGCCTCCCGCTTCGAACTCGACGGTGTATTGCGTGAACGCCGCGCCGGCGGCGGGCGAAACGTGCACAATCGCAGTCGCCGCCGTCATTCCCGGCAGCGGCGCGCGCACGAAGGTGTCCGGCGTGAACAGATAATGGGATGCGCGGCAGGCGCTACGCGTTTGTCCGAGGTTGTGCATGTGGCGTCACCAGTATGCCGCACGAAGCGGCAACGATTTTGCCATTTTCGCAGATCGTCTGCCCGCGGCGGAGAGTACGCACGATGCGCCCCCGGAACGTGCGGCCCAGGTACGGCGTGATCGCGTGCCGCTGGTGCAGATCTTCGCGCCGCAGCGTGTGCGCCGCAGCCAGGTCCACCAGCACGATATCGGCATAGTTGCCGGCAGTCAGACGGCCGCGGCGAGGCAGCCCAAACCGCGCCGCCGGAGCCTCCGCAAGCACCCGCGCGATCAACGGCAGCGGGACGCCGCGATCGAGCAGCACGGCCAGCGTGGATTGAACGCCCGCGATCCCGCCCCACACCGCAAAAAAATCCGGCGAGTCCTTCATGTGCTGCGGCGCGGGAGAGTGGTCCGAAGTCACTATGTCGATTTCCCCTCGCAGCAGCGCGCTATGAAGCGCGTCGCGATCCGCCGCCGGACGAAGAGGCGGCGCGCACTTTGCCGCCGCGCCGATACGGTGCACATCCTCCTCCGTGAAGTAGAGGTAGTGCGCGCAGGTTTCGATCGAAATGTCCGTGCCGCGAGCGCGCGCCTCCAGTGCGGCGGCAATGCCCGCGCCGCTCGATATATGCACGATGTGCAGCTTGCACCCCGCCTCCCGCGCCAGCAACCCGGCCCGGTGGATCGCCTCGACTTCAGCCACTACCGGCCGCGACGCCAGATAAGGCGCGATGTCCCGTGCCTTCGCCCGCGCAGTAAGCCCGCTCGTGATCTCGTGCGATTCGGCGTGCACCGCTACCGGCAGATTCACACCCGCAGCCGCTTTCATGCCTTCGAACAACGTCAGGTCGTCCGCGCGCGGAAACTCCGCAAGACCGGATTCCGCCATGAACGCTTTGAATCCGGTTACGCCGCGCGCCGCGAGCTCCCCAATCGCCCCAACATTTCCCGGCACAATGCCGCCCCACAGCGCGAAATCCGTCAGCGCGCTCTGCGACAGCGCCGCGACCTTCGCGTCGAAATTCTCCGCCGTCGTGGTGCACGGCGAAGAATTCAAAGGCATATCGACGAACAGCGCCCCGCCGCCCGCGGCCAGCGCACGCGACCCCGTGGCGCCGCCTTCCCAATCCGCGCGCCCTGGGTCGTTGAAGTGTACGTGAGCGTCAATCGTCGCCGGAAGCGCCGTCAACCCACGGCAGTCGAGTTCAAGCGTGTTCGCGGGCGCCGTCAACTCAGGCGCAATCGCCGCGATCGTGCCGTCTTCGATCAGCACATCGTGTGGCGCCGCCGCTTCCGGAAGTTGCACCCCGCGCAGAATCGTGGCCGTCACTTCGCTTCCCGTTCCACCTGATCGACGATGATTCGGGTGAGTGCAGCCATCTCGCGCGGCAGGCGGATGGCCACCAGAAACAGGTCGGGCGGCGAGTCGCCGGTCAGGATGGCGACGCCTTCAATCGGGCTCGCATTCTTCTTCAGCAACGTCTGCGTGCCGAGTCCTTCGCTCTCCGCGGGAGTCCGGTATTCCACGGCCGTCTTGCTCTTGTACACGAGACTGTCGGCGGGATATGGTCCCGTTGGATAGTCGCTGGACGGCACTGCGAATTCTCGCGTCACGTCCGCGACAAATGTCGCAGCTGCGGGAAACACCCGCGCGGCAATCCTCGCCACCGTGAAACGCCCCGAGGTATCCCCGAGACTCCGGTTCAGTTCAACCGCGGGGCCATCGATCCCGCGCGCGAGATCCAGCGGCTTGGCGCTCACCATCAGCGCGTCCCCCGATGACCCGTATCGATCGAAACAGTGCCACCCGCGAGGCGCCAGAATGCCGATTCCGCCGGTCCACCGGTAGTAAGCCAGTTGCCGCGCCGCCTCTTCCGGAATTGGAACCTGGATCGTGGTCGCCGGAGGCACTTCCATCGGACCCGCCTGCCCATCCGAAGGGCAGCCGATCGACGGCACCTCCGCCGCGCATACCGCCATCGCAACTCCCAACAGCACGAAAACAACACGCCTCACACCCGCAGTGTAGCGCGCCCTCAAACGAAGTACCGCACGAACAGAATCGCGGACATCGCGAAGCCCACAATAATCACAAACCGCCGCACCGCCACCTTCCCTATGCGCCGCGCCAGCCCGGCCGCTCCATACCCGCCGATAACCGCCGCCACTGCCATCGGCAGAACATAACTCCAATCCACCATGTGGGTGCCTATGAAAATCCCCGCCGCCACCCCGTTCACGCACAGCGCAAAAAGGCTGGTGAGCGCATTCATCTGCAGAATGTCCGTAAGACCCAGAATACTCAGCGCGGAGAGCATCATGATGCTCATGCCGGCTCCGAAGTAGCCTCCGTACACCGCGACGAACAGATTGAGCGCCATCGCGACGGGCAGGCCCGCATGCTCCTGCACCGCGCCGGGCGATTGCGTCCGCGCGCGCAGCCTCTTCTGAATCGGCGCTTGCACCGTAAACAGAACTGTCGCGAACAGAATCAGAAACGGCACCAGGTGCTGGAACGTCGCCGGTGGAGTCGAGCGCAGCAGCAGCGCCCCGACGCCGCCTCCCAGCAGGCTTGTGATGCACAGCAGCCGCAGCCGCGGATCGGTCTGCCCCAGTTCCTTGCGAAAGCCCCAGATGCTCCCCAAAGACCCCGGCCAGATCGCGACCGTGCTAGTAGCGTTCGCCGTGATCGGCGGCAATCCCAGCCAGACCAGCGTCGGAAAAGAAATGAGCGTGCCACCCCCGGCGACGGAGTTGATCGCCCCGGCCAGGAACGCCGCTCCCGCGGCCGCAAGTGTGTGTAGAAGGTCGGGCATGGAAACTCTATTATGCGTGCGCTCGAGGTCCAGGCAGTACTGACCGGTTGACGCAGTGAAAAAATCAAATCGTTTGCGTATCCCCGGCACCTTTTACCGCTCCCTCACGGTCACGGCTCCGTAAGTACCTGATGCTGCTAACGGAGCCGCGACCGTGAGGGAGCGGTAAACGGCATCGAAAAGGCGAATGGAGCACGACGAGAACAACAGCCGGATTTTTTCACAGCCCCGCGAGGGAGCGGCAAAAGGTGTATCGAAAGGCGAATGGATCGACATTCACATCCCAATCTCCCGAGCCGTAATCGCGTACTGGTAGCGCTCGGGGTCCAGGCAGTCGACCCGCCCCGAGCCCGTCTCCGCCTGAGGGTACATCAGAAAACCGAGCGGCCCCCCAGCCGATCCCGGCAACGCCACATCATGCGCGAAGTTGTACGCCATCCAATTCATCTCCCACGACCCAAACAGCCGCGCCCGTGCCCTCTCCACCATCTCGTCCTTCAACGTCCGATTGCCCGGCGGTTCTTCCAGCACAACTTTCCGCACGTCGGCGGGATCCACGGGCACCCAACCGTACTCGTCCGTATAAACCTCCGCCCGGCAGTGCTGCGCTTTCGTGACATTTTCCGACGCCACTCCGAGGCTCCGATACCCGAGTGAAGATTTCGCGACCCGTATGCCATAAGCGTCGCGAGCCGGCAGCCCCGCCGCGCGCGCCAGCCCGACATACAGGGCGTTCAGATCGGCGCATTTGCCCCCGAAATCCTGCGACTCCAGCATGAACCGGATATTCCCCGTCCCACACCCGCGCACTTTCGGACTTCGAAACGTATTCTCCACGATCCACTCGTAAATCGCGCGCGCCTTACTGACATCGCTCTTCGCCCCGTTCGTAATCCTGGTAGCCGTCTCCTTCACGATGCCGTCCGTCGGCAGAAGCCTGGTGGGCCGCAAAAAATGCGCGAGCTCTCGCCGGTCCACGTTCGGTTTAGTGGATGTGGAAAGATCCACCGCGAAATTCCGTGTCGCCACGCGGCTGGTGAGCGTAACCAACGGCCTGACACCGGCTGGGAACTCCACGGTGAGGATTCCGAGCCCGTCTGCCTTGCTCTCCACCATCCTCGCCTCTCCGCCCCCGGCCCTGAAGTGATCGGACAGCCTCCGCTGAAACGGCGTCTTGCCGAACAGCGGCGTCGGAAACCACACACGCGTCACGCCCTCCGGCTTCAGAATCTCGGCGCTCGTTGTCACTTCGAACGTGCGCCAACCTTCGGAGCGAGTCGCTGCGCGAAGCCCGCAACTCGCCGCCGCAACTCCCGCGGACCGCAAAAACAGCCGTCTGTTCATAAAGACGTGCTCCGCGCAAGCCCCTGCACCGGACCCGGAGTGAATTCGCAGATCAGCGGCGGGTTCGCATCGAAATCGCTATAACGAATCCACGCCGGCCGCACCACGAAGTACACGATTCCCGGCCATTTCATTCTCGCCGTTCCGTCCGGCCACGCCTTGAAGTAAATATCCTGGTACCGTTCCAGTTCCGGCCCCTGAAGTTCCGTGGCGCTGCCCTCGTATTGCACAGTCTGCTCGCCTTCACCCCAACCGCCGACAACGAAAGAACACGCCGGCCGCGCGATCAGGTTTGGATATTTCCGTGAGCTCTTAACCGTATCGAACACGATCTCGAGCCCCGGTGTGACCGCGATGCCGACCAGCGCCGATTGCGGCGTGCCGCGCTCGCAGATCGTCCCGAGAATGCCAAATCGATGCCCACGCATGAAATCGTAAACGTCCGTCTCAGTCATCGCGCCTCATCCTCTTATTGGCCCGCGTGCGGGTTGTGCATGTAGGGCGGCCGGTCGGTCCACACAGGACGCGCCGCATCCTGCGCCGCCCGGTAACCCACCTCCAGCAGGACCTGCAGATCCTGCACCGCGCCGCTGAGGTCCCAATCCGCCTTCACCTGGTCCGTGGGCTTGTGATAGTCGTTGCGGATGTACTCCTGCCGCTTCTCCTCGCCGTACCCGGCCGGCTTGCCGACGAAGTCGATACCCGGACTCGTCGCGAGCGAAGGCACGCCGCCCATGGCGAACTCCACATGATCCGAACGCCAGTAGAAACCCTCCACCGGATCGGTGTCGCCCGTAACCACGCGGCCTTGCCGTGCCACCGCTTCCTTGGTCAAATCGTCCAGCGAGCTCATGCCCATGCCGAGAATGCTGAAATCCTTCGTGCGGCCCCATCCCCAGTTGCTGAAGTAATCCAGATTGATGTTGGCCACCGTTTTCGACAGTGGGTAGAGAGGATGCTGAACATAATACTTCGCCCCGAGCAGGCCGCGTTCCTCCGCCGTGGGCCACAGAAAGATCACCGTGCGTTTCGGCCGCGAGGGTAGCTGAGTAAAAGCGTGCGCCAATTCGAGAACACCGGCGGTGCCCGACGCATTGTCGCTCGCGCCGTGGAAAATGTTGTCGCCTTGGTGACCCATGTGGTCCCAGTGGCCCGAATAGATCACGTACTCGGAGCGCAACGCGCGGTCGCTGCCCTCGATCTTTGCGATCACGTTGCGCGATTCAATCTCGCGGACCTGGTTGTGCGCCGTTCCGGAAACCGTGGCCTTCAACTCCGCCGGCTTGAAATCGCGGGAGAGCGCGGATTGGCGAAGCGCGTTGAGATCCAGCCCCGAAGCCGCGAACAGTTCCACCGCCTTCTGGTTATTCAGCGAAATTGTGGCTGCGATGTGATCCGTGGACGAATCATCGCGCACAATCATCGTTTCGCGAGTGATGTACCGGTTCGGACCTGCATTGGCGCCCGGCGGACGCGTCGGCCCGCGCCCCGCGCCGCCGCCTTGCACAGTAATGACGGCGGTTGCCCCGCGCGCATGCGCCAGATCCGCTTTCGATCCGGCCCTGCCGTAAAAGGAAAGCTCCGATCCCAGGAACATCTTCGGGTCCAGTTTCGATGCGTCGTTCGGATCCGGAATCGGCGGATCGCCCCCCAGCAGCACGACTGCCTTGCCTTTCACATCGACACCTTTGTAGTCGTCCCAGCCGTACTCCGGAGCGACAATGCCATATCCCACGAAGACGATCGGCGACTCCGGAATTTCGGTCGAAGCCTTCGGCTGCGAAGACGACACGCGATAATCCGCCGTAGCGAGAGGAAACGCCGTGCCGTCCGATTGGATAGCGACCTCGCCTCCGCCGCCCGTGATGCCCCAGAGCTTGACCGTTTGTGTGAACGTGCCATCGGGATTGCCCGGGGACAACTTCATCGCGCGGCAGGCTTCGATGAGATAATCGACCGTCTTTTGCTCCCCGGCACTCGCCGGCGCGCGTCCGTCGAATTCATCGGAAGAAAGTATCCGGATGTGTTTCAGCAGCCCTTCCGGCGTGATTGCATTCAAAGCCCGCGCCGGGACGCCGCCGGATTCGGCGCCCAGGAGAGCCAGGCCTGCCGCAACAGGAAAAAGAATCGCAAAGGGACTCCGCATGAAATTATGGTCGCACGCATCGGCGAAGAATCCGCAACCGAAGCGGTTCACAATCTCCCGAAGTACTCGAATGCCTTGGTGCACCATCTCGGCTCGGCTCCGAGCCAGGCACCCAGCACCCAGTCGCGTCCAAGATCGCGATGGGTATTCATGTCGTTCCCATCTGTGTAGGACATTGATGTGCGGGCCCCGCGACGTATGGCGACTTCCACCAGAGGAGGCGGCAGGCGCAGCCCATAACCTGTCCCCAGCGCCAGTGCGAAGATCGTTCCGTTCTCGGGATGAACCAATGCTGGGGTCGAATAGACAACCCTTCTGCAATCCCTGGGAAGGGCTTTCCCGAGTTCATCCCAAATGCGCTGGACAACTTCAGGGTGCGCTCCCAACCTCATGTAGGCGTCGTCAACTTCTTCCGGCCTTACAACCACGGGCAGTGGAACGCGATCTCGATGCAGACGAGTCAGGTAGGCCAGAACGATACTGTTCCGAGGGGTATCTACGTTGATGTTCGGAGCCACGTTCTGACCGCTCCTACAAGGTCTTGAGAAACGCGATGAGTGCCTGCTTGTCATCCGGCGACAACTTCAGCCCGAATTCGTGGCCCGCAATCGGACTCGGTCCACGATGGTAACCTTTCGGCACATAACCCTCCTTCAGCCGCGCGGGATCGAACCATTCCTCTAAGGTGTCCGCATTTCCACCGTGGCTGAAGCCATTGCGAAACCACACGCCGCGAAGCGATGGGACCTTATAGAATCCCGTGCCGCGCCGGGTTTGCATCGCCAGCACCGGGTCGGTCCCCACTGAAAAATCCAGAATGTTTTCGCTCCTGCGGAGATCGTCGGGAATTCGGAAGCCCGCCGCCGGAGTCAATTTGTTGCTCGTATAAAGCGGCGGAGTGTGGCAACCCGCGCAGCCCTCCCGTTTGAAAATCGTTTCCCCGCGGTGCGCCCGTTCGTCGACCGGATTCGGGTTGGGAGGAGGTTTCAGCGAATAGATGTAGAGGGCCAAGGCGTATAGTTGTTCGTCGCTATAGCGGGTTCCGTCCTCGGAACCGAAGCTCGACGCGGTTTGCGAGGTTGTCGGCTGAAAATCCCCAAAGTGCGCCAGCGTATCCAGTCCCATGTTGACCACCGCGTATCGCATGAGGTCGCCGATGGACCGGTTCCGGCCCAATCCCGTGGCATCCAGATATTGGATGTCCTGAACACCGATGAGCGACGGGATGTGAGGTGGATGGATAACGCTGGTGCCCTCACGGGAGAGAACCCCCGCATATTGTTCGGCGTGCCCCATAAGGATCATCGATCGATCGAAGTCCGCCTGCGTCTGAAGCCAGGGAATTCCGAAATTGATCCAGAGGAACTGGAGAAACTTACTGTCCGGGGGCTTGCCGGGAGGAAAGTCGGTCAAAACTCCGTCCGGGAAGTTTCCTTGGGCTCCTTCGAGGAGGCTGCCGTCCGGCATCAGGCGCGTGTGACATCCCGCGCATGAGAGGGCCCCCGTCTCCAGGACGCCCTTCGTGCGGACGATGTAGCGGTTCCTGAAGCCTGCGTAAACGCCGTCATTCGAAATCCACTTCGCACGAACCAGAGGAACTTTCTGCCCGCCCGCCGGTACCCGGGCCGGCTGATACACGGTTTCGGATTCGAAAACGATCTTTCCCGCCTGAATCCAATCCTCCCTGGTGTGGAGCTTCGAAGGGTCGAAGATTACCTCGGGTTCTCTTTGCTTCAACCATTCGACGTAACCCGGTGGCTCTTTGCCCGCCGAATATATCGGATAGGAACGGTAGATCGGCCGTACTTTGAGCTTGTAATACTCCTCTGGAGTGGTGTAGCGTGGCGAGCGATCACGCTGGACGAGCGGTAGTTCAAAATTCTTCAGCGGGCTGTCGTCCCAGACTCTGGGGATATGCGGGTGAAACTCCTGCGCGGGCGAGGAACATGCGAGAGCGAGAATCGCGAAGCCGATCACACTCCCCGTGGTTTGCATGGCAGCTCCTTCTAAGCCTTTATAGGATACATCTCCGCTGGTCCCCATCACCTCCGCGCGACGGCCCACAAGGAGAAGAGTTCTGGTATATTCCGGTCTTGGTATCTACTTATCGACTCCGTGTCTCCCTGGGCTGGATAGCCGTCGGCATTTCCGTTTTGATGATGTGCCTTTGGGCCTTCTGGGGCACGGCTGAAGCTTTTCACGAGGGATGGTACTACCGGAGCCTGTGGGCCAATCTGCGCCTGACATCGGTCCAATATCTCAGGCCCTCCCTTCTTCTGCTTTTCCCGGCGCTCCTTGCAGTGCGCTGGCCGCGTTTGGCTTTGCCCGTTTTCCTGACGCTGGCGATTGCAGCAGCCATCTATTATCGAAGGGGCGCAGGTGTCATGTTAATCGCCCTGCCGCTGACACTGCTAGGCGCATTGTTTCAGTTCGGCCGGCCGGAGCCGAGGCGTTGGGCCGCGCGGATATTGTTCATTCTGCCTGCGGTGACAGTGGTCTGCACCGGAATCGTTCCGGGCTATCGCGCCGTCACTCGGTGGGACGACGGCAATTACGGCGCTCGTCTGGTAGAGGGTAACGGCGTTCGCCTGATCTGGGCGCCCGTTGGACCCGGTTGGGGAGAACGGCATCTTTCTTGGGACCAGGCGGCGAAAACGTGTGAGCATCTGAGCGCCGACGGCCACGCTATCACCGCCGCGCCGATCGGAATTTGGCGCTTACCCACGGTCGACGAAGCAGTCCGGTCTATGGTTCGCCGTGGCCGGAACGCCGGAGGGACTTGGGATTGGGTGCGCCGTAGGGCCGAGTATCGCAACTTGCCGGAAAAGGAATCGCCCCTATGGCGCCGTTATTCGCAAGTCATCTACTGGTGGACAGGGACAGAAGACGGGCGAGGCAGCGCCTACAGAATCACCTACAACGGATATGTCGACTCGTTCGACAAACAAGGCTGGGGAGACTACTGGACTTTTCGCTGCGTCTGCTCGCCTGAGCGCTTCGAAGGGAAATTCGGCAACTAACGCTTGGAGTCCGGTCGGCGATCCAGTTGACGAGAAACGCCCATGTCCCTCCGGCGGCCATACGACCGGAATATTGAGCCGGCTGTATACTTCATTTCATGCGGCTAACGGCGGTCTTGTTGATTCTTGCACCGTGCGTCATCGCTGCAAATCAGCCGACGTTTACCTACGCTGTACCTGCCGGCACCACAGTTACAGCCATAGCGGTAGACGCGGCGGGAAACACATACCTCACCGGATCGACAACCTCTTCCAGCTTTCCTGCGACCGCGGGCGCGCTTCAAACCCAGTTCAGTGGCGGTACTTGCGAGGTTATTCCCGGCCTCCATGGAGTCCCTCTGACGTTTCCGTGCTCGGATGCGTTCGTGATCAAGTTGAACGCGGCGGGCAACGTCATATTCGCGACGTATTTCGGCGGCAACGGAAACGAGACCGTCGCAAGCGCCATCTGTGTGGACGCGAGCGGGGATGTCTACCTGGCCGGCCTAACGGGTCCAAACACCGTCGGTCAGCCGGCCACATTTCCAGTTACGCCCGGAGCGGCGTTCAGCAACCGGGTGGGAGTCGGATTCGTCGCTAAACTCAAGTCGTCGGGAACTGCGCTTGTCTATTCGACCCTTCTTCCAGTGAATCCACCGGCGCTGGGAAGGCGGGGCGTCGCCATGGCGATCGATACCGCGGGCGAGGTCTACATTGCTTCCACCAATACCGGGACGTTGCCATTTCCAACGACGCCCGGTTCGTTTCAGTCCACGCCGCCTGCATCCCCCAATGGATCGGGCGTGGTCGCCAAGCTGAATGCGTCCGGGTCGGCGCTGCTCTACGCAACGTACCTGTCCGGCAATGGACTGACGATTCCGCAAGGAATCGCCATTGACGCGGCAGGCGACGCGTTCGTCACCGGGTTCACCCAAGCGGCCGATTTTCCGGTCACGCCCGGAGCGTTTCAAACCGGCTACTTCCCGAGTGCGGAGTACATGGAATTCGTAACCAAGCTAAACCCCAATGGAACGGGCCTCGTTTATTCCACATTTCTCGGCGCCACGCGGAACTACGCATCGGGAATAAAAGTCGACGCGCAAGGCGAAGCATACGTCGTAGCCGTGGATGGAGCGGCTCTGTCTTCAGGTGGCTATCTTTCGCACTTGAGAACTGACGGATCGGCCCTTATCTACTCGACGTACATCCCCACTGTGACCGCCATGGATTTGGCTTTGGATTCGGCGGGCAGCGCCTTCGTTGCCGGCGCCTCGGGACTGACGGTTCTAACGCCATCTCCGGGAGCATTTCAATCGGGGTTAGTAGGAGTAACCGGCAACGTGATCGCGGCGAAATTCACCTCCGATGGACAGTTTGCCGGTGCTACCTACGCCTACGTATCGTCAACCGCCGGCGCTGGACCACTGATCGCGGTGGCTCCCACTGGCGGGATCGTGTTGGCCGAAGGGCAGGAGCAGCCGATGGTCGTCAGCATTTACCCGTGGGTTACGGTGCAGAACGCGGCAAGCGGGGCAGCGAGCACCGTCGCGCCAGGTGAGATCGTCACGCTGCGTGGTTACGGGTTGGGACCCGCGACAGCCGCGGTCGCGACGGGTCAGGCTCCTGTAACCCAACTGGGAGGCACTCAGGTCACCTTCGGTGGCATCGCGGCTCCAATGTCCTCCGCACAGTCGCAACAGGTCACCGTGCAGGTTCCGTGGGAGATTGCCGGCCAGGCGTCGACTGAAGTCGTCGTCACTTACAATGGCGGTCCGCCGGCCGGGACTTCGGGATCCGTACCGGTGGTTGTCGCGGCGGCAGCGCCGGGGATTTTCGCGGTCGCGAATTCCGACGGAACGCAGAATTCCCCCTCCAATCCGTCAAAGATGGGCAGTTTCGTAACGATCTACGGAACGGGTGCCGGTGTGACGAATCCTGTTGGAATAACGGGGGGATTTTGGCCGATCACTCCATCGCTTCCGGCTCTGACTCTGCCGGTATCGGTTACTGTCGCGGGAACGAATGCAATGGTTCTCTACGCCGGATCGGCTCCCACACTCGAATCCGGATACTTCCAAATTAACGTAGCTCTGCCGTCGGACCTTCAGCCTTCGTCGACGGCGAATCTTGTGGTCACGGCCGGAAACTTCTCGAGCCTGGCTGTTCCGATTTCTATTCAGTAACCGGATACAGTTTTAAAGCACGAGCGTCTTTGATAAGCCGGGAAAATGATCGCTTGTATCAGCCGTATGTTTGTGGAATTCGCAAATTCCCGTTTCTGATATCTTTGGGATGATGAAAGGCCCCGAGAGAGTCGACACCGATCGCCTCGTTCTGCGAAGACCGAGTCTCGAAGATGCCGAAGCGGTTTTCGGCCGATACGCCGGGGATATAGATGTTGCAAAATACATGGGATGGCCGAGACATAGGTCCGTTGACGATTCGAGAGCGTTTCTTAGTTTCTGCGAATCGGAATGGATGAGATGGCCGGCCGGGCCATACCTCATCGAATCTCGTAAGGACCACAGACTGCTGGGAAGTACAGGGTTCGCATTCGAGTCAGACTCCGTGGCGGGCACTGGGTATGTTCTGGCTAGAGATTCATGGGGACAAGGATATGCGACAGAAGCCTTGACTGCTGTTGTCAGAATTGCGGCAGAACTCAAGATCCAACATCTGTATGCGTTGTGCCACCCGGATCATCACGCATCCATTCGAGTGTTAGAGAAATGCGGTTTCCGCTTCGAACAGCGGCTTGAGCAGTTTGCCGCGTTCCCGAACTTGAATCCTGGCATCCCGGTGGATTTCCTGCGATACGTCCGGTGAGCCATTGCAGCCGCGCCGGCGCATGGGAGTTGCCGACGCAAGCGCGTCCCGCTGCTTGGATGGAAGTGAAGCAAATCACCTGGCCGTATCACGCCCGTTGCTCTCTTTTGCAGGCCTCGATCGAGAACTACGTCGATCAACGGAACGGCGACGACACACCCGCGTGGATCACTTCCGGTAGGAACGGCATGCCGGGAACAAACTTTGCGTTACGGCAGTCGAATCTGCTAAGGAGGGCTAACCATGTCCGTGTTCTGCCAAGCGGTCGTCTACTTGACAGTGGCTGTACCTGCCGTCGCGCAGTCGCAAGCATTTGCAACGACCACCATAAAGCCTGCTCGTTCAGGCGACCCGCGCAACGCACGCGTGCAACTGCTTCCTACCGGTGACCTGATTGCGCGCGCAGTCCCATTCGTCAGGCTTTTCAGTTACGCTTACGACGTGCCGGTCAACGGTTCGCCGCGTCTTTCCCCTCTTCCCGACTGGACCGTTCGTGAGAGGTACGATATCGAAATAAAGGCGCCCGCCAACGCCATTCCTCCCAATCTTCAGGACAGCGGAGTGCGAACACGCATTCAGCAAATGATCCGCGAATTGCTCGCCGATCGTTTCAAGCTGGTGATGCGGGTCGAGAACAAAGCGATGCCCATTTATGCTCTCACGCTAGCCAGCGGAGGTCCGAAGCTTCAACAGTCGGTCCTTTCCGATAAGGAATGCACCTCCAATACCGACGCAGAACCTTGCCATAACTTTGTTGGCGGCTTGGGCCATCCCTTGGATGCAAAAGCCATAAACATGGACGACCTTGCCCGTTACATTGAGAACTGGACGGATTTGCCCGTCGTGAACCGCACGGCGCTCAACGGGCTGTTCACGGTAAACACGGAAGGCTGGGTTCCCATGCGGCTGCCCCCTCCGCCACCGAACGCCGCCCCGGCTGCGAACCCGTTCGCAGGGCTCCCTACAATCTTTACGGTCTTGGGTAAACTCGGTCTCGAATTGAACCGGCAAGAGGAGGTTTTGCCGGTGTACACCGTGGAGCACATCGAGCGCCCGGCCGGCAATTGACGACCACGGGCTATTACGCGCCACTCAAGGAGCCGCGCTTGGGATGCGCGTCGTCAACTGACGTCTAACGCCCATGTCTCTCCTCTGGCAGTGCGGCCGGTTCATGATACGCTGCGGCGGAGGTTTCGTCTTATGGCCACGCTCGTCTACGGTTTGATGCAGTCCCTGGATGGCTACGTCGACCACCTGAAGTTGGGCCCACCCCGTCCCGCGCTAGCTCGTCACTTCTTCGAGCAGGTGCGCCACCAGTCCGGGTGTGTGTACGGTCGTGAGACCTACGAAATCATGCGCTATTGGGAAGAAGACCGTCCCGATTGGGACGCGGAAGATCGCGAATTCGCGGCACTGTGGCGTCACCAACCGAAGTGGGTCGTCTCGCGCTCGCTGAAGTCAGTCGGCCCCAACGCCACACTCCTCCAGGGTGACCTCGAGGCGGCGATACGCGGGTTGAAGGCGCAACTCGCCGGGGAGATTGCCGTTGCCGGAACAAAGTTGGCGGGAAGCTTGACCGGCCTTGGCCTGATCGATGAGTATCGACTCTATTTCCTCCCCCTCGTGCTGGGTAGCGGCACACCATTCTTCGCCGGCCCGCGGCCGCCGCTCCGCCTTGTCGCTGGCGAGCCCATCGGCGAGGAAGCGTTCCGGTTGACGTACGTTCCTGCCTGATTGCGCGACTCGCCCGGCGTGATTTCGATCCACTTGGCCGCCGCAATTGGGTATCACCGCGGCTGCGGCTTCGGCAGTTTGAGTCTCGGAAGTGCATCCGAGGCGTTGCTGTTTCCGGGATTCAGCGCGAGAGACCTGCGATAGTTCGCAATGCCGAGATCGCGATCGCCGTGCGCCGCATAAGCCTCTGCCAGGCTGTCATACGCATTGAATGCGTTCGGAAATACTTCCGTGTTTAATTTGAAGAGGGCGATGGCGTCTTCGATCTGCTTCCGGCTCAACTGCGCCACAGCCGCACTCACTCCTCTCTCGCGTTTGCCGCCGCCAGGGATGCCAGACGATGTTCTGGATTTGTGCGCATTGTGATCGCGGACAACGCTATTGCAGCCCGGCGTGCAGCACCGAGGCGCGGCGCCAGCAACAGCGGGCGGCTAACCGCCGCTATCAGCAGAGTCTGGAAGGCCGGCTCGACCACCGCGATCGGCGCCAGAAATATCGCGAGCGCCAGTGCGTTGTACGTCTCTTCGTTGCTGACGATCTACATCGATCTGCCGGATACGCCGCTGCGTGCGAGCGCGTCGGATCAATGGCTCGCCCGCCGCTTCTACGATGAGCGTGGCCACTATGCGTCGTAGAGACAGCGTTGCTGCTCGGGTCCCTACGCCGCCTGACGCGCCCAGCAGAAGCACCACGATTGTCCCCGGTCCGTTCCCTGGCCTACTTTCGGCCGGTTATCGACGAACTCCGTGCCCATCCCGCGCCGGAAGGCTACCTCGACTATCTCCGCCGCAAACTGCACCAAGCAATCGCGGCACTGCCGGCGAAATTCACGTTCTCCGGCCCTTGACCCTTCATACTCGGCGATACGACACCGACTTGAGGCGACCCGCATAATTATGGGGCGGAATAAAGCTCGAATGATCGCAGGGCCGGAAAGTGCTCCACGCTAATCGCCAGTTGGCCGTCAAGAGAATGAGGCCATCACATGAAGAGACGCCGACGGTCCCTATGGACCGCTCTTGCCGCGGTCATTTTCTCAGCCGTCCATGCCTCCCCTCAATCCGCGGTGAGTCAGTCCGCATCACAGCCTCAGGACTCCTTGACTTATGGCCCTTCCCGCGGCAGCCTTGTCCTTCAAGGCGGCGTGGGACCGAGTCCCGCGATCAAGTCGGCATTCGTGGCGCTCGCCGGGGGAGCCCCGTCTCGTATTGTCGTTATTCCGACGGCGAGCGTCGGCGACGCCGGGCCTCCCGGAATGGTGACCTCTCTCGCGCGTCGCATGAAGGAGAGCCTCGGCGTGGCCGAGGTCACCGTACTGCACTCGCTCGACCGCGCCACATCCGATTCAGACCGCTTCGTTGAACCACTCCGAAGCGCCACGGGTGTGTGGATTCTTGGTGGCTTCCCGGAACGCATGGTCTATTCCTATTTGGGCACAAAGACTGAGCGTGCGATCCATGAACTGCTTGATCGTGGCGGCGTCGTGGGTGGGGAGTCGGCCGGGGCAATGGTCCAGGCTTCCTGGTTGGACGCGACGGACGACGAGTTCACGCCGGAAATTCGGGGGCTGATACAGACCTATGGTCGTGGTGGATTCGGGTTTCTGACGCGTGCGGCGGTCTTCCCGCACTTCGACAAACGAGGAAGCGCCGCGGCTGTGAAGTTCAGCGCAGAGTATCCTCGGCAACTCGGGATCGGGATCGACGAAGAGGCAGGGCTAATCGTCAAGGGTGACCTTGCTGAAGTCATCGGCCGAGGCACCGTCAGCATATACGACGGGAGACGCACCGCGAACCCGGTCGTGCTTCGTAATGGCGATCGCTATGACCTTGCTGCCGGCAAGTGATCCGTCTGCCTGGATCCAACCGCACCGGCGAAATCGTGTGATGCGCCATCCGGAAGTGAGTTCTCCGGCACCAACTTTGACGATTAGACGCGCTAATAGTGCAATTGGGGCTGCGGCCAAAATTCAAAAATCTACGTTTTCTGATGACCGCTAACATACGGGGGCCGCGGAGTTTTGCGAAGGTTGTGCGAATAGGGATGCGAACGCAGCCAGCAGAACACTGAGTCGGAGCGGCACGACTTCCCTCCTGAACAACTAGAGAGCTCGCAAGAACAGAAGCAGCATAGCAAAGTAGCGAAGTAGAACCAACCCTAACGTTCGGGCTTAAAGATCTTCCCGGCTTTGACCACGATCTCGATGCGTTCGGTGTTCCGCAATGACTCCAGGGGATTCGCCGAGAGCACTACCAGGTCCGCATCCTTACCGGGCTCGATCGAACCGATATTCAGTTTAAGGGCCTGGGCGGCATTGAGAGTGGCCATGCGTAGTACAGCAGGAACCGGAATACCCGCACTGGCGAGAAGGCGCAGCTCCTCGTGAAAGCTGGCGCCGGGAACGATCCACGGAAACGGAGTGTCGGTCCCCACTGTGAGCAGCACTCCACGGTCATGCATCAATTTTACGAGAGCAAGCAACTTCGGCCACTGTGCTCGCGCGGCGCGATACTGCTCTGGGGTCCAATCAACCGTGCTGCTCCGCCGCGCGAATCCGGCCCAGAGTTTCGGTGGCGCTTCACCCCGCAGGGGATTGTTCGTGTAACGAAAGTCGTCGCCCCAAAACTTCGTCCGGAATGCCATCAGCGTCGGGTCTACGGAGACGTGGTGTTCCACGAGTGCCGTGATCATTTCCTGCACGGCTGGGGAGTTCGGGTCGACGTGCTCCAACCAGTAAACTCGCCCGAACATGCTGGGACGATAGGCCGCCCGCGCGGCAGGCGCAAGATATTCCGGTGCCCATGATGCGGCGTGAGCGATGAAGTCGATCCCCATGCGGGCGGCGTCTGTCCAGGTGGTCGATTGTAGGTGGCCGATCACCCGGAGACCCCGTCGATGTGCTTCGTCAATGCCGGCCCGCACCAACCGAGGCGGTAGGTCCTGGTACAACTTGATGAAATCGACTCCCACATCGGCTTGCCAGTCCACCTCCTCGCGCACCTCCTTTTCGTTGGTGACGGTAACGTAAATAGCGTGTTCCATCGGTGCGGTTGTGAGGATGCGGCCCGCTGTGAGCATGGGTGGTCCGACGATCACACCACGCGCCAGGAGGCCGCGAACCGCGACAGCGGCTTCCGTCGCATCTCCCGGATCGCGTACCGTCGTGATCCCATTAAAGAGAAGCGTTCGGAGCAACGCGAGAGCCGTCTCACGATCAAAAGAGGGGAGCGGGCGGCCATCTTCACCGAGCGGCGGGAAGAGTACGTGCGCATGCATATCCACGAATCCCGGCATCAGGTAGCGCCCGGGCAAATTGACGACTTGAATGCCGGCCGGCGGCCGATAGTCTTTCGCTCGCAGAACAGCGTGAATCTGAGTGCCTTCGATTTCGACGGCTCGGTCCGCTTCAGCAACACCCCGCGCAACATCGATCACCGAAACGTGGTTCAGGACCAGCGCGGCCAACAGGAGCATGGCTTTAGATTAGCTGAACCAGTTTCGGACTCGGCTCGCCCTTCGCGAAGATTCTCTCAATCCGCTCCAGTGAGATGGAGCCACCTTCCTCGGTAGAAGTAGAGCACCTCTGACGCTTTTCCGTAAAACAGATCGTGAATGCCCTCGTGATCGATTGCTGGCGGCTTTTCTCCACCATAGGCTCTATAGTGCTCCAGGATGTATCCACGGCCAACCGGGGCGATCGCGGACGAGTAGACGATCCTGTCGCCTCCCCAACTCTGGAGACGATCCACATCGTTTCTTTTCGCGATCTCGGCCGGGTTCGTTTCGGAGCCGTTCCAGAACACGAGAACGGAAGAAACCCCGCCGGCCGAACAGAGCGCCGCCCAATCCGCCTGTCCGGGTTTCGAGAATTCGCCTTTGATGACGTTATGACGACCATCGATCATCGGCACTTGAGGAATTGTGCAGCCCCGCCGCTGAAGCGCCGCCACCAGGTTCTTGGGGAGCTCAGGAAACGCCGCAGGCTTCAGGCGAACGACCTGTCGAACAGCAGCGTCCCACATGCTCTGCGAGACGGTGGGGCCCTGAGCTACGCATCGGACGGATGTCACAAGCGCCAAAGTGACCCACAAACGACTCATGCTTCCCAGCGTACTGCGAACGGCTGTACCAGCGTCGCAGCATCTGGCCGTATCACGCCCGACGATCTCCCGCAGACTCCAATTACCTCTTCGCCGGAGGCAGATAATTCTCCAACTCCCACAACTCCTGCCGGTTCAGCCTGCCTCTCACGAATGCGATCTGCTTACCGTCCGGCGAAGTATTGATCGAGCTCAACTCTTCGCCCGACAATCCCAAACTCTCGGGAGTTCCGCCGGTCGCGGCAATGCGGAACAGTTGCGTCAGGCGTGCCGACTTCTGTAGGAAGTAAATGAAGCGGTCGTCCGCGGACCATGCCAGCGACCAACCTTCCGGAATTGACGCTTGAGGGTCTAAAGTCACGATGTCGCGTGCAGGGCCGCCGCCGGCCGGTACAACGCGCAAGACTGTCCCTGCGGCGGAGGAAGCGAAATAGGCGACGCTGCGCCCATCGTGCGAGATGAGCGGAGTGACCATCCTGGCGGCATTCGTCGCTATCGTATCGATCTGCCTGGCCGACCCGTTCGACAAGCTGCGCACTTCGATCTTGGCTTCCGTGCCGGAGGGCGTGAATCCCGCAACCGCGTCGCCGGAGCAGGATCGAATCGAGAACCCCGGCACTCCCGCGAAAATCGGGCTTATCCGGCTGTCGGCAAGCTCGTAGCGCGCGGCGGCGGGCTGATTCTGGCTATCCATGGTATTGAGGAGCAGCGATTTGCCGTCGCCGCTCCAGCAGTATGCCGGAAACGCAAGTCTGGGTTGCTCCGCCAGGTGCTTTTCCTCGGCGGTTTCGAACGAATAAATCGAAAGTTCGCGGATCTCCGTGATGCGCCCATTTACAGTCGCGTTATGCGCCGTTTGATAAGCCACCCGCCGCGAGTCGGGAGCCCAGCGCGGCAAGGAGTTCGTGCCGGTACGGGCCAGCGGCACCAGGACAGGCGCGGAACCGAGTCGGCCAGTGGCAGCATCCAGCGCGACCGTGTAGATATCGGCGTCGGGCGCCTGCGAGTGATAGTAAACGGCTCCCGATGGCAGCATCCCGAAGTCTGTCTTGTCGAGTTGCGCGTGCAAATCGATGGGCGAGCCCTGCGGCTTCCCATTTACCACCGCAATTGCCCACAATCGCGCGGAAGTATGGTAGTACTGGCTGTAAAGCAGATACTTGCTGTCGGGCGTCCATCCCACCGGCTCCTGATAGGCGCCGCTGGGCGCAAGCACGGTCTCTCCGGAGCCGTCGCGGGCCATCAAGTAGACATTCTCCTCCGCCTCCTTGTTCTCACCGGCATTGAATGCAACATACCGGCCGTCCGGCGATACCGCGGCGACATCCAGATTGAAGTGCGCGGTTGGAAGTTCTTGTGCCGCGCCGGTGGCCGCATCCACCCAAAGGAGCGCCACAAAATTGCGAGGCTTGCCATCGGGATTCTTACCAACCAGCAGCCGTTTGCCGTCGCCCGACCATGCCATCGCGAACCCTCCGCGATAGAGCGTCCGATGGCCCGTACCATCCGAATTGATGAGGTTGATCACCCCGCCCAGGGCTGGAGGAGTTCCCGGACGCCGCTCCGTGAAGACGATGCGCGAACCATCGGGAGAGAATCTGCGGCAACACTGGTTCGTTCCGGGGGTCGTCTCCAACAACTCCCTGGTTTTGTGGGTTGCCACGTCCATCACTTCCAACGGTCCTGCGTACCGGAGAATGGACTTTCCGTCAGGCGAGAGAAGGCCCTGGCAGTCGGAGCCGGCACACACAAGCTTGCGTGTAGGTCCGGCGGCGGCTGACACTGTGCCCATCGCGGCCTCGGCCAATACCACCGCTTCCTTCTGGTCGGCGTAATCCTTCATGACCTCTTCGTATAGCTTTTGAGCCTGCGCGTCGCCCATTTTGCGATAACACCCCGCCATACGCACCAATGCCATCGCCGCTACGGCGCGGTTCCCCTTGGCCCCGGCCAGAGCCTTCTTGTAAGCGTCGATCGCTCCGGCCAAATTGCCGTCCACAACTTCCCGTTTGATTGCGGTCTGCAGCAGTGTTTCAGGACCGGACTTCTGCGCGGGCAATGGAGCCGCGAGGGAGCACGCCATCAGGGTCGCCAGTATGATTCGCGTCATCGGTAAAACCTCCATGACGGCATCATGCCCGGCGAATGTGGGGAGACCGTCCGCCGTTTGGTCAGGATCCGGTCAAGATCATCCATCGAAACGGTAGCCCTGCCCTCGCACGTTGATCAGGAAACGCGGCGAGGTCGGATCGGGTTCCAGCTTCCTGCGGAGCGCCACGATGTAGTTATCCACCCCCCGCTCGGAGACGAACGTCCCGACCCCCCACGCCAGGTTGACCAGTCGCTCGCGTGTGAGAACCCGTCCGCGGTTCTTCACGAACACGGCCAGCAGTTTGAACTCCAGCGGCGTCAACGGCACCGCAGAGCCCGCTCGGCGCACCTCTCCCCGTCTGAAGTCCACCTCAACGTCGCCAAAGGCGTGCTGTTCTTGCGGCTCCCCCACGGCGTCGCGCCGCAACAGCGCGCGGATGCGCGCGCGCAGCTCGATCGGGCTGAACGGCTTGGTGACGTAGTCGTCGGCGCCGAGGTCCAGACCCATCACCTTTTCCAGTTCCTGGCTCCTTGCCGTTAACATGAGCACCGGCGTCCGTATGCCGGCCCGGCGCAATTCGCGGCATACTTGAAAGCCGTCTTTTTTCGGCAACATCACGTCGAGCAGAATCAGGTCGAAGTCGCCTTCGCGCCCCAGACGCACGGCGGATTCGCCGTCGGCCACTACCTCGACATCGTAGTCGTCTTGCTTGAGGTCGGTTTCCAGCCCGAACGAGATCGCCGGCTCGTCCTCAACAATCAGGATTCGTCGCATGGCAGTACCATTGTGAACTCGCTACCTGACCCAACCTCGCTGCGCACGAGCACGGTTCCTCCGTGCGCTTCGACAATCTCCTTCACCGTAGCCAACCCGATGCCCGTGCCCCCGGCGCCGTCCCGCCTGGCATTCGCGCCGCGATAAAAACGGGCGAAGACGTGCTTCAAATCCTCTTTGGCGATACCGCTGCCATAGTCGCGCACCTGCACTTCAACTCTACCGTTTCGAGAGGAGACCGACACCTCAACCTGCTTCGCAGCGGGCGAATACTTCACCGCGTTGTCGAGCAGATTCCACAGCGCGCCTCCCAAGGCTTCCCGATCCCCCCGAATCGGCAGGGGCTCATCGGGCGCACGAAATTCCACCAGGTAACCGCTTTCTCTCACCGTTCCCTGAAACTCCTCGGCCACTGCACGGCTCCATTCGGCGGCTTCGAGTTTCTCGGAACGAAACTCGTACTGCCGCGCCTGCATACGGCGCAGGTCGAGCAGCGCATCCACCAGCCGGCGCAGGCGGTCGCTCTCTCCCAGCATCAGTTCATAAGCCCGCTGTTTATGTTGCTCGTTCGGCATACGGCCCCGCGCCAGCATCTCCGTGAGTTGGCGAATGGAGGTGAGCGGCGTCCGAAATTCGTGCGACACGGCCGCGACAAAATCGGATTGCAGCTGCGCGACGGCGAACTCGCGATTGAGGGCCCGCACGATCAGCCAACTGCCGGAGCAGACCAGCAGCGCGAAAACCAGAATCCCGGCGATGAGTAGGCGGCGCCGCGTCGTCCAGGGCTCGGAACGTGCGGCCCCGCCGGGCATAGTGGTGGTCAGGCTCCACGGAAGTCCGGTGAGTGCAGCCGTGCGGATCACCGAAAGCGTTCCGGCGAGCGGCTTCCCGTGAACCACCTGTCCCGCGGAATCGGTCACTTCCAACGCGGCGCCACTCTCCCGCTCCAGGCGCGTCCAAAGCGCACGCCACGAGGATGGGCCTGTCAGCCGTGCTTTCCATGCCCCGCCGTGTCTTTCCCACGAGATCGAGACCGGCTGCCCATCCATGAGAAGGCCCTCGATCCCGGTGGAAGCCGGCTGCGCGAATGCCCAATGCGCCGCCTCGGCCAGCGCCATACGCTCGTTCCAATCCGCTGGCAAAGGAAGGTCTGGCGAAAGCGCTTTTAGTTCATCCAGATAGGTTTCGAGCACCGCTTTGGTAAGATTCCACCGCCCCTCAGTCAGGTGAGCGAATAGGGCGGCCGATTCCCGGCGAGCGGCCTCGTAGTCCGCCATTTCGCCGAGCACGGCGCAGCGGCCCGCGGCCGCAATCAATCCAGCGGGAATTCCAGCGACGGGTACATCACCCAGCTTCTGCAGCGATCCGTACGTCTGGAGGGCATCGCTCCACCTCTTCTGGCGACGCAGTACCCGCGCCAACCGCACCAGAGCTTCGGCGCGCAGCCGTGGCGGACCGTTTTCCGCCAGCCGCATGTAGGTCTCAGCCGCTCTGCCCAGGTCGTGCGCGGAGTACTCGAAAGCTTCGGCTTTGGCTATGGCATCCGGCAAAGCAGGGGCAGATGCCGGCTCAGTTGGCACGTAGGCCAGACGGCTTGTAGGCGTGGTGGACAACTCGCCTCCCAGTGTTACGGTCACGTCGACGTGATCGTTGACAAGGGTTCGCTCCATCGCCGCCGCGGCGCGATCGGCGGCGTTTTCCAACTGCTCCTGCCGCCGTTGCGCTTCCACAGCACGGTCTTGTACGAATACCTGCCGGGCAAGCCATCCCAGGGCGAGGGCGCACAACACCATCAACGCAATGAACAAGGTCAGGACCAGCCTGGGCGGGCGAAGCCATTCCACCGGCCGCATAGTGAAGTAACCGATTATAGGCTTTCTCCGTTCGCTCGAGGTATGCGGCGGGTCGGAAAATTGTCAGGATTTGGTCAGATTCGCTAAGCGCTTGAACACCCCGGCCTACCTTTCTCCGGAGTGGCGCGTCGGTCTGTCGATCAGGTAGATGACTGGGAGTCTATTATTTTGCGGCCGCACTCATCCAGGTCGGCGCACTTGCACCGACGATGGAGTAGTTCGCGCATTGCCGCGATGCGTTCCGCCATCGCCTCCAGTTCCGCCAGTTTCTTATGCGCGATTCGCTGCCACCGTTCTGAAGGACTGCCGCTATCGCTGAAGAGCTCCCCAACTTCTTCCAGTGTGAACCCGCAATGCTTGGCGCGCTCCAGGACCGCGAGACGCGCAAGTATAGACGGATCGTAGCGACGCTGCCCGCCGGACCGTAGTGGACGCGGCAGCAAGCCCTTCTTCTCGTAGAAGCGGATGGCAGACGGCCGCAAAGCAGCTTGTTTCGCGACCTCGCCGATGGTGAGAAGCCTGGGCATCGCGACCGTTGTCTTGAGTGTACGACAGGAGCCGGCGAACACTGGCGGGCTCGCCCGCATACTGTGAACCCTTTTACTTGTTCATCCACTTGGCGAAATCCGCCAGGATAAATTGCTTGACGCCGGAACGGCCGGATAAGCGCATCCAGAAGGAGCCGTTTTCGCGCTGCTGCCGCAACTCGATATCGAAGAAAGGACAACAGAGATGTTCACCTGCGGCCCATTCGGCGACGCGACGGAAACTTACGCTGTCGGCCGGAAACTGGAATTCGTAGCCATCCGGCAGTTCGCGGACGTTCATTACCGCAGCCCGCAGCGCGGGACCGAGTTCATCAAAATGACGCTTCCGGTCGGCGGCTGTCAGAGCCGCACGGTTGCAGGCGAAAGGGGACTCCTGCCGGCTGGCTTGGCCCCATGCGAGCGAGAGTGCGCCGAGCACCAGAGCGGCACAAATCGGAATTCTGGCTTTCATCATAGCTACACTCTACGAGTTGAAGTCGAGTTGAAGTCAAGAGGAAGAACTTGTAAAACGTCTCGTGCGCCTAGGGGCGACCGTCATCAATCGCAGGCGCGGTAAAGATCAAGCGCGAACGCCAGGGCATTCTTGAGTCGCTCCATGACTTCTGTGGAGAGCCGGCCCATTCTGCGTTCAAGACGCACGGTGGGGAGAGATCCGAGTCCTTGAACGTTGGCTACGGATTCACGATCGAGGAATTGAAGCCGCGGCAGCGCCACTTCGTACGGACTGCCCTCCCTTGGGTAGTCAGAGGCACGTACAAGACGAGGGATCGTGGCGGGTCGGGATCTTGGTGAGAAACGGGGACTCATCGAGCAGGTCCAGGACCTCCTGTTCGGCGGCGCGCGAGCGCGCGACGTCAAGGACGTCGTGATCGGCGAGTTCAATCACCTCTGCGATGCGCTGCTCTCTGGCTTCTGCCGCCGTCTCCGGCTTCCACTCGCGCAATCGAGCGTCCAGTTTCTCCGCCAAAGCGTCCACGATCGTCTCCTGCCGTCTTTAGTGTATCGCCATCGGCGCTCAACGTTTCGCTAGGTGGCGCCCATGCCCTCCTGTGGCCTTTCTTGACATGTATCCGTAACGGATATAGCATCGAAGCATGGCGAAGAAGAACAACGCTCCGCTGACGCCCGCGGTCCTCCACATCCTGCTGGCGCTTTCGACCGGCGAGCGCCACGGCTACGGAATCATGAAACAGGTGGAGGCGGATTCGCAGGGCAAGGTGAAGATGGGCCCCGGCACCCTATATGGCTCGATGGGGCGCATGATGGAGGCCGGGCTGATCCGCGAAAGCGAGAAGCGCGTCGATCCGCAGATGGACGACGAGCGCCGCATCTATTACAAGCTCACCGGCGCCGGGCGGGCGGCGCTGGAAGCGGAGTTGAAGCGGTATCGCGGCGTGGTGGCAGTCGCGGAAGGACGTCTGGCGTATGGGCAGTGATTTCGGCCGCCGCCGCTACCAGGCGTGCTATGCCGTGCTGCTGCGGCTCTATCCGCGGCCGTTTCGCGAGCGGTTCGGCGAGGCGATGGCCCAGACGTTTCGCGACCTTTGCCGCGAGCACGGTGACACCGGGCAGCGGCTCTTCGGGTTCGCGCTGTGGATCTTTTCCGAAACTTTCGTGGGAATCGTGAGGGAGAACATAACCTGTATGAGTCATCTGGCAAAGACGATGCTGCGTGCCGCCCTTGTCTCGCTCGGCCTGATCATGGTGCCGCTGATTGCCTCCCGCGTAGTGGACGGTTGGAACTGGAGCGCGGGAGCTTTCGTGCGCGTGTATCTCCTGTTCTTCGTGACCGCGATGCTGTATGCGGCCATCGCCAGGAAGATGGGCGCCCCGGCGTACAAGGCGGCCGTCTGTTTGGCGCTGGTGGCCGGATTCGCCTTGGGGTGGTCCACCATGGTCCAAACCGCGGACTCCGGACATCCCGAGCGCCTGTGGTATCTCAGCGTGCTCGTAGTGGGATTGGTTGGCGCCTGTCTCGCACGGCTGAAGGCGCCGGGATTGGCTCTCACGTTGTTCGCCATGGCAGCGGTGTTGGCGCTGATCTCCGTGCTGCTCCCTTCCGGTGGACCGTCCGGCATGGCGCTCAGGATGGCCATCGGGCATGGTGTCTTCGTAGCGTTGTTCACCGCGTCAGGTCTGCTGTTCCGGCACGCGAGTCTGGCGGGATTGCGGTAGGCCGGCGATCGCGCTCGCATTGCGGTACCAACCGGGGTACGCCACGTCTTCTATATGGTTCCGGTTTTGAGATCGCGAAGGAGATAGACGATGACGCTCAATCGACGCGAGTTTGTTCAATTGGCCGCTGCGATGGGAGCCTCGCTGGCGTGGGGCGGATCGGCTCGAGCGTCAACCACCGCCTGGCATGAGCGCCGCGAACTTTATCCGGAAGGCGTTGCGTCCGGCGATCCCGATCCGGGCAGCGTCATCCTCTGGACTCGGCGGCCGTTCGAGCCGGGCGGCCGGCACGTGCTCACCGTGGAGGTCGCCGGATGATCTTTGAGGATGAGCGCGCAGCGCCCGCCGATCAACTCCGTTTCATTCTCCACCTCGGCGATTTTATTTATGAGGTCGTCGAATATCCCGACGAGATAGCGACGCGGTACGATCGCACCGTCTACGACGTCGGCCGGATTCCCGACGGCGGCAAGACCGGCAACTTCCATTACCCGCTAACGGTCGAAGGCTATCGCGTCGTCTACAAGGGCTACCTTGCAGACCCCGACCTGCAAGACGCGCGAGCGCGTTGGCCGTTCGTCTCCATGTGGGACAATCACGAATTCTCCTGGCAGGGCCGGCAGAGCATCGTCCAGGCAGGGGGCCCTCCCCGACCGGGCCAGACCGTCAAGGTCGCAGCCAACCAGGCATGGTTCGAATTCATTCCCGCGCGCGTGAAGCCGCCGAGCGGATCGCTCGACGCGTTCGGCGCGGTGGCGGTGAAAAATGTGCTGATCGAAAAGTGGGACGACACTGGCCTCGGCATCGAACCCAACAACCTGAAGGCCATTAACAGCCTGATCGGGTATCGCACTTTTCACTACGGCCGGCACCTCGATCTCATCCTCACCGACCAGCACAGCTTCTGCGGCGACGACCCCACCGATGCGGACGGCGTCGCCAAGATCTACGATCCGGCTTTTAACGGCATGTTCTCTGAACCGGCGATGATTGCGCTCGATGCCGGCCGCGCCTTCAACGGCGGCAAACCGCCTGCCGAACTCAGCTTTGGCGACAGAAGCATCCCGAATCCTCGCAAGGATTCACCGCCGCGCACCATTCTCGGCGCCCGTCAGAAGCAATGGTTCCTGGACCAGGTCCGCCGGTCAACGGCAACCTGGAAGATCTGGGGCAATTCGCAGGGCGCCCTGGATTTGCGGGCCGACCCGCAGAACCTTCCCGATGGTCTGATCAAACAGAAGTGGCCGGCCGGCACCTTCGCGCAGATCGGCAGCGGCGATTGGGGCAGCGCCTACCACGAGCGCGGCGAAATCTATGACCTCGTCCGTGATTCGAAGATCACCGGCTTCGCGATCGTGTCGGGCGACCGTCACAGTTTTTGGGCCGGCTATGCCGCCTCCCGATTGCCGCCCGCTAAGTTCGAGCCGGTCGGCATCAGTTTTGTCGGCGCCTCGCTGGCCAGCCCCGGGACGATGGAGGCTTATGAGCACGCTCTTCCCAGGAATCATCCGCTTCGTCCGCTGTTCCTGGCTGACCGGCCAGGGGGTAAGCCCGACTGGACCTATAACATGCTCCTCAAGCACGGCGTCCGCTCGTGCCTCGAATACGCCAGGAGTTTCGACCTGAAGCGCGCTCACGCCGTTTCCAATCCGCAACTCTCCCCGCACCTTGAATTCGTGGATATGGGCGGCCACGGCTATGCGACGGTGCGGCTCACCGGCGATGAAATGCGCACGGAGTTCGTCTGCATCCCACGCCCGATCACACGCAGCGATCGTCCCGATGGCGGTCCTCTTCGCTACCGCGTCGTCCACACGGCATCGCTCTGGAAACCCGGCGAGCGGCCACTGCTGCGCCAACAAGTCATTGAGGGCGATCCCGGCCTTTCCATCTGAGATGCCGGCCGGCCGCTCTTCCAACCGCTGCCTATAATCGGAACCATGATGTCTGGTTTGCCAAAATCAGAACACCCATACAAGGCACTGCTCAGGGGGTGCGCGCTCGCCGCGGGTGTTGCGGCCGCGCTCACCTTCAGCGCTTTCAGGGCGGGCGCGCAACACGCCCCGGAATCCGGCGACCAACCCGCGTTCGAGGTAGCGTCTGTCAAGCTCCATGTGCCGGGTTCCAACGCTGGGCGCAGCGATCCCGGAAGGTTCGTTGGAACCTTCGCTGTCGCGGTTTTAATTATGAGGGCCTACGGGCTGGAAACAGGCCAACAATTGATCCGCCCCGAATGGACAAACAGCCTCATGTTGGATATCGATGCCAAAATGCCGGAGGGAGCCACGCAAGAGCAGATCCCCGGTATGCTTCAGTCCTTGATGGCGAATCGGTTGAAACTCACCGTGCACCAGGAATCGCGGATCATGCCGGTGTATGAATTGACGGTTGGGAAGAACGGGCCGAAGATGAGGGAGGTTGACCCTTCCCAGTTCATCGACCAGATTTTACGGTCTCCCCGGTTTGCCCGCGGCCATCTCACAATGCCCAGACTGGCCCGTCTTCTCACGGCGATTCTCGACCGCCGTGTGCTGGATTCCACCGGCCTCACTGCAATCTACGACGTAAATCTTCAGTGGACCCCGAATGAGGCAAACGCTCCATCGGGCACAGCGGATCCTCTGCCGCCACTCCCGCCGGCGAGCAATCAGCCCGGCCTGTTTCAAGCCATCGAGCAGCAACTCGGGCTGAAGTTGGAAGCGGGTCGCGCGCCGGCCAAGGTGGTAATCATCGACCACGTAGAGCGGGTTCCAACGCCGAATTGAAGTACCGACATGCTCCGGAGTCGTCGAATGGCAGGGCGACAAGGGCTACCTAATCCTTGCGAAGAGAACGCATCGGATCCACCAACAATGCGCGCCTGGCGGGGAAGAACGACGCCACAACGACTACGGCGGCGAAGAGCCCGATCGCGAGGAGATAAGCCACCGGATCGAGAGTGCCCACACGGAAAAGAAGCCGGCGAAGGACCCTGGACAAGGTCGCCGCGCCGGCCACACCTATTAGCAATCCCATAACAACCGGCCGCGCGAATTGCCCCATCACGATCGCAAAAACGTGTGGAGGCCTGGCCCCCAGAGCCATCCGGATGGCGATTTCCTTGGTGCGCTGCGACACCGCGTAGGCCACCATCCCTACCACGCCGAGGCATGCAAGAAAGAGCGCAATCAAAGCCAGGACACTTACGGACAGGGCGCTATACCGCGAGCCGCGCAGACGATTTTGAAAGAAGGTTTTCATCAATTCAATGTCCGGAATGATCTCGGGGTCCACCGCTTTCACTACCGATGCCAGCGCCGGGGCCAGTTCCTCCGGACGGCCTGAGGCCTTCACCAGGATGACCATCGAGGGGATATCGGCGGCGCCGGCCAGGAAATAGGCCTCCGTCGCCGCGGGACTGTGCGAGGTCGAGAAAATCAGAATCCGCCGGGACATCCCAAGTCGAGAGGATTTTACGGCGTCACGCTATTTAATCGCTGAGTTGGAGCAGTCCTCAAGAACCACGTTATCGATTCGCAATACAACCTGAGCCGCCATTCTTCCAAAGCTGCGCGGACCCTGAGTCGCCAGATCGCGTGAGCGATGCCGAAGGAGTGTTGAGGCCGGTTTAAAACGACAGCATTTCCGCCGGGTTTGATGCCCGTCAGGTTGAAACGGTTGTGGCGCGGGTCAGGCTTGCGGCTTCGTTGGCTTTCTGATCTGGCTCCAATACTCGTCGCTCACGTCAACATCAATCTCAGTGGCGATGTTTGTAGCATAGAGCGAATCCCGGCCATCCTTGTGCGGGCCGGAAATCCAGTATTCATCACCGGTCGCTACTTCGTAGTAGTTGGCCTTGAATCCAGCGCCCTTGAGACTTCTGAATTCCTTGCCCTGATAATAAATCGTCGCCCCTGTCTTGGAATACGTCACACGCCCGATTCTGGCAGGGCCGACGAGACCGCCAGCCTTGCATTCGATGTACATGATTCTTGTTTTGTGGGCCATGGGATTTCGTGTTCCTCGCTGATGCCATAATCGCATCCTGCGCACCCGTTCGAGCAAGGACTATAGCTTGCCACGAACGCTCGCCGCGTCGTAGAGCGGGCGGTGATCCTGGTGCCAGGCCGGTCTTCAAAAGAAAGCAGCCTTCGGCCAAGATGCAGCACCCACGCTATAGCAGTTTCTAAATCTCGCGCCTGACCCATCGCGCTCCGCAGGGTGCGACAACCGCCGATATGGTCGAACGGCGATGCCGCTACTGTGAACGCTCTTCCAGCCATCGAAATATCAGCCGTCGCAGTCGGTGTGCGCGAATGCAAGCCGACTGATGGGGAGTAATCGCCAGGCCTGGGCGCGACCCAGGCGCTGCCTAGCGCTAGTAGTGGTATCGGGCCTGCAAGAAGTCGATCGCCTCGTCACTGACGCGATACACCAATCGGTGTTCCTGTGTGACACGGCGCGACCAGCACCCGGCAAGCACGTACTTTAGCGGTTCGGGTTTACCCGGACCTTCGAAAGGGTCTCGCATGACGGCGTCGACCAGATCGAGAATCCGGATTGCAGCGGCACGCTCGGTTTTAACCCAGAACCGGAGGTCCTGAAGGAATTCCGGCTGGAACACGGCGACCCGCTTACGCTGCCGCTTCACCGAGCATCTTTTTACGCAATGAGGCTACCGTTCCAGGTTTGACTTTGCCCGCCTTTGCGCGACGAAGCGCCGACATGAGGCGTCGCGCATTGCCCGGGGAACGAAGCAAATGCGCCGTTTCCATCAGCCCGGCGAGTTCGGATGCCGGAATCAGTGCAACGTCGCGCGCCCCTCTCCGCCGTACGATCACGGTGTCTTGCTGATCCACTACCTGGTCGAGCACGGTAGCCAGGTTCTCGCGCAGCCTGCTATACGTCGTTTCACTCGGCATGGATTCCTCAACTCAATTGTACAGGATTTCTGTACGTCCTTGCGGCTATGTCGAACGCTGGCCGCCCCGGTCTCAAGCGCGATGCGGACTTATGGGGAGTGATCTGCGAGAATGAGGTATTTCGGCTGAACCCGGAACAACAGCGCTGGAGGTTCCTCTGGCGTCGGGCGCAGACTAAAGAAAACTCAACAACCGATCAGAACCCCTCCTTTGGTACGAGCTTGTGGTTAGGAGCTTGCATAGACTACAGTCGAACCGCCTTCGCCAATCAGTACGTGTTCGCAAAGCCGAACACCTATAGGGAAGCTCTCCGTGGCAGCTGTCAGCAACCGACCTCAGATGTGATCGGCAGACGTCGCTTTGAGTTGAGGACTATATGTGCTATAAAATACGGCGGATTAATAAAAATGTATCTCGCAGGATGGACTGGCTCCGAGGTGTACGCAATTGAAGTGGTGGCTAGACCGGTAGCGCACGTCCTGCGGCCTACGGCGGAGTTACGTCGATGACCGCGCAGATCCCCCGGCTTTCAGGTGAGGACTGGCAGAACTGGGCTAACCGGTTACTGACTTGCCACTATGGCCCCACGAACTACCAGAAAGTGCCGGACAATGACAGGGGCGATGCTGGGATCGAAGGGTTCACCCTATCCGAGGGGCACGCGTACCAGGCATATGGATGCGAGGGCGAGCCGCTAAAGACGTTGGGCCGCTACCAGAAGCAGCGGAACAAGATGACTGACGACATTGGCAAGTTTATCGCCAATCGAGCTTTGCTTCAAAAACTACTTGGTGCTGTCGAGGTTACGCGATGGGTTTTATTCGTCCCCTATTACGACAGCAAGGAAATCGTCATGCATGCAGCGAACAAGACTGAGGAGGTCTTGAAGGCGCAACTCCCCTACGTCGGCCAGGGGTTCCACGTGGCCATCGTCCATGAGGAAGATTTCGTGATCGAACGCGACAGGCTCATCAACGCCGGGACCACTACCCTTCAGGTGGCGTCTCAGCCCGCGACCCCAGAGCAAATCACGGACTGGACATCTTCGAACGATGCGTTGGCTGCGAAGCTTCAGGAAAAACTCGCGCGTCTGCCGACGCTCACGACCGACGAAGCGCGACAACGATTCCACGGGACTGTCCTGAAATGGTATCTCGAGGGCCAAGCAATCCTGGAAGCACTTCGAAAATACCCACAGGTCTATGAAAAGGTCGTGGGCGCGAAGGCCCACCGCGAGAACTTCTTGGTCATGGCAACCGTCTCAGGCGACGCGCCCCAGAAGATACTTACTTCCGCGCTCCATGAGCTTCTCAGTACGGTTCAGGCTGAGGTCAGGGAATTGCACAGCTTCTCGGCTGAGGCATTGGCGCACGAAGCGGTTGCGGATTGGCTTCTCAGATGCCCATTGGATTTCCCGGGTGTGGTTTGACAATGCCTCTCCATGATTTCAATATCCCAGAATTAAGCGCGCCGTTCGTATTTCGGCGAAGACCCGCCACCGTTCCCGGTGATCTTCGGCCCGGCTGGCGAATTGGGCTGGTCGTGCTCCTGATGAGCGAGTGTTGCCGCTCAGCCAGAACGAGCCTCACGAGGCTGCATGTGCTCAACTGGTCCATCAGATCGCCGGAGACGCGGGCCGCACTCCTCGCAATCATGGATGGGTCTGATGCTGTTGGTTCTCTAATTGTGAGATTTGAGCCCTTCCTAAACAGAGCCGTTGATTTCGGCATCGGCGAAGGTTTGATTAAGCGCGCCGGAGGAGGCAAGACCATTGAGCTAACCAACACGGGCAAGCGCCTGGCTGGGGATCTCAAGAGGGCCGAAAACGCCTTCTCGGCAGAAAAGCAGTTCATCGCGTCGATCGGCCAAAAAGTGACAGAGAGATTCGTCGACGACATGTTCGGCAAGGGAGCGCGGTGATGCGTTTTCGACGATTGCACATTCGTATCGAAACAGCCGACGGTACTTACGGGACAACGCTCGACTTTCCAGACGGCCTTGTTGTCATCTGGGCCGATAACACGATGGGCAAGTCAACATGCGTAAAGAGTATTCTGGTCGCTCTCGGAATGGAGGCGATGCTGACACCGAGTCAGGCTGATCTTCCGCTCCCGCCCGCAGTCAAGTCGCGCCTGAACTCGGAAGCGGGTGAACACAGCGTCATTGAATCTGAGGTGCTTCTCGAAATTGAGAATGATAGGCACCAGCGTATCGTCGTCCAACGCACTATTAAGGGCAATCGGGACAAAAACCTTGTCACGGTCCATCACGGCCCGGCCCTAAGCCAGCGACAAGGCACATTTTCAACTTCGGATTATTACGTCAGTAGACAAGGGGCTGCTACCCGAGAACGGGGATTTCACCACTTCTTGGCGAGCTTTCTGGGCTGGTCTTTGCCGACGGTACAGACCTTCGACGGAAACGAATATCCCCTGTACCTGCAATGCATTTTTCCGTATTTCATCGTCGATCAGACGCGCGGCTGGTCAACACTTCAACCGCCCCTCCCGACTCACTTTCGGATTCGCGAGGCCCATAAGAGAGTGGTTGAATTTCTTCTAAATATGGAGGCGCACCGCGTAGCGCTGAAACGTCAGGAACTTCAGTTCGAGCAAAGCCGCCTGGAGACGGTGTGGAAAGGCCAAGTCACGCGCGCGAACGATCAAGCGGAGCGCTTGAACGCCAGCGTTCACAATCTGCCGACGTCGCCAGCGGCCTCTTGGCCGCCGACGATTGCCCCAACGCTGATGGTTCCCGCGGGAGACGCATGGCTTGGGCTCCGACAGCGAGCGAATAACCAACTTGCGGAACTTAGTGAACTGGTGGGGAAAGAGATACCCCGGGTTGAGGAAATTTCCGCTGCGGCCCAAGCGGAGCTAAATTTAGCCGAGGAAACCGTGCGCAGTCAGCAGACGTTTCTGTCTCGGCTGATGGATACGTTCGAAGTGGAAAGCCAAGAACTGCAGCGCATCGAAGATCGGCTCAGAGCCATTAATGAGGACCTTCAAAAGAATAAGGATCTCGTCGTCTTGAGACAACTCGGATCCCGCCAGAACTCATCCGTTGAGCTGGGCACGTGCCCAGTGTGCCATCAGTCGATTACCGACAGCCTCGTACCGCTGGTGGATCATGCCGTGATGACGGTAGACGAGAACATTCACTTTCTTACCGACCAGCAACGAACCTTTGCGACGGTACGTGTGAGCGCGGAAAGAGGAGTGACCGCGCGTCGCCAACAAGTGGAGGGCCTGAGGGCCGAACTTAACACGTCCCGCGATCGGGTACGCGCGTTGCGGCAGACGCTGATTTCTGACGGGCGCCTTCCCTCCATTGCGGCGATCCAGGCGCGTCTGCAGCTCGAAATTGGCGCCAAAGCGGACCAAGAGGCAGTGGAAGAGTTTGACAGCCTTCTCCAAGGTTTCGGCGATCTAGCGGAGCAATGGCGCAGCAACAAGGGTGCGCTCGATCTGCTACCAAAGGATGACCTAACCTCGCATGATCTGGACAAGCTGGCGCTCTGGACGGGTTCTCTTCGCAGTCAGTTGGGGCAGTACGGATTCAAGAGTTTCGACGTAGGCGAGACGTCGATATCCAAAGATACCTACCGGCCTGAGCACGCCGGCTTCGATCTACAGACGAGCTTCGATTGGCAAACAAGCATCTCGGCGAGTGACTTGATCCGGACGATCTGGTCGTATCTCACTGGATTATTAGAGATATCTCGAGCAGCCAACACTAACCACCCCGGAACGCTCCTCTTTGACGAGCCACGCCAACAGAGCACGCGAGATGTGAGTTTCGCCGAACTACTCAAGCGAGCATCGGCATCTGGACAACACCGGCAACAGGTCATCTTTTTTACCAGCGAGAATCAGGACCGACTCAAGTCCCACTTGACAGGGCTTCCCCACACGTTCAGCCCCATAACGGGTCGAGTGTTGAAGAAGTTGTGAATCCTCGTTCCGTGAGGGGCCGGCTATCCATCACGCTCTTCCGAACGGTCCGAGTTGAAAGCTAACTAACGGGCGTTGGTCAGCCCTTAGTCCTTTTGAAAGGTTCGGTCCTGGGAAATTACTCCCCACAAACGCTAGGACCCTAGGGCCGGTGCAGCGTTTTCACGAAGAAGAAGCGCAACGCGGCGCCCTGTTGTTCCACGGTGCCCGCTGCGAGCTTGCGGTCCTTGAACAAATGGGCCTGATAAGCGCGGATGTGGTCCGGGCCAAGCTGGTCGGGACGCTTCCGGAAGAACGCCGCGAACTCCTCGACGGCGTGGATATAGCTTCGTACGGTATTCTGGGCGTAATTACGACGCTGGAGTTCGTCCAGCATCATTCTTCGAAGATGGGTCACAAGGACCTCCTTGTGACCCACATCTAACGCCGTGACGCATCTGCGGGTGTCGCGACGCGTAGCGTCCCCCGCGCGAGCGGGTTAGTTCAAACGCGCTTCAGTACAGCAACCCGCCCGAAGCCGCAATCAGGATTTCGGATGCTAACTACCGAGGCGATAACCTTCGCGGTCGTCCAGCCGGAATCCCGCGAAGCATCCCCTCCACACTGATGTCTTCGTCGACGTCAGGCCAGTGTATGCCAGAACCGCTGCCGATAATCTCGAATCGTGAGCGCTGCTCAGGAGTTGCCTCCGACAGGCGCCATGACCACGCCAAAGGCACGCTAATCGTTCGACCGTCGAGTAACTGGGCAGAAATTAAATCGTCCGACACGGAAACACTCTGAATTCTTGGCTCAACGTTCTGTGCAGTGCTCATACCAAGCCTCCAAGATCTTCTCGACGTTACGGACCACCTCAGCACGAATCTGATTCAACTCCCGCGCGGAGAAACCATCGTTCCGAGCCAACGCGATAGGGATAAGCCAGTACTTGCAGACTCTGTTCTCGCGCTGAATGTGTACGTGTTCCGGTTCGTTGCAGTCGAAGCTGTAAAAGAAGAATCGATAGCGGCCCGAAATGTTCTTGACCGTTGGCATTTAGTGTCTTCATTGCCGCACGACCATCATGGTACCGCACTACCGAATGGCGGCCCTCACAGCCCCACGCGATCGATGCAGTCATCTCCGCCGAGGTGCTCAATCGTCAGACGTCAATCGTCCGGCGAGCATTGGTCTCGACGAGCTTTGCCGGGATTCCGATCAAGTACTCCCCCTAACCGCCGCTGGATCTATCGAATCGGTCCATGCCTACCGGCTGTTTCGGAACTCTTCAACAGTGAATCTCAGTTGTTGTAGAACAGCGGCGGCCCGATGTCTCGTCCACCATGGATCGGAATGGTGACGGCTCGACGGCGTCTTCCGCTCTCAGAGGCGGCTATCGCGCCCGATGTTGCAGTTCCGGCTCGATCGCGGACCCTCGGGAGTCCAGGGCAAACGCACGCCCTGATTTGACGGGCTGTCCTGATCTTCGCAAGCCGATTACTCCCGCCAAACGCCCCTCCAAACTGCCACCCCAACCCAAATCTCGCCCGGAAGTATACTGAGGATGTGAAATTTCGTGTGGTGCTCGAACATGATCCCATCGCCGAGAGCTGGTCGGCGGTCTGCCCGGAACTGCCGGGGTGCGCTTCGGCCGGTGATACGGAAGCAGAAGCACGCCGCAATATCGAGGATGCCATTCGACTCTATCTTGCCCCGTCCGAAATTGACCTGCCACACGATGCCAAACTCATTGAGGTGATGGTTGGGTGAGCGCGGGACTCCGCGCCTGACCGCCGACGAAATCATCGCGATCCTGCGCCGCGGCGGATTCAAAATGGCCGGAAGTTCCGGCAGCCATCAAAAGTGGCGAAATCCCGTGACTGGCAAGCAAGTTATCGTGCCATACCACCGTGGCCGGATTCTCCCGCTCGGCACCATGCCAGCGATCATCGAGGGTAGCGGACTGGCAAAGGATCAGTGGTTTTAACCGATCTCCTGACAACGGAACCAATTACTCCCCAAAACGCCTTGGGTCCGCCACAAGCCGGTGTGCTTCGGAAAGACATTCCCCATTTCCTAGAGCGCTTCGCCTTCGACTTCTACAAACTCGCTGAACGTCTTCATGCTTCCATTTTGCTTGAGGCTCTTCGGCAGCGCCGGCCGACAAACTACCGGCAAGATGTAAGTCATTACTCTCCCTCCACCTACATCCCGCCCCGGCCCCGTCGATTCACCTTCCCCGCATCGTCGCCCTTAAACACCAGCGTCACGTCCACGCTATGATCCGCCGCATTCACCTTCGTATCCGCCTTCGAATTCCCCAGGTGATCGAACACCCCCTCGTCCTTGATCGCCTTCAGGAAAACGTCCGGATACTCGGGGTTAAACGGCTTGCCCATCGTGAGCGTCCACATGCGCTTCATCTCAGCCTCACCCTCCAGATCCAGGCCCGTGAATTGCACCTTCCCCATCGTGTACTGCGGACCCGGGTCGATCGACACCGCCACATCCACCGTCTTCTTCTCGTCGTTCAGTTTCCGCTCGCTCGTGACCTTCGCGTCGAGATAGCCGCCGCGCCGCAGCGCCTTCCGAATCCGCTCCAGCCCCTCGCCGACACGCGCGAAATTCGCGATGTCCTTCCCTTTGAAATCCCCCTGTTTGAGCAGAACCGCGGGGTCCACCGGACTTGCCGTGACAATCGCCACCGTCCCCAGCGTGTACACCGCTCCTTCATCCAACGTCACCGTCACCTTCAGCCCCGTGACGTCCTTCGCCGGCTCCGTGCGCATGCTCGGGAATGAAACGTTCAGCCGCCCGCGCGCTTCGTACAGCGGTTTGATTCCGGCGTTCAGCACCTCGCGCACCCCCGCCTCCGTATACGGCATCCCCACCGCCGACGTCCAGATCGCATCCTGCAGCGCCGCCTCCGGAATTACCAGTTTGTGCCCGGCGTCCGCGCTTTCGAATGCGATCCGCGCCACCGCCGGTGGATTGCGGTCCGGCCGGAACACAATCTCGAATTGATCCGGACCGATGCTGCTGACCTCGGCCCGCACCTTCTCCGGCGTGCCTTTGCTCGCCAGATAATCTTCGATCCATTTGGCGTCGCGGGCCAGAATGTTTTTCGTGCCTGGCATCTTGCCGATCGCAAACAGCGGATCGTGCGCCAGCAGCACCCCTTCCAGCTCGCGCGGCGGCGCGGGCAGTTCCTGGAAGTGCACCGGGAAAAAGGTCGGCGTCTCGGTCACCTGAAAAGTCGCCACATAACCCTTGCCGTTCGGGTCCGCCGCGAACTGGTAGCCCGCGGTTTCGAACGCGCCGCTGGCCAGCAAGCGGTCGCGCGCCGCGTCGAAATCGGCTTTCCCCGCCATCTGCCCTATTTTCAGTCCCGTGACCGCCACCACTTGGGCGGACGTAAAGAGTTTGTTACCCTCAACTTTGAGGGCTTCGATCGGCCACTTGGCAGGCGCCGCCGCCGCGGCTTTCTTCTGTGCGGCAGGCGCGCGGCCCTGGGTGAATCCGCAAACCGCGGCCAGCATCAGTAGAATCGGCAACCGTTTCATCTTTGATGGTAGACGCGCCCGGTTTCCAGCCGGTGACGTATAGAATGGAAAAAAGTGCCATACGATCTGATTGTTATCGGGAGTGGTCCCGGCGGCTACTCCGCAGCTATCCGCGCCGGCCAGTTCGGCCTCAAAACGGCGCTCGTTGAAAAGCAGCAAAAGCTGGGGGGCACGTGTCTCCTGGTCGGCTGCATTCCCACAAAAAGCCTCCTCCAGACGGCCGACGTCTGGCAGCGCTTCGTGCATTCGGACGCCGAAGGCATCGCCTGCGAGAATCCGCGCCTCGAATATCCCAAGGTCAAGGACCGCAAGGACGGCATCGTCAATAAACACTCCAAGGGCGTCGAGATGCTGCTCAAACGCGCCAAAGTGGAGCGCATCTCCGGCTTCGCCACGCTGAAAGGCGGCGGCAAAGTGGAAGTGAAGGGCGAATCCGGCACACAGACGCTGGAGGCTAAAAACATCATCATCGCCACCGGCAGCGAAGCGCGCATGATTCCGGGCCTGCAGCCCGACCCCGAGTTCATCCTCACCAACGTCGAGATTCTGAATCTCACCGCGGTGCCCAAAAGCCTCATCGTGATCGGCGCGGGCGCGGTCGGCGTCGAATTCGCATCCATCTTTAAGCGTTTCGGCACGGATGTCACCGTCGTCGAAATGCTGCCGCGCATTGTTCCCGTCGAGGACGAGGACGTCTCCAAGGAACTCGAGCGCGCGTTCAAGAAACAGAAGATTCGCGTGGAAACCGGAGCGCGCGCGGAGAACATTCAGAAAACCGGCAGCGGCGTGAAGCTCACCCTCACCACCAAGGACGGCAAGCAGGAACAGCTCGAGGCCGAAAAACTACTCGTGGCCGTCGGCCGCAAACCCAACACCGAAAACATCGGGCTCGAGAACACCAAGGTGCAGTTGGATCGCGGCTTCATCAAAGTGGACGCCAATCAGCAGACCGCCGAGCCTGGCGTTTATGCCATAGGCGATGTCGTGGCCGGAACCCCGCAACTGGCGCACGTGGCCACTCGCGAAGGCATGATCGCCGTGGCCCACATGGCCGGTAAGCCGGCCGTGCCGATCAATAAAACCCGCATTCCCGGCTGCACCTACACCGAACCCGGTATCGGCAGCGTCGGCCTCACCGAAGCTCAGGCCAAGGCGCAGGGCCGCAAAGTGAAAGTGGGCCGCTTCCCGTTCGCCGGCAACAGCCGCGCCACCATCCTGGGCCATCACGATGGCTTCATCAAGGTGGTCGCCGATGAGGAGCACGGCGAAATCCTGGGCGTGCACATCATCGGGCCCGAAGGTTTCGAGCTCGTCGCCGAAGCCGTTGCGGCCATGGAAGCCGAAGCCACCGTGGACGTCATGATGCAGACCATTCACGCGCATCCCACACTCTACGAAGCCGTGGGCGAGGCGTTTAACGCAGTGTACGGCCTTTCCATCAATGCGTAATTGCTGCGTTCGCGAACTCGGGCGCATTTCTTACGCGGATGCCCTGCTGCTGCAACAGGAGCTGGTGGCAGCGCGCAAAGCCGGTGACTCGCCGGATCATCTGTTGCTGCTGGAGCACCCGCACGTCATCACGCTCGGCCGGAACGGGCACATGGAAAACCTGCTCGCGGGAGACGATGTCCTCGCGCGCGCCGGTATTTCTTTCTACCCCACGGACCGCGGCGGCGACGTGACCTATCACGGCCCCGGGCAGCTGGTCGGCTATCCGATTCTCGATCTGCGCGACTGGAAGCGCGATGTCGGAGCCTACGTGCGCGGCATCGAGCAAGCCATCATCGATACGCTGGCCGAGTACGGAATCGAAGCCGGACGCATTCCCAAGCTCACCGGTGTGTGGGTGGGCGAGCGGAAAATCGCCGCCATCGGCGTACATCTCAGCCGTTGGGTGACTTCGCACGGATTCGCTTTGAACGTGCATACCGATTTAAGCTATTTCCAGTACATCGTGCCGTGCGGATTGACCAAGCCCGTCACCAGCATGGCGCAGCTCGGCGTCCGCGCCGCGCTGGACGAAGTTTCGCAAAAACTCGCGGTTCACTTCTGCCGCATTTTCGAGTGCCACATGCTGCTGGAGCGCGAGGCGCTCGCAGCCGGAAAGAGAGAGGACTAAATGACCGACGTAGTGATGCCCCAGATGGGCGAGAGCATTGTCGAAGGGACGCTGACCAAGTGGCTCAAGAAGCCCGGCGACCGTGTGGAGCGCGACGAACCGCTCTTCGAGATTTCCACCGATAAGGTGGATACCGAAATCCCCTCCCCCGCGGCGGGCACGCTCGGTGAAGTGCTGGTGGAAGAAGGCAAGACCGTCGGCATCAATACAGTTGTGGCGAGAATCGATGAAGGAGGCGGCGCGGCGGCCAAACCGGCCGCTCAGCCGGCCGCCCAACAGGCGCCTCCCGCTCCTCCGGCCGCCGCTCCGGCGCCGCCGGCTGCTCCTCCGAAACCCGAGCCCACCATGGCCGCGGCCGAAACAATGCCGCCTACTCCCGCGCCTCAGCAGGTGGAAGACACCGCTCAGGCCGGCGAACCCGCTGGTCCGCTTTCCCCGCTCGTGCGTAAGATGGCGCGCGAGAACAATATCGATTTGAACCGCGTGAAGGGCACCGGCGCCGGTGGCCGCATCACCAAACAGGATGTCGAAGCCTACCTGTCGTCGGGTGCTTCGCAGGCTCCCAAGCCTGCCGCGCCGCAAGCCCCCGCTCCGCAAGCTCCGCCTCCGCAGCCGCCGCCTCAGCAAGCTCCGCCTCAGCAACAGCAGTTCGCGCCCCTGCCCCCGGGCGGCGCCGCCAGGACGCGCATCGAGCCCATGAGCACCATGCGCATCAAAATCGCCGAGCACATGGTGATGAGCAAGCACACCTCGGCGCACGTCACTACCATTCATCGCGTCGATATGACGGCCGTCGCCAAGACGCGCGAGCGGAACAAGTCGGTCTTCCAGCAGCAGTACGGCTTCTCGTTGACCTACCTGCCGTTCATCACGCGCGCGGCTGTCGCGGCGTTACGGCAATATCCGTTGCTCAACGCCTCGCTCGATAACAACAACATCATCTACCACAACGAGATCAACATCGGGATCGCGGTGGCGCTCGAAGGCGGCCTCATCGTGCCGGTGATTCGCGCGGCCGATGAGAAGAATGTGCTCGGGTTGCAGCGGTCCATAGTCGACCTCGCCACACGCGCGCGCTCCCGCCAGCTCAAGCCCGACGAAGTGGTCGGCGGCACGTTCTCCATCACCAACTTCGGCAGCTTCGGCAGCATGATCGGCACCCCGGTGATCAATCAACCGCAAGTGGCGATCCTCGGAGTCGGCACGGTGGACAAGACGCCGGTAGTGATCGACGACGCCATCGCCATTCGCTCCATCTGCCATCTTTCCCTCAGCTTCGACCATCGCCTCATCGACGGAGCGCTGGCAGATCAGTTCATGACCAGGCTGAAGCAAGTGCTCGAAGGCTGGTCCGAAGAAGTCCTGTAAAAGTACCGACCGGTCTCCTGACCGATCGAAGTCGCGCTCCGCGCGACCTGTACCGGCCGGGAGGCCGGTACATACTGCATGGCGCTAGACTGGGATTCATGTTGCGCGCCTCGCTTCTGTTACTCGTCTGCACCGCGCTGCAGGCGGCCAACCCGTTTGCACCGCTCTCTGTCGAAGAAGTGCGCGCCGCGACCGCCATTTTCAAAAGCTCCGGCAAGCTTCCACCGGCGGCGCGCTTCAGCCAGTTGACCCTGCAGGAGCCGCCGAAGGAACTCGTCCTGCGCGGACAGCCGGGGCCACGCCGCGCTTTCGCCATCATCTACGACCCCTCAGCCAACCGCACCTATGAAGGCGTCGCCGATCTGAGCGCCGGCCGCCTGCAATCCTGGAAGGAAATTCCGCACGTGCAGCCGGGAATCACCGACTCCGATTCCGATCTCGCCGACACCATCGTCCGCGCCGACCCGCGCTGGGAGCGTGCCTTGCGCGAGCGCGGCATTCGCAACCCCGATCGCGTCAGCGTGATGAGTTGGAGCGCCGGATACTTCGCGCTGCCGGGCACCGAAGAGGATCGCATCGTCCGCGCAGTGCCATACGATTCCGGCTTCGGCAGCAACATCTACGCGCATCCCGTGGAAGGCATCGTGGCCCACGTCGATCTGACGAAGCGGCGCGTGCTGGACGTGCTCGATATCGACCGCAACGTGCCCGTGCCTGCCAATAACGATCAGTTCAATGCAGCCGCCCTGCGGCCGTGGCGGGCGCTCCCCGGACCTATCCGCATCACGCAGCCCGAGGGTTTCGGCTTTCAGGTGGCCGGCAACGAAGTGCGCTGGCAGAAATGGCATTTTCGCTACGGCCTCCATCCGCGCGAAGGCCTCGTGCTCTACACCGTCGGTTACGAGGACGGCGGGCGCGAGCGAAGCGTGCTCTATCGCGGCTCGCTCTCGGAGATGGTGGTGCCTTATGGCGACCCCAGCGCCGGCTGGTTTTTCCGCAATAGTTTTGACGTCGGCGAGCTGGGGCTCGGGCAGACGGCGAGTCCGCTGAAGGTGGGCGTGGATTGTCCGGAAAATTGCGAGGTGTTCGATGCCGTCATGGCAAACGAAGCCGGCGCGCCCGGTATCATTCCCGGAGCCGTGGCGATTTACGAGCGCGACGCGGGCGTCGAGTGGAAGCACGCCGATAGCGTACGGCGCAGCCGCGAGTTAGTGGTGAGTTACTTCAGCCAGCCCGGCAACTATGAGTACGGCTTCGAATGGATCTTTCACCAGGACGGCACGCTGGAGATGCGCGTCGCGCTCACCGGAATCATGGCCGTGAAAGCGGTCGCCGAAGGTGCGCACGATCCGCACGGCCACATCATCGAAAAGAATATCGATGCCGTCCACCATCAGCACTTCTTCAGCTTCCGCCTCGATATGGACGTGGACGGCGCGGCGAACCGCGTCGTGGAGATGAACAGCGAGCCCGAGCCGCCCGGCAAAAACAATCCGTATCACAACGCATTCGTCATGCAGGAAACGCCGCTCGCCAACGAAAAGCAGGCGCAGCGGATGTTGAGTCTGGAGACAAGCCGCAAGTGGATTGTCGAGAATCCGGCGACGCACGCCGGATACGCGCTGCTGCCCGGAGAAAACGCGGTGCCCTTCGCGGCGCCGGATTCGTGGGTTCGCAAGCGCGCCGGCTTCCTCAACGCGCACCTCTGGGTGACGCAGTTTGCGGACGATGAAATCTATGCCGCCGGCGATTACCCGAACCAAAGCCACGGCGGCGACGGCCTGCCGAAGTGGACCAGCGCCAACCGCCCGCTCGATGGAAAGGATGTCGTGCTGTGGTACACGATGGGGATCACGCACAACCCGCGCCCCGAAGATTGGCCCGTAATGCCGGTGCACGCAGCGGGTTTCAAGCTGGTTCCATGGGGATTCTTCCCGCGGAATCCGGCTCTTGATTTGCCGCCCGGCCATTGATCCTGCGCTTCCGCCGCCGGATGAAAAATCCAATTGCGGCCAAAATTGCGGCGCCTGCCGCAAAATAACCTGTACTAGACCTGTCTAGATCGGGCGAGTCGGGCAAACTTGCCGGATCGACCACGGTGATGGGGGGAGAATCGGCCGGATGCTGGCCCGCGGGCATGCCGTACGGGGGCGCTGGAGCGGACGCATTTTGTTTGCGGTGGCGGATCACGGAGTCTTCCATTGCGTGTATGATCATCTCGCGCAAAACGCTTTGAGTCAGCCTGGCGGTCGCATCGTCTTGCGACGAGGCGAACGCCGGACCCCTTAATTTAAAGGAGATTCTCACCATCCCGGGTGCGTCCGGCGATTCGGTAATCTGCGTTGACTCAAGTGCACGCTGGACCAGTTTTTCCATAGGCTGGCGACGGCGCTCCGCCTCATAAAGATGCAAGTTCGGCCGCACGATGAGCCTGTTCAGCCAGAACCTATCCTGCAAAGCTTGCCGAACCGCGGCTGATTCCCGGGCATCGCGAACCGCCAGAGTCGATTTAGACATGTATAAGACAGGCCAGGAGGCATAAATTGCGAGAAAAATCAGCCCAAAACTGAGAATCCAGAGGGAGGCGACGGTCCAGCGCCAGAGGCTCATGGCCAGAAGGGCGGCCGCGAGTCCGATTGCGGCACCGAGCGCGGCGGAGCGCACCACGCGGCCGCCTTCGCGAACGGGACGGGCTGCCTCGGAAACTTCCGGGGCGCGCGCGGCGACAGCGAGATCGCGGGCGACTTCGAGGGCCACCCGCCGCGCAGATTCTGCACTGGGATACGTGAACGTCACGTTCACGCGAGCGCCCGAAGGCACGACGCTCAGATCCTTCTCCCGCATGCGCTGAACGACGTCTTCCAGCGGAAGCTTCTCCCGCTCGGCGGGATACAACCCATCGCGCTCCACCATCTCGTTGAGGCGCGAGCGGCTCAAAACCTGGGATTCGGCGTTGCGCAATTCCGCCGATCTCTGATAAGGGTCGCTGCCGGCCAAAACCAGTTCTGACCGGGCGATGTAGCGAGCCGGCGCCTGCAAGGCAATTCCGGCGGCGACCGCCAGCCCCGCGGCGGCACACACGATCGCCGCCGTGACCCACGATTTCACGCGCAGATGAGACATGAGGGCTCCTTTCAGCAAGTCAAAGCAATCCGTCCAGCGCGCGCCGGCGTCTTCGATGAGCGCTTCGAGTTCCTCGCCATAACGGGCGCGCCACGGGGGCGAGTAAAGCAGAACCACGATCCTCGCCAGTCGTTTCATGCGTGGTTCAACCTTTGCGCGGCGGTCTTGAGCACGCGGCCGATATCGGAGACCTGCGCTTCCAGATAATCGCGGCCGGCGGCGGTCAGACGGTAGGGCTGCCGGCGGTCGCGCGGACCCACCGGGGCGATCCAGCCGCATTCTTCCAGCCGGCCGATCGCGCCGTACAAGGTGCCCGGACCGAGCCGCTTTCCGGCGAACGCCTCGACGTCCTCCATGATGGCGTAACCGTGTTTGTCGCCACCTGCGAGGCTCGATAGAACCAATAAAGTCGCGTCGCTCATTGCTACGTACAACGTAATATCGCACGACGTAATAAGCGTGTCAAGAGCTTTTTGCCAGGCCATTCGGGGCGAGCGCGCACGAAATCACCGGGAGCAATGGGTGGTTAATGCACCGATGCCGCCTCGCCCCGGGCGCCACTCCGCTGCGCCGCATGGGATAGTGCAGGCATGGGCCGGAAACCAATCCGAAAGAGACTTCTCCTCTCGGCTCTGGTAAATTTTCTGCTGCTCCTGGCGATTACCAACAGTGTGGCCGTTTGCCTGGTGATTGCGCTGGTCAGCGCGATCGGCGGCGCGATGCTTTCCATGATTCTGGACGCTGCCGCGGTAGCGGAAACAAGGGCCGGCACTGCGTTATACGAACGCGCCGGGGACCATCTGGTACGATAGATACTTGTCAGGTTCCGGGCTCCGTGCAACGGGCGGCCGCAAACCCCGCCAGGTCCGGAAGGAAGCAACGGTAGTGGTGCGGTTCGTGTGCCGCGGATTACCCGGGGCCTGGCAGCTTCCCACCCATGTACCAGGTAATTGCCCGCAAATACCGGCCTCAAACGTTCACTGACGTCGTCAACCAGGAGCACGTCAAGCAGACCCTGGAAAACGCCATTGCGCAGAACCGCATCGCGCACGGGTATATATTTTCCGGCCAGCGCGGCACCGGGAAAACCACCATCGCGCGCATCATGGCGCGATGTGTGAACTGCGTGAACGGACCCACCACGTCGCCCTGCGGCGTCTGCGCGAATTGCGTGGAAGCATCGAGCGGCGGCGGCATGAACGTCATCGAGATCGACGCGGCCAGCAATCGCGGCATCAACGAGATGCGCGAGTTGAATCAGAGCGTGCGGCAGCGTCCCGCTTCGGCGCGATTTAAAGTCTTCATCGTCGACGAAGCGCACCAGATCACCACGGACGCGTTCAACGCGCTGCTGAAAACCATTGAGGAGCCGCCGGAGTGGGTGATCTTCATCCTGTGCACCACGGAAGCGCACAAGATTCCGGCGACGATCGCCAGCCGCTGCCAGCATTTCAGTTTCCGGAGTGTGGATTTCGAAGACCTGACGGCTCGCATGGCGTGGATTTGCGAACAGGAAGGCATCACCGCGGATCCGGAAGCGCTCGCGGTTTTGGCGGCGGCGGGCGAAGGCAGCGTGCGCGATTCGCTGTCCGCCCTGGATCAGGCGATCGCGTGCTGCGGCTCCAATCTGAATGCGGAAGGCGTGCGTTCCCTGCTGGGGACATTTTCGCTGGAAGCGCTGGGCACGGTAACCGACGCGCTGGCGGCGGGCGATTCGGGGCGCATGCTGGAAGTGGTGGATTCGCTGGAGCGCAACGGGCAGAACCTGCAGCATTTCAGCCGTGAGCTGGCGCGGTATTTCCGCAACCTGCTGGTGGCTCGGGTCTCCGGAGCGGAAACACGCCTGATCGCAGCGTCCAGCGCGCAACGCGAAAAGCTGGCGGCCATCGCGGCGCAATTTTCCGAAGAAGACCTGACGCGGTACCTGCAACTCTCGCTGGATCTCTTCCGCGATCTGCAAACTTCGCTGCAGCCGCGGTTCCATCTGGAAATCGGGCTGGTGCGGCTGGTGCATGCGGGCAGGATTTTGCCGATCGAGCAGGCGCTGGCGCAACTGGCCGCGGGTGGATCGCCCGAACCGCCACAGCCGCCGAGGCCGCGGCCGGCTCCGGTAGCCGCTCCCGCGCCTCCGCCGGTGCAGCGGACGGGTCCGAGTCCGTTTGAACAGGACCGCGCGAAGAAGGCGGCGCTGCGTCCTGAGCCGCAGGCCACGGCCGCACCGGCTATGGCGCCGAATCCGCCGCAGCCTGAATCGGCAACCGCGGGGGATTGGCGCACGCGATTTCACTCCGCCTTTACTGAGCTCGGGATGACCTTCACCGCCGACGCGGTGGAGAACGCGCGCATCGTGGAGAGCAACGGCGAGTTGCAGTTCACGGTGACCAAGGCGGATTCGCTGGCGCTGAAACCGGACGATATTCAGAAGGCCCTGCGCCACATGGGCGCGAAGCCGCAGCGCGTGAAGGTGACGGTGGGCGACCCCGGCTCGGCCGCGCAAGCGCCGATCGCCAAAGCCGCGCCGGCCGCCGAAGAAGAGGACGATGTGACGAACCGGGCGCTTGCCAACCCTGAAGTGCAGCGCTTCCGCGAAGTGTTCGGCGGAGAAGTCCGCAAAGTTCGAAATCTCAAGGAGTAGCTACCAGTGAAACTTCCGGGCAACATGCAGCAGATGATGCGCCAGGCGCAGCAGATGCAGGAGAAAATGCAACAGGAGATCGCCGCCATACGGGTGGAAGCGACGGCGGGCGGCGGAATGGTGACCGTCCAGATGGACGGCCAGAAGAACCTGCTGGGCGTCAAGATAGACCCCGAGGTGGCCGGCGACGTCGAGATGCTGCAGGACATGGTGCTGGCGGCGCACAGCGAGGCACTGAAGAAGATCGAAGACGAAATCAAAGGGAAGATGGGCGGCATGCTGGGCGGCATGGGTCTTCCTCCCGGCCTGTTCTAAGCGATGCCGGATTTCGCGGAACCTCTCGCGCGGCTCATCACGGAGTTTAAACGGCTCCCGGGTATCGGGCAGAAATCCGCGCAGCGCATCGCGTTTCATGTGCTGCGCGCCAGCCGCGAAGACGCCGAGCACCTGGCGCAAGCCGTGTTAGACGTCAAAGACAAGCTGGGCCTCTGCCGCGTCTGCAATAACATCAGCGATAGCGACGTGTGCCAGTATTGCGCCGACGATACGCGCGACCCGAAGATCGTGTGCGTGGTGGAGGAGCCGCATAACATTGTGGGGATCGAGACCACGCGGCAATTCGAGGGACGGTATCACGTGCTGCACGGGGCGCTTTCGCCGCTGCGCGGGATCGGTCCGGAATCGCTGAAGATCAAGGGGCTGGTGGAGCGGATCGGTCAGGGCGAGATACAGGAAGTGATCGTGGCGACGAACCCGACGGTGGAGGGCGAGGCGACGGCGGTTTATCTGGCGCGATTGTTGAAGCCGCTGGGCGTGAAGGTGAGCCGGATTGGGATGGGCATTCCAGTGGGCAGCGATCTGGAGTTCGCCGATGAAGTCACGATCATGAAGGCCATGGAGGGCCGGCGGGAGATGTAGCGGTAGCGGGCGCGCTTCGCACGCCTTGTACCGGCCGGGAGGCCGTTACATACCGCTGGGTCTTTTTGGGGTGGTCATTCGTATATCAGAATGAATGACGGCACTCTCCATGCAATTCTCGGCAGTGGCGGACGATCGCGGGGCTTTGGCCGCTGCGCTGCGCCGCCGGGATCCCGACCTGCTCGATGCCCTCATCCAGCAGTATGAGTATCGCCTCTTCCGCTACCTTCTGTACTTAACCGGCAACCGCGAAACGGCTGAGGACCTGTTTCAGGAGACGTGGGTCTGTGTGATGGACCGCGGGCACACCTACAACGGGCGGGCGAGTTTCGAGACGTGGCTGTTCGCGGTCGCCCGGAACCTGACCATCGACGCATACCGTCGCCGCAAGCCCGAAGCGCTGGACGCTCTGGACGGACCCGAGATTCCCGCCGGAGGGCCATCGCCCTTCGAGCAGGCGGCGGCGCGGCAAAGTGAAGTGCGCATCCACGAATCCGTAGACAGCCTGCCGGCGGTGTATCGCGAGGTGCTGCTGCTGCGCTTTCAGGAAGAGTTGCCGCTGAACGATATCGCGGCGATTACGGGAGTGCCGCTGCCCACGGTGAAGTCACGGCTCTATCGCGGCTTGGAAGCGCTGCGGCGCGAAATGGAGGAATCTCAGGATGCCTGATCCACACAAACGCGCGCAATCGCTGCTGGATAGGGAGGCCGTGGAAGGGCTGGCGGATGCGGATGCGGCGTGGCTGCACGAGCATCTGGCTGCCTGCGCGGAATGCGCTGAGCGCGTCGCGGCGCTGAGCGCGGCGATTCGACAGTTGCGTCTTGCGCCTGTAAAGGTTCCGGCGAATCTGGCCGCGCGAACGCAGATGCGGCTGTATTTGCGGGTGCAGGGCTCGCCGCGGCGCATGTCTCCGGGATTGGTTGCCGGGTTCGCTCTCTGTTGGGCGGGCGGGATGGCCACGGCGCCATGGGTATGGCGGATGTTCGAGTGGGTGGGGCACCTGACGGGTATCCCGGAAGTCTGGATGAAGCTGGCCCTGGGTCTTTGGTGGGGCGTGCCGGCGGCAGCTGCGGCCACATTGTGGTCAATGGAAAGACAAAAGGAGATGCAATGACGCCGAACACTTACTCGACGGGGCGCGGCGGTTACTGGAGCGAGCTCCGTAGAATGGCGCAGTTCCGGCGGCGGCATGAACGCCTGCGCATCCGCGACGAAGTGAAGCTCATTCCGAACCTGATTTTCATGGCGCTGGCCGGATTGCTGGCGGTAGCCGAATTGGCCTTTTTGTCGATGTGCCACAACGATTTTCCGGAGCCCTGGCCGCTGGTTCGCGAATACGGCGACAAGAACGCGATGCTCATTACTGCGGCGTGCGTTCTGGCGGCGTGGATCGTGATCGCGATTGTGGTGTCGCTGCTGGCGTATGTCTATGTGGATTCGCGGCGCCGCGGAATGAACACGGCAAAGTGGATGTTCATCTGCATCGCGCTGCTGCCCGCTTATTTGGCGATGGGGTTCGTATTGTATTTCAGCGCGCGGGAACCGCTGCCCTATCATTGCCCGCGTTGCGGCACGCTGGTGAGTGCGCGTTTCAATTTTTGTCCGGGGTGTAAGACGGCACTGCATCCGACTTGCAATCACTGCCAGCGGGAAGTGAGCGACGCGGACAAATACTGTCCGTACTGTGGAAACGACGTTGCGGTGGCGGTGGGTCCTTTCGGTGAGCGTGCGCAATCGTCGCAGTGATCTTCAGATCCCCCAATTGAATAGGCTGAAACGCGAAATGTACATGGTTGCAGGTTGGTCAGGAAGTCTGGCCGTCAACCACGGGGATAGATACTCGCCTTGCATGCTCATCAGCGGCTACAAGCTCGACAAAAGAGACCACGCCGTTGTGAGAACTGACTGCGTGCCCAAATAGTCTCACAACTTTGCCTATCTCGATGACGTACCAGTCAGACGGATCAACTGAGCCAGCCATCTCCAGTTGCGGCTTCCAGACGCTGCGTAGGTTCGCTTCGATTTCGGATGTTGACATAGAGGGATGCCAGAGTGGAGGCCGGAAGGGGTGCCCTAGATTATTTTTCAGGATCTCTCCACCGTCGATAGCTTCCCGGAGCATTTTTCGCAGATCTTCGGGATGAACCCAATAGGTAAGCAAATGCGAGCAACTGATCGACAGAGTGGCTTCCATCGTTGATCGACGTCCCTCACGGAAGGCGATCACTTCTTCATCGGCTACCGAACTGAGCAGTATGGAGTGGGCCATTTTGCTGGCGAATGCGTTCTCTTCATTGTGCCGGAAATAAGTCCGTCAAGCCCAACCAGCATCCCTGCCCGGAGAAGCGCTCCCGCGTGGCCCAGGCGTTCTGCGCCCTGGGCGCTTCAGTTGCACGATCGGTTCTGGAGTGGGTGTTGCGGTGGGGTGAGAGTGGGAGACCGGCCCGGAGGCCGGTCTGTACTACCGTTTCCGGCTACGAACGATGAGCAAAGCACCGGTGAGCAATGCAATCGCATTCATCCCGGTGGACGGGTCGATTTCGGGCACCGCAGACGCCGAGGCGACCGCAGCCGCGCCGACGACGAGCAGAGCCATTCCAATCAGTTTCATATATCCTCTTTTACCGTTTCCGGCTGCGAACGATGAGCAAAGCACCGGCGAGCAACGCAATCGCATTCATCCCGGTGGACGGGTCGATTTCGGGGACCGCCGCGGATGCGACGGAGGCCGCACCGACGACGAGCAGCGCCATTCCAATAAACTTCACGATTCCCTCCTTCTCAGAATTGGCACAATTGTGCCGATCTAATGGATTTTCCTCGCTGCACCGGTGGAAGTCAATGAAAAATGAGCCGATTCGCCTTACCACAAGTACCATTTGCCGGTGGTGAGGACCCATATCGCAAGTAGACCGTTAGTAACGGAATGAGCGGCAGCGGCTTCGCCGATGCGGCCGCGACGAAGCATCACGAGGGCGTACAGCATCCCGGCCAGGGTTCCGGCGGCCCAGCGCTCGCCGTGCAGCAAGCCGAATGCGGCGGAAGAGGCGACGAAGGGCATCCAGGCAAAGTGGCGCCAGCTCACGGACTCGAAAGCGGGCGACGCGAGACGGCGTAGCAGGAAACCGCGGAAGGCCAGTTCCTCGGCGAGCGGTACGGTAACGGTGGCGCCGAGAATGCGGAGAGCCACCCAGGCGGCGGACAGCGCGTGCGGCGCGTTGACAAGCGCGGCGGGCGCTCCGGGCGCGGTTCGACTGCCTCGATCCAGGACGATCCAGATGGCGAAGACGATGGCGCCCACCGCGGCGGCGGGCCAGCCGATTCGCCAGTCCATCTTCCGGTAGACGCCGCGAAAACACCAGAGCGCCGCGGCGCCGGCGAGGACGCGAAGTCCGTAAGCCCACTCGAAATCGGCGGTGGCGGCGCGCGACACGATTGCCGCGGCGAGGATCGCCAGAAAAGGCGCGAGGAAGGCGGCAGTAGAATCGGGGGCTTCCACGGGAGCGGCGACGGTGGACGGAGGCGAGGTCACCAGCCACGGAATGCGCCGCGCCAGCACGCACATTCCGAGCGCGACGCCGGTGAACGCGAGCCAGCCTGCCTGGGAATGGAAGCCGCCGAGGGCGATGCGCTCCGCACCGGCGTTGCCGATCAGGATCAGCGCGGCAATGCGCGCCGAATTGAGCACGAACATGGCGAGGAGACCGACGGGCACGAGTAGCAGGGCGTTGGGAAAACGCCACTCGCGACGAAAAAACCACAGCCAGGCGGCACTGAATGCGAGCATGAGCGCCATCCCTTCAATGCCGGAGCACTCGGGAGCGATCTGCACGCTGAAGCGCGCCGAGCCGACGGTGAATGTGGCGGGGTGGCAGACTACGGGATTGACGAACAGCCTGAGCACCGCGGTGACAATTGAAAACGTGACTCCGCTCAGGGGAGCCCACAATTGCCGCGCGTATTGCCCGGCGACCGCGCCCGCACAGGCGGCGATTGCGGCGAACGTGAGAGCATCGCCCGCACGCCGCAGGAGAGCGAGCCATGCGGAGAGGGGCACAAGCGCAACGGCGGCGATGGCCACAGCAATTGCGCCCGCAAGGATCCATAACGCGGCGAGTCCGTTGACGGTAGCGGAATGAGGGCCGTAAAGCCGTAGGGAGAGAAGCAGAAACCCGGCGAAGGCAGCGGCATGCAAGGCGAGGACCGGCCAGCGGATGGGGGACTGCGGCAGACGCAGAGGCTCGGCGGGGGCGGCGGACCGGCCGAAGACCAGGAGCGCCAGCATAGCGGCAACGCCGGCGCGCACGGCAAGGGCTCCCCAGTGAAAGATGAGGCCGGCAACTCCTCCGCTGCCGCTCAGGGATGCGTTGTCCAGCCAGAGAGAGACGGCGAGCACTTCGGCGAGGATCAACAGCGCGAGAGCGCCCAGGCGTAGGGAGAGACGCAGGGAGGGTGCGGCTGGGACGGTTACGGCGGCGGTGTTCATCCGGATTACGGATTATGGCATAGCAGAGGTGTCGCGGGTTTTGCGGCATGGCGGATTCACCACAGAGACACAGAGGACGCTGAGAGGGCACAGAGGAAAACGGATTGCCGCTGGGGCCCATACGGGTTGGGGAGGGGGTGTCGCCGGTTTTGCGGCATTGCGGATTTACCACAGAGACACAGAGGACGCTGAGAGGGCACAGAGGAAACGGATTGCCGCTGGGGCGTATACGGATTGGGGTCCACGGATTACGTTTTCACAGAGTTTGTTTTCTCTGTGTCCTCTGCGAAATCTCTGTGTCTCTGTGGTGAATCGCGATGCCGCTCTTTCAACGCTGCTACTTGACTTGCGGGTTGTACGGATGAAATGATTTCGCCATGGTCCAACGCTTTTTTGGCCGATTGGCGCTTTTGTGCCTGATTGCTATTCCTGCACTGGCTCAGACGGCTCATTTGACTGCCTCCGATTATTCCCATGCCGAGAAGTTCATGGGGTACAACACCAATTCGCTGGTTTACCGGGCGAGTGTCCGGCCGAACTGGGGGACCGGCGAGCGATTCTGGTATCGCGTGACGACGCCGCAGGGCTCGGAATTCATTCTCGTGAATCCGATGGCCGGACGAGGCGCCCGGCAACCCGCGTTCGACCACACCAAACTCGCCGCGGCGCTTTCCGCGGCTGCGAATGGGACCTACACTCCGGGCAACCTGCCGTTTCAGGAGATTGAGCTTTCCGCGGATCGACAGACCGTCTCCTTCGACGCGGCGGGTAAGCACTGGAACTGCGCTACCGACGGCAGCAAATGCACGGCCGCGGGGAATGCTACGGGCGGCGGCGGTCGCGGCGGCCGCGGCGGTCGGGGAGGACGCGGGGGCGGACGCAACGAATCGATATCGCCGGACGGCAAGCGCGCGGTCTTCATCCGCGATTACAACCTCTTCGTTCGCGACGTACCGACCGGCAAAGAGACGCAACTGACCACCGACGGCGTGAAGGACTTCGGGTACGCCACGGACAACGCCGGATGGCAGACCAGCGACCGCCCGATCGTCCTGTGGTCGCCCGATTCGAAAAAGCTGGCGACGTTCCAACAGGATCAGCGCGGGGTCGGCGAGATGTACCTGGTGGATACACGGGTGGGACATCCGAACCTGAAGGCGTGGAAATATCCGCTGCCGGGGGATCCGGTGGTGACGACGATTCAGCGGGTGGTGATCGACGTGGACGCGGCGAAGGTGGTGCGGCTGCAAACGCCGCCAGATCAGCACCGGTCGTCCTTATGCGATGACGTGGCGTGCCGCGGCGACTGGAGCGACGTGGAGTGGAGTCCGGACGGAGCGCACCTGGCCTATGTTTCGACGTCTCGCGATCACAAAGTGGAGCAGTTGAAGGTGGCGGATACGACGACCGGCACGGTGCGGCAGGTAATGGAAGAGAAGGTGGCCACGTTCTATGAATCCGGCAACGGACGCGTGAACTGGCGGTATCTGCCGCAGAGCAACGAGATCATCTGGTTCAGCGAGCGCGACAACTGGGGACAGCTTTATCTATACGACCTGGAAACGGGTAAGTTGAAGCATCAGATTACAACGGGCGAAGGCAATGTGACGCAGTTACTCCGCGTGGACGAGCGCAGCCGGAGTTTGTATTTCCTGGGGGTGGGAAAGGAAGCGGGCGAAGACCCGTACTTCATTCATCTGTACAAAGTGGGTATGGACGGGAAGAATCAGCGGCTTCTTACTCCGGAGAATGCGAACCATGACGTGACTCTTTCGCCGAGCGGCCAGTACTTTGTAGATACTTACTCGTCGCCGGACACTCCGCCGGTTACGGTGCTGCGCGACGGCAGGAGCGGCGACTTGCGGGCGACGCTGGAGACGGCGGATGTTTCGAAGCTGCTGGCCACGGGCTGGAAGCCGCCCATGCCGTTTACGGTGAAGGCTCGCGACGGGCAGACGGACCTTTACGGGCTGCTGTTCCGCCCCACGAATTTCGACGCATCGAAGAAGTATCCGATCATCAACCATATCTATCCGGGTCCGCAAACGGGCAGCGTCGGCAGCCGTAATTTCACGGCGGCGCGCGGCGATGCGCAGGCGCTGGCGGAGCTCGGTTTTGTGGTGATGGAGCTGGACGGAATGGGGACGCCGTGGCGGAGCAAGAAATTTCACGAGGCATACTTCGGAAACCTCGGCGACAACACGCTGCCCGACCAGGTGACCGGCATGAAGCAACTCGCGCAACGGTATCCATGGATCGACATCGAGCGGGTGGGGATTTACGGGCACTCGGGCGGCGGGTATGCGACCGCGGATGCGATGTTCCGGTATCCGGATTTCTTCAAGGTGGGGATCAGCGAAGCGGGGAACCACGACAATCGCGAATATGAAGACGATTGGGGCGAAAAGTGGCAGGGTCTGCTGGTGAAGACGGGCGAGGGAGATAACTACGACAACCAGGCCAACCAAAACTTAGCGAAGAACCTGAAGGGCCACTTACTGCTGGCGCACGGCACGATGGATAACAACGTGCCGCCGTATAACACGCTGTTAGTAGTGAACGAACTGATCAAAGCCAATAAAGATTTCGACTTACTGCTGCTGCCGAACCGGAATCACGGCTTCGGCAATGAACCGTATATGGTGCGGCGGCGTTGGGATTACTTTGTCCGGTACCTGCTCGGGGCCGAGCCTCCGCAGGGGTATGAGCTGCGGCCGGCGGGCGGGGGTCGCGGCGGCTTCGCCGGCGGCGGCGAGTAGTGCGCGCGCGGACGCTCTGCGCATGGGCGGCGGCGGGAATCGCCATTGCAGCCGACCCGCCGTACCGGTATTTCGTGACCGGCAATCCGGCGGACGTTCAGAAAAAGACGACCGCGGGATTCGCGCTGGTGGGCGGCGGCAAGGATCAGGACGCTGTCGGCCGCTGGTTTCTGAAGCGCTCCGGCGGCGGCGACGTGGTGGTGATCCGGGCGTCGGGCGCCGATGGATACAACGAGTATTTCAAGGGCTTGGCGGACGTGGATTCGGTGGAGACGCTGGTGATCGCCACTCCCGAAGCGGCGCGCGATCCGTTTGTGGCGGAGAAGATCCGCAACGCTGAAGCGCTTTTTATCGCGGGCGGCGATCAGTGGAATTACATGCGAGTGTGGAAGGGGAGCCCGGTACAGGCGGCGGTGCAAAGCCTGGTGGATCGCGGGGTTCCGGTCGGCGGGACGAGCGCGGGGCTGGCGGTTTTGAGCGAGTACGTGTACACGGCGGAGCACGATACGGTGACGTCGGCGCAGGCGCTCGCCGATCCGTTCGATGAGCGGGTGACAGTGGGACGCGACTTCGTGCGGATTCCGATTCTGAAGGGCGCGATCACGGACATGCATTTTCGCGCGCGCGACCGTATGGGGAGAACGCTCGCGTTTCTGGCCCGCATCGGCGGTGGGAAGGCGATCGCGGTGGATGAGAAGACGGCGGTGCTTGCGGATGCGGACGGCTCGAGTGTGGTGGAGGGCGAGGGCTTCGCTTATTTCATTCGGAAGAGGGAGAAGCCGGAGGTTTGCGAGCGTGGCCGGCCTTTGACTTACAAGGGCATCTCGGTGTATCGGGTGTCTCGGGGCGGCCGGTTCGATGTTAGTAAGTGGGCGGGGTCGGGCGGAGTTAGTTACGAGTTGAATGTGGAGGGTGGAGTCATTCGGTCGACGCAGGCCGGCGGGGCGGTGTATTGAGGGGGTGAGGGCGCATTCGAACGCTCCCCGGCATCGTTTACGGCCCGCTTAGGGGGTGTGAAGAGCTTTTTGCCGCATTGCAAACGCACTCGCATCTCCGGCACCTTTTACCGCTCCCTGACGGTCACGGCTCCGTATGTAGTTGATTCTGCTAACGGAGCCGCGACCGTCAGGAAGCGGTAAAAGGTGTATCGAAAGGCGAATGGAGTGCGAACTCGCTCCCAGGTTATGCCCCAAAAGAGCCTTGCGCCGTGGTAAGTGACGGTTGCAGAATTGTCGTGGAGGATGGTTATGCGCTTCCTTACTCTATGCGCCGTGATTGCGTGTGCATTAGACGGCAGTTCTCAAGGGCTTGGAATTGAAACGATTGGTCCGGCATCCTCAAGCTTCGAACCGGCAGTCGCTGAGGCGGTAGGGACAGACCGGCCAGACGGACTCGTTGCCTGGTTGCCGTATGGTGTCGCGATCAGAAACAATTCTGCTCAGACGTTGGCGGCAATCGCGGTCGAGTGGCTCGGCAGCTTTCATCGCGGGCCGCTCAGTCATGGCGCAAGTGTCCTTCCGGCGTGGTTCGACGTTCCGGGACAACAGGTGAAGCCGGGCCGGACAATTGTCGCTCTGCCGCAATACATCCTGCAGTTGCCTCGCGATCTTCGCTCGTTTGAGCGAGGGCGCGGGATGGGGAATTTGCCGAACTTCCAAAGCGCAGGCAATCTGGAAGTGAGGGTGGATGGAGTGGTATTTGCGTCGGGGCAGTTCGTGGGGACGGACGACCTGAAAGAGTATGAGCAGTGGGAAGCCCAGATCAACGCTCCGCGCAAACTGGCGGCGGCGATATTAGCGAAACAGAAGAGCGCACCAATTTCCGATACGCTCGCGTGGCTCAGGACGTTAGCGGCTGAACGGAGCCGCGACGATTTCAATGTGCGGGAAACAGCCGCGACCGCCCGGCAGATGCTGGGGATGTACTCGAACAGGGGCGAAGCGGAACTTTACTCAACAGCAAAGGGGATTCTGGAGCAACCTGCGTTCCCGCTACACCGATGAACAGCCGCGCAAGCGCGGCACGACAGGAAAGATTCCTGTCGTCACGTCTGTCTAGTACGATGAGGGCTTCTGAAGGTCCTTTTTCTGATTCTCTCCGGGTTGGAGCTCTATGGTTTCGGCGCTATCGGGCGGCCCGGAGGACTGAACAGTTTGTAAGTCACTTTGTTCAATCACCACGGCTTGATACTTACCCGGAACAAGTCCTGTGATTTCGTAAGTCCCGTCGGGGCGAACGGCGGCGGTTCTCGTCACCTGCGGACCATCGACCGTGAGCTGGGAAACGAAAACGAAGAGCGGCGTGCCTTCCACGGCATTTGTCACCTTGCCTGCGAGGCTTGCCATCTTATAACTGACGGTGATCGAGACAGGCGTTCCCGGGCGGTAATGGCGGAGGTCCAAAGTGGGCTCCTCGACGACGGCATCGCCCACCTTGACGGATTGCACGTACCCGGGATTGCCGAGAAGCGTAATTCTGTACTTCGCAGGCACCACTTTCGTGAAGGCGAAGGCGCCGTCGTCGCCCTGGTTCGCCTGGGAGGAAAACATCGCGCCGGTCTCCCGGAGAACGATGGACGCAGTCATGCGGCGCGCGACCGGGGGCGTCTGCGCGGTTCCGGTACGCGCGCTCTGGCGCTGCGGAGCGGCGCTGCGCTGGGGCGCGGGATCGGCGTCGATGGACGTTATGGTGAAAGCGACCGGTTCGGCGTAGCGAAGCTCGATGCCATCGACGTTCGCCGCGGCGACATCGATTTCGACCGGCACGGTCGATTGCTGACCGGCACGCGCAGTGACGGTATAGTGGCCGGGATCCAGCCTCCAGATGTCAAAAGTGCCGTCTTTGTGGGACTGAGCGGCGTTGTTGCCGCCGTCGCTGGAGTACGCCTGGATGAACGCCCGATCGCCGAGCCCGACGACTTTTCCGCTAACACGGACAATGGGCGCTGCCAGCATGTGAATGTCCGTGCCGGCCGCCTCCGTGCCCGGCCCAATGACAATAGTGCCGGCATACCAGGATGCGGCAAGATGCTCTTCGCGCGTGCCGTCCGTGCGGATCTCGGGCGGAAGCGGCAGTTCGCGGGTGGCGGCGCGCAAGCGGTATCTGCCGGGCGCGAGTCCACCGATGCGGTATTCACCGCGATCGTCCGTTTGTGCGCCGATTGCGTTGTTAAGGCGCCGCGAGCCCACATAGATCGAGATCGTCGCGCCTTCGACCGGGTCGCCGTCGGGATTGAGCACCCGGCCGGTGATGACTCCGACCGGGTCCATCTTGACCGTCAATTTCTCGCGCTTTTCGCCGGCGGCCAAGCGCAAGCGGCCCACCTGCTGGCGGTTGTTCTCGACGAACCCCGTGCGGCTTACCGAGTAGAAGTATTCCCCGGCGTCGAGATTGGCGATGGAGAAGTTCCCGGAATCGTCCGTGATCGCGGGGTGTTCCATGGCCGCCGTAGCGGGTCCGCCGGCAGTGCGAAAGGCGATATGTGCGTGAGTGATCGGCGCGCCGGTGACGGTATTGACGACCGAGCCGCTGATACCGGCTCCGTTCTGCGCGAAAGCGGCGGCGGCCGCCGCCAGAATAAGCGCGAGCGTTTTATTGCTGAGGCTTGGCATTGAGATCCTCGCGGGTTAGCGCAGTGAGGTCGCGCTTGAGTTGCTCGCCTTCTTTGACTTCGAATTCGGGCGACGCGGCAAGCATTTTCTTGTAATCCGCGGCAGCATCACCGGCGCCGTCCAGAAACTGCAGCACGTCGAAGGCTGCGATGTGGTACTTGCCGGGGCGGAGCGCCTTAATGGAGTAACTGCTGTGGCCGCCGTCCGGCTCGGCAGGCATCAGGTTCTCCGAGCCATCGGACACAATGACAATGAACATGCCTGCCGCTATCGGTTCGCCCTTTTTGTCGCGGACCGAGCCCGAAACGCGAGCGCCGTTGGGGCTGACGACGAGCTTCAACTGCGAAGCATGGACTCCGCCGGAGAAATCCAGCAGGTCGCCGGTGACGGCAGCACCGTCCAGAAGCACAGTCTTCAGGTAGGCGTTCTCCGGGAGATGGTCCATAGTGACCTTGAACTTGCCTGGCCATATACTTTCCAAACGGAACTCTCCGTTCTTGGCCACAACGGCTTGCGGCACGGAGAAGAAACCGCCGGAGCGCTCCAACGAGAGCCGAACGGCCGTGCCTGGCGCCACCGGCCCTTCCACCGTCCCGCGCAACACGGCCGCGGGCGCAACCGAAAGTTGCACGTCGACGTCGGCTGCCTCCAGGCGGACTTCGCGCGGCAGGCTGACTAAGTCGCCAATGGTTGCATGCACGGTGTAGATGCCGGCGGGAATGTTGCGAAATGCGAAGCGGCCATCGGGGGAGAGCGAAACTGTACTGGAATTGTTTTCGCCCGACGTGAGCATCACAAGACCGCGTTCGGCGCCGGCCTGCATTCCCGAAACCGTGCCCGTTATGGAGAGAACGCGCTGCCGCGTGAGCCGAATCTCAATCGTGGATTCGGAAGAGGCAACCGCCTGTACCCGCAACGCACCGGCTTCGCCCGCGGCGTTGGGATACCAGGTCCTGGCGTATGCGCTTCCCGAATCGGGTCCGGAGGGGTTCGGCGACGCGCCGGCCAGGTTCGCGATCACGAAATACTGGCCGGGGCCGCCGGACCAGCGGAAGTAGCCGCGATCGTCGGTGGGCGAACTGAAGCCGTAAAGATCCAGGCCGCGGCGCGTATCGCCGGCAGGTTTGACCTCGATAAAGGCGTTCTGCACGGGGTCGCCGAAGTCGTCGAGAACACGTCCGGTGATGACGGCGCGCGGCGTCATCTCGATTTTATAGTCCGCGATGTGTTCGCCCGGTTTGAGAACTACGGCCGGAACACTTGAACGCCCAATATATATGAACCCGCGGCATTCGGGAATCAGCACGTACGAGCCGGGCGGTATCGGGTTGATCGAGAAGCGGCCGCCGGTCTGACTGATGGCGCCGTAAGCGGCCTCGGGCGGCTGCGACTGGCTGTTGACCAGTAGCACGCGGATATGCGCGCCCACGAGCGGGCGTCCATCCGCGGTGTTGGTGACAATGCCCTCGAAGGCGGCATTCTGCCCGAGGAGTGCCGGAACGGTTAGCGCGAGCAGACAAAGGGCATGGCGCATCCCGATACTATAACGCCAGGCGCGCGAGTGTGTTGAGGGCGGTTCCGACGTCGGCGACCCACTGGTCGCGGCCGACGCCTTCGCGTTCGACGAAGAGCTGGCCGGAGTAATCCGCGCCTTTCAGCGCGCTCACGAAGCGGGGAAAATCGACGGCGCCCTGGCCCAGCGGCGTTTCGGCGCCGAGCGCTTCTGGCTGCGATTTCGGAGGGTAAACGCCATCCTTGGCGTGAACGGAGACGACTTGCGGCGCCAGCAGTTCAAACGCCTCGATGGGGTCGCCGGTACCGTAGAGGATCATGTTGGCGGGGTCGAAATTGATGCCGAGGTTGGGGCGCGCGACCTCGTCCATGAAGCGGAGGAGCTCCGGCGCGGTTTCCTGGCCGGTTTCGAGCGCAAAGCTGAGGCCGGCGGCGGCGCAGCGGTCCGCGATACGGCGGACCAGATGCAGGACGGCATCGTGGTCGTGCGGCGCGATGGCTCCGATGTGGCAGGCGAAGCTGGGCGCTCCGATGCTGCCGGCGAAATCGATGACCTCGTACGTGCGAGCTTCGCGCGCATCGCGAGTTTCGGGCGGAACGAAGCCGACGGTGCGCTGCACGGTGGGAATGTCCGCATAGTCTTCGCCTTCGTATGCTGCGAAGACGGTGCGTACGGTGACGCCGGAATCGCGCAAACGTGCGCTCCATGCGAGTGCATACGCACGCGATAGTGCGACCGAGGGTCCGATGCCTAACTGCGCAACCCGCACATCGAAATCAAGCACGTCCTCAAAGGAGTGACGCCCGACCCAGAACAGGACTCCGGCTTCGAGGGGTTTCATTGGGTGAAGAGCCTCACCCACGCGGTGTAGGCGTCCATCCAGGTTTGGAGGAACCTGCGCGTGTCGGGCCGCGCGATGTCGCCTGCGGCATCGAAGAATGCGTCGTTGACTTGCAAAAAGACCTCGGGCTGCGCGAGGGCCGGAATATCGAGATAGGCGAGGACATTGCGGAGGTGCTGCTGTGCCATGCTGGTTCCGGCAGCGCCCACGGATGCGCCCATAACTCCCGCCGGCTTGCCCTTCCAGGCGCTTTGCCCGTACGGACGCGAGGCGTTGTCGATGGCGTTCTTCAGGACGCCGGGGATGGAACGGTTGTATTCCGGGGTCACGAACACGATGCCCTGGCAGGAAGCGATTTCCGACTTGAGACGCTTGACCGGGCCGGGCTGATCGGCATCGTCGTCCTGATTGTAGAGAGGCAGGTCGTCTATGCGCAGGTGCTGGAACGCGATGTCGCCCGCGGCAAGCACTCCCATTCGGTAATCGGGCATAGTGGCCTCCCACCTGTGATTGTACGGTAGCCCGCAGGCTTCTTATTCCTGGCGGAGAGCCGAAATCGGATCGATGGCGGTGACCTGGCGCGCGGGAATGAAACAGGCGACGGCGGCGACAGCGATGAACAGAAGGCTGACGGCGGCGAACGTGGTGAGGTCGCGCGGGCTGGTGCCGTAGAGGAAGCTCGCGAGCAGTTTTGTAAGAGCCGCGGCGCCGGCAATGCCGACCAGCGTGCCGAACAGAGCGAGGACGAGGCCCTGCCGCACGACCATTCCGACGATTGCGCCGCGTTGCGCGCCAAGCGCCATGCGCACACCGATTTCGCGGGTTCGCTGGCTGACGGCGAGTGCCATGACGGCGGCGATGCCGCTGGCGCTGATTACGACGGCAAGTCCGGCGAAGATGGCGAGCAGGAATGCCATGACGCGCGGCGAGTTCATGGAGTCGTATTCGGCGCGCTCGATGGTGCCGATCTGGTCGACTGCAACCTGGGAATCGATGTCGTGAATTGCGCCGCGCAGGAGCGGAGCCATGCTGATGGGGTCCATGGCCGTCCGCACGACGAGGCGGCCCACAAAACCGTTGTGGAACGAGAGATAGATCTCATCGACAGGCGGCCGGTCCAAGCCGTACTCCTTCACGTCGCCGGCGATGCCGACGATTTCCGTCCAGGTCTCGCCCTTATCGAAGCTGAGCTGCTTGCCGAGGGGGTCCGCGTTGGGCCAGTAGTGGCGCGCCATGGCCTGGTTGACGATGGCGACGGGAGGATGCTTGTCGTCATCGCGCTCGGTGAAGGTGCGGCCTTTGACGACAGGCTGGCGCAGGGTCTCGAAATAATTCGGTCCGACGACGCGTATATCGACCGCGGGTTTCGCGCTGCCTTTGGACCACGGCTGGCCTTTGATATCGAACTGATTGGCGTTGGGTCCGGCGACGATTCCCGCGGGATTGAAGGGAAACGTGGAGGCGAAGGCGAAGGACTCAACACCCGGGAGCGCACGCATGCTCGTGCTGATGCGGTTCACGAGCTGGCGAATGTTGTCCGTGTTGTAGCGCGGAAAACCGGGGCTCACGCGCATGGTGATGAGGCGGTCAGGAGTGAAGCCGGGGTTGACGCTTTGCAGCTTGGCGAAACTGCGAATCATGAGACCCGCGCCGGCAAGAAGAATGACGGAAACGGCCACCTGCGCGATCACCAAAGCGCCGCGGAGGCGCTGGCGGGCGCGGCCGGCGGTGTTGCGGCTGCCCTGCTGCGCTCCCGAACCGAACCATGCGCCGGAAGAAAGCGCGGGCGCGAAGCCGAACAGAACGCCTGTGGCAATGGAGATTGCGAGCGTGAAGAGGAGCACCGGGGCATCCATGTGGACTTCGGCGGCGCGCGTGGTGTAACGCTCCGCGAATTTGACAAGCACGGCGAGCGCGGCCGGCGCGAGCGCAAGGCCGAGTGCGCCTCCGGCCATGGAGAGCAGTGCGCTTTCGGTGAGCAGTTGGCGAATGAGGCGCGCTTTGCCGGCGCCGAGCGCGGCACGGACAGCGAGCTCGCGCTCCAGCTTAAGAAGATGCGCGAGCAGCAGGTTGGCGACATTGGCGCAGGCGATGAGCAACACGAATCCGGCGACGCCGAGGAGCACGAGGAACATGGTGCGGGCGCGGCGTGTGAGGTCGGTGCGCAGCGGCGTGGCTTCCAACGAATAGCCATCGGCGGCCAAATAGGTCTCAGGATGGGCCGCGGTCATGTGGCTGCCGACCATCGACAGATCGGCCTGGGCCTGTTGCAGCGTGACGCCCGGTTTGAGGCGCGCGAAGACGTCCATCATGCGGGAGCTACGGCTCGAGATGAAGCGCGCGCTGGCTCGCGTGGGACACTGCGAGGTCGGCATATAGACATCGACTTCGGACGGGTACTGAGGAATCGGCGGCAGCACGCCGATGACGGTGTGCGGCTTATTATTCATATGGAATACTTTGCCGACGATATTCGGGTCGCCGCTCTGATGGCTCTTCCAGTATTTGTAGGTGAGGATGAGAACCGCCGGTCCGCCGATGACATCGTCCTGCGGGACGAAATTCCGCCCCAGAATCGGCTTGACGCCGAGCACGTCGAAGAAGTTGGCGGAGACCACCGCGGTCTCGACGCGTTCGGCCGTGTCCTTGCCGATCAGCAGGAAGTTTATGGTGTGGTGCTCGACGAGGCCCTGCAGGGTGTGGTTCCCCTGCCGATAGTCGGCGATCTCTTTTACGGAGAACTGCGTGTCCAGGATGTGGGCCTTGGGCGCGTTTTGGTGCAACACCAGGAGCTGACTGCCTTGGGCATAGGGGAGGGGCCGGAGCAGCACGCCATAGACGATGCTGAAAATCGCGGTGTTTGCTCCGATGCCGAGCGCGAGAGTGAGAATGGCGGCGAGGGCGAAGCCGGGGTTCCGTAGCAGCACGCGGATTCCGTAACGGACGTCCTGCACGAGGGTTTCGAAGAAGCGGCCGAGGCGAACGTCGCGGCAATCGTCCTTGAGCGGCTCGACGCCACCCATGAGGATGGCGGCCTGGCGGCGCGCTTCGGCGGGAGACATGCCCGCGGCCAGATTCTTTTCGACCTGGCGGTCCATGTGATATTTGAGTTCGGCGTGAAGGTCGTGTTCCACCTTGCCGCGGCGGAACAGAAATCGCAATACGGAGGAAACTCTGTGCATGTTACGCTCCCACGATGCGGGCTACGGCTGCTGAAAGCCGGAGCCAGTTTTCTTTTTCTTCCGCCAACTGCTCCCGTCCACGTTTAGTGAGCTCGTAATACTTGGCCTGCCGGTTGTTTTCCGAGGTGTCCCAGGATGCCGAGATCCAGCCCTGTTCTTCCAGGCGATGCAGCGCGGGGTAGAGAGACCCCTGGTTCACCTGCAGCACGTCTTCGGAGATCTGCTGGATGCGTTGTGTGATGCCCCAGCCGTGCATCGGCTCAAGCTCGAGAGTTTTGAGGATGAGCAGGTCCAGGGTGCCTTGCAGAAGGTCGCTTTTGGGTTTGCGCATGGTGGGCCGCTCTCCTCCAGATGATCTACAAGGAGGATACGGGAACTTCTGTAGGTTGTCAAGGGGAAGGCGGCATCATTTACCGCTCCCTTACGGGGTTGTGAAAAAATCGGCTGCCGTTCTCGTCGCACTCCATTCGCCTTTCGATACACCGTTTACCGCTCCCTCACGGTCACGGCTCCGTTAGCAGCATCAAGCACTTACGGAGCCGTGACCGTAAGGGAGCGGTAAACGGTGCCGGGGATTCGAGTGCGTTTTGAATGCGGAGAAAATGCAATTCAATATTTTTCACAACCCAGTAAGGGAGCGGTAAAAGGTGCCGGGGTTGCGAGCAAAGATCACCGTTCATCTGCGAGCTGTCGCGCTCCGCGCGACCCGACAGGAAGGATTCCTGTCGGCACGTCGGCGGAAGCGCCTACTAGCTTTAACTTTGCTCCTTTTCGTGTTCTGGCGTCCAGGATGAGGCGGGCGAGTTCCACGGCTCTCGCGGATTCGGCTGGTGGACAGAGCGGCGGGGCTATGTTGTCGCGGCAGGCTTCGGCGAAGTGAGCGATCTCTTTGGCGTACGGATCTTCGGCCCTCAGCGGCAGCGGCTGAGGAGCGCCTTCCCGCGGATAGAGGCACGGGGGCCGGCCGTCGGAGTTGTACTCAATGGCCGCGCGATCGGTGGTAACGGAGTAGCCCATTTGGAACGGCGCTTCGCCGCGACCTTTCCAACCTCCTTCAATGGTGACGACGCTTCCATCCGCGTAAAACAGATGTGCGGTCACGAGGTCCACGGAATCATCGCAGCATCCCACGGCGGCGACGGATTGCGGTTCGCCCCAGAGGTGCAGGGCCATGTCGATGTCGTGGATGAGCAGGTCGAAGGCGCCGCCTCCGGATTGTGCGGGGTCGGTGAGCCATTCGCTCCAGTCGGGCGTGGCGCAGCTTCGCCGGAAGGTGGCGGCGCGGAGAGTGTGTCCGCTGAGCGCTTCGCCTAGCGCCTGGTATTCGGGAAAGAAGCGGAGCACGTGCGCGGTCATCAGAATCCGGCGGCTGCGGCGGGCGGCGCTGAGCATGCGTCCGGCGCCGAAGGCATCGAGCGCCATGGGCTTTTCGACGAGCACGTGTTTGCCGGCGCGCATGGCTTCAATGGCGACCCAGTCGTGGAGGTGCGTGGGAAGACAGATATCGACGGCGTCGATGGCACGGTCGGCGAGCAGGTCTTCGAGCTCGCGGTACTTCCTGGCGCCGGAGAAGTCGAGGCGGGAGGCGGTGGTGGCAAGGTTGCCCTGGACGGCGGAAAGGTCGCCCGAAAGTTTGCGTTCGTCGCCGCTGAAGACGGCCGCGAGCTCGACGGCCGGCAGCGACTGAATGGCTCGCGCGTGAGTCGCGCCCATGAACCCGAGACCGAGCACCGCGATGCGCATGGCCGGGCCTAACCCTTGAGCTCCATCTTTTCGGGATCCCAGTGGCAGGGGCGCTGTTCGAAGTAGCTGATGTTGGAGAGCAGCGCGGGTCCGGCGGCGCGGAATCCGAAGATGGCGTCTTCGACCGGCTGCTTGCGTGTGCGAATGGAGTTGACCCAGTTGCGGATGTGCTCGAAATGGTCGCTATAGCCGCGCGGCGCGACGAACTTTTCGTCTTCGGGCATGGACGCGGTGGTGACGGCGGGCCGTTCGGGATATTTGGCGCGGTACTGTTTGAGGAACTGTTCCTGCAGGGCTTTGGGGAATGTATCGATGGTGTAGCCGGGCTCGGCGGCGCGCGGCACGCGGGCGAGCGTTACGGTATTTCCGTCCAGCGAGATTGCGCCTTCGCTGCCGATGAAACGGAAGCCGCTGGTCTCGCTGACCGACCCGTTGATGAGGTTGACGCGCAGCGTGAGGTTGAAGGTCGGGTAATCGTAGAGGCCCATCAATACGTCGGGAACATCGCGGCCGTCCTTCCAGAAGCGCAGGCCGCCGGTGGCGTAGACGCGCGACGGTCCATTGGTGTTGGTGACGTAGTGCATGCCGGAGAAGAGGTGAACGAACAGGTCGCCGCCGACTCCGGTGCCGTAATCGCGATAGTTGCGCCAGCGGAAGAGACGCACTGGTTCGAAGGGCACTTTGGGGGCGCGGCCCAGGAAACGGTCCCAATCGACCGTGGCGGGCGAGGCGTCGGGCGGAATGGAATACTGCCATGCGCCGATGGCGGTGCCGCGATCGATCCACGCTTCCACAGTGTTCAGGTTGCCGATTGCGCCGGCGGCCAGCAGATCCTTCATCTTTTGGTAAAGGAGCGAGCTCACGCGCTGGCTGCCGACTTGAAAGACGCGCTTGGTGCGGCTCTGCGCATCGATGGCATCTTTGCCGTCGTCGACCTGCTGCACCATCGGCTTCTCGCAGTAGACATCTTTGCCGGCGGTCATGGCATCGATGCTGATGGTGCGGTGCCAGTGGTCGGGAGTAGCGATGATGACGGCGTCAACGTCGGGGCGCGCGAGCACTTCGCGGTAGTCGCGGGTAGTGAAGAGGTGGCTGCCCCAGCGTTCTTTGGCGCGGGTGAGGCGGCCTTCGTATATGTCGCTGACGGCGACGAGTTCGACTCCTGGGAGCTGGATGGCGTTGGAGGTATCGCCGCTTCCCTGCCCGCCGGCTCCGATGAGAGCGATACGGATGCGGTCGTTGGGCGAGGTCTGGGCGAGAGCGGTGGCGGTCGCGGCCGCCGTAGTGAGGAAATGCCGCCGGGTGGTGGACATGAGGATACTTTACCTCCGAAGCAGTGTCAGTTCACCACAGAGACACCGAGAAAAAGCGAGAGGACACGGAGAAGGGCTGAATATGCGCGCTTTTCTCTGTGTCCTCTGAAAATCTCTGTGCCTCTGTGGTTCAAAGACACTGCTAAACTCTGCTGGGTTTGTACCCGGGCCTGGAGCGGACCCGGTATTTCTTTCCGGGGTCGCTGATGATTTCTACGTTGATTTTGCGGAAGCCTTCGTTGGGATTCGGCTGTGGGTAGTAGGTCACCGTGTACGAGTTGACCATGTCTTCCCGGATATCCTCGAATGCTTCCACTTGCTTTTGCCAGGTGCGGGCCCAGTAGGCTTTGCCTCCGGTGCGGCTGGCGATGCGGCGGAAGACTCCGCTGGAGATGGGATCCTTATTCACTTCGGCGGTGGAGATTACGTAGATCGGAATGCCTTCGTCTTCGGCGACTGCGCGGACGTCATCGGGCGCCACCATGCTGGCATTGTCCGGACCGTTAGAGAACACGATCACCACTTTGCGTCCGGGGACCTTCGCGGCATCGCGGATGGTGAGCAGCAGCGCGTTGTAGAGCGCGGTCGCGTCGCCGGCGACGGCGTTGCGCATGCCGTCGATGGCCTGGCCGTGCTCGTGAGTGAGCGACGCGGCCTTCGAAAGATTACGGCTGAAGGTGTAGACGGCGACGGAATCGGCGTGGTCCAGACCGCGAACGAAATCGGCAATGGCGTCTTCGGCGTACACGAAGCCGCGATACATGAAGTTGCTGGTATCGAAGAGCACGAAGACGTTGGTGCCGACGAAGGCGTCGGGATGATCCATGCCGGGAAGCGCGTCTTTGCCGGCATCGAGCAGCGGGTGAGTGCTGCCGTCCGAGGCGACGGAGAGCGGCGCGTTGGCGCCTTCGGCGAAGGTGGCCATCTTCTGTAGAATGCCGTCTTCGTAGATGCGAAAGTCGCTGGGCTTCAGACCGTTGATGTAATGGTTCTTGCTATCGGTCACCTGAAACGTGAGGACCACCATATCCACCTTCACGCGGAAGATGGCGCGGCCGTCCTGCGCATGCAGCAGAACGCCGCCGGCGGTGGCTCCGATAAAGCCTCGTCGCGAAATGTCGATGATGTGCTTGTCCACGGTTAGTTGAGCTCCGCTTTGGTATTCTGGGTGGCCGCGGCACGGGTCTTTGCGCGAACCTCATCGCCGACACCGCGGAGGCTCTTGAGCAGCGCGGGCCAGTCTTCCAGGTGCGAGGCAAAGATGCGCTGCACGAGTTCCTGCGTCCATTCGGGTATGCGCACGTTGAGCTGCGAAGGAGGAATGGAAACTTCGTCGGCAAGCGCGGCCCAATAGATGGTGTTGGATTCCCAACTCTCCGCCATAATGCGGCTGGAGTAGCCCATCAGCGTCGGGAAGGTGCGCAGATTGAGCATTTCGGGCTCGTAGGAATTCGCCAGCGTGGGCTTCGGTGTACCGAAAGCGCGCGAGATGGCGGCGTAGCTGTTGCGCTGCGAATCGGCTGCGCTCAGCCGTTCGATGCCGGACAGGAGGCAGCTCGATTGCGCGTCTTCATGCGGGGCGATTTCACGGGCTACGTTGAACAGTTCGGCCGGAGTGACCTTATCGACGGCGTCTTTGACGTCTCCGGTTTCGAGGAGGCGGCGGACCTCGGCCGTGCGCGCGGGCGAGGCATGCAACGCGAGGGCGGCAACCACCTGGGCGCGGAGCGTGGAATCGAAAACCGAATCGGCGAGAAGCTCATGGCCGTAGCGGAGGTGCAGGCCCACAAAGTGGAGCTGCGCCGGCGTGACATTCCAAAAACTCGGGACCTTGGCGCTGATCACCATTTGCGGAACAAGATCGCCCCAGATGAGCGCCTGGGTTTGCGTGGGAATGAGGAAGTCCTGTTCGGCCTCGGCGAGGGCATACGGCAGAGACGAGAGCGACCCGACCAGGCGGCCTCCCCCGTTAGAGGGCCAACCGGTGCCGTAAGTTTCCGTGTGCTTCCAGGTGTGCTGCTGGCCTTCTCCGCCGATGAAATCGTGGCTGCGGACGAACAGCGGGTTGGTGAAAATGATCTGGGCTCCGGGAGGCGCGTAGTGGGCGTAATTGAACGCGAGGAGCGTATCGCGCGTGTAGGCGGCGAGTTGGCCGGCGGCGTCCTTCAGCTTCACGGGGTCGCCCGCGGCCTTCTCGATGGCAAGGCGCAGGTTGGTGCGCCGCTCGGCGTCCAGATGCTTTTCCGTCCAGTAGCCGAACCCCATGGCGTTTTTCTCATTGGCGGTCAGCGGCGGACGCGGGATCTGGATTTCCGAGAGGCGCGCGGCGAGTTTGCCGGCGGCCTGCGTGGACATCTTCTCATTGCCTTCCAGATAATCGCCGAGCTGAAACAGCGTATCGAGCGACGGCATGCGCTGGGCTTCGAGGATGCGCTCGATTTGCTGCTTCACTTCATCGCGCGTTTCGGCGTCTTGCGCCGCGCCGCCGGAAAGAACATCGAGCAGGCGCTCTTCCGGATTTTTGCCTGCTCCGGCAAGAAGGGTAATGCCAGCGTGCTGCGTATCGAACAGTTCGCGGGAGTTTTTGACCTTGATAAAAGGCTCGACAACGCCGGAGAAGGTGGCGTCCGCGCGATCCGTGCCAATCGTGCCCTGCCGGATCAGGATCTGCCACAAACCCACCAGCGATTGCATGGAACCGGCGATATCGGAGCGCAGGAGCGGATCGCGAATGTGCGTGATGGCGTCGGCGGCGTCCAGGTACTCGATGATCGATTTGTCGCTGAGCACGCGCGACTCGCTGAAGATGCTGTACTGGCTGCCGTAGGTTCCGAAGTCGCGAGCGAGGCGGTCCACAGTTTCCGCACTGAGCGGCGTGGGCCTGTTGCGATTGACGTCGCTCAGGGCCATGAAGATCTTCAGGGGCTGATTCTCCACGCTTTTCCGGCAGAGAGCGAAGAGCGCTTCCAGCACGTCGTCGGAATCCTTCCAGGTAGTGGCAAGGCGGGTGAGCTTGCCATCGTACTTCGCCTGTGGACTCTTGATGAAGAGATCTTTCCAGACTTCGATTCCGCCGGGAATGACGGGTTTGCCATCGGCGCCGATTTGCAGGCGCGTGGTGAGCAGCATCATGTCCGTGTTGGAACGGAAGACGGGGCGCGCAGGCCCGGGACTGGTGATGCGTCCACGCACGGCCGTGTAGAAGCGCTTCATGCGCACGGGATCGGTGAGATATTGCTGGACGGGTCCGTGGATGCGAGCGAGCGCGTCATACAGACTGCAGAGCCAGCCATCGTCGCGGGCCATCAACTTATCCAAGAATTCGCCACCTTTGTCGGGCGACGCGCCGACCAGGTCAGCCCACACCGCCGCCGAGCGCTGGCCGCCGGGAACCACGGCCTTGCCGTCGCGGATTTCAAACATGCCGCCGAAGAAATCCAGAACATGCGCAAAGGCTTTGAGATGAGTGAAGGTAGCCTGCTTGCGAAGGGCCTCGGCAGTTTCGGAGTCGAGCTTGGAGAAGCCGAGATAGAGGCGGCAAATGGACGGGTCGCCGATGAAGGCTTCGAGGAAGGTGGCATCCTTTTGCCCGGTGGTCCAGTAATCCGGCCCGAAGAGCACGGGGACCTGCGTGGCGTGATAGTCGTACAGGAAGGGATGATTGGTGCGGAGCGCCTCTTCGAGCTTGTTGATGGGGAAGCCGGAATCCGTGGTGAGGAAGGCGCGCGCGGCGTTCACGGTTTCTAAAACTACGTCGGTGCCGCAGCCGCCAACCATGCGGAAGCCGAGGACGCGGAGCAGGTCAGCGACTTTCGGCGAGTCGCAGGAATCGATCTTGATGACGTGATCGTCGCCGGCGAGCTTATCGAGTTCGCGCGCCTGTGAGAGATAGCGGTGCACGAGCTTGAGATATTCCGTCTGCTCCAGCGCTTCCTGGCTGTGCGACGCCTCATAGCCGTTGGTGACGACATTGCGCGCGAGCGCGGGCAGAATGTCGCCGGCAGCGGCATCGGGCGAGAGCGCGGCCATACGGGCGAAGGACCGCATCGGGCCGGGAATGGAGATGAAGGTGTTCGCGGCCGGTTTAGCGGCGGGCGCCGGAAGTGTTTTGCCGGCGGCCGAGGCATCCTTTTCCGCGGCGGCGCGGTCGCCGGCCAGCAGATCCAGCGTGGCCATGCGGAGCGCGGCGCGTTGGGCGTGAACGGTATCGTTGTCGCGCTGCGCGGCTTCGAACACCCGGCTGTAAGCTTCTCTGGCTCCGGGGTCGCCGTACCGGTCGAGGAATTCGGCGTAAGCCGTGAGGTTCGGCACGCTGGCGTTCGATTGCGCGGCTCGAGAGAGCGCCGCCCGGGCGCCGGCGATGTCGCCGGACAATTCCATTTTTTGGATCGAGTCAGGGCTTGCCTGTGCGTAAAGCGGCGGCAAAGCGGACGTAAGAATGATGGCGTATAAAACCGAGAATCCCTTCATGGGGCCTCCCGCTACTGGTGAAACACTGTATCACGTCCAGTGCATCGGTGGCGATTCTAAATCAAACAAAACACGGAGTGCAAGCGAGCCGATGTAAAAACGTTCACGCGGAATTAAAATCCGTAAACTCTGAATTGTGCTGGGGGTGCACGCACGCGCGAATTCGCGCCGGCGGCACTAGCCGCGCGTGGTGCTATGGGAATTCATAAGCTCGCGCGCGAGCACCGTCCGCTATCGCCAACGCAAAAAGGCGCCGACGCCATCGACGGACGCGAGGAGACCGGCATCTTCGATGAAGCTGACATTGGCGGCGGTCTGTTTGGCTTTGGTGACCAGAAGGTCGGCGATCAGCACGGGGCGCGGATCATCGGTCGCGGTGCTGCCGGCGGCGTCGGGGATTTCCGGGGCGAGGATGGCGTCGACCGGCTCTTCGGCTTCGTGCGTCCGTTCCAGGGAGGCCGAGATGAGCAGCTCATCCACCTGACCGTTGGCGAGCGCTTCGAGCGTTTCCTGCTGTCCGGCGACCGCGAGTCCGCCGGCGCGATAGTACTCGAACATCCGGTTCACTTTGTCCGCGTCCGTGGCGGCGTCCTGCTGGCGAATCGCTTCGAAGGTGGCTTCGAAGATCTCGGCATCGGGCGCCTTATTGCCGAGCCGGATGGTTTCGGCGACTTTGTCTTCCAGGTGTTTGGGGAGTTGTTCGCGGATGACCGGCACAATCGAAGGATCGCCGGCGATGACGATGAGCTTGATGTTTTCTTCGCGAACGATGCGGTCCAGGGCGTCGATGGCTTCCTTAACGTGATCGCGCGCGGCGTTTTGTACGCGGCGCTGATAGCGGGCCTGCGACCATCCGCCGACTTTCACGCGCTGCATCTTTTTCCCCTTGACGGCTTCCGTGCCGAGCTTTTCGCCGAGACCGAAAACGAAGATGCGGGCGGAATTGGCGTCGGTTACCAGGGCTGCGTAGCGCGGGTATTCATCGTCCAAACGCGCCAGGTGATAGAGGTGCGGCTGGTTGTAAACGTAGAGGCGGTGCTCATCGACAGGCGCGTTGAGCTGGAGCGCCTCGAAGAATTCATTGGCGCCCGAGCAGGCGAAGATGGCGACGCCATTGGCTGACGGCTTCAGTTCATTTTCGATGTAATCGCGGATTTTCGCGGTGTCGCGCCGGAAGCTCTCGGCCTCGGGCGAGCCCGCGGGAAAGGTGCGGGCGCGGGAGGCAAACTCGCGGTTGACGAAGCCTTCGAAATTATCGCGGCCGTGTGTATCGGGCTGCGCGTTGAGGTAGAGGCTGATCACGGGGAGCGTGGTGGGCTCGAAATCCAGCAGCCGCTGGAATTGTTCTTCGAATTGCTGGGTGGGGGTGACGTCGGGTAGAGTGGCCATCGCGGGGGAGGTGGGCACGCGGGGGGCCACGGGGTGGTTGTGCACTGTACGGGGATTGCGGCATTGTCAATTCACCACTGAGACACAGAGGACGCTGAGAGGGCACAGAGAAAAGCGTTCCGTGAAGAGATTCTGGGATATTTTATTGTTCAGAGATGAATGGGCGCGTTGCTTTGATTACGGGTGCTTCTTCGGGGATCGGCGAGGCTTGCGCTCGGCGTTTGCAGGAGCTTGGATTCCGGGTGTACGGCACTTCGCGGAGCGGCGAGGGCGGCTCATTCCCTTACGCTATGTTGTGTGTGGATGTCACCGACGAGCGGAGCGTGGCACGGGCCGTCGAAACGGTTCTGTCTCGCGAGGGACGCATCGATATCGCCGTGAATAATGCTGGCATTGCGCTGGCCGGACCTGTCGAGAGCACTACGGTTGCCGAGGCGCAGCGGCAATTCGACGTCAACTTCTTCGGCGCTCTCCGCATCTGCCGGGCGGTGTTGCCGGCGATGCGCGAGCAGGGCAGCGGGTATATCGTGAGCGTCGGCTCCATCGGCGGCTTGATCGCGATTCCATTTCAGCCAATGTACAGCGCGTCGAAGTTTGCGCTGGAAGGCATGATGGAGAGCTTGCGTCTGGAGGTTCGGCGATTCGGCATTCGGGTCGTGCTGATCGAGCCCGGCGATACGAAGACTCCGATCACCGCGCACCGTATCCTCACAAGCGACAGCGGCGCGAAGCCGGTCTACCGCAGCTTCGACGCGGCTTTGAAGCGCATGGCTGAGGATGAACAGGGCGGCCCGGGTCCGGAGGGCGTCGCGCGATTGCTCGAAAGGGTCGTGAACACCGCGGAACCACGCCTCCGATACACGTGCGGCCCGCCTGTTCAGCGGGCCGCGGTGTGGTTGAAGCGATTGCTGCCAAACTCCGTTCTGGAGTACGGCATGCGCAAGTATTACTGTCTGGACTGAGGCGCTTCGGGCAGGTTCATCTGTACCTGCCGCTCGCGGTTCAGTTGCAGGGTCAGGCGCCGGTCCACACTGCTCAGGGGCACTTCCTTCTCCTGACGATCCAGCGTGACGTAATGCAACGTCTCGCCAGTGACCCAGTAGCTCGCCACTGCCCGGATTTCATTGTTGCCGAACGCGATCAGGTAGATCGGGGAGTTGTTTCCGGACGAGGGCGAGGACGAAGCCGAGGATGACCGCGATGACAACGGGCGTATCTCCTGGCCATACTGATCGTACTCGTGAGTGACCGGGTGCGCCGGCGCGGCATTCACGTTGTTATAGATCGCATAGGGAGCGGTCGCTTGCTGCTGCATCGGCGCATACGTGTAGTTCGCCGGGTACGAACCGTAGGACGGGTACGAATCGTAGTACGGGTAGGAATCGTAATAAGGGTAGGGATAGCCGTAATCGTAGCCGTAATAATCCGGCCAGTAACCGACGCCGACACCCCAATACGGGTAGCCCAAACCCAAGCCTACTCCGAAGCCTCCAAAGCCGAAACCTCGATTGAAACCGAAGCGATTGAAACCGAAGCGATTGAAACCGAAGCGCCCGGAGTTAAAGCCGAAGCCGCCGTTGCCACCGCGAAACGTTCCGAAGCTGCCGCCGCGGAAGCCACCGCCGCCGATCGCACCACCGCCGTGGAAGCCACCGCCGCCGATCGCACCACCACCGTGGAATCCGCCGCCACCCATCGAGCCACCGTGGAATCCGCCGCCACCCATGGATCCGCCGTGGAAGCCACCGCCGCCCATAGATCCGCCATGCATCCCGCCGCCGCCGCCGTGCCCACCGCCGCCCCGCTGTGCCATGGCGCCACCGGCCAGCAGGAGTCCCAGCGCGAATGTTAGAAAAATCCTCATGGAAAGTCCTCTAATCGCGAGCTTACTCCCACGGGGGCAAGCGCGCAAGCGGGGGAGTGCTCCGCGGCACACGGCGGCGCAATTGGTGCTGGCCGCGCAGAGAAGATACTTTAAAGAGAGATGATTTATACATGCTATGAGATGATCCGCGATTGTCGCGCGGATCAGGCTGAGGGGTGGAGTTACTTCGTCAGCCAGTACGTGCCGGTGATCCGCAAGCTGCTGGCGCATTACGCTCCGCAACGGGCGGGCGACGCGGCCCTGCTGGAACGAATTCTGACGGCGGCGAAGAAACCGGAATCGAGTCTGTTTCAATCGCTGGAACCGGCCCCCGAACGCTGGTTTGTCGCCGAGCTGCGCCAGAACGTGCTGGCTGAATTGGATGCGCCGGCGGCGGAGGTGGAGATCGATCTGGAGACTGCCGGCAATGCGCTCGCGCCGTTGACGCTGGTGGAGAAGCAGACGGCATGGATTGAGACGATGCGGTACGACGCGAAGGAGACTGGCGCGATGATGCGCATGGCTCCGGCGACGGTCGAGAAGATCCGCGAGAAAGCGAGCGAGCTGGTGCGCGCCGCGGTCCCGACATGGCGCCGCGGCATTCTCGGAGAGAACGGGATGGCGCTGGGACGCGAAGCCGCCGCAGCCGGAACGCCGGACTGCATGGGGGCCAAAATCTTTCTCGATATTCTGGATGGCCGCACGACGTGGAGCGGCCGCGACGAGATGGAACGCCACGTAAACTCGTGCTGGCACTGTATCGACCGTTTCTGCCGCATGGTGGAGGTGGTCGAGATGTTACGCGGAGTTCAGCCGTTGAGCGAAGCCGAAGCTGCTCCGCTGCGCCGCGTGCTCGGCGTGAAGATGGAGCGGCCGTCGCTGTGGCGGCGGCTGGCGGGAAAGGCGTGAGCGACGCGGATACAGTCGCGCTGCGCGCGACCCGACAGGAAAGATTCCTGTCGGCACGTGGTTAGTTAACGGCCAGGACTTCCAGCCTTGAGGGGTGGGCTCGATCGTGGTAGATGGTCTGGATGGCTTTCAGCAGCGTGGTCTCGCCGGAGATGGCGGTTCCCGTATTTAAATTCCGGTCGAAGCGCGGAAAGTTGCTGCTCGATATCTCCACGCGAAGCCGGTGGCCTTTCAGAAACACGTTGCCGGTGACTCCCGCATCGATTGCGATCTGGTAAATCTGTCCCGGGACGGCTAACTCGGCGTGCTCCAGCGAATTGCGGTATCGCAGCCGGAGAATGCCATCGGTGAGGTTGCGTGCCGTTCCATCGGGAAATACGTCGATGAGTTTGGCTGTGAAATCGGTATCGCGCGCGCTCGTGGAAATCCAAAGAACGGCTTTCACCGGCCCGACCACTTCGAGGTCCTGCTTCAACGGCTCGGTGGAGTAGACCACAACGTCCGGACGCTTTTCGACGGGGCGCTGATCCATAGGTCCCCAAGGAAAAACCTTCGGGTTGCAGCAGACCGCTCCGCCGATTGTGGGAACGGGATTGCGCGGATCGTACGTGTAGCGGTCGCGGGCCTGCGCGGCAGAGGGCTTCGACGCGAGCGTCCCATTCGCATCCAAATAAAACGACCGTGGATGCGCATCGCGCGGCGGCCATTCCCGCGCCTCACGCCAGCGGTTCGCGCCCATGAGAAACACCTTCACCGGAGGCTGGGAAAGCAGGGGCGTGTCTTTGCCCATGAGCCATTGATCGAACCATTCGATGGCCAACGACCGGACCGGCGCGTCGGCCTCCGGTCCGAAATCGACGCCCGGAAATTTGATGCTCATGTTGTGCGGCCACGGTCCGATCAGGATGCGCGCAAGGCCGCCGTTCTTGCGAAGCGCGGCAAAGGCGTCCAGGTCGCTTTCGACGAAGTTGTCATACCAGCCGCTCACGGCAAAGACCGGGGCGTGCACGCTCGCGAGATGCTCGCGCGTGCTGATCCCGCGCCAATAACTGTCGTACGCGGGGTGCGCGAGCGCTTCGCGATAGAGATCGATGGGCCAGCCGGTGGCCGCGATATCTGAGGTGCGCAGCGGCAAATGCCAGATGAACTTCTGGAAATCCGGGTGATAGCCGGGCGCCTTCATATTCTCGGCGAGCCACTCCAGACGATTGCCGAGTTTCATGGCGCCGCCTTGCGAGTAGAAGCGGTCGCGGTAGTCGTCATCGCCCGAGACCACGGGCAGAATCGCCTTGAGGTGCGGGTTGCCCGTGGCGGCGGCCTTCCACTGCGCGATGCCCAGGTAAGAGCCGCCGGTCATGCCGATCTTGCCGTCGCACCAGGGCTGGCGCGCCACCCAGTTCAGAGTATCGTCGCCATCGTTGGTTTCCTGCGTGAGGGGCTCGAAGGCGCCTTCGGACTCGTAGCGTCCGCGAACATCTTCAACCACCACGGCATAACCGTGGTCGAGCAGCGCCTGCCAGTTGCCGGGCAGTTCGACACCTTTGCCATAGGGCGTGCGGACGAGGATGGCGGGGCCGCGGGTCCGTCCGGCCGGGAGATAGACGTTGGCGAACAGACGCACGCCGTCGCGCATGGGAATGGAAACATGCGACTGTGTGGATGCCGTGGGATGAGGTCCGGCAAGCGCGGCGGCGCAGGCTAAGATCAGGACGAATGATCGCACAGAAGATTCCAGTAGAGGGCGGCGGAACGCTCCACGGCGTGGTGCTCGCGAATGTGCCCGGCAGCGCGGCGGCCGACGGCTCGGGCCACCTCAGTCATAGATGGTAGCAAAAGCATGTGGTGGCGCAGAGAATCGCGCTCGGCCAGGCCGGCCGGAATGCGGATGCACGCGTCCTGGGGAATGGCGGCGACCTCCTGGCCTTCGGTGACCAACACGGGTTTACCTATTCCCATCAGACGAATGGCAATCCCGGACGTCTCGCCCGCTGTAGGGTAGCGCAGATTGATGCAGGCATCCACCGCGGCGGCTGCTTTCCAGAAATCGGATTCGGAGAGGTATGGCAGGCGAACGATGCCGGGTTCGGCGAGCAGCGGTCCGGCAGCGCGGGCGAGGTCTGTGGAAGCGAACTCGCCGGCGACGAGAAGGCGCGCAGCGTGAAGCTCGCGATGCACGGCGCGAAACGCTTCCAGCACGTTCATGAGCCGCTTGGATTCGCGCAGAAAGCCGAATACCGCGAAGATAAAATCTCCCGCGCCGAAGCCCAGGCTCACTCGATAGCGGATGGCGTCGGCTTCCGAAGGTAGGGGCGGCGGCGCGAACAGATGCGGGATTTCGACCACGCGAGCATCCGGCGCGTGCCGGCGAACGGCGGCCGCGGCGGCCCCGTTGTGCACTACGACGGCGAGCGCGGTGGCGGCGGCGCGCTTCAGCATAGGATGGGCGAAATAGCGGCTGTCCGTGCCGGATGCGGCGCGTCCGCGATAGAGCTCGCGGGCGAGCGAGCGGTGCCATTCCCCGTAGTTGTACACGAACTCTTCTTCATATCGCGCGGCATCGAGCTGGCCGAGCAGGAAGTGGTGGAGCACGGCATCGTGCAGCACCACGACGCCAGGTTTGGCGATCGCCCGTCTGTAGATCTCAGCGTGCAAACGATTGTTGCCGAGATGGTACAGCGCAACATCGCAGCGGCTGGGGGCTACTTCCACGCGTCCGCGGCGTTGCAGCTCCGCAAGCAGGGAAGCGGAGTAACCGGCGACTCCGGTGTGCGCGGGCGGCAGCGGCGAGTAGAAGCCTACGGTCACAGTTTTTTGCGTTTGCCGAAGAGCGCTGTGCCCACGCGCACCCAAGTGGCTCCTTCTTCAATGGCCGTCTCGATATCGTGGGACATGCCCATGGAAAGCTCCGCCAGGCCGTGTTCGCCGGCGAGTTCGCGCAGGCGGCGGAAATAGGGGCGTGACGCTTCGGGATCTTCCGACCACGGCGGCATGGTCATGAGGCCGGTGAGGCGAAGGTTGGGGCATGCGCGCACGGCGGCGATGAGGTCCGTGAGTTCCTCCGGCGCTGCGCCGGTTTTCGCGTCTTCCTGAGAGAGCTTGACTTCGAGCATCACATCCAGCGGGCGCGCGGATTCATCCAGACGGCGCGCAAGTTTGGCGCTGTCGACAGTCTGAATCGTGTGGAAGAGCTCGGCGGCTTTTTTCGTTTTGTTGGACTGCAGATGGCCGATCAGGTGGTAGCGCGCATCTGAGAGATCCGCGAGCAAGGGGGCTTTGCCTTCGAACTCCTGAACGTAATTCTCGCCGAACTCGCGCAGGCCGAGGGCGTATGCTTCGCGAACGGTCTCGGCCGGAAAGACTTTGGTAACGGCGAGCAGGTGGACGCCGGCGGGGTCGCGATGCGCGCGGTCGCAGGCGCGCGACATGCGTTCGCGCACCGCCTGGAGGCGTTGTTGTAAGGTGTCCAACTTCTCCAGTTTAGTGCAGCCGCTATGCTGGGGAGATGAAAGTCGCGTTCCTTGGTTTGGGAAATATGGGGGCCGGCATGGCGAAAAATCTGTTGCGCACCGGCCATGAGGTGACGGTTTATAACCGGAGCCGCGAAAAGGCGGAGGCGTTTGCCAAAGAGGGAGCGCGCGTGGCTGCATCGCCAGGCGAAGCATGCCGCGAGTGCGAAGCCGCCATGACGATGCTGAGCGACGACACGGCGTTGGAGCAGGTGGTTTTCGGCGAGGGCGGCATCGCGGGGGCGCTGCCGCGCGGCGCGGTACACGTTTCCAACAGCACGATCGGCACTGCGCTGGCTCGACGGCTGGCGGAGGCGCATGGGGAGCGAGGCCAGGAGTTCGTGAGCGCGCCGGTGTTCGGACGTCCGGAAGCGGCGCTAGCGAAAAAGCTAGTGGTGGCGGCAGCGGGCCGGCGCGAGACGATCGAACGCTGCCGCCCGCTGTTCGAAGCCGTGGGGCGCGAGACGTTCATCGCGGGCGAGGAGCCGTGGCAGGCGAATGCGGTGAAACTGTGCGGCAATTTCATGATCGCCAGCATGATTCAGAGTTTCGGTGAGGCGTTCGCGACGCTTCGCAAGGCCGGCGTCGCGCCCGAGTTGTTTCTCGGCGTGATGAATGCTCTTTTCGCTTCGCCGGTGTATGCGAACTACGGAAAGATGATCGCGGAGGAACGCTACGAGCCCGCCGGTTTCGCGCTGAAGCTCGGGCTGAAGGATATGCGGCTGGTGCTGGAGACAGCGGAGCAGTGCACATCGCCGATGCCGATCGCGAGCCACTTGCGCGACCGGTTGCTATCGGCAGCGGCGCAAGGGCAGGGAGAAATGGATTGGAGCAGCGTAGCGCGGGTGGCCGCGCAGGCCGCGGGGTTGTGAAGAGAACAGCGGCGCGTCTCAGTTGCCGGCCGGCTCTTTCGAGATCTGATCCACGATGATGTATTCGAGGCTGCGTTTGGCGGATTCGACTTTCAACCCGGCCTGCGGCAGCGCGGAAATCATGCTCGCTCCCAGCTCCGCGGGGCCTCCATCTTCGCTCCAGAGCAGCTTCACCTTGTAATATCCGGTTCGGCCCGTCTCGTCGAGCACGGGACGTCCCGCATTCCGCCAAAGAATGCTTACCAGGCTGGCCAACGTAGTTGCGGGTCTCGCTTCTAAACCGTTTGCGGCGATTACAATCTGCGGCGATTCCGGCGCGGGCGTGACCTCTTCCAGTTTGTCCGAACCCGGAATCGCAACCAGGACCAACACCGGCGTCTCCTTCGTCTGGCGATGAACTTTGAGACCAAGCCTCTCGACGAGCAGCGCCTCCAGCATCTGCCGCGCCGTCTCGCGAGACGTGGGGCCGGGCATGCGCGCGTCGATCTCGTAAACTTCGCGGTCAAACCAGTCCGGCGCTTGCACCTGGTAATTCTTCACGTCATAGATCGCGGTGAAGATTTGCAGCAGCGTGGTCTTGCAGGAAAAAGAGGTGGGCGTGAAAACCAGCGGCCGCAGACCGGAGGATCTCACGCCGCCGGCACGCGTGACATTGGAGGCCACATCCCCTTCGTGTTTGAGGGAAGCCACGTCGAATTGGGGCGCGGCTTGCTGGGCCGCGAGCGTCATCGCGATGCCGGTCAGAATCGCAAGCCGCATCTAATTCTCCGTGGGCTCTTTCGAGACTTTCTCGATGATGATGTTGTCGAGCGTGCGTTTGGCGGATTCCAGCTTCAATCCCAATTGCGAGATCGCGGAGATGACCCCCGGGTCCGCGCCCATTCGCATGACTCCGCCTTCACTGGGCGGATCGGCGCTCCACTGCAGCTTGATCTTGTAGCAGCCCTTCTTGCCCGTCTCGTCGAGAACGGGCCGGCCGGCGGCTTGCTGCAGGGTTCCGGACAGCGAACCGAGGGGCATGCAGGGGATCGCTTCCAGCATTCCCCTGCCGAAACGAACGCCGTAGCCTTGCGGCGCCGGAGTGATCTCTTCCAGCTTGTTGCTGCCGGGCACAACCACGAGCACGTAGACTGGGAACTCCTTCGGCTCGCGGCGAACCTTCAGGCCAAGACGTTCGGCCAGCGCGGTCTGTAGCATTTGGCGCGCCACCTCGCGAGTAGTGCCGTCTTGCATCCGCGCCTCAATCTGATACACCTCCTGGTTCAGCCAGTCGGGCCCTTGCAGTTGAAACGCCTTCACCTGGTAAGCCTCCAGGAGGATCGCCTGGAGAGGTACTTTGGCGGACACCGATCCGGCGGTGTAACGGAACGGCTGCATATTGCTCCTGGTCATGTTGCCTTCCTGAACCATCGTCGATTGCACATCTCCGACGTGTTTGACGGAGATCACATCGAAAGCAGGCGCGGGCGCTTCCTGGCCGCAAAGCGCGGCCGCGCAGAACAGGAGCAGCAGGCTATTCCGCAACATGCGATGAATTATAGCCCCACGGCCATTCCCGCGCGCGGCGTGCCCGGCAGAAGTAAGCAGCCGTGCCGACTCCGAGCAGCGACAGTCCGCAGACGATGTACGTGAGGCCGCTGGTCGCGACGATGTAACTCCATCCGGCAAAGGCGACGATGGCGGGGACCGGATACAGCCACATGCGGAACGGCAGCGCCATGCCGCGGCGGCGCAGCAGCGAGGGCGCGATCACCACAGCGAGCGAACCCAGAAGCGTGCTGGCCACCACCGTGGCTTTGATCAGCGAGTCGAGATCCAGAAGGCAGCAAGCGGCGGTGGCGCAACCTGTGAACACGACCGAGAACGAAGGAAAGTGCCCCGTGGGATGAACCCGCGCGAAGACGCGGAAGAAGCGGCCTTCGGCGGCGGCGGCGTAGGGAATGCGCGAGAGCCCGAGCATACCGGCAAAGACGCTGGCGAACGCGGTGGCGAGCACGAGCGCCGTCATGGCCGACGCCGCGGCGGGGCCGCGCAGGAACGCGATGAAGTCGCTAACCACGAATTTCGATTGCGCCGCCTGACGCCATGGCAGCACCGCGATGATGGAAAAGTTCATCGCCAGATACAGCGCCGCGACGGCCGCGATCGACACCAGGATGGAACGCGGTATCGTCTTCTCCGGCCGCACTACTTCGCCGCCGATATTACAGACCATGTTGTAGCCCGCGTAATCGTACATCGCGTACAGGGTCGCGCCGCCGAGGCCGTACCAGAAATCGCGCGAAAGATGGAACGCGCCCGGAGGAAACGCGAGCTGCGCGGAATGAAAGTGCAGCGCGCCTTCGGCGATGATCCAGGCGGCGGTTGCGAGCACGGCCACTCCGAACGCTATGCCCCAGCGGCCGACTCCATCGATGCGGCGATAGATGAGCGCGGTTGCGAGCAGGCAGACGAAGATGGCGAGGCCCTTGGCTTGCGAGGGCGTCATCGCCGGATAGAGGTACGCGGTGTATTGCGCGAAACCGACGCCGCCGCTGGCGATCATCAGCGGACCGCTGATCACCGTGGCCCAGAGAAAAAGAAAGCTCATCAGCTCACCGGGGCCGTGTTTGCCGTAGGCTTCGCGCAGATAGTGGTAGCCGCCGCCCGAAACGGGCATGGCGGCGCCGAGTTCCGCCCACACCAGGCCGTCCGCGGCAGCCACAATCGCGCCGATGATCCAGCCCAGCATCGCTTGCGGTCCGTGCATGCTTTCGAGCAGCAGCGGAATGGTGAGGAACGGGCCCACGCCGATCATCGTGAGGACGTTGGTCACGGTAGCCGCGCCGAATGTGAGCCGACGTTCGAGTACAGGCATGCGAAGAGTAACTTATGTTACTACGCGGCAGGAACGCACACTATGTGCATTGACAATATATCCACGGTGCATATAATTGAGCCATGGGTGCTCCGCAACCGGAATCTCTTTTGCCTTTGCAGGCTGCCGCGTTTCACATCCTGCTGGCGCTGGCCGAAGCGGACCTGCACGGCTACGCGATCATACAGGACGTTGCGGCGCGCACCGGCGGCGAGGTGAAACTCGGCGCAGGCACGCTGTACCGGACGATTCAGCGGATGCTGGAACAAGGGTTGATCGAGGAACGCCGCGAGCGGCCCGCGCCCGAAGACGACGACGAGCGCCGGCGCTATTACGGAATCACCGCATTCGGGCTCGCGGTGGCGAGGGCGGAAGCGCGGCGTCTGGCGCAACTGGTGAAACTCGCGAAGGCCAGCGGCCTGGTTCCCGGGAGGGCGTGATGTGGTTTTATGCAATGCTGCTGCATCTGTATCCCGCGTCTTTTCGCGGCGAGTACGGGGAGGAGTTGCGGCGCGATTTTGCGCGGCGCATGTCGCAGGCGGGCGCGCCTGGCGTCCTCGTGGTTTTCACTTCGGCGCTCTGGGACACGTTGACCAATGCCTTGCTCGTCCATCTGGACATCCTGCGGCAGGACGTTCGATATCTGGCCCGCAGTTTACGCAAGGCACCGGGATTCGCGTTTACAGCGATCGCGGCCGCTGCCCTCGGCACCGGCGCGACCACTGCCGCGTTCACCATCGTCGATCACATTCTGATTCGTCCGCTGCCCTTTCCCGAGCCCGACCGGCTGGTGAAGCTGTACGAAGATCATTCCAATCGCGGAATCGCCGATTTTGACATTTCCCCCGCAACTTTTCGCGACTGGAAGAACGCCAGCACCAGCTTCGAACATCTGGGGGCGTATCACGGACTGAGCGCCAACCTCTCAGGCGAAGGTGAGCCGCAGCGTCTTGACGGTAAGAACGTCAGTGGCGACATCTTCCCTGCCCTCGGCGTGGCGCCGCTGCTCGGCAGGACCATCGGACCGGAAGACGATGCCGCAAACCGTCCGGATGTCGTGGTGTTGAGTTACGGGCTGTGGCAGGATCTCTATGCAGGCAACCCCGCGGTGCTCGGGCAGAAGCTTCTGCTGGATGGCAAGCCGTACACGGTGGTCGGGGTGATGGGCCCGAACTTCTACTTTCCCGGCGGCTCGCCGCGGCCGCAATTGTGGACCGCGGCGCGCTTCACCACAGAAGATTATTCCGACCGGATGAACACGTTCCTATACGGGATCGGGCGTCTGAAACCCGGCGTTTCCGTGGAAGGTGCGCGGGCGGAATTACGCGGCATCGCGGCGCGTCTTTCGCGCGAATTTCCGAAGGAGCTGGCGCATACGGGAGCCACGGTCCGGACGTTCCGCGAGGAACTTTCGCCGCAAGGCCGGGTCATGCTGAAAGCACTGCTCTGGGCTTCGCTCTGCGTGCTGGTGATCGCGTGCACGAACCTGGCGAACCTGCTGCTGGCGCGCGCGCTCGGCCGTCGCAAGGAGTTGGCGGTGCGCGCGGCGCTGGGCGCAGGTCGCGAGCGGTTGGTTCGTCAGACGCTGACGGAAAGTGTTTTCCTGGCATTTGCGGGCGGCGCGTTCGGCCTGTTGCTGGCGCGCATCTCGCTTCCGCTTCTGGTGCGGCTGGTTCCCACGTCACTTCCCATTCCGCAGACGCCGTCCATGGACCCGCGCGTGCTGGCGTTTGCGCTTGCGCTGACGTTCGTGACGGGGCTCGCGTTCGGCGTGGTTCCGGCGCTGCGAGTGTGCCGCGGCACGGACGCGAATGGGATGCGCGAAGGCTCGCGCGGCGGCGTGGGCGGCCGCAGTGAGAGTCTGCGGCGCGTGCTGGTAGGCGCCGAGATTGGCGGATGCGTAGTGCTGCTGGTGAGCGCCGGGCTGCTGGTGCGCGCGCTAGCCCAGATCCAAGCCGTGGACCCTGGGTTCCGCGCCGATCATCTGCTGACGCTGCGGACGGCGCTGCCCCTGCCGAAGTATGACGACCTCACGGCGCAGAACCAATTCATCTCCAGCGTGTTGAATGCGGCGCGGCAGTTGCCGGGCGTCACGGGCGTCGCGTACATCAGTTTCCTGCCGATGATCAACCACGGCGGCGTCTGGCCCGTGCACATCGCCGGCGGCGTGGAAGAGCCCACCAGCCGGCGCAACGCGCACCTGCGCTACGTAACACCGGGATATTTCCAAACGATGCAGATCCCATTGAAGCTCGGCCGCGATGTGAGCGAGGGCGATACGCCACAGACTCCGTTTGTCGCCGTGGTGAGTGAAGCATTCGTGCGATTCTACTGGCCCGGGCAGGATCCGGTCAGCCGGCACATCGATTTCGGCGGGCACGACCGTATGGTGGTCGGCGTCGTGGGCGATGTTCGCATGCGCGGATTGGTCCAGAGCAGCGAGCCGGCAGTGTATTTGCCGTATCGCCAGCACAAGGACGGCGTGGGCCCGTGGTATGCGCCCAAGGACTTGGCCGTGCGAACCACGGGCGACCCGCTGGCCATCGCGCCGGCGTTGCGGCGAATCGTGCATGAGGTGGACCCCGTGCAGTCTGTTTCCGATGTGCAGACGATGGACTCCGTAGTGACCCATGAAACTGAAGCGCGCAGCGTGCAAGTGCGCGTACTCGGCGTGTTTGCGGTCATCGCGCTGCTGCTGGCAGCAGTGGGCATTCACGGACTGCTGTCCTTCGCGATTTCCGCGCGGACGCAGGAGATCGGAGTGCGCATGGCTCTGGGCGCATCGCGCGGCAGCGTGGTTTCGATGGTGCTCGCCGAATCGGCGCTGCTGGCAGTTGTGGGGGGCGTGGCCGGCATCGCCCTTGCATTCGGCGCGGGACGATACCTGGCTTCGATTCTGGTGGGGATTCAGCCTTCTGACCCGGTCACGTTCTTTGGCGCCAGCGGAGTCGTGATGCTCACGGCGGTGGCGGCGAGTCTGGTTCCGGCGCTGCGTGCCGTGCGGATCGATCCCGCGGTGGCGCTAAGGGGCGAGTGACTTCAGGGCCGCTTTGACGGCGTTGTAGCCGCACATACCGTGGACACCGCCGCCGGGCGGCGTGGACGCGGAACACAGATACACGTTCGAAAGCGACGTGCCGTACAGCCGCAGCGTGGGGCGCGCGAGAAGCTGGCTCAGTTGATTCGAGCCGCCTACAACATCGCCGCCTGTGTAGTTCTCATTTCGCCGCTGAAGGTCGGCGGGAGCCATGGTGTGGCGCGCCAGGATTCGATTGCGGAATCCCGGGGCGAAGCGCTCCATCTGATCCTCAATCTGCCGCGTGTAGTCCGCTGGGGATCCGTTCGGCACGTGGCAGTACGCCCACGCCGTATGTTTGCCGTGCGGCGCGCGCGTCGAATCGAAAAGACTCTGCTGCACGACCAGCAGAAACGGACTTCCCGTGTAACTCCGCTCCCATTGCGCGATCTCATCGAAGGTTCCGCCCACGTGGACCGTGCCGGCGCGCAGACATTCCGAGGCTCGCCAGGGAATCGGCGAATCGAGCGCCCAATCCATCTTGAAAACGCCGGGACCGTATTGGTAACTTTCGAGGGCGCGGCGGTAGTTCGGAGTCAGTCGATCTCCGGCAATGGCGAGTAACTGCCGCGGACCTATATCGCACATCGTAAGTGCCGAGGGCGGCAACTCGCCGACGCGGTGGCCGGTTACGATATGCCCGCCTAACTGGCGAAAGTAAGAAGCGAGCGCATCGGAGATCCGCTGCGATCCGCCGCGAGGCATGGGCCAGCCTGACGTATGCGCGCAGACGCCGAGCACCAGCGCGATGGCCGCGGTGCCGGCGGATTCCAGCGGCTGAATGGAATGCGCCGCGATGCCGCCGAACAGGGCGCGCGCGCGTTCGCCCTGAAACAGCTTGAACGCGAGAGAGCGGCCCGAGCGGATGGCATGCAGACCGAATGCGGCCATGGCGAACGGTTTGCGCGGGAAGCGCGGCATTCCGAGCACGTCGGCTCGAAGCTTCGGCCACGCATGGATCAGCGGCTGCATGAGGCGCCCCCACGCGGCGCCATCCGGACCGAGCCCGGCGGCGGTATCGCGCAGCGAGTTCTCGAGCATCACCGCCGTTCCATCATCCATTGCATGAGCGAGCGGCGCGGCCGGATGCACCCAATGGAGTCCATGATCGGCGAGAGGCATGGATTCGAAGCACGGCGACGCGACGGCCATGGGATGAATGGCCGAGCAGACGTCATGAATGAAGCCGGGAAGCGTGAGTTCCGCGGAGGTCGCGCCTCCGCCGATGGTGGGGTTCGCTTCGTAGACGGTAACCTTGCGGCCGGCGCGCGCCAGCAGGATCGCCGCCGCCAGACCGTTCGGACCCGAACCGATTACTACATCGCGCGAGTGTTCAAATTGTGTCAACGCAGGTTATTTTAAAGGAGATGCAGAAAAAACGGCTAGGAAACAGTGATATGGAAATCACGCGCATGGGAATCGGCGCGTGGGCCATGGGCGGCGGAGGGTGGAAATTCGGGTGGGGTCCGCAGGACGATGAGGCATCGATTCGCGCGATTCACGCCGCGCTGGACGCCGGCATCAACTGGATCGACACCGCCGCCATTTACGGTCTGGGCCATTCCGAAGAGGTGGTGGCGCGCGCGTTGGAGGGTCGCGCCAACCATCCGTACGTGTTCACGAAATGCGAGCGTGTATGGGACGAGAAGGGTGATATCCGGCCCGTGCTGAAGGCGGATTCGATTCGCCGCGAGTGCGAAGCCAGCCTCCGCCGGCTGAAAGTGGAGCGTATCGATCTGTACCAGATTCACTGGCCGGAGCCCGACGAGGACATTGAAGAAGGCTGGGGCACGATGGCGAAGCTGAAGGAAGAGGGCAAGGTGCGCTGGGTAGGAGTCTCCAACTTCAACGCGCAGCAACTGGAGCGCGCGCGCAAGATTGCGCCGGTCACGTCCCTGCAGCCGCCGTATTCGGCGATCTCGCCCGATATCCAAAAAGAGATTCTGCCGTACTGCCTGCAGCACGGCATCGGCGTGATTGTGTACTCGCCGATGAAGAGCGGTCTGCTGACCGGGAAGATGACGAAGGAGCGCGTGGCGCAGCTTCCGGCGGACGATTTCAGGCGGCGGGCGCTGGCGTTCCAAGAGCCGGCGCTGACAAAAAACCTGGAACTCGCCGGCATTATGAAACGCATGGGCGAGCAACACGGCTGCAGCGCGGGCGAAATTGCGATCGCCTGGACGCTGAAGCATCCGGCGGTCACCGCGGCGATCGTCGGCATGCGGTCGCCCGAGCAGGTGCAGGGCGTGATTCACGCGCCCGAAGTGCAGTTGACGGACGAAGAGGTCGCGGAGATCGAACGCTGGCGGCAGTAAGGGGTGACTGGCCGGAGGAAGGATTATTGGCCGCCGATGAACGCCGATAAACGCCGATAAAACAGCGTTATCCGCGTTCATGAGGGGCGTAAAGCGAGGCTGGCACACTGGCCTTGTATCAGCCGGAAGGCAGGTGCATACTGCCAGCATGTCCATCGAAGCCGATCTCCTGGAAGCATTTGAAGAGCACTCGCCGGAGCGCATCCGAGAACTCCTCGCGGGCGGCGCCAGTCCGACTGAGCCCATCAAGGGCATGCGGCCGATCGACTCGCTCATCTCTATGTACCTTCGGTCGGCGCGATTCGCCGAATGTTTACAGGTGATGCTCGACGCCGGCGCGACTATAGCGGATCCGCTGCTCCAGGCAATTCTTCTGGATGACGAAGATCGCGTGCGTGCCGTCGTCGCCGGTTCGCCCGCCAGCCTCACACGAAAACTGACCGCCTCGTGTGCGTTCACATCGTGCCGCGGGGTTACGGCCCTGCACCTCTGCGCCGAGTTCAACTCCGTCCGTTGTGCGCGTGCGCTGCTGGAACTGGGCGCTGATGTAAATGCGCCGGCAGATCGGGATTCCGATGGCATTGGAGGTCATACGCCGATCTTCCACGCGGTGAACAGCATTTTCAACTACTGCCGGCCGGCAATGGAGATACTCGCAGACGCCGGCGCCGATTTGGACATTCGGGTCAAAGCCCTTGTGTGGGGAGAATCGATGAGCTGGGAAACGGTCGTTTACGAGGCCAGTCCGATCTCCTACGCTCAGTGCGGCCTGTACCAGCAGTTTCACCGGCGCGAAGAGCACGTCTACAGCAATATTGAATATCTGTGCAGGAAGAGGTACGGGACCAGTCTTCCTCCGCGCAACGTGCCGAACAAATACCTCTCGCGGGGGCATTAGCTCAGATTTCACGTCGTACCGACGCGACGTTTCGGTGCTCATCGTGCCCGTTATTTTCGTGGTCACTGGTGAGCGCTGCCCCTGATACAATCGGGTCCAATGCGACCGGTCACGTTGGATCTCAGGCAACTCACCCACGACCTTATTCAAGCCGGATGGCAGCGCGGGGAGGAAGAGACAGAAGCGGATAATGAAGTGCTTCGCGCGATTCGGGGAGGCGATCGCGATATCGAGGATCGGCAAAGATCGATTGTAAATTGGCTCAACTGCTACCGAGTACTGATGTTCTGGCCACCTGCGAACAGTCTGTCCACGGCGGCAGGGATTATTGAATTCGCCGATACTCGCGAACATGAGTCACTGCACCTCGACAAAGAGAAGATTGTCGCCGAGTTCGACAGACTGCACGAACGGATCAAGGGTGAAGCTCCTCGCACCCCAGCGGGAGATCTCCGTGGAATCACGTCGCTGACCTCAAAAGCTCTATGGTGCTGCTACCCAAACGACGTGCCGATTTTCGATGCGAATGCCCTTCGAGCGCTCGAGGTTCTCAGCCGCATTTGCGGCATCGGCCCCGCGCCCGGTCAGTCAGAATACGCTAGCTTTGTCGACGTTTGGTTGCAAATGTACAAGGAAGTCGAGCCGGTGATTCAAGCCGCGGACCTGTCCGACTGTCCCTACAAGATCCGGGTGCTCGATCGACTGCTCTGGTACCTGGGGCAACCAGGATTTTGCCAAGCCATTGGCGATTCCGCGGCTGTGTAACGATGTATGCCGTGCGGAAGCTAGGGCGCCAGCGTGACGGTCGCCTTGCCGGCCGGGCCGGCATAAACCAGATCCACGGTGTGGACGTTCTTGGCCCTTCCTGTGTAGTGGAAGAAGATCAGTCCGGCGATGGGCAGTGGCCGGTCGCCTTCCGGGATCGCGTCGGTCTGCACGCGCTTCGCCCACGAACGCTGCACTTCCAGGGGAATATGAATGATCGGCGGAGGATCGTTACCACCGCCGCCGCCTTCCCCGCCCGTGCTCAGGCTGCTGGACTTCTTTTCCTTGGCAGCCTTCTCTTCGGGGGCGACGTAATCCGGATCTTTCAGATTGGCGACCACCATGCCGTAGGGCACGCTGGGCAGCAGTTTCTTGTTCCCGTTGATGCGTAGGGAAAAATCGGTGACCGATACGGTGGTGCGGGCGCCGGGATCGCCGAACAGCGCAACCTCCACCACCACATAATCTTCCGTGGTGAGAGTGCCTTCCGCCGTGGAGACGGCATGCTGTGTGAAATCGGCGGCGATGGTCATGTTGCCGGCCTTCGCGTGGCCCTGGTATTCCGCGGCGCTGGCGCGGGGGGGGAGACCCTTGGACGCGTCAGGCGCCGGAGCGGTAGTTTGTGCCGAAAGCGCAATTGCAAGCGCAAATAAACAGATGAAACGCATTCTGCTAAAAACGTTAGCATAGTTGCTTGGGAGCACTGGTGCCGCGTCTGTCCGTCCTGACCTGTATTTACTTGCCGCTCATGGCTTTGCCGGCGTTTGCCGTTCGTCCGCCGTTCACGCCGAAGGACCTTTTGGCGTGGCGCGACATTCCCAGCGCGGAGATCAGCGGCGATGGCTCTCAAGTGGTGTACACCGAACATTCCGGCGCAACGGCGAACCTCTGGGTGGTTTCCAGCAAAGGCGGCGGCGCACGACAACTGACCTCGGGCGCGTGGATGGACAGTTCGCCGCGATGGTCGCCGGACGGCGAGCGGTTGGCCTGGATCTCGAATCGCGGCGGCCAGTCCCAAATTTGGGTTCGTTCCTTAAAAAGCGACGATGCGCGCGCGATCACCGGTGCGGGCGTTGAACCTCTCGCGCTGGCCTGGTCGCCGGACGGCCGTTCCATCGCGTTTACCGGGCGCGTGCCCGCGATTGCCGCGGCGAGTTGGGCTCCGCCCGAAATTGCGCGATTGTTGTGGCCGCGGCCTGCAGGGAGCGTACGGATGTTCGTGGTTCCCGCTGCGGGCGGCGATGCCGAACGCACCGGCTCAGACGAGGTGGAGTTCAGCGGGACTCCGGCATGGATGCCCGACGGGCATTCGATTGTGTGCGCCGCGGCCGGGCAGATTTTCTCGATTCGCTTGACGGATCGCGCGCTTCGCGAATTGACGCGCGAAGAAGCCATCGCGGAGCAGCCTGTTCCCTCGCCTGACGGCTCCAAGATCGCATACCTGGCGCGCAGTTCGCATCCGCAGTATTACGCCGTTCGCAAGCTATTCGTCATGAATGCGGACGGCTCGCGCGTGCGCTCCCTCGCCGGGACGTTGGACCGCGATGCGACCGATCCGGCGTGGAGCAATGATTCGCGAACGGTCTACTTCACGGCTGACGATCGGGGGTCGACCCATGTGTACGCGGCACGCAATGACGGCAGTGCCCGCCAGTTGACCAATCGCCCCGAGCGGCTGGAGCACTTTTCGCTCGCGGCGAACGGGCGCGCGGCGGCGGTGCGAACGTCCGCGACGGCGGGCGCGGAGGCGATCGCGTTTGCCGACGATCTGCCCGCGGGCATCACCGTTCTGGCGTCGCCGAATGAGCATCTGCTGGCGGAGCGCGAGATCGCACCGGTGGAACAGATTGAATTCGATTCCGCGGGAAAACAGATGCAGGGTTGGGTCATCAAACCTCCGGGGTTCGACGCGGCGCGTAAGTATCCGCTCCTGCTTCTTGCACACGGCGGCCGGCGCGGGATGTGGGGTCCGGAGTTTTCGATGGAGCCGCAAGTCTTCGCCGACGCCGGATACGTGGTGCTGTGCGTCAATCCGCGCGGTACGCCCGGCTACGGCGAAGAGTTCGGCGATCTGCTGCCCGGCGGCAATCCAGGCGATGCCGCGGATGACCTGCGCCATGCGGTCGATTTCGTCATCGGCAAAGGCTTCATCGATGCCGCTCGCGTCAGTGTGGCTGGAGGTGTGGATGCCGCGTGGCTATTGGGGCATTCGCCGGGATTCACAAAGGCGGTGCTCCGCGGCCTTTCGCGGCACGACGCATTGCGCGCAGCAGAGTGGGTGGGCGCGTCGAAGGCTGCCGTTCTGGTGGTGGCGCGCGAGGGCGAGGACTCGGCCGGGGAAGTCTATTCCACGCTCAGCGGGAAAAGGGCGATGCTGAAGCTGACGGGCAGTGCGGTTGCCGATCGCGTCATCGCGATGGAAGCGGCGCTGGCGTGGATGGCGTATTGAAAAGCACCACGTAAACGTCGCCGAACTCAGTCAGCGTGTTCGTCCATCCCGCAAGAGCGGGAGCCGCTGCGAACCAGTTGCGCCAATACCGTGTATTGCCCGCGCCGCCGTAAATGGCGAAATCGCCCGCGACGGTAAGTTGTGGCAGGAGGGATCGCGCATAGGCTTCGGCCTCGGGCGAGGATTCGAACGGAAATCGCAGAACGTGTCCCTGAAGGGTATAGACGCTCAGGTGAGCGTAAAGAAAACTCGGCAGCGGATAATCCGGCCGCCACACGGGCCAACGCGCTTCCACAAACGGACTCGGAGCGATTACATAGCCGCCGGGCGGAATCGCAGCGTTCACCGCGCGCGCGGCGCTGCGCCAGTGCGAGTGCTCGTGCGCCGGATACAGGGTGGTCCACTGGCCCATCACGGCGAGCACACCCGCACCGAGCACGAGCGAGGCCGGCCGCCAGCGCGCGAGCGGAAGAAACTGCGATGCGGCCCAGGTGGCCGCAAGGGCGGTCCCGGGAAGCATGATGGAGAGATAGCGGTTCAGAAAAACGCTATCGCCGCTGGCGTGGGAAAACGCGTATAGCGAGAGCGGTTGAACCAGCCACGCCGCGAAGATCAGCAGCGTGGAAGACGGGCTCCGGCGGGGCGACGGAGAGCCGCCTCTGCCGGCGAGCCATGCTCCCGCGGCGCAAATCAGCACCAGGTTCCAGCGCAGCAGATGCTCGGCGACGCGTGGAGTGGGCTCCGCCGTCATGACGTGCGAGCCGGCCTGCCGCAGCAGAGCCATCGCGTTGAGCGCCACCGGGATCAGGGTGAGTCCGACGAGGGCGAACGCTGCCAGCCGGCGCAACCGGTGCACAGGCGAATCGGCGCGGAATGCCGCATAGAGCGCGAGCGCCAGATAATACGGCCAGTAGACCAACTGCACGCGCCACAGCAGGGCTCCTGCGGCAACGAACGCGGCGGCGTAGAGCAGTTTCGCAGTGTCCAGCCAGCGCACCAGCGCATACAGCGCGACGACGGCGACACAGATTCCAAGCGCGTACGGGCGCGCGTCGGCGGCGTGATAGTCGATGCCTCGCATGCCGAGGGAGGCGAACACCGCGAACCATGCCGCATCGGGATGAATCAGGCGGGCGGCTAACTTTGCGATGAAGAACAGCGCCACGCCCATGCACAAGACAGACGGCAGGCGGTATGCAGGCTCGGAGAGTCCCGCGATCCACTGGCTGGCGCGCGGCAGCAGATAGTAAATCGACTCGGGGACTTGCGGAGCCACCGCGAAGGACCAATGGGAGGCGCCATAGCGGACCACAAAGGCGGTCGCCATCTCGTCCACCCAGAAGCTGGACCAAAGCGGAAGGATCCACAGCCGCGCGATGCAGATCGCGAGCAGGAGGGGAAGGGTCCACCGCATCCACGCACGCGTGGTGGTCATGGCGTGTTCGTATCTCCGGCGGCGATTACCGGCTGTTGTTCTCGTCGCACTTCATCCGCCTTTCGATGCACCTTTTACCGCTCCCTCACGGTCACGGCTCCGTTAGCAGAATCAACTACATACGGTGCCGGGGATGCGAGTGCGTTTGATTGCGGCAAAAAAAGCAATTCGGTATTTTTTCACAACCCCGTTAGGGAGCGGTGATTCGTATTCCCGAAGGGCCCACCGCGGCAGGGTGCTCGCGGGCGTCAATGCGGCTTCTCGATGGCTACGGCGGGAGCGGGCTTGCCGATCGCATTCGCAGGGAAGCGGAACAATTCGGGCGAGAGCAATCCCCACTTTGCGAGGCGGAACTGGAGCGACGTCTTCAAGACTCCAAGACCGTATATGGAACTGCGGCGAAAGTTGATGGATGATGCTTCGGGAAAGTACTTTGTCGGGCAGGAGACTTCACCGATGCGCGCGCCTAACATGACGGCTTGAGCGATCACCTGGTTATCGAAAACGAAATCGTCCGAGTTCGCTTCCAGAGGCAGCGCGAGGAGCAGTTCCTTGCTGTACGCGCGGAAACCCGTGTGATATTCACTCAGCTTCGCGCCCATCATGATGTTCTGGAAGAGTGTGAGCGCGCGATTGGAAATGTACTTGTACACCGGCATACCGCCGCTCAGAGCGCCGCCGCCCAAAATGCGCGACCCCAGTGCGAGGTCGTAAACGCCGTAAGCAATCATTGTCGCCATGGGAGTAACCAGCAAAGGCTCGTATTGATAGTCGGGATGCAGCATCACGACTACGTCGGCCCCGGCTGCCAGAGCGGTGGAGTAACAGGTTTTCTGATTGCCGCCGTAGCCGCGATTGCGCTCATGGACAACGGTATTGAGTCCAAGCCTGCGAGCCATCTCGGCAGTGGCGTCGCTGGAATGATCGTCCACAAGAATAGCTTCGTCGACGATCTCCGGAAGGTGCCGGACGGTCACCTCAAGCGTCTTCTCGGCGTTATAGGCGGGGAGGACGACAACGATACGTTTTCCGTTAATCAAAGGCGGTTGTCTTATTGTAACAAGCGGAAGTGTGCGAGCAGCCGCACGCCGCGCGACTGCTCGCCGCTAAGGAATTCGTGCTTTAATTACCTCCCCCGCCTCGACCTCCGCGGCCTCCCTGCGCCGGCTGCGCCGCTGGTAAGTCATTCCTTGGGAGCTTGTCTTTTCTTGTCGCCGCGTTATACACGAAAGCCGCTTCTACTACGGCCATCTGCTCCATATCCTGAGCTTGTATGCGATCGTAGACGTCCATGTTGGAATGGTGCGTTCTCGTGTCATAGTCCATCGGGTCCTGAATGAACTGGAAGCCCGGGAGACCCACGCGGTCGAACGACTGGTGGTCCGTTCCTCCGGTATTGCGGATGGTAATCACGCCGGGAGTAATGTCTTTCAATGCGACGAACCACTGCTCGAAAATCGGCCGCACCATTTCGTTCTGCTGCAGGTAGATTCCGCGGATGCGGCCGGTGCCGTTGTCGATGTTGAAGTAACCCGCGAAGCCGGCGTGCTCCGGCGTGGTCTTCATGGTCGCGGGATCCGCAAAGTGTTCCTTCACGTAAGCCGCGGAGCCGAGGAGCCCTTCCTCTTCCCCGCCCCAAAGCGCCATGCGCACGGTCCGGTCCATCTTGAGGTTGAGCGACTTCAGGACGCGCATCACTTCCATGGCGACTGCGCTGCCGGCGCCGTTGTCGGTGGCGCCCGTGCCCATGTGCCACGAATCGAAGTGTCCGCCCACCATCACGATTTCATTCGGCTTGGTGGCGCCCGGAATTTCGGCGACCACGTTGAAGGATTCGGTGTTGTTGTCGAATTGCGTCTTGATGTTGAAAGACAGCTTGACCGGGACCTCATGCTCCAGCAGGCGCGCGATGCGGTTGTAATTCTCGGCCGTGATGGCAACCTGCGGCAGGTTCTTCGTGGGGTCGCCCGTGCGAGGCGCGCCGTTGCTTGCGAATACGGTGCCGCTCTCACCGCGAGCGTTGGCGCTGATGGTGAGGAGTACGCCTTCGTCTTTCCAGAAGTTGCGCTGCCGTTCCGTGAACGCCTGGCGCTCTTCAGGGGTCATGGCCGCCAGAGGATTGCCTGCGCCGCCACGACCGCCGCGGCCGCCGCGTCCCCCGGCCGCCGCGCCGGGAATGACGTCCGGCACCATGTCGGCGAGCTCGGCATCGGTGTAGCGATGGCCCATCGCGGTCGCCGGGAACGGCAGATCGAGGACCGGGTTCGTGAGGACGATCTTGCCCCGCAACTTGCCATGCCACTTATCGAGATCGGCAGGCGTTTGGATGGAGGCGAGCACGGCGTCACCGGTGACTTCGCCATCCGTGCTGCCCGTCCATGCTTGCGGATATCCGATGATCGGCATATACGTGGGCGCCACCATTGCGCCCGAATAATGCTTCATCTCCCAACCGGGAATCGGGCCGCCGCGTCCGCCTTCGGTGGACCACTTCTCCAGGTGGACGTTGCTGAGACCCCACTCTCTGAGTTGGCCGACCGCCCACTCTCCGGCTGCGCGGAATTGTGGGGAATTGGTGAGGCGCGGGCCGTACCGGTCCGTAAGGTTATACATGATGTCCATGACTTTGGACCCGCCGCGGCCACCGCCGCCACCGAATCCGCCGCCACCGCCACCGAACTCGGCAGCTTTAATTTTGTGAATCGCATTGAGATCGATGGTTTCGGTTTGCTGTTGCGCAAGAATGAGCAACGGCCCCACCAGACCCGCAATTATCAGGGGGAGAAGGGATTTTCTAAGCATAGGCTCGGTCATAGAGCATACCAGAATGCACGGGGTTTCTCCTTGACATACACGTCCATTAGTACTAATTATTTAGAATGCTTGTGCCGATGCTGTATTTGCTAGCCCTTGCACTCTCTCCGGTTTTCGCGCAGAACCCGGAAGGCGCCTCCTTCGAGGTGGCATCGGTAAAGCCTGCCGGCGCGTTGCAGCGCGGCCGCCCCGTGGGAATGCGCGGCGGTCCCGGCACGGACGATCCCGGCCAGATCAACTGGAATTACGTGACGGTGCAAGACCTCCTGATGCGTGCGTATGACGTAAAGGACTATCAGATCAGCGGCCCGGCGTGGCTGAGCACTGAGCGCTATGACGTTGCCGCCAAGGTGCCGCCCTCCGTGGATGCTAAGGCGTTCCGCACGATGCTGCAAAACCTGCTGGCGCAGCGGTTCGCGCTAAAGCTGCATCGCGAGAGCAAAGAGATTCCCGGCTACGAGCTTGTGGTTGCGAAGAACGGTCCGCGCTTTCACGAATCCGCGGCTGCGTCGGCGTCGCAAGCGGCGGCATCGGACCAGCCGCCGGCGAGCGGAACTGTTTTGCATCACGGGGCGGACGGAATCCTCGAATTGCCGGAATCGATGCACGGAAAAGGTCATTTGACCGTGAGATCGATGTTCGGCACCGAACTGCGGGTGAGAGGCGAATTGCTGGCTTACCTCGTGGAGCGCATAGCCGTTGAGCTGCACACCCCGGTCGTCGACAAAACAGGTCTTTCGGGGACGTACGATTATGCTTTGGCTTATATGCCGGAGGCGATCGCCTCGCGCGCCGCGCGCAGTGCGGCTGGTGATGGCGCAGCCGTTCCCGCGGCGGCACAGGAAGAGCGGTCGGACTTGTTTGCCGCCATACAGTCGCAGCTCGGCCTAAAGCTGGAAGCAAAGAAGTTCGCAGGTGAACAGCTGGTCATCGACGCCGTACAGAAACTCCCGGTGGAAAACTAATGCACTCCGAAGCTTCCCCTTTTCCGTGGCCGGCAGTACAATAAAAGTATGGCCAGAGGTTGGGAAAGTAAGTCGGTCGAGGCGCAGATCGACGCGGCCGAAGTGCATCATCATCGCAGCGCCGTTCTCGCAAACACGCCGACACCGGCATCGCTGGAGCGCATCCGCAAACGGGAAACGCTCCTTCTCTCCCGCACCAGAGTGATGCGGGAGCTCACCAACGCACAGAATCCGCGCTATAAGGCCGTGCTCGATAAGGCTTTAGCGGACCTGGATGCGCAACTGTCAACCCTAGCTCCCAGTTAACAGTTCGAAATGGAGCATTCCGTGTCCCGCGGTGCGCAAGCGTCGTATCGCGGGCCACGAATCTTGCTCAACGGAGAACGAATTGCACACAAATGCAACGTGATTGCGGCTGTGCGCCGCCTGGCATTGGTGCTGCTGTTGAGTCCGGCCCTCCAGGCTTATTCTGTACTGACTCACGAAGCTATTATCGATAGCGCCTGGGATGGCAATATTAAGCCGCTCTTATTGAAGCGGTTTCCCCAAACCACTCCCGATCAGCTCACCGAAGCCCACGGCTACTCGTACGCCGGATGCATTCTGCAGGACATGGGCTACTACCCCTTCGGCAGCAAATTCTTCAGCGACCTGGTTCACTACGTGCGCACGGGCGATTTCGTGATAAACCTGATCCGCGACTCCGAGGACGTCGACGAGTATGCATTCGCGCTCGGAGCATTGGCGCATTATGCCGCGGATACCGAGGGGCACTCCATCGCGGTGAATCGTTCGGTGCCGATCGAATATCCCAAGCTGAAGCGCAAGTATGGACCCGTTGTGACGTACGCGGAAGACGAAAGCGCGCACATCAAAGTAGAGTTTGGGTTCGACGTGCTGCAAGTGGCGCGCGGCAATTACGCGCCGCAGTCATATCACGACTTCATCGGCTTCGCAGTCTCCAAACCCGTGCTGGAGCGCGCCTTTCACGATACCTACGGCCTGGATCTCACGGACGTTTTCGGCGATCTGGACCTGGCGCTGCGCACGTATCGCCACACCGTCAGCTCGCTGATTCCCGAAGCGACACGGGTGGCCTGGCAGATGAAGAAGAAGGACCTGGAGAAGGCGAACCCAAAAATCACCAAGCGGAAGTTCATTTACAACCTGCGGCGCGCCAGTTACCGGAAAGAGTGGAAAGGCGAGTATCAGAAACCCGGCATCGGGGCGCGAATTCTGGCCTTTGTCCTCCGCATATTGCCGAAAGTGGGGCCACTGAAGGCGCTCGCGTTTAAGGCGCCGACTCCACAGACCGACCAGTTATTCCAAACGAGCTTCAACAAAACGCTCGACGTCTACCGCGGTTTTTTGCGCGATCAGGGCGATGGCGACTTGACGCTGCAGAATCGCGATTTCGATACGGGCGCACTCACCAGACCGACCGAGTACAGCCTGGCTGACGAAACGTACGGCAAACTCGCGGTGAAACTCGCCGAACGCAATCCCGACGACGTCAATCCGCGAATGCGCGCCAACATTCTGGATTTTTTCCGGGACCCGCAGTTGCCGTATGCGAACAAGAAGGACCCGAAGGAGTGGGCCGCGACCACGGCCGCGCTCGACAAACTCAAGGGAGAAACTCTCAACACGGAGAGTACCCGAAGCAGCGTACAGGCGCCTCAATATTGAGGTCGCGAGCACAGGCGCAAGCGCGATGAAGCTGTAAGAAATGCACAGCGACGGTATACGGCTCTGGCTGATTCTCATGAAGGCTCACGATTCGCTGCGGCGCCATGCCGAGCGGCAGTTGCAAGCCTCCGGCCTGGGCCTTTCCGATTTCGCCGTGCTCGAAGTGCTGCTGCACAAAGGCGCGCTGCCCGTGAATGCCATCGGCTCCCTGGTGCGGCTCACCAGCGGGTCGATTACCGCCGCGGTGGATCGGCTGGCGGCGAAGGGGTTCGTGGAACGGCAGAATGCGCTCTCCGACCGTCGCGCCCGTATGGTTCACCTGACCGAGTCCGGGCGCAAAGTGGCGGAAGCGGAATTCGCTGCGCATTCGGCGGCGATGGAACACGCCATGTCCGGCTTGAATCAGGCGGAAAAGAAGCAAGCGGCGGAGCTGCTGAAAAAGCTGGGGCTGGAGGCGGAACGCCTGTTCGTCAGCGAGACGAGATGATCTTGGCCGGCGCGCAATCGGCCATGTAATACTGCATGCTCTTGGATTCCAGGCGCGCTTCGCGCGGCCGCCACCTGCGCGTGCTGAGCCGCAGAGCGGTGGCAAAGGCCGCGGATTCGACGCCCGCGGGCGGCCGGCGCACCAGCACCACTTCCGTGCAAACAGCCAGAATCTCGGGCGAGGGCGGCTCAAGCCGGTCCACCTGCGCGACCACCACCTGATCGAAACTCGGCACGGCGCGGCGGCCGTTGCTGCCGGCGAGCCGCGGCGTCGCGACGAGCGTCACCGGTTTGCCGGTGGGCGGATGGCCGCGGAAGACGGCGACCGATCCGTTGGTGAGGTCGAGGAACGCCTGCTCGGACTGTATGGCGGTGTCCGAAGGGCCGCCGGAGGTTGCGATGTCGGGAGCTTTTGCCAGGGCGGCGCGCGCGGACGCATGTGCGGGCGCCAGGAGTTTCAGGCGCTGGAGCGCTTCCTTCCATAGACGCCGGAACAGTTTGGGATGCGCCACCGCGCGCGCGAGAAACGTCAGGTAATTGATTTCGAGAATGGTATCGAGTTGCTCGGCCGTGTAGTAGCGCGAGGTGGTTGCCCGGTGCCGGTGCTCCACTTGCGCACCGGCGACGTACACGCTCGGCCAGCCTTTCTGCCAGGCGCGATACCCGAGGTCGAGATCTTCCACATACGCGGGCTCATAGATTTCATCGACGCCGCCGAGCGCCCGCAGCTTTGCGGCATCGTAAACGGAGCATCCGCCGCTGCCGTACAGCACCCACGTCATGTCTTCTCCGGGAAGCGGTTCGTCGCAGCGCAGTGGAAAATCCGCCGGATTATCGTGCGCCATCACCGCTTTGCCCGTCTCTTCGCGCCGCACGCCGGCGGGAAAACGGATTTGGGCGGTTGCGCAGAAGAGGTCGGGAACGGCATCGAAAGCGGCGCCGAGGGCGCCGAAGAAGCCGCGATCGACCAACATGTCGTTGTTGAGCATGCAGACGTGCGAAAAACGGGCGGCGGCGACGCCCCGATTGACGGCGCGCGCGAAGGAGAGGGGTTCCGGCGAATGCTCCACGCGAACCGTGGGCCAGCGCGTGGCGAGCCATTGCGCGGTTCCATCGTCAGAGCCGTTATCTACGACAATAATCTCGCCGGCAATCTGCGCCAAATCCACGGTGACGCCCGGCAGCAGCGCGTCCAGCAGGTCTTTGCCATTGCGCGACGGCACAATCACGGAAACGCCCGGCTGGGAGGGCTGCGGCGGCTGGACCGGCGGGTGCGGCCGGCGCTTGGGCCGCATGCGGCCGGCAGCGAGAGCGATCGCGTATCGGAGGCCCGCGCTCATACTCAGATCAACAGCGGGCGCGGCGCGAGTTTTCCGGACTCGTGCTCCTGCAGCGCTTGCAGCGCGAATGCCGTCGAAACCGGATTGATGTACGGCATCGCTTCACCCTGCTTGCGCCCGAAGATGAAGCCGCCGCCGATTCGTGCGTCTTCGCTTTGCGCCTGAAACGTGGCGAGCGCGCGCGCTTCGTCATCGGCGGCGGCACGGTTCAACGGTGCGGCGCCCGCGGCATCGGCGTGCAGCCTGGCGCGGAGCAACTGCGCGTAAACATCGCTGCGCTCAAACTGCGGGGCGATGCTACGCAAATGCATTGAGAGGCGGCCGATGCCTGCGCGCAGTGCCGCGGCACACTCCGCATCATCGGCGCGCGGCAGCAGCCCCTCTAAAAAATAGGAAAAGGCATGCAGGCGATCCATCACCTTCAACGGCTCGGTGTGCCCCGGCAGGAACGTCTCATAGGAGCGCAGCGATGCCTCCAGCACTCGCATGTACGGATCGCGGAAGGTATTGTCGCCGGTCGCCTCGGCGAGATCCCACCATGCCATCGCGGCTTTCAACTGGTAACATCCGGCGGAACGCGACCAGCGCAGGGGGTCTCGCTCGATCGGCTTCTTCGAACGCAGTTCCAGAATCGGGTGAACGTCGCCGCCGTCGTCCAAAAAGTCGCGCTCCATGGATTCGCCCAGCGCGACGGCGGTTTCCAGATAGCGAGTGTTATCGGTAGCCTGCCACACTGCCAGCAGGCCGCGAACGATGATGCCGCAGTCGAAGAAATACGTGAAACGGGGCGGATCGATTTCGAACGGCATGGCCGCCGCCGCGGGATTCCACGCCTTGCAGACCAGAAAACGCGCCGCGGATTCGGCTGCTTCGAGCCATTTGCCGGAGGGATCGAGCGAGTGCAGATAGACGAGGGCACTGACCGTATAGCCGGTGATCTCCGTGGAGACGGGCTGGTTGCGGTGCAGGTCGGAGCGGTAATAACGCGCGACTCCGCCGCTGGGTTCCTGAATGCCGGAGCGCAGAAACCAGCCTCCGGCCGAGAGAATGTTGGGGTGCAATCAGTTAGTTTACCGAACTTGGAGTCACGCTGCTATTTCGATTTGGCCGCGTTGTCGACGATGCCGATTGCCAGGTAATTGACGATCTTGGCTGCATTACGCGCGGCCTCGACGTAGGCCGCCTTCAGCAGATTGTCCTTCTGGTTGAACAAATTTTCGTGAATTTCCTGCTGCACCCGCGGATCGTTGAGATCGCGCTGCCCCGCCGGCTCTTTGGAAATCACTTTCAGTATCCGGTACAACCCGTCGGAGGTGTGGATCACGCCGGAGACGCCATTGGGCGGCAGCGAAAACACCATTTTGCGCAGTTCCGGGCTGGCCTTGTCGAGGGTGGATTGCGGGATGAAGCCCATATCGCCGCCATTGGGTGCGCTGGTATCGTCTTCGGAGTAATTCTGCGCGAGCATGGCGAAATCCTCGCCGCGCTTCAGACGAGCGTCGAGTTCGCTAATCTTATTCTTGGCTTCCTGCTCAGTGTGCGCCTTGCTGCTCTTCAGATTGTGCGCGGTACCGTTGGGGTCCGGCGTTACCAGAATCTGCGCCATGTGAATGCGCGGCTCGGGCAGGTTGAAAAGCGCTTTATTGGCGTTGTAAAAGCCGGCCACTTCGGCGTCGGTCACGACGACATGCGACGTGATTTCCTTGTTGATCAGCTTACTGAGCGTGAGGTCGCGCCGGAGCTGCGCTCGCAAGTCCGCCTCCGTCATGTGACGGGCCTCCAGTTGGCGCGCGAACTCCTCTTTCGTGTACGGCGCTTTCAGCTTGTTGAACTCGCCATCCACATCAGCATCGACGGCCGTGAGACCGAGCTTCTCGGCTTTTTGCAGCATGATCTCATTGGTGATCAGGCTGTTCAGAAGGTCCAGCTTCTGATTTTCGATGGTGTCCGGCGTGGCGCCTTCCGGCGGTTGCTGCGGGGCGGAGCGGAAAGTCTTATCGAGATCCGAATAAGTGATGGCGTGACCGTTCACTTCGGCGGCAACGCCGGCCGGTGGCCCGTGCTTACAGGAAACCAGCAGAATCGCGGCAAGCACCGCGGGAACAGATACAAAGTAGCGCTTCATTTGTTCTTATCCCTTCATTGTAGCGGTTCCGGACGATAGAATAGTCACTTCTATGCGAGTCGGGATGATTGGCACAGGCGCGATCTCGCGCATGCATGCGAAGGTCTACCGGAATATCGGCTTCGACCTCACCGTCTGCACGGATATTCACGAGCCCTCCGGGCGCAAGTTCGCGGACGAGAATGGCTGCGAATTCGTGCGCACCTACGAGGAGGTTTGCCGGCATCCGCGCGTCGATTACGTGGACGTATGCACCTTCCCCAACTTCCGTCTGCAGCCGATCGAGATCTGCGCCGAAACCGGGAAGCATGTGCAGGTGCAGAAGCCCATCTCTACCACATTAGAAACCGCCCGGCAGATGATCGAAACAGCCCGCAAGGGAGGCATCCTGCTCGGCGTTGTGAGCCAGCATCGTTTTGACGACGCGAGCCTGTTCCTCTCGAAAGCCATTGCGGAGGGCCGGCTCGGCAAGCTGTTGGAGTGCGATTGCTACGTGAAATGGTGGCGCAGCGACGACTACTATTCGCGGCCGATCAAGGGAAGCTGGGAAGTGGAGGGCGGCGGCGCGCTGATTAACCAGGCGATCCACCAGATCGATATTTTGCGCTGGCTGGCGGGACCGGTAGCGGAGTTGACCGGGGTGTGGCAGCTTGGCGCGCGCCACAAGATCGAGTCGGAGGATGTGGTGAATGCGGTGGTGAAATACTCCAGCGGAGCAACGGGCGTGATTCAGGCATCGACTGCATTCTGGCCGGGCTACACGGAGCGGACGGAGTTTCACGGCACGAAAGGCACGGCGGTAATTTCCGGCGACAAGCTGACCACGTGGGATGTGGAGAATGATGATGGCGAGCCGGCACCGGTAGCCAGGGAGGTCGCGTCAGGCGCAAGCGACCCGATGGCGATTTCGATGGAGCCGTTCGAACGACAGTTCCGCGACTTCGGAGACGCGATCCAGAAGGGGCGAAAGCCGCTGGTCGCGGGGGAAGAGGGGTATCAGGCTCTGGAAGTGGTCGAGGCGGTGTACCGGTCGTGCCGGACGGGGGAGAAGGTGCGTATCTGAGCCGCGATCGCTCGCTCGCGGGATTGTGAAAAATTCGTGCGTGCCTGCGTAGGCTCCCTCACGGTCGCCGCTCCGTCATCTGTATCTAGTACATGGAGCCGTGAAAAAGTATCGAATTGCTTTTTGCCGCATTCAAACGCACTCCGATCCCCAACACCGTTTACCGCTCCCTCACGGTCACGGCTCCGTATGTAGTTGATTCTGCTGACGGATCCGCGACCGTGAGGGGCCGGTAAACGGTGTCTCGAAAGGCGAATGCAGCGCGACGAGAACGACAGCCGGATCGTTTCACAACCCCGTAAGCGTACCGGTCAGGAGACCGGTACGTACCTAGAACGTGTAGAGCAGCGTGCCTTGAGGTGGCTCGACGGGGCCGCCCGCGGTGACCGGCGCTTCCCCTTCGGGGCTCAGCACACGATAGTAGATGCCGGTGTCGCCGAGGTAGACTTCCAGTTCCGAAGGACGTGGAAGGGTGCCCTGGATCAGCGACTCGGATAGCGGATCCTCGATGTACTTCTGCAGCGCGCGCCGCAGCGGACGGGCTCCGTAGCTGCGATCCGCGCATGTCTTCTCGAGGATGTACTTGGCCGCGTCGGGCGCGAGCTTGATCTTCACCTGCTTGGCGACGAGGTTGACGTTCACCTGGTCGACCAGCAGATCGATAATCCGGATGAGGTCGTCATCGGTGAGCGAGGTGAACAGGATCACTTCGTCGAGGCGATTGAGGAATTCGGGATTGAACGCCTTTTTCACCTCTCCGCGGACCATGTCCTCGATCTTGCCCGGGATGCCTTCACCCGCCGGGGCCGAGAAGCCCAGGTGGCCGCGCTTTTCGAGGAAGCGGGCGCCCAGGTTGCTCGTCATGATGATAATCGTGTTTTTGAAATCGACTTGATTGCCGAGACCGTCGGTCAACTGGCCGTCTTCAAACACCTGCAGCAGGATGTTGTAGATATCCGGGTGCGCCTTCTCGATTTCATCCAGCAGGATGATGGAATACGGATTGCGCTTCACGCGCTCGGTGAGCTGTCCGCCCTCTTCGTACCCGACGTAACCCGGAGGCGAACCGATCAGCTTGCTGACCGAATGCTTCTCCATGTACTCCGACATATCGAAGCGCACCAGGCTCTTCTCACTGCCGAAAAGGAAGCCCGCGAGCGCTCGCGCAACCTCCGTTTTGCCGACACCCGTCGGCCCGAGGAACAGGAACGAACCGGCTGGACGGCTGCTCGCCTTCAGGCCGGCGCGGGACCGCCGGATGGCGCGCGCCAGCGCCGAAATCGCCTTCTCCTGGCTGATCACCCGCCTGTGCAGCTCTTCTTCGATGCGCAGCAGCTTGGTGATTTCCTCTTCCTTGATGGAAGTCATGGGGACGCCGGTCCAGCGCGCCACCACGTCTTCGATATCGTCCTTCGTCACGCAGCCGGTGGACGAATCGTCCAGGTTGTACTTCTCGCGCAGCATGCGCATGTTCTCGCGCTCTTTGCGCTCTTCATCCGAATAGAAGCGCGCCTTTTCGAACTCGTGGTTCGCGATGGCGTTCTCCATGCGGTGCACGATGAACTTGATGCGCTTCTGGATATCGGCTAAATCGGCAGGCAATGTGGTCTGCCGCAGTTTGACGCGCGCGCCGGCCTCATCGATGAGGTCGATGGCTTTGTCCGGCAGGTAGCGATCCGGAATATAGCGGCTGCTGGTGAAGACCGCGGTCTCGATTGCATCGTCGGTGTATGCAACCGCGTGGAACTTCTCGTAGCGATCCTTAATTCCGAACAGGATTTTCACCGCGTCGCTTTCGTTGGGCGGCGGAACCTTGACGGCCTGGAAGCGCCGTTCGAGGCTGCGATCCTTCTCGATGCTCTTGCGGAACTCCGCGGGAGTGGTCGCGCCGATGCACTGGATCTCGCCGCGCGAGAGAGCCGGCTTCAGGATGTTGGCCGCGTCCAGCGAGCCTTCCGCGGAGCCTGCGCCGACCAGCGTGTGAAGCTCGTCGATGAAGATGATGGCGTTCTGGTTCTCCATCAATTCCTTCATGATGGTCTTCAGGCGCTCCTCGAACTGCCCGCGATATTTCGTCCCGGCAACGATGAGGGACAGGTCAAGCGCGAGAATCCGTTTGTCGGCAAGGAAACTCGGAACGTCCCCATCGGCGATGCGCTGGGCCAAACCTTCGACGATAGCGGTTTTTCCGACGCCAGGCTCCCCGATCAGAACAGGATTGTTCTTGGTGCGCCGGCAGAGAATCTGAATGACCCGCTCCAGTTCGTAATCGCGTCCGATGAGGGGATCCAGGGTGGAATCCATCGCGGCCTGGGTGAGGTCGCGGCTGAACTCGGCAAGCAGCGAGCTTTCTTTGGGACGCTGCGATGCCACTTTCTCGCTTTGCGAGCGGGCCAGTTCTTCGCGGATGGTGGAAAGCCGGAGTCCGCGCTCGTGTAAAATTTCGGCCGCGAAACACTTCTCTTCGCGGAGCAGGCCGAGCAGCAGGTGCTCGGTACCGATGTGCTTATGATTCAACCGTTCGGCCTCTTCAGCGCCATAGGCCAGAACGCGTTTGCATTCATGGCTCAGGGGAAGATCCACACTGGTGGAAACCTTCTCGCGGATGGTGCTGTGGCCTTCAATTTGTTTGCGGATCGATTCCACCGCCGCGTGCGAGCGGAGGAAGCGGTTCGCAAGTGCTTTGTCTTCGCGCAACAGGCCGAGGAGCAGATGTTCGGTTTCAATATAGGGACTGCCGAACTGGCTGGCCTCGTAACGCGCAAAGAAAATGACTCTTCGCGCTTTCTCCGTGTATCGCTCAAACATGATAGTGACGCCCCCTAAGACTAAAGATACTCCGGCGAGGCTCCCGGTTGCGGATCTGTGACGATTCCGGGTACCAAGCCACCCTTTTCCAGATTCAGGACCCGATCGCAGCGGCGTGCGAACGATAAATTGTGCGTGACAAGAATCGACGTGAGCTGGTGGGAACGATGCAGGCCCTTCAGAAGATCAAAGATCATCTCGCCGGTCCGGAAGTCCAGGTTGCCGGTAGGCTCGTCCGCCAACAGGACGCTGGGGTTGCCGACCAAGGCGCGGGCAAGCACCACCCGCTGCTGCTCTCCCCCCGACAATTCTCCCGCGCGGTGTGACGCCCGCGCCTGAAGACCGACTTCATCCAACCTCGCAAGCGATTCGGAAGCCGCGCGTTCCTGCGACATCCCCCGAATCAGTAACGGCATCATCACATTCTCCTGCGCCGTAAACTCAGGCAGCAGGTAATGAATCTGCCAAACGAACCCAATTTCTTTGTTGCGGAAATCCGCCTTGTGCGAATCAGCGAGCCCTGAGATCTCTGTACTTCCGTAGTATATCGCACCCTCGGAAGGTGTGTCCAGACCGCCTAAGATGTGGAGGAGCGTGGACTTACCCGCTCCCGATTCACCCACCAGCGCCAGCATCTCGCCGCGCTGCACCTCCAGCGAAAGATTGGCGAAAATCGTCAGGCTGGAATCGCCCGAGCGGTAGGTTTTCGCGAGGCTCTGGGCGCGGATGTAGGCTTCGGCCATGAACGCATACGATAGCGCATGTAAGGCTCGCGCGGGCACTGTGCGCAAGCGGACAGGCAGGAGCGCCGTGAGCAACGATCATAGAACCATGGCCACCCAAAAGAATCAGCCGTTCCTCTCCGACATTCAGGAGATTCGCAAACGCGCGCGCGAGCACATGGAAAAGGGCGCGGTGACCGGGAGTTATGCCGCCGATGTAAAGACCGTCGTCGATATTCTGAACCAGGCGCTGGCGACTGAGCTGGTGTGTGTGCTCCGTTATAAGCGCCACCACTTCACGGCCGCCGGCATGAATGCCGAATCCGTGGCGACGGAATTCCAGGAGCACGCGACCGAAGAGCAGGATCACGCCGATAAAATCGCCAAGCGGATTACGGAGCTCGGCGGGGATCCAGATTTCAGTCCCGAGGGACTTGCCAGCCGCAGCCACTCTCAGTACGTCGAGGGGCACACCCTCACCGAGATGATTCAGGAAGATCTGGTGGCCGAGCGCATCGCCATCGAATCTTACAGCGAGATCGTCCGCTACCTGGGCGAGAAAGACCCCACCAGCCGCCGTCTGATGGAGGAGATTCTTGCGAAGGAAGAGGAGCACGCCGAGGACATGCGCAGCTTGCTGGCAAGGGTCGGGAAAGCCGGGCTCTAGTAGCGACCGGTCTCCAGACCGGTTGCAGGCGTGCGGAGCGCGCCTGTGGGCAGGTTGGCCATTTCACCCTTAATCTGCGAGCAGTCGCGCGCCGGGCGACTGCGACCGGTCTGGAGACCGGTCGGTACCTGCCGCTAAGCGGATGGCGGTATTCGAACCAGCCACTCCAGAGCTTCGTTGACACCGCGGAAGACCCCGATTGTAGGGCCGCCGCGCAACTCCGAAAGAATCGCCAGCATGCTCGCCATGCCGAAGAAGTAGTCGCTCGAAACGACGACTGCCGTGGGGCCGAACGGCGTTTCCATCTGCATGGCATGCAGTCTTTCTACGAGGGTCCGAACCTCGTCCGACGTCATCTCCAAATGCGCGTGACTGCCATCGAGGAGTTCGCGATGGCGCAAGCCACGGCCTTGCTTCTCTTCCGCCAGATGATGAAGAATCTCCGCGAGCGTCAGGGAACCCTCGGCGGTGGTGAAGAGAATGCGGAGTTCCGGGTCGTAGTGGAAGCGGATCGGCATCCCGTTGCATGGAAGTATACGCGGGATGGACTGACATAATCGTAAACACGCGACCGTTTCGTCTGCCGAGCGTCCAATCGGCGAATATTATGGCCCGTTTTCGCTATGCTTTTCGCAACCTGAAGAACGCTCCGCTCCTCAGCACGGTGGTGATTCTCTCTCTTGGGCTGGGAATTGGGGTAAACACCGCAATTTTTTCGCTGCTCCACCAGGTGGTGCTGAGCGCGCTGCCTGTGCCGCACCCGGAGCGACTGGTGCTGCTCAAATACAATGGCGACTTCAAGAGCGGCAGCACCAGCGACGACGATTCGGGCGGCCAGGATTACATCTTCAACTGGCGCATGTTCCGCGAATTCGAAAAGCACACCGAAGCTGCCCAGGTGGCCGGCTTCCGCCGCATTCAGGCGAACGTTGCGTTCGAGCGGCAGACGGTGCCGGGCTCCATGATGCTCGTCTCCGGCAAGTATTTTTCGGTGATGGGCGTGCGCCCCTATACCGGCCGCCTGATCGAACCTTCCGACGACGTTTCAGGAGCGGGCAACCCGGTGGCTGTGCTCGATTATCGCTATTGGCACGATCGCCTGGGCTCCGAACCGGTCCTCAACCGCAGCATCACAGTGAACGGTCAACAGCTCACGATTGTCGGTGTCGCGCCGCCCGGGTTCGCAGGAACCACGGTGGGCCGCGAGCCGAGCGTGTTCGCTCCCATCAGCCTCAACCGGACCACACCGGGACTGCTGCCGAACGATCGTCTGGACTGGTACTGGATTTACCTGGTCGCGCGTCTGAATCCCGGAGTTTCCATTCAGCAGGCGCAAGCCGCGCTGAGCGGTCCGTTCCACGCCATCGCCGAAGAGGTGATGCAGATGAAGGAATTCCGCAAGGACTGGATTCCGCGCTTCCGGCAAACACAACTCACGATGGAGCCGGGAAGTCAGGGCCACAGCGAATTTCGCGACGCATATGCGCGCGCCATCAAGATCCTCATGGGCGCCACGCTGCTGGTGCTGCTGATCGCCATGGCAAACGCCGCCAACCTGCTACTGGCCCGCTCCGCGGAGCGCCGCAAAGAGCTGGCGGTTCGCGCGGCGATCGGCGCCGGGCGCGGCGAACTGATGGCGCAGTTCCTTACCGAAGCGATGCTGCTCTCCGCCACCGGATGCGCGGTGGGGCTCGCGATCGCCAGCGTCTCGGTGCGGGTGCTGGCGTCCTGGATGACGGACCAGCGCGACAGCTTCGCCGGCGCGGGAGTGAACTGGCCGGTGCTGCTCTTCAGCATCGGACTTTCGCTCGCGGTGGGAGTGCTCGTGGGCTTTTATCCGGCATGGGACGCATCGCGCACGGCGGTGGCGGCGGTGCTTTCGGAAGACTCCGGCAAGGCGTCGGGATCGCGCACGGCGCGGCGTATGCGGGTGGCGCTGGTGTGCGCGCAGGTGACGCTCTCGGTGGTCCTGCTGGTGCCCACCGGATTGTTCGTGCGCAGCCTGACGAACTTGCTGCACGTGAATCTGGGCATCCGAATGGACAACGTCATCGGCTTCTATACCGTGCCGCGGCTGAACGGAAATTCCTGGGAAAAGACGGCCGCCGAATTCGCCGAAGCCGAAGAGAAACTCGCCGCCATTCCCGGCGTCCGCTCTGTGGCGACTTCGCTTGTGCCGCTGATCGCGGGCGACAATTGGGGCACCGGCTTCGCCCTGCAAGGCTCGGCAAAGCGATTGAACTCCAAGTTCTCCGAGGTAGGGCCGAACTTTTTCGGCAAGATGGGCATCCCGCTCATTGCGGGCCGCGAGATTCTCGATACCGATACGGCCGCCGCTCCAAAAGTCGTGGTGGTGAATGAGGAGTTCGCGAAACAGTTTTGCGGCGGACGCAACCCGATTGGGCTCGGTGTGCAATTCGATCGCACTGGACCTTTCGATGCGCAAATCGTCGGCGTGGTCCGCAACAGCCACTATTCCGGCGTGCGGCAGAAAATCATTCCCGTGTTCTACCGGCCGTGGCGGCAGGATGCGAAGCCGAGCCAACTCAGCTTTTACCTGAAAACGGCGATGCCGCCGGAGCAGATTGTGCCGCAGATCCGGGCTACGATGGCGCAGATCGATCGCGACGTGCCCTTGCAGGATATGCGAACGCTCACCGGCCAAGTACACGAAAACGTGCGGAACGATGAGATCGCGCTACGATTGGCGGGAGCTTTTGCCGTGCTGGCGACGCTGCTCGCGATGCTCGGTCTCTACGGCGTGATGGCGTACGGAGTCGCGCGCCGGACAAGGGAAATCGGAATCCGCATGGCCTTGGGCGCGGCGCCGGGGCGTATACGGTCGCTGATCATGAGCGAGCTGGTGTGGATCCTGGGAATCGGGCTGGGGCTCGGAATTCCCGCGGCGTTGGCCGGAGCGAAGATTACGGCCAGCCAGCTCTTCGGAGTCAAACCGAATGACACGGCGGTGGTTGTGGCCGCAGCGTGCCTGCTCTCGATCACGGCCGCGGCGGCAGCGTTCCTACCGGCGCAAAGAGCGGCGAAAACGAATCCGCTGGAAGCGCTCAGACACGATTAGGATTGCCGGATTCAGCGAGACGCGCTGCGCGCGCCTGCAACCGGTCTGGAGACCGGTCGCTACTTGCGGAAGTCTACAGGAATGCCGAAGCCTGAGAATGCGGCTGCTACGTCGGCTCCGCTGAGGCGCGTGGCGTCGTATTCCACGAGCATGCCGTCCATGCCGGGGTCCATTTTGATTTTGTGGATGCCGTAGAGAGCCGTCGTGTCGGAGAGCCGGGAGAGGGCCGCGTCGTCCAGCGGCTGTTCGAATCGGAAGCGGACCTGCAGCTTTGTCACGCTTTCAGAATAGCAACCTCACTCCGCAAAATGATTCAGCGGACCCGCTCCACTCCCCAAGCCGGGATTCGTCGCAATGGCATTGTGAAGGAACCGCTTGGCCGAGTGCACCGCCTCCCGCAGAGGCACACCGCGAGCCAGCAGCGCGGTGATGGCCGCCGAATAGGTGCACCCGGTGCCGTGAGTGTGGGCCGTGTTGACTCGCGGCGCGGGCAGGTCGATGAAGTCGCGCCCATCGAAGAGCAGGTCGATGGGTTCGCCTTCGAGGTGGCCGCCCTTGACGAGCACCGCTTGCGCACCGGTTTCAAAAATACGCACAGCCGCCTGCCGCATGTCCGCGAGGCAGGCGATGCGCACCCCGCTGAGCGCTTCGGCTTCCGGAACGTTGGGCGTAACGAGAGCGGCGAGGGGGAGGAGATCCTCGGCCAGGGCGCTAACGGCATCGTCCGACGCCAGTGCGCCGCCGTGCTTCCCGACAAACACAGGGTCCACGACAAGCGGAAAGCGCCACGCTGCCGCCGCCCGCGCCACCGCTCTGACGACTGCCGGCGAACCGAGCGCGCCTGTCTTGGCGGCGCGCGGCGGGATGTCTTCGACAACAGCTTCGATCTGCTCGGCGACGAGCGCGGCGGACAGCACCTCTACGCGCGAGCATCGTACGCTATTTTGTACCGTGATCAGTGAGATCACTGCCTCGCCGTACACTCCGAAGCGGTGAAATGTCTTCAGATCCGCCTGAATGCCCGCGCCGCCGCTCGGGTCCGAACCGGCGATCGTGAGTGCGACGGGCAGCACGCTTCCGAGTTTACTGCACCCAGATCGTGAGCGCGGGCGAGACCACGCCGCCCACCGTGAGTTGTACGGCGGCAGCACCGGACTGCACGAAGCCGCCGGGCACGAGGGCGTTAATCTGCAGCATCCCAATCAACCCGGGAGCGCTGCCCAGATACAGAATCTGCGGCGCAACTCCTGCGATGGTGAGAGACGTCCGCAGTTGCGGCTGCGCGAAGGGCGCTCCAGCCGGCATTCCGGAAACGTTTGCGCCGGTGGTAAGCCCTTCTCCCGTGCCGTAGATCGTGACCACACTCGAGCGCGGCGCCGGATTCGACTGCGAGTTCAGCGATCCGTCCTGATTCACCGCGGGACCGAATAGAGCAGGCGCCGATGACGTCACCGGAACGTCAGCCGTGGCGACGCTCTGGCCGAGGTAGAACGCTTCGACATGGGTCACTGCACGGCCCGAAAGCGTATACGGCGCCTGCACGTTCACCTGCGACGACTGGGCATAGAATACCGGCGCCGGCACACCATCGAAACGGATCTCCGCGCCACCGGCCATGTTCGCAAGCACGCCGCCGGGCAAATACGATCCCGCGACCCCGGTGACAGGACCAATGCCTGTACCGAACACTGTCACCACTTCCCCGGGTGCTATCGGACCCGCCGTCATGCTGGCGGCGTTCACCACCGAGATCGGGGGCGTCACTTCCGGAGCAACGAGCACCGGAGCCAGCGTGGACGGGACCAGCCGCCGCACGCGATTGTTGGCCGAATCGGCGATGTAAAGATTCCCCGAGCCATCCAGAAAGAGGCCTTGCGGTTAGTTGAAGACCGCCGAGAGCGCCGGTCCGTCATCGCCGGAAAAGCCCGCGAAGGGCCGGCCGGCTACTGTGTGGATGACGCCATCCGCCGTGATCAGGCGAATGCGATTATTCGCGGTATCGGCGATGTAGACGGCGCCGTTGCCGTCGACGGCCACGCCGCGCGGTGTGTTCAGCACGGCCGCGGTCGCCGGACCTTCGTCGCCGCCGAAATCCGCTTTGCCCGTGCCGGCGATGGTCGCGATGACGCCATCCGTCGTTACCTTCCGAATGCGGTGGCTCAACGTGTCGGCGATATAGAGGTTGCCCCTAACATCCACCGTGCAAGCGCCCGGCTCATTGAGCTCCGCGAGCCGCGCCGGACCGCCATCGCCCTCGTCTCCGGGCGCGCCGTTGCCCGCGGCGACGGTCAGATTTCCGCCCGGTGCGCCGCGCAGCACGCGATGGTTGGACGTATCTACGATATAAACCGTCCCGGACCGGTCGCCGCAAACCGCGCGCGGCCCGCGGAGCTGCGTTTTCGCGGGCGCCAGCCCCTCTTCGCCTGTTCCGCTTGTGCCGGTACCCGCGAACGTGGCGATGACGCCGCCGGTTACCTGGCGCACGCGGTGATTGAAGCTGTCGGCGATCAGAATATTGCCGTTCGGATCGACGGTAACGCCGAAGGGAGAGTTCAGGTCGGCCGCCGTTGCCGCTATGCCGTCGCGCGTATAGCCTGCGTTGCCGGTGCCCGCGAAGGTGCCGATGATGCCCGAGCGTTGAACCTGCCGGATCCGCTGCGTTTCGGCGTCGGCGATGTACAGATTGCCGGCCGAATCCATGGAAACCGCGGACGGGAGGTGCAACTGGGCGGCATTTGCCGGGCCGCCATCGCCGATGGAGTGCTGATACGCATCGCCCGCAATGGTGGCGATCCTCAGAGAGGGGTTGACCTGGCGAAGGCGCACATCATCGGCGATATCGAGATTGCCCGCGAGGTCCACAGCAAGTTCGTGCACATAGGCCAGGCCTGCATCCTTCGCCGGCCCTCCATCCCCCATGAACTTGGGAGCGCCATTGCCGGCCACCAGCGTCCATTTGCCGTCGGGCGAATACACGTGGACAGTGTTGCTGAGATCCGCCACATAGGTATTGCCGAGCAAATCGACGGCGACTGCCGTGGGAGTGAGAAGCGTGACTTCGGGGGAACGGCCGAGGGCGGTGACGATGGTCCCGTTGGCCACTTTGCGAATGCAGCCGTTTTGCGAATCGGCGATGTAGAGGGCGCCGGTGCGATCCAGCGCCAGACCGGCCGGAAAGTTCAACTGCGCGTGCGACGGCGCGCCGCCTTCTCCGCTGTACCCTGCCGCTCCCGTTCCCGCAAAAGTGGAGATGATGCCATCGGTGCCGACCCGCCTCACGCGATGACTGCTGAACTCGGAAATGTAAACGATGCCTGCGGTGTCCACGGCAACGTTGCGTGGACCAAGCAACTGAGCCTTCACGGCCGGCCCGCCGTCGCCCGTGGCTCCCGACGCTCCGCCGCCAGCATAAGTCGTGATGGTTCCGTCCGCCGCCACCCGCCGGACGCGGCTGTTCCCCAGATCGGCAATGAAGACGTTGCCGGCGAGATCGACGGCGAGGCCGTAGGGCGTGTTGAGCTGCGCCGCGGTGCCTGGTCCGCCATCGCCCGAAAAGCCTGCGGCGCCCGTGCCTGCAATGGTGGTGATGATGCCGTTCGGGGCAATTTTCCGCACGCGGTGACCGTCGGTGTCCGATAGGTAGAGGTTACCTGAGTGATCCGCCACGACCCCGTAGATGGAACCGATCTGTGCACCGGTTGCGGGACCGCCGTCGCCGGCCAGTGAGCTTCCGGCGAATGTTTCCACGCGGAAAGCGGGCGCGGCGGTCGCCGTCTGGGCGCGGCCGGCGGCCAGGAACAGCGAAAGGAAGCCCAACGCGAGTTTCAAGGCGAGCAAGAAGTTTAGTGCCCGCCCACTGAAGAAATTCTCATTCGGGCCGAAATGAGAATTCAGGACGTGAATTACACAAAATGCCGCTGCGATTACTCGTTGGAATTCTATTGGCGATCTCTGCCTCGGCCAGTGGAAACATACATCTGAAAGTGCCGGAGACAGCTCGGACGAAGGCCGGGCGCGAGCCGCGCGCTGTACACCACTGGCTGCTGCAATTTGCGGCGTTTCCGGACGCCGGCACGCGCGCGGAACTGGAACACCGGCGCATTCACGTGCTTGCCTACGTGCCCGAAAACGGGTTGATGGCGGCTTCCGACGGGCCCCCGGAGCTTCGCGGCTTGGGAGTGGTGTGGTTCGGGGCGCTGGCTTCGTCGGCAAAGCTCAGTCCGGAGCTCGCCAGGGCGAGCGGCGGCTATCTGATTCTGTTTCACCCGGATATCGATGGTGAAGCGGCGCGCGGCATCGCCGGTGAGTACGGATTCCGCCCGCAGGAGGTGGATGGGTTACAGCCCTGGCACGTGCTCGCGGACGGCGCACCCGAACGGCTCGCAGATCTGGCGGCGCGCGATGAAGTGGCGTATGTACTCCCGGCGCCTTCCGCGCTCTACACTCACCGCCGCCTGATCGCGTGCAATGGACCGATCACGGTAGCAGGTCCGGTGGCCGATTATGCAATGGCATCTACCGGCTGGACGGCGCAGAACGGCAGCGTCGCCCTGAGCTACGTGTTCGAAACTCTTCCCGGCAAGCTGGACCAGAACGCGGCTCGCGTCGCCGTGGAGCAGGCATTCGCCGAATGGGCGAAGTTCGGGAATGTGACGTTCACTGCCGGGCAGCAAGCGAACATCGCACGCAATATCGAAATTGTATTCGCCTCAGGCGCGCATGGCGACAGTTATGCGTTCACCAGCCCCAACCAACTGGCGCACACCTTCTATCCCGCTCCTCCGAATTCCGAACCGGTCGCCGGCGACATGCACTTCAATGACGGAGTGAACTGGAATCTAGGCTCCGATATCGACTTGTTCTCGGTGGCCTTACATGAGACCGGCCATGCGCTGGGCCTCGCCCATTCCGACAATCCCAAGGCGGTGATGTACCCGTATTACAAGATGGCGAGCGGCCTCACGGAAGACGATATCGCGGGCATCCAGGCGCTGTACGGAGCGCCGAAATCGCCGGCAGCGGCAGGCAACCCGGTGTCGCCCATTACACCCGTGAACCCGGTCGCTCCGGTGAATCCGGTTCAGCCAGTTCAACCGGCGGGCGGCGACAGGTCCGCGCCCAGCGTCACGATCGTCTCTCCGAGCCTCACGATGATCTCCGCTTACGGACCGGGCATCACGATCAGCGGGACGGCTTCGGACAACGTTGGCGTGGCACGGGTGGAGTGGAGCACGTCAACGGGCAGTGCCGGCGCGGCGTCGGGCACGGCGGCATGGTCCGCGCAAGTGCCGCTGCTGGTGGGAACCAATGTGGTCACGATTCGCGCGTACGACGCCGCAGGGAATTCGGGCTGGCGCGCGATTACTGTAGTTCGGAATTGATTTTGCCTTAGGTCTTAAGTTTTTGGGCTGGTACGCCGATAGAGAGTACAGGCCATGCTGCAAACGAACATAATCAGCGCGGTTGCGGAGAGCGTCCCTCAGTGGAGCCACGCAGCCGTAGACATCGGGAACGATGAAGCCACTGGAGTGCTGCTCGCTTTAGGCGAAGCGGTAGAGCAGCGCGACAGCCTGACAGCGGGGCACTGTGCACGGCTGGCAAACATCAGCGTTGCGCTGGGGAGGGCACTGGGGCTCCAGGAGCCGGACTTGCGGGCTCTGTATCGCGGAGGGTTTCTGCACGACGTCGGCAAGGTGGGAATTCCAGACTCGATTCTCTTTAAGCCGGGCAAATTGACGGAGGACGAATGGGTAGTCATGCGCACCCACCCGATTCGCGGAGAAGATATCTGCCGGCGGGTGACAGTTCTCGGACCGGTTTTGCCGCTGATCCGCGGCCACCATGAGCGGTGGGACGGCAGTGGGTATCCGGACGGGCTCAGAGGCGAACAGATCCCGTTGCTGGCGAGGGTCCTGCAACTGGTGGACATCTATGACGCCCTGACGAGCAACCGCCCCTACAAGCCGGCGTTCAGCGGACGGCAGGCATGCGAAATCCTGCGGGACGAAACGAGGAAGGGGTGGCGGGATCCGAGGCTTGTTGAAACCTTCCTGAACATTCACCACACGCTGTCGCTCTCCGCGTTGGGGGAGAGAGTCGCCGCGGATTAGCCGCTGATTTTAGTGGTTGCCGTACTTCTTCTCCCCAGCCTCAACTCGTACCGGCAGCCGGTTTTCGGGCGGCGGTAGCGGGCATGTGGCGTAGGGAGTGAAGGCGCACGGAGGGTTGTAGGCTTTGTTGAAGTCGAGGACGACTTTGCCATCCTGCGGCATGTCGGAATACAGGAAACGGCCCGCGCCGTAGGTCTCTTTGCCGCTGGTCTGATCTTTGAAAATGTAGAAGAACTCCTTCGCGCCGGGGCTTTCGAGAATCGGATAGAGGCGCAGTTCCTGGCCGCGCAGTTCGAAGATGGCGTAGCCCGGGCACTCGGAATCTTCGGTCTGGCCGATGACGTTGAGGATTGGGATCTTCTTCGGCTCCGCTACCCAGCGCGCGGTGACGCGATACGCCTCGTTTACGGGGTAGCTCTCGATGCCGTGAAACTCGCGCCGGTACTGGCTATCCGGATCCTTTAAGCGGATGCCGAACTTATCCCCGCGCTTGATCACATAGAGATTCAGCCGTCCGACGTTGACAACATCGGCGGAATCGGGCTTGACGGCCCGCGTTTTACCGCCGATCGTGACGGACACTATGCCGTTCTTGAGATCGAATGTGGCTGCGTGCGGCGGACCATCGGGGAGCGCAACATCCGACTTGGGGTCACGGCCGGCGGTGTTCGCGCCTTCGTGCAGCCAGAACAATCCGGCGACAGTCAACCAGCCGCCCTCGGCTTTTAATGCGGCTTCGCGCTGGCGGCGCCATTCCAGGATTTGGTTTTGGTATGTGGATGCGGCGGAGAGCGACATACAAATCACAGCGGCGGCAACGGTAGCCTTCACGGCCGGAGCACCTCTTCCAGCAACCCGGCGAGCTCGCCGGATTTTTTGTTGACGCGGCCGCGCAGCTCGGCGAGTTCGCGCTCGAGCTCGTTCAGCTTGTCAGCTAAGTGGAGGCACGCCAGAACGGCAATATGGGTGGAATCGGCGTTGGGAGCTTTGCCGGCGATAGTCAGCATGAGGTCATTCACGCTGGCCGCCACAGCCTCTACTTCGCGCGGATCTCCCGCGGTCCGCAGGGTGTACGGACGGCTCAGGATGGTCACGCGAACGGGCTGTTTTTCGGCAGGCTCCATCCGGCCTCTTTTGCGGGCGCTTTTAGACGCCGTTGAGCTGATCGATCTGGCCCAACAGCTTTTCAATCCGCGCGCGCACCTGCTTGCGCTCGGCTTGCAGAACCTTGACTTCTTCGGCCAGGCGGGCCACCTCGGCTTTCGCTTCGGCGGCCTCTTCCACGGCAGTCTCTCTTTCCTCGCGCAGCCGGGTTACCAGCTGCACAGCCTGTTGGATTCGTTCTTCCAGGCTGGAAAGGGAATCTTCCTGTCCCACAGGACTCATGCCTTCGCGCTCTCCAGGCCGCCCTTCGCCGCATTGATGAGTTGCTGGAACGCCGCGTCGTCATGAAGAGCGACATCGGCCAGAACCTTGCGGTTCAGGTCCATCCCGGCGACCTTCAGGCCATGCAGGAACTGGCTATAGCTCATGCCGGCGGCGCGGCAGGACGCGTTGATGCGCACAATCCAGAGGGAACGATATTCGCGCTTCTTGTTTTTGCGTCCGACGTAGGCAAACTTCAGGCCGCGCTCGACCGCTTCCTGGGCTGCGCGATGCAGTTTGCTTTTGGTTAAAAAATAACCGCTGGCGAGTTCGAGCGTCTTCTTCCGCGACGCCCTGCGGTGGGTACCTCGTTTGACTCTAGGCACGTTTCATCTCCTTATTTATTGGCGGAACGGGCACGTGCGACGAGCACCGTCCGCGCAAAAATGCCCACGCCTACTTAGTAGGGGAGCATGCGTTTCAGAGCGGGTTGATCGGCCGCATCGGCCACTACGCTCTGGTGCAACTTCTTCTTGCGTTTGTGCGGTTTGCTGGTCAGGATATGGCGGCCAAAGGCATGATTTCTAACGATCTTGCCGGTGCCCGTTTTCTTGAACCGCTTGGACGCACCTTTGTGTGTCTTCAGCTTAGGCATAAGTATTCCCTGGGAACGTACAGGTAGACTACAGAAGTATAACACGGCACGAATGCCGGTTTCAGGCGCAGCGAACTTTGGTTGCCGGGCGGGATTCGACGATTTCGCAGTCTTCGAGCAGCAAGCTTGGCCCGTAGTTCACTTTGCAGATGGCTATCACCATTTGCGCCCGTCGCAGCGACTTCACGGATTCCTCGGCGGCTTTCGGAAACACCAAGTGCAGAACACGCCCGCATTCCTGCCGGAGCGTGACGTGGTAGCCGTCGCGGGTGAGGCGCTCGGCCTCGCCCTGGAAGTAGCCTGATACGCAGATCCACTGCCCGATCACGGGTGCGACCTTCTGCAGCGCGTCGTAACCCGGTTGCCAGTAGAGGGACAGCACTTCACGCGGATTCTGCACGAAAGTGCGGCGCGTTTCGGGTTTTTCGGCCAGTCGCGATTCCGCAATCACCGCCCGTTTCCACTGCCGATAATAAGCTTTCAAAGCTCCGAGCAGTATGGAAACGGCGACACCTTGCCAGAGCCAATGGTACGCCACAGTTGGCGTTTGACGATGATAGAGCACCTCGCCGAAGTAGAACCAGAAGACGAAAGATGGTCCCTCTGCCACAACGAAGCGGCGGACTTTCGACAGGACGCCCAGCATCATATAGAGAGTAACAGCAACAGGCGCCAGTTGTTTCTGACGGGGGTGTGAAAAATCCGGCTGGTGTTCTCGTCGCGCTCCATTCGCTTTTTCAATGCTGTTTACCGCTCTCACGGGGCTGAGAAAAACTCGAGCCGTTGCTCTCGTGGCGCTCCATTCGCCTTTTCGATGACGTTTACCGCTTCCTCACGGGGCTGAGAAAAACTCGAGCCGTTGTTCTCGTCGCGCTTCACTCGCCTTTCGATACACCTTTTACCGCTCCTTCACGGTTGCGGCTCGGTTAGCAGCATCAACTACATACGGAGCCGTGACCGTGAGGGAGCGGTAAAAGGTGCCGGGGATCGGAGTGCGTTTGAATGCGGCAACAAGCAATTTTTTCACAAGCCCGTGAGGGAGGGGCAAACGGTGCCGGGGATGCGAGTGCTTTTGAATTACATACCCGCCGGCCGATGCGTGCTTATGGCATCAGCGTCGACAGCGCCCGCAGGCGGCCGACTGCTTCGATTACCCTTGCGGCGGCATACTCGACTTCTTCCGCCGTCGTGAAGCGCCCTAAGCCGAAGCGGACGCTGCTTCGCGCTTCTTCGAGACTCCGGCCCATGGCTGTCAATACATGGCTCGGCTTCGATTCCGCCGAACTGCAGGCCGACCCTGTCGAGAGCGCCAGATCCGGCAACGCCATCAGCAATGAATCGGCGGCCACCCAGCCGAACATCACGTTCAAATTCCCTGGCAGCCGCGCGGCGAGCGCTCCGTTGACGCGCACTTGATCGAGCTCGGTAGTCAGCCGCAACTGCAAACGATCCCGCAGCGCCCCGACCCGTTCCGCCTCCTCCGCCATTTCGTCGCGCGCGATCGTGCAGGCCGCTCCGAAGCCCACAATGCCGGGCACGTTCAGAGTTCCCGAGCGTAGTCCGCCTTCATGTCCGCCGCCTTCCATCTGCGCCGCCAACTTCACCCCGCGCCGCACATACAGCGCGCCGACCCCCTTGGGTCCGTAGAGTTTATGCGCGCTGATGCTCATCAGGTCAATGGAATCGCGCTGCACGTCGACGGGAATTTTGCCGAAGGCTTGCGCGGCGTCGCAATGGAACAACACGCCGCGTTCCCGGCACATCGCGCCGATCGCGGCGACGGGCTGAATGGTGCCGGCCTCGTTATTGGCGTACATCACGCTGACGAGAACGGTATCCGGACGAATCGCGCGGCGCAGTTCTTCGACGCTGACCAGTCCGTCGCGATCCACCGGCACGATCGTCGCGGAGGGGCCGGCCGGATCGAGCACCGCACGGTGCTCGGTCGCCACAGTGACGACATGGCCGCGCGCACCCTTGATGGCAAGATTGTTCGATTCCGTTGCCCCGCTGGTGAAAACGATCTCGCGCGGGCCGGCGCCGGCCAGGGTGGCCACGCGTTTCCGGGCAAAATCGACGGCCTTTTCCGCCTCCCACCCGAACTGATGCGTGCGGCTGGCTGCATTGCCGAATTTGCCGCGCAGGTAGGGAAGCATGGCATCGAGCACGCGCTCGTCGAGCGGAGTAGTGGCTTGGTAGTCGAGGTAGACGGGTTTCTGGACCACTGATTTCAGCTTACTGTACGTACTTGCGCGGCGCCCCGGCGCCCCAGGGGTCATACGTCGCGGCGAAGCGCACACGGTCGCTGACGGAGGGGTGATTGTAGAGCCAGAACTCGATGAACGGGCTCGGGTTGGGGTCGCTCAGCGACACCTCGCCGAGAATCTGAAATGCCGCGGCAGCCACTTGCGGCGAATTCGGCACGATGCCGTGAATTACTTCGAGACCGTAGACATCGGCGTTGTGCTCCAGCATGCGGCTGAAGGAGTTTGTCACCGGTTCGGAGACAAAACTGAAAATCGCGAAGGCCAGCATCAGCACCGGCGCGGATGCCCAGTCGGCGACATCGCGAATGCGCCATTGCTCGCCCCACCGCCGGAGCGCCCACCGCATCGCGTGGAAGCCGAGCCAGAGGAACACGAGGATCACCGCGCAGGAGCTCGCGATCAGCATCCAGTTATGGCCCAGAACGTAGTGTCCCATCTCGTGGCCAAAGACGAAAAGGATCTCGTCGGGGGTCATTTTGCGGATCGTCGTGTCCCAGACCACGACGCGTTTGCTCGCGCCGAGCCCCGCCACGTATGCGTTCAGAGAGTTCACCTTGGAGCTCGCGTCCATTTCGAACATGCGCGACGGCGGAATATCCAGGCCTCCTCGCGCCACCACCCTGCCGATGGCATCGACGAGCGCCGGCTGAGTCGATGCGAGCGGAGTGAATTTGTAGAACATCGGCTCAATCAATACCGGCGTAATGAACATGACGAACAGGATCATGGGAATGGACGCCAGCCAGAACCATACCCACCAGCGTCGTGGACTCCGCCGGATGATGGCGTAGAGCACCCACAGCAGGAACCCTGTAGCTGCGACACCCAACATCTCTCCTTTCGTCCAATCCCAAAACCAGGAGCCCCAGCCTTGCACGCTTTGTTCGAATTGCAAGGCGAGGCGTTGACCCATGAGGTCGGTGGGCAGGCCCAGGATATCGGTGGCAAGCACGAGCAGCGCTCCGAAGATGTAGGCCTGGCCGATTCGCCGGCGCGTGGTTCGCTCGGCGACATCGCGGAATCGAGGTCCGATGCGCCAGGCAATCACGACGGCCACCACCAGGAAGCCGTAAAACGCGCTGATGAAGTGCAGGCGGTTTCGCGCGGCGGCGTAGGCGATGGCTTTGGCGAGTTTGTCCGGCGGCAGAGTGTAGGTCTGCTGCTGAAGGGTTTGCGCGACGGCAGCGAGGTTCAGCATCATCCGACTCGGAGCATTCCCACACTCTACAACAAAAGCTGCCGTGATTTAGCCGAGCGGCACTCGCCCATTTGCCCGTACTCCGGACCCTCTACAATGGAAGAAGTGCCCGGAGTTTACCTGTCGTACCCCTTCTGTGCCCAGAAGTGTACTTATTGCAATTTCGCGTCGGGAGTCTTTCCGCGCGACCTCGAAGCGCGGTACCTGGCGAAGCTCCGCGCCGAAATCCTCGACCATGCGTGGCAGTGGACTCCGGAGACCGTGTACCTGGGCGGGGGCACGCCGAGCAACATCGATTCCCCTGCACTCACCCATTTGCTCGCGGCAATCCCCGGACGTCCCTGGCTGGAAGCGACACTCGAAGCCGCGCCGGGCACCATCACGGCTGAAAAAGCGCGCGCCTGGTCAGCCGCGGGGATTAACCGGGTGAGCCTCGGCGTGCAGTCCTTCATCGAAACGGAGATTCGGCGCACCGGCCGCAAGCACAGCGCGCAAACCGTAACCGGCGATCTGGCAATACTGGCCGCAGCCGGGATTACGAACTGCAATATCGACCTGATCGCCGGACTCGCTGGACAAACCGAAGCCTCATGGCGCGAATCGCTGGACTGGATCGAGCGGTTGGCGCCGGCGCACGTTTCCGTCTACATGCTGGAAGTGGATGAAGACAGCCGGCTCGGCAAGGAGATGCTAATCGGCGGAATTCGGTACGGCGCTGCGGATGCTCCGTCCGATGATGCGACAGCCGGGTTCTACGAAGCAGCCGTCGAGCGATTGCACGCGATGGGCATCCGGCGCTATGAGATTTCCAACTTTGCGCGGCCCGGCTTGGAATCGCGGCACAACCTGAAATACTGGCTGCTCGAGCCCTACGCCGGCTTCGGCGCGGATGCGCACTCCTTCAGCGGAACGGCCCGGCGCGAGAATCCGGAGACCATCGCGGAATACCTTGCCGCGGTTGCGGAAACCCCTGCCGGAACCGCATCGTCGCCCGACGAGCGGTTCTTCATCGGCCTGCGGCTCAGCGCCGGCATTCAACCCACTCGCGAAGAATGGCGCCGCTACGAAGCGCCCATCCACCGCTTTCTCGACGCCGGGCTGCTTGAGGCCGACGGCGAAACGCTGCGACTGACCAGCCGCGGCGTGCTTCTCTCCAACGAAGTGTTCCAGGAGTTCCTCATTCAATGATCGATCTACGCAGCGACACCGTAACCAAACCTACCGAGGAAATGCGCCGCGCCATGTTCGAAGCCGAGGTCGGCGACGACGTGTATGGCGAAGACCCCACCGTGAATCGCCTGGAGCAGCGAGCCGCCGAGATCGCGGGCAAAGCAGCCGCGCTCTTCGTGCCCACCGGGACGATGGGCAACACCATCGCCGTGAAACTGCTCACCGAGCATGGCCAGGAGGTGATCGCCGACTCGCGCGCCCACCTGTTGGATTATGAGCTCTCGATGGTGGCATGGTTCAGCGGCTGCGTCCTTCGCACGATCCAGACGGACAACGGCATTCTCACCTGGGATCGTGTTCGCCCGCTCATCAAGCCGGTGAATCCGTATTCCGCGCCCACGGGTCTGGTTGCACTCGAAAACACGCACAATATGTGGGGTGGCACCATCTATCCGAACGAGACGGTCCGCGAGATCTGCGACGGCGCACATGCGCTCGGGGTACCGGTCCACATGGATGGGGCGCGCATATTCAATGCCGCGGCCGCGCTGGGAATGCCGGTGCGGGAAATCGCCGCGCCTGCCGATACGCTGATGTTCTGTTTGTCGAAGGGCCTCGGAGCGCCGGCCGGCTCCATTCTCGCCGGACCGGCCGACCTCATCGGCAAGGGCCGCTTGTATCGCAAGCGGCTGGGCGGCGGAATGCGGCAGGCCGGAGTGCTGGCGGCGGCCGGACTGATCGCACTGGAGAAGATGCCGCGCCGCCTGCATGAGGACCATACCAACGCGAAATTCCTGGCTCGGGGCTTTTCGCAAATCCCCGGCATTTCCGTCGATCCCGACCGGGTGCAGACCAACATCGTGGTGTTCGATATTTCCGGCACAGGCCTGGCGCCGGCGGCGATCAGCGCGCGAATGAAGGAACGCGGGGTTCTGCTCAACGGCATCAACGAGCGCCAGATGCGGGCCGTGACCCACTACGATGCGGATCGGGGCGCTTGTGAGCAGGCGGTGGCCGCCATGCGCGAGGCCGTGGCCGCAAAGATGCAGACCACAACCAATTAAGCGCATTCGTATTCCTGTTATTCTGAGCAAGTACATGCAAAGTAAGCCCTTTGGAAGCAGGTTCTTCCTGTTGCTGGCCGGCGCCTGTGTGGCGTTCGGGCAACAGTATTCGATCTCCACAATTGCCGGCGGAGCGCCACCCCCGACGCCGTCGGCAGCCCTCAGTACGCCTATCGGCCAGCCCAACCGCGCTGCCGTGGATGCCTCCGGCAACGTTTATTTCTCCAGCGGCAACTCCGTTTTCAAAATCGCCGGCAGCACAGTAACGCTGGTCGCGGGCAACTCGCGGCCGGGCTTTTCAGGCGACGGCGGAGCCGCGGTCAGCGCGCAGCTGAACGGACCCGCCGGCATCGCGGTCGACAAATCGGGCAACGTGTACATCGCCGACACGTTGAATAATCGCGTGCGCGTGGTCAATCCTCAGGGCATTATCAACACGTTTGCTGGCAATGGGCAACTCGGCTACGTCGGCGCCACGGGCGATGGCGGTCCGGCTACACAGGCGCAATTGCAGCTTCCTTCCGGCGTTGCAGCCGATTCGAGCGGCAACGTCTATATCGCGGACACGGGGCACAACCAGATTCGCAAGGTCACGACGGATGGGAACATCGCCACCGTCGCCGGCGACGGCTACCCCGGCTTTTTCGGCGACCCGTTCACTACGAACATCGCCGGCACGAACGTCGTCACGACTACGCCCGCTACGATGGGTGAAGTCAATCATCCGCAAGACGTCGCGGTCGATAGCTCCGGCAATATCTTTATCGCCGATACGGCGAACGGCGCGATCCGGAAAGTCGGTACCGACGGAAACATCAGCACCGTAGCGGGTTCGCCGACAAGCGCGGGGATCACCTACTCCGGCGATGGCGCGGCCGCGACGAGCGCGGGTCTGGTGGAACCGTACGCCTTATTCGTCGATTCCCAAGGACAGATTTATATCGCCGAACGGCAGGACGGCCGTATTCGCCAAGTCAATACCAAGGGCATTATCAACACCATCGTGGGCAACGGCAGTTCGGCATTCGCGGGCGATAACGGCAGCGCCACCAAAGCCTCGTTGAACCTCCCGACCGGGATGGCAGTCGATTCGTCCGGCAACATTTATATCGCCGACACCGCGAACTACCGCATCCGGAAAGTATCCGGGGGCAACATCTCCACCATTGCCGGCAACGGCGGGCTGAACTATTCCGGAGATAACGGCAAGGCAACCGCCGCCCAGCTTTATGCGCCGCAGGGCGTGGCCGTGGACGGCGCGGGCAACGTCTACATCGCCGATACGGCGAACAATGTGGTGCGCAAAGTGGCTGCGAACGGCACCATTACGACTTTCGCGGGCACCGGAACGGCCGGCAACGGAGGCGACGGCGCGGCAGCAACGGCCGCGCAGTTGAGTTCGCCCGAAGGGGTCGCGGTGGATGGCAACGGCAACGTGTACATCGCCGATACCGCAAATTCGAAGATCCGAAAAGTCACGGCCGCGGGAAGCATCAGCACGTTCGCCGGAAGCGGAACTCCCGGTTACGCCGGAGACGGCGCAGCGGCGGGCAGCGCGCAACTGAACTTCCCGACTGGTGTAGCGGTAGACGCATCGGGCAACGTGTATATTGCCGATTATCTGAACAGCGCGGTCCGCAAGATCACGACAGGTGGAACCATCAGCACCATCGCCGGCACCGGCGTGCAGGGTTACAGCGGAGACAATGCCGCGGGTAACAAAGCTCGCCTGAACGGCCCTCAAAACGTGGCGGTCGACAGCGCCGACAACGTCTACATCGCCGACCAGGGGAACAATCGCGTTCGCATGGTCAGCGCGTCCGGGAATATCGTAACCATCGCCGGGACAGGCGATCCGGGCTTCGCAGGCGACGGCGGGCTCGCGTTGAACGCGCACGTCACGCCGGCGGGCGTAGCGGTAGATAATACGGGCGCGGTCTATATCAGCGATGGCGGGTCGCGCGTCCGGAAAGTCATTCCCGGCGGCGGCATCCTCACCGTTGCGGGCACTGGAACGCCCGGATACTCGGGCGATGGCGGCATCGCCACGACGGCGGCGTTGAACCAACCCACCGGGCTCGCGACGGATTCGAAAGGGAACGTTTTCATTGCGGACACCGGCAACAACGCGGTGCGGGAAATGGTGGCCGTGGGCGGCAATCTGAGCATCGCCGCAGTGACGAATGGCGCGACGAATCGCATCGGCGCCATCTCGCCGGGCGAAGTGCTGGTGCTATACGGCGCAGGGATCGGCCCCGCCAATCTCGCAACGAACTCGCCGAATAGCAATGGCGTTTACACGACGACGTTCGCCGGAACCACCGTCTACATCAACGGAATCGCGGCACCAATTCTTTACACGTCCGCCGGGCAGGTTTCGGTGCTTGTGCCGTTCGGCCTGCAGAGCAGCCAGGCGCAGATCTACATTACCTTTAACGGCCAAACGTCCGTTCCGGTCACGGCACCGGTGGCGCAAACCACGCCTTCGCTGTTCACCCTGGACTTCTCCGGAACGGGTCAAGCCGCGGCGGTGAATCAGGATCAGACCGGCACCATCAACGGACCCACGCACCCGGCGAATGCGGGAAGCTTCATTTCGTTCTACGGTACGGGCGGCGGAGCGCTGCAAACCGCGGCGGCAAATGGACTCGTGGCCGCGGGCCCGGACTTTTTAGCCGCGAATGTCACGGCATCCGTTGGCGGAGTGAGTGCGCCGGTGACGTACGCCGGGGCTGCGCCGGGAAGCCCGTACGGTGTGGTGCAGATCAATGTGCAGATTCCGGTTGGATTGAGCGCCGGCGCGCAGCCGGTGGTGATTACCATCGGTGGCGCGCAAACGCAAACCGGCGTCACTGTTTACGTCTCCGGGAAGTGACAAGCGTTCCTGTCGTGGCGTGCGAAGCGCGCCTTCGACCGCCCTCTTAAAGGCCGACCGCTGCTGAACGCAGGACGCGACCGCTGCGTTCTGCCGTCACTTTGCCGTCGTGCAACACCAATTTGCCGTTGACGAGGACATCACGCACTCCCACTGAATACTGATGCGGCTTTTCGTAAGTCGCACGGTCGCCAATCTCCGCGGGATCGAACACGACGATATCGGCTTTCATGCCCGGCCGCAGCAGGCCGCGATCCCACAGCTCCAGCCGCTGCGCCGGGAAGCCACTCATCCGCCGCACGCCCTCCTCCAACGTCAGCACGTGCCGCTCGCGCACATACACGCCGAGGACCCGCGCAAACGTGCCATAACTTCGGGGATGCGGCGATGCCTGTCCGAACACCGGGATTTCGCCATCGCTGGCGATCATGGTGTACGGCGACCGGAGGATCCGCACGACGTCCTCTTCACCGATTGCGTGATAAATGGCCGAGCACCCACCCTTCTTCTGCAAGTCGATGGCGGTATCGGCAGCGTTCTCGATCGTCACCGCAGCCCCGCGCTCCTGCGTAATCTGCGCCAGATTCTTTCCCGCCAGCGACTTGTCGAACCCGCAGCTCGCAATGGCAATATTCTTCGGATCGCCGCCGCCGCGATCGAACTTGATGTTCTCGACGATGGTGGCTCGAATGCGTGCAAGCTGCGCCGGCGCATTCAGCCGCTCCACAGTCGCCTTCTGACCGCCCTCGAGCGCCCATTGCGGAAACAGCGCCGCGATTCCGGTACTCGACGCCGTATAAGGATAGGCATCGATTGTGACGTCGACTCCGCGGGCTCGCGCGGCCTCCACCAACTTCAGCGACTCCACGCTCGCGCCCCAATTCTGCTTGCCGATGATCTTGTGATGCGTGATCTGGGTCGGCAGACCGCCTTCCTCGCCGATGCGAATGGTCTCGCGAACGCTGTCCAGCACATGCGAAGCTTCCTCGCGCATGTGCGAGATGTGGATGCCGCCTAATCTCCCCACTACCTTGGCGATCTCGATGATTTCTTCGGTGGGAGTGAAGTTTCCGGGCACGTAATACAGGCCGGTCGAGAGGCCGAATGCGCCATCGTGCATGGCCTGCGCGGCGAGCGCTTTCATCTTCGCAATTTCCTCGGGCGTAGCCTTCCGGTTGGCTAGCCCGATCACTCTCTCCCGTATGGTTCCCTGCCCCACCATGCTGGCGAAATTGATCGAAATGGGAGTGTGCGACATCTGATCCAGGAATGGACCGAGCGGCAGCGGCGAGCTTCCATCCGGCCCTTCCACAATGGTGGTGACGCCCTCGCGCAAATAGTTCTCCGCGGTGGGGACCGGCATGATCCCGCGGCGGCCATGCGAATGAATATCGATGAACCCGGGCGATACCGCCAACCCGCGGCCATCGATCCGCACGGCGGCATCGGCGCCCGGCAGCAGCCCCACTGCCGCGATGCTGTCGCCCTTGATTCCGATGTCGCCATAAAACCAAGGCCCGCCCGAGCCGTCCACAACTTTCGCGCCGGTGATCAGAACATCGAATCGTTCCTGAGCCCACACGCCCGAAGCCAGAAGCAACAAAGCCGCCAGAATCCGCATGCGCCGATTGTACGAAATTGGGTTCGTTCCGGAAACATTCCCAAGCGGCGCGGAGTCCAAAGCCCCATGGGTTATGCATTCAGGGGGCTTCGCCGCAATCCGCTGTTCGCGATCACTGCCATTGCAACGGTGGCAATTGGGATTGGCGCCAGCACAGCAGTGTTCAGCGTGGTGGACCGGGTCTTGTTCCGTCCACTCCCGTATGCGAGTGAAAATTCACTTGTTTCGGTCGGCATGATGGCGCCGCTAGACTCCACCGAATTCATGTTCGCGTCCGAAATCATCGATCTTCGCCGCGACCCCGGTCCGTTCTCCGCAATCACTTCGTTCCAGGCCGGCGCACTCGCAGTCGACCTCACGGAGCAGAATCCCGTGCGTCTGCAAGCCCTTCGCGTGCAGGCGAATTTCCTTCAGACGCTGGGCGTTCCCCTCGTTCGCGGCCGCTCTTTCACGGCGGAAGAGGATCGGCCGAACGGTCCGCGCGTCGCGATCATCAGCTACGGATTGTGGCGCAGCCGTTTTGCGGCTGATGCGGGCGCCATCGGCCGAACCCTCTCGCTCGACGGTGTTCCCACCCGCATTGTGGGCGTCCTGCCGGCCGATTTCGAGACTCCAACGCTCGCGCGCGCCGACGTCCTCCTCCCACAAGCACTCGATGAATCGCGCGAACGTCAGGGCCGCGCTTTTCGTGTGTTCGCGCGGATGAAGCCCGGCATCACTCCGCGGCGAGCCTATGAGGAACTCGCTCCGCATTTTCAGCGCGCGCTCGAAACCGTTCCGCCGCAGTTCCGAAAGGAGATTTCTTTGCGCGTCCGTTCGGTGCGCGACCGCCAGACCGGAGACGCCCGCCTCGCCTCTGAAATTCTCTTTGGCGCGGTATTGGCCGTGCTTCTGATGGCGTGCGCTAATGTCGCGAACCTGCTGCTGGCGCGCTCGCTGAGCCGCGAACGCGAGGTAGCGATCCGTACGGCACTCGGGGCATCGAAGCTTCGGCTGCTCCGGCAGTCGCTTGCGGAGAGCCTTGCGATCGCCTTCATCGGCGCAATCGCCGGCAGTGCACTCGCGGCGGTACTCCTGCGCGTTTTCGTGGCCATCGCGCCCGCCGGCCTGCCGCAAATCGAAAAAGCGACGCTCGATCTTCGAGTGCTCGCATTTGCTCTGATTGCGTCCCTGGCTGCCGGACTCGTGTTCGGAATTGCGCCAGCTCTGCGCACCGGATCTCTGGCGTCGGGGAATCGGTATAGCGGACCCTCGCGCGGCGGACTCCGGTCGATTCTGGTGGCCGCTCAGATCGCAGTTTCGGTGGTGCTGCTCACGTCGGCCGCGCTCTTACTGCGCAGCCTCTGGAATCTGGAAAACGTGGCAAGCGGCATGGAGGCTTCGCACGTGCTCACCGCGAAATTCACTCTCGGCAGCTATCGCTACGGCCGCGATTCGGAACAAGTTGCGTTCTTCAACCAGCTCGAAGAGCGGCTGGCGCGCGTGCCCGGCGCGGAGACATTAACCATCAGCGATTCGCTCCCGCCCAGCGGCGCAACGCGGTCGCGACCGCTCGCGGCCATCTCGGTCGAAGGGGAGAGCCCGCGACCTGAGGGCACCGGCGGAATTGTGACCTGGCGATATGTGACTCCGGGCTACTTCTCTACTCTCGGCATCCCCATCCTTCACGGTCGCGGATTCACTGCAGAGGATCGCGCACCCGGGACTCAGGCTGTCATCATCAGCCAGACTCTGCGCCGGCGGTTGTTTCCGAACGGCAGCGCGCTCGGCCGCCGCATCCTTCGCGACGAGGGCGGCGACTGGTTCACTGTCGTCGGGATCGCCGCCGACGTGCAGAATGCCGGCGGGGGCCAGGCGCCGGCGCCCGAATACTACCTATTGCGGAAGAACGTCCCGGATTTTGTCTTCCGCCATCACGAGCCGCCAATCGGATGGCGGGCCGCCTCGGTCGCGATCCGCACCGGCATCAATCCGAAGTATGTCGCCGCGGCTTTGCGCCAGACCATCTCCACCGTGGACAATGCGCTGCCCGTACAGATCGAGACAATGCGCGACCGTTTCGCGGATACCGAGGCGCGGCCGCGATTCAACGCCACCGTGCTCGCGCTTTTCGCCGCCATCGCGCTTGCCATGGCCGCCGCCGGTCTCTTCGGTGTGATGAGTTTCCTGATGGCCAGGCGCACGACGGAATTCGGCATCCGCATGGCTCTTGGGGCAACGCCCGGAACCGTCCTGCGAACGGCACTCGCGCAATGTGCCCGCTGGATCGTGTGCGGACTGGGGGTCGGAATCGCGGCCAGTTTCGCGGCGGCCAACTGGCTGCGCTCTCTCCTGTTCCAGGTGCCGCCGTTCGACCCATGGGCACTGGCAACCGCAGTCGCCGTCTTGCTCGCCGTCGCTGCCATTGCCGCGCTGTTGCCGGCCAGCCGCGCCGCGCGCCTGGACCCCGTCGCGGCGCTACGCGAAGAGTAAGTTACTGCGCCTCCACCTTCTCTCCAGCCTGCAAAGGCGTGTCGCCGGGAAGCGCGACGCGGTCTCCTTCCTGCAGGCCATTCGTTACCTGCACGAGCGTTACGGTCGAGTTCCCCGTCTTGACGGGACGCCGCTCCACCGTGCCGTCCTTCAGCAGGAAAACATAGTCGCCCGAAGCATCGTGGTGCAGCGTCTCCTTGGGAATGACGAGCGCATTCTCCGCGACCGCAGTGCGGATTTCAGCGTCCACATTCGTACCGGGGATCAGGTCGTGGCCGGGGTTCTCGATGGTGCAAAGCACCTCGCCCACCTGACGGTTGCCTAACGACTGAATCGCTGCCGGCATGCGCTCCACCGAGCCGCGCCATTCCTTGCCGGCAAGGGCTTCCCACTTGATCGTGACCGGCTGGCCCGGAGCGACGCGGCCGAGCAGTGGCTCGTCGACGTAGACGCGTACGCGCAGGCGATCCAGACGTCCCACGTTTGCAACCAGGTCGCCGGCCTGCAGATACGCGCCGGTGCGGATTGCGAGTCCGTAGACTTCGCCCGAAATCGGCGTGCGCACTTCGCTGTCAGCGGCGTGCTGCTGTGCGAGTCGCAAGGCGGCTTCAGCATCCTCCAATCGCGCGCGGGCGGCGTCCACGTCGGGCGGCGTAGCGCCTAAAGATCCGCGGCGTTTCTCAAATCCGGAAATCTCGAGCTGCGTTTGCCGGACCTTGTCCTCGGCCGCCTGTACGTCCGCGGCCGTGGCCGCCTGCTTGGCTTGCAGGCGTTTCAAAGTCTCAGCATCTTTGTTCTCACGCTGCAGATCGAACCGCAGGCGAGCGAGGTTGTTGTCAATGTCCGTGAGATCAGCGGGCCGGGCGCCCTGCCGCAAGCCGGCGAGATTCGCGCGCGCCTCGGCGACTCGCGCCTGGGCCGCCTCGATGTCGGCCTGAACGGAGGGGTCGCTAAGTCGCGCGAGCACAGCGCCGCGCGCGACGGTCTGCCCTTCCTGCACCGGCACGCTCTTTACCAGGCCGCCGGCCTCCGAACGCACCGCCTGCCATTCGATCGGCTCCACTTTACCGTTAGTCGGGAGGGTGCTGATCAGCGTCTGACGCTTTACCACCGTGAAACTCACGCGCGGGGCAGCGTTCTTGCGGACGACGCCCCAACCGACTACCGCCGCGACTGCCACGACCAGCAGCAGCAGTATCCACCATTTCTTCAATATTTGGATCTCCACCCTTATCTTAGCCGCCGGCGGGCGCCGGACGTAAAAAGGAGGGAGCAGATCGTGCGAGCTTGTCTTATAATGCTGGTAGCGGAACCCGGGGGTGGCCACCCCCGGGCCCGCTGGCGATTACCGCCGTCTCTTGCGAGACCAAATGATCATCGCCGTAATCCGGCCTGCAATGCACCGGAGTTTTACCAGCAGAAGGATGATAGGAGATCCCTCCTTTCCAGCTTCGTGTGGAAGGCTCGGTCGGAAGCCGGGCTTTCCCGTTTGAAGCTCCAAAGGCTTCTCACAGGAACCGGCCCTAACCACACTCCCCTGAAAACTGAAACCGCATAGTAGCAACAAGCAGCTGTGAAATTGAGGGAACGGATCGTGCGAGCTTGTCTTATAATGCTGGTAGCGGAACCCGGGGGCGCCTACCCCCGGGCCCGCTAGCGATTACCGCCGTCTCTTTCGAGACCAAACGATCATCGCCGTAATCCGGCCTGCAATGCACCGGAGTTTTACCAGCAGA